>Ga0307511_10001560_pt1 | contig 24303 bp, 16 predicted proteins | sample 13_EM_MG_FD_200266 | JGI IMG/M metagenome (GOLD analysis project Ga0307511, IMG submission 200266) | Populus trichocarpa ectomycorrhiza microbial communities from riparian zone in the Pacific Northwest, United States - 13_EM | ecosystem: Host-associated > Plants > Roots > Unclassified | place... | reverse complement strand
CCAAGTATAAACCAAATTATTAAATGGCTAGCTAGCGAGAAATTTAAATCCAAACTAGACCTTATAGATAGATACCATAATATTAGGCACCACTCTGAGTCAGTCAAAAACTCAATATTTTCATGGAACAAAGGAAAATTTGACTAACTAGTAGTGCAGCAAGGTCATTGCAATGCACCTACAACCATAATGAGAGCAATGAATTGGCTCCTCAGGGAATTCATTGGAAAAACAGTAATGGTATACTTAGATGATATCCTTATTGGGAATAATACATATGAAGAACATATACAAACAGTAAGAGCAGTACTAAAAACACAGGGAAAAGCCAAAATGTGGGTTAATAAAGAAAAGTGCCAAATAATGCCAAAAAGAATGGAATTACTTAGGTATGTCCTACACAAGGATAGACTAGAGGCTGACTCTGAAAAAATCAAAAACGTAGTAGATTTCAAGACACCCATTCACAGAAGAGAAATACAAAGGTTCATGGGTATGGTAAATTACCTGGCAATATTCTGCAAGGATCTAGCAACCAAAGGCAGATGCTTATATGAATTACCAGGATCAACAAAACAATTTAAATGGACTTAGCTGCATGATGAGGGATTTAAGCAAGTCAAAGAATTAATAATAAGTAATGCAGTACTCAAACCAATCAATCTTAACTCAAAAAAGCATATATACCTAATAACAGATGAAAGTAATGTAGGACTATGAGGAATGATTGGTCAGAAAGAAGATGGTGTAATCAGGCCAGTAGGATTCCATTCAAGATGCCGGAACAAGGGTCAAACAAATTACATAACAACTGATAAGGAATTATTAACAATTGTTGACTCACTGAGGCATTTCAGGGGTAAGCTGTAAGGTCACAAAGTAATAGTGCTCACAGACCACAAACCCCGGTTAATATTTATGCCTACATAGCAAGATAAACAAATGAAGATCAGGTGGCAACAAATAATGAGTGAGTTTGACATCAACATAGAATACATAGAGGGAAAGGAAAATTTCATAGCAGATACCCTGAGCAGAGCAGGAACATATAAAGGGTCTACCTCCTTCTCTAGCTCAAACCTTCCCTCAGCACCAAACCACACTCCTGCACTACCACCTCCAGTAGTAGTAAACTACATCGTAATTTCACACCCACACCTCCTACTACCACCTACTAATACCAACTACCTAACAAGCATGCCTCCTAGAAGAACCAGAAGTGGAATGCCTGTGAAACTAGTCTACCTATCATCTTCCGCAACCAGGCCATACCACAGGTTACAATGCCCCAACTCTGCTCCCAGTAGTAGCAGCACTGGGGTGGGAGACTTCTTCCAGCAAAAAAGGTATGCAAATGAATGGCTATCAGACTATAGTGACCTCAAAAATAACAATATACAAAGGGATAGGAGACACCAGAAGCTCCAACAGAGGACTGCCTAGAATGAAAGGCAGCAGGCTGTAGTTACTGCTGCTACTACAACTAGGGCACAAGCTTAGCAGCAGTAGGAACAACAGGAACAAGTGGAATTGGGAAGGTCAGTAAAGCATAAACCGAAGACACCCAACTTCAGCATAATTATTAACAAAAAACCTAGTAACTCTACTACTATGGTTTCTCCTGCTACTCCTCCTTCCCCAGAACTAAAATGGACCCTAGAAGGGCCATCAAACAGTCATTAGGTGCAAACTGACACTGAGGAAGAAGAGAAGATTAGAGTAAACCCTGGACCTAGCCAGGAATAAATAGTGAAACAGATTAGAGCTACTGATAACGGGAAAATGAAGTATGACCAGATGTAAAAGTGGTATCCCACTCTCACTGGAATACTCAGAACGAGACAGGACTCACCCACTGGGTGTAAGGATGAAGTTCCACAGGAACTTAAGTTCCATCATCCACCTCCTCCTTCTCCAGCTCTCCAAACAATTGCTAGTGAGTAGAAGCAAAAATACAGCAAAATCTTCTCTTACTAGAAACATCCTATGATTGACACTTCCAGACTGAATCCACAAGAATGGCCTAGGCTGGTAGAAGCAAGTAGTAAGCTACCCCTCAAGTCTCAAGAAAGAATAAGTAATAACAAATTAAAAGCCATGATAGCATGGCAAGAAGAACAAAGAAAAATGGAGGAAAACATCCACAGACACCTCCAACTACATAACAATAGCTGATATGCAACCCAGCTAAACCAAATGCACCAGAGGTTAAACTCCAGGCCCAGGCAGACTCCAAGGCAGAGGTATGGACGGAGACCATTAACAAAGCCAGGGAACATTGCGATGCTACTGGGGTCTACACCGATGGGAGCATGAATGAAGATGGAATGGTGGGTGGAGGTTGGTATGTGGAAGAAGGTAAGAGACTCGGAGAAGTCACACTAGGCAAGTTGGCAACAGTGTGGGACGGAGAAGTATGTGGAGTAAGAGGGCCACTCGAGGATGTATCAAGCGAATCCAATGTATTAATCCTCTCAGACTCATAAGCGGGAATTGCGGCAGTGAAGAAGGCAGGCCATACAGGAAAAGCAAGGACTCGTGACCTCAAGGTTGTGATGGAAGGGATAAGAGAAAGGCAATCCAGGCTAGGCTCAAGCGCAGTCTCATTTGGATGGGTTAAGGCCCACAATCAGCTACATGGCAACGAAGAAGCTGATCGACTAGCCAAGGAAGCCACAAACTTATACACCGAAGACCCCTAGATCACGGAGGGAGGTTTGAAGCAGGCATGGAGGAAAATGAGAGAGGAAGAGAGAAGAGTAAAGGGAGCGGGGATAGGTAGGGTGGTGAAATGGAATAGGAAGGCAAGAGTCGCATACGTTCAATGTCGCACCGGAAAAGGCAATCTACAAGCCTGGCGCTACAAGATTGGAAAAGCAGATAACTCCGAATGCCGAAAGTGCGGAAGATATGCGGAAACAGGCAAGCACGTAGCCTTGGTCTGTACAAATGGAGAGGATATAGGGCGGAGGTGGAGGACGTGAGAGGACATGAATGATAGAGCAAGGTGGACCAGGAAGGAAAAGGACGAGAAGGGATTTTACATGATGGATCTGGTGGAGACGTTTTTCTCTAAGATTGACCTGGGTTAACTCCTGTCTCATGTAGTTATTTCTATTTTTTCAGGGGAGGGCCGGAAGGGGCGTGGAGGTGGGAGAGTCATATAACTATAGGGAGGGCCGGAAGGGGCATGGAGGCGGAGGAAATACTTTTATTGGGGACAGACCGGTAGTGGGTGTGATGTTAGAAGAGGGGTATTTCCTTAGACATTTCTTTGGTTTGAAAGGTGGGACATTTTTAGCCCGTTTTCCCATGGGTGTACCGAACATTTTAAGGGGAGCGAACGGGGGCGCCCCATAGCCTTAGGCTGATTAGGCGTATAGACTCCAAAAAAAAAAAAAAATTTAACCAAATGCAACAAACTTAGAAATATCTGCTCCCTCTACTTGATAATGGCTCCAATATCCCAAACACTACTTATAAAATATGTGCCAAATTTGCACAACAAGAACATTGGGGAGTCATGTGTGCAAACCTCACCTCCAAACCAGAATGCTCCATTGGTCAATGCACTTTTTGCAAAGGTCACCACAAAACCAATACTTGCAACCTCAGGAAAAAGTTAATGACAAGTATTGGTCATGCTAATGTGCAATATGTCAAAGGCACTATGGCACTTGAAAAAGATGAGAATGACCCCATGCATTCTGACCTTGTAGTAGCAAACTGGCTACAAGATAAAGACCTTACTCAGTAGTATGTGGAATGTATGGAAAAAGACCACTTCTATAAAGATATATACAAGAGAGCAAGAGATGTAGAAAATATCCTCACTATCCAATATAAGGACAAGTTCCTATACATCCTCAAAAGAGCAACATGGAAGTTGATAATCCCAACAGGACTCAAAATCAGAAGTAAGACAACACAAGAATACCTCCTACAACTAGCGCATACTTACACAGGACATGGAGGACTAGACAGAATATACCAAGAGCTAAACAGCCAATACTACTAGTAGAACTCCTACAGTGATACCCAAGATTATGTCAGGAGTTGTGGAATTTGTCAATCCACAAAAGCCTTCACCCAATTACTAATTGGGTCCCTGAAACTATAATATGTACCAACCCAACCATGGGATTGTATTGCAATGGATTTTCTTAGTATGGAACCTGTCACTATTCCCTGTTCTGAATTAATTGCTGGTTATCACAAGTTGAAAGGAGAAGGATCTCATAATATTTCCTTCGATAAGATATTAGTTATTTCTTGCAGACACACTAATTTCACTTTCCTTTTACCTGGCATTAAAGAACTTAATGTTAAGGATTTTACTGATATTTTTGAGAAATAGATCACACCTACTGTTGGACTTCCTTATGTGATTATTACAGATCAAGATGTTCTTTTTATGTTAGCATTGTTGCAAGATTGGTCAAACTCAGTTAGAGTTAGGCATAAAGCCTGCTCTGCATACTACCCACAAACTGATTGAGCCTCTCAGAGAAAGAACTAGACTATTATTCCTATGTTTGCTACTAAGAAGTCAGAAGATGGTACAAATTGGGTAAAAGAAGCATCTTCTATTCAAATTAAGGTGAACACTGTTGTTAGTGGACCCAGAGGGAAATCTGCTTAGCATATTCTCCTAAGCTTTGACCCAAAGCTAGGATCTATACCACTTCCTATACTAATACCTATCTTTTCCAACCCAGCCAAAAGATTCTATGAGGCTGCAGAAAATCTTACCAAAGCCACAATCCAGCAAACACAACAAGCCAACAAGAAAAGCAGGGAATCCCCTGACTACCCTGTTGGATCTCAAGTCATCCTGTCAACAAAGAACCTCCCAGCAAGATACAACTCCTCCAAACTATCCCCTAAATAGATAGGACCTTTAAAAGTCACTAAAGAGTTACCATTTACCCAAAATGTAGAACTTGACCTTTCTGAAAACCCTGACCTCTCAAACATGAGTCCAGTCTTCTACACCTCTCTCATTAAACCCTATTTCCCAAACCCTATCAAATTTACAGGTAGAGAAAAAACTAAACCAGGACCTATCGATGAAAAAGAAAATAGTTATAAGGTGGAAAAAGTGATGGAATACAGAAGTCAACCAGGTACTGGACTCCCCCAATTCAAGGTCAGATGGAAGGGATATAACTACTACCAAGATGATTGGATAAATGACAAAGACATTGAGGACTCATTGAAAAAAGATATTTGTCGAAATGGAAACAAGAGCACTACTTACAGCAAGAGACATGTTAATAAAATGATGTAGTAAAATGGTAAAGGAAAGAGCAGGAAAAAAACACTTAAGATGATTGCTGCAGAAAGAGATAGGATCTTTAATCTCCCTGTTCTCTCTTATGCTACTATTGTTAAGACCACTACTAAGAATCTTTTTTATATTGATAACACCCTTGCTTATAATCAGGTCAAGAAACCTTATGTCATGCACTAAGAAGATGGATTTCATTTTTAAGTAAGGAGGAATGTAAGGAAGTGATATTCTCAGTATGCTGATCTATCACTACCTAACAACTTACCCTGAAGCAACATCTACTATGTAATTTCTTACTAAGTTATACTAACCTGCCTAGTTAATTATGTTGGGAGAATCACATGTAATTTTATTATATTTCATATGTTAACTATGAGTCACCTATGACTCAATAATTTCCTATGACTCATGTATGACTCTAAGGTTGTGACTCAGTAACTAAGTCAGAGATGGATTTCAAATTATGTATGACTCACTACTATGGCACAGCTACAATAGTAAGTTACAGCTAGTCTTGCAATATAATACTTAAGGGCTGAAGGTCTGAATCCAGAGAATGGGATCACACCTGGAGAAGACAGACACATAATAGTTACATACTACCAATATAGGAGTTCCACTGCTTACTTCTAGCCCAATGAGGACTCTTACTTAGAACTTAGTAATCCAATACTAGCAACTAAAACACTTGGCCTTTAAAGTACTTAGTAGTTTTGGAATATTACTTTAGGGTAATATTCCACCCTAAATACTTTAGGTGCTCATTTACAGTCAGATAGTGAGTGTATTGAGTATGATGTACAGGTAAGTATATTGGGTAGAATGTGACGGATTTGAGGAGTCAACTGGAGAAGACTTTGTATGTTTTGTGATATAAAGAAGGAATAAACAAATACATAATTAACAACTGTAAAGACAAATTAGAAATGCAAATGTAAATATCTAGAAGATGCAAGAGTAACAGACACCCTAAGTTGGATAGCAGATTTCAGATTGCAGGGAACCAACACTAATGCTAAGATAAGAACAATAGAAACCAAGGCCTACAATATACAAGAAATGAGAGCTTAAGGTGGAGGTAAAATCAGAAACATACTAGAGGGAGTAAGAAAGCAGATATAGGAGGCAAAGTGATGAATTGAAGAGAGAAAAAGAAGACTGCACATGTCAGCATGCAAACCAGGAAAATAAATAAATAGGTTAAAGTTATTACCAATACAAGATATGAATTATGAGATAACGTTAAGCAGAATATGACATGTGAGGTAGACAGAAGAAAAGAAAATAGGAAAGAGAATGGGGAATAAAACAATCAAGTTGAATATTGCTAAAAGATAAAAACCAATATATTGAGTCAGGTAAAGGTCAAGAAGTGCATAAGCCGGGTGCAAGAAAGGAAAGCAAAAGTTGCATCAGGAGTGTTAGGTGCACCAATAGGGAATCCAAAAGAGGAGTTTTGAAATAGCACCTCAGGAGCTTTGGAAGCAATTGCTGCAAATTTCGTAGTTGCTGATTGGTGGAAGAGCTATATGGTGGAAGAGCCCTATAGTAGAAGGCACCTTTGCCAAAATCATTCTGTATATAGTGTGTTAGCTATAGCCTAACATATGCTAGAATATTGGGAAGACTTACCAAATGATTCTGCTGTTGATTTGCGTGCAATTGAGACTGCCTACTATACATGTCGGCAGCAGCTTATAGAGGCTGAGAATTCTGTAACATATAGGTACTCCTGTAGTCTGGTTCGCACCTGTTCCAGTAGTGTGGTTGGTACCTGCTCTCATAGTCTGGTTGGTATGTACTTGTATACTTTCCTTGACACTGGGTCCTGTATATCTAAGACATGTGTTAGAAGAGATTAAAATTCTGTGTATCTTGTAAGTCCCCAGACCTATAGGGGCCTGTATAGGGAATAGGTAGGTAGGTGTGATTGTGTGTTAGTGAAGAGAAGGGAGAAGTCAACCTCGTGGGAGCCAGAGGTTACAGGGAGTAGTACTAATCCTGTCGGAGGGACATTAACCTTAAGGACCGTCCCTATGCTATGCTGAAGTTGGTAATAAGCATATGTTGCCTCTCATGTTGGCGTGCATTCACATGGCTCTAGCGCAGTCTGTGTGCATCATGCTTACTACTGGGAATAATTTGGCACATTTGGGCTTGTAAATTCTATTAGAACATTAGTTGCCTCACGTGCTCACCTATATGTGTTGCATTCTATGGAGTTGAGTTCATATCTTGTTGTGCCTACAGAAGCAAGTTCATGAATTTCAAGTGTCCGCAATATAAGCAGTTTTATGTATATCTTATAGATTTGAGGAGTTTCCTACCTATATAATCCCTAGATTTTCCTGCATATCTCCAGCCTGCCATATAAATATTTTCATGTATATCTCATGCATGAAATATGAGGAATTTTAAGGATATCTTATGCCTGGCATATAAGGATTTTCATGCATATCTCGTACCTAGGATATATGGAATTTCATACATATCTCGTACCTACCAGATAACTTTTTCTTCCAGATTAGAGGTTTCATAAGATTTCATGCACATAACTCAACCACACGCCTACCATGTGAGGAGTCTCATAAGATTTCGTCCATGTGTGGCAATCATGTGCTAATTATATAGAGATTGTCATAAGATATCTTCTATCTAAGGTGCTTATATGTGTAACATGTTATCAGTTTTAGGAGTTTTTGTGCCTACTAGACGAGGACTTTTATAAGATTTGATCTATAATGTTCTTATAGGGCTTCCAATGAGCATTTTGATGAGATTTCATCTATATGAGGTGATATCTTAATGAACCTATTTGTATTGCAGCCATATAATCGCTCTATGTCAACATGATCTCCATGAAACTCATGATATTAATGCTAAGGGAAATGCATCATAATTCTCATCTGGCAGGTTTGAGAGATGCATGAAAATTCTTGTATATTGCAGAAAAGATACACATGTAAATGCTTACATGCCAGGCATGGGATATGCAAGAAATTCCTCAGATTGTATGTATATAAAATCCATGAACTTGCCTTCATAGATATCACAAGATATAAACGTTACTCCATAGATAATAATAAATGTATTAGAGCACATGAGGCAACTAAGTTTGAATAGAATGTGCAAGCCCAAATGTGCTAAATAACTTCTGGTGGTAGGCATGATCCACACAAACTCTGCAAGGGAACTATTCATACCGCCTAACACCAGTGACACCACCTGCTTATTACTGACTCTATCATAGTGCAGGGATAGAGCAAGAGCATAATCTCACAGCCACGGGATCAGCACCTTTGCCTGGGATCTCTGACTACCAAAACATTAACTTCTCCTATTAGACTTACTAACATACAATTTCAGATACGTACTTAGTCCATAGACAAGCTACTATAGGTATAAGTTCTTATAAGAGACACAGAATTTTGATTGCTTTCTAACACATCCATTAGGTATATGGGAGTATGTCTCAACAAAACTACAGAAGCAGGTGCCAAGCAAACTACCTGAGCAGGTATCAAACAAGTTACTGGAGTAGGTACCAACTAGACTAAAGGAGCGGCTGTATGTTAGAGAAATCTCAGGCTCCATAAGCTGCTGCCGACATATCTAGCAGGCAGTCTCAATCATATACAGTTCAATTGGAGAAACATTTGACGGGTCTTCACAAATATTCTACTATACAATGAGCTATTGCTAAAATTCTATATGAAGGACAATTCCGCCACATGTGCCTTCCACCAAAATTCTATTCTAACAAAGAACTCTTCTGCTAAAGGTCTCTTCTGCCAAAAGGCTCTTTCGTATAAGGGCTCTTCTGTCAAAGGCCTCCAGCGCCAAAGGGCTCTTCTACCAAAGGACTCTTTGGCGAAAGGGCTCTTGCCCCAAATGGCTCTTCTGCCAAAGGGTTCTTCCATTAAAGACGTTTTCTGTCAAAGGGCTCTGCTGCCAAAGAGCTTTTTTGTTAAAGAGCTGTTTCGCCCAAGGGCTCTTGTACTAGTGGTTATTCGTACATATTCTACCATACGTTGGGTTATTGCTAATATTATATACATAGGACAATCCCGCCAAATGACTCTTCTACTAAATGAGCCTTCTACCAAATGAGTTTTGAAGCAAATGTGCCTTCCACCTAATAGTTCTTCCACCAAATAACTCTTGTACGAAATAACTCTTCCTCCAAATAACCTCTCTACGATATGACTCTTCTTGGAAATAGCTCTTCTGCTAAAGGCTACTTCCGGTACAGGACTTGGCTAGTAGTGGGTCTTCACATACACTCTGGCCTATGTTGGACTATTGGTAAGACTCTATATGAAGAACCATTCTGCCAAGTAAGTCTTCTGCCCAATGAGCCTTCCCATAAATAACCCTTCTACTAAATAGCTCTTCCGCTAAATTACTCTTAGGCCAAATGACACTTCCTTAAAATGACACTCATGCCAAATGACACCTACGCCAAATGACTGTCCCGCCAAATGGCTCTTCCACCACAGGGTGCTTCCAGCATAGGGCTATTCCCCTAGTGAGTCTTTATACATATTATGCCCTGCATTGGACTATTGCTTCCATTTCATGTGAAAGACTATTCTGCCTAATGTGGATTTTTCTAAATGAGCCTTTTGGCATGAAAGAAAAGACCACAACGGGGGTGGGTTATCTCGCACAAGAGTAGGGTGGCTCATGCATTGGCATGTGAATTTAGAAAGAGAAGACTCCCTGTATATAAGCAATTATGCACAGGAGCAAGGTGGCTTGTATAGTCTTTAGCCAAATAGCTATTGTTCGAGTTGTGCTTCCAACTGCTTTTCCACATACTTCCCAGCTTGGCCTACAGACAGCCTTACTGCCATACATTCTAGCTTCCTCATTATGTCTGCTAGAAACAATGGTACTCATTCTGGTAGTAGCCAATGTAGTTGGTGGAGTTAAACAGATATAGGAATTCATGTATATAGCTTCAGGTTATCTACAAGGTGCCATTAATTTCATGAATTGTTTTCTGCTAAATTGGACATGAAGTTTTTACCTATTAACGGCTTCTGGTCTTCCTATGATATAATACCCGAGGCCAACCTTAAGTATGGAGGCCTACCTCCTAAGCCTAGGACTGACTGAAAGAATTCCTGAACAGTAGTAGTAACCTAACTTAGTCTGTTTTAGAAGAGGGACAGTTAAGAGGATTTACTATTAAATGGAAGTGCCCTATTATGAGACATTAGGAGGCAGCAGTAATGTAGGTGCTTTGTTAGAAGGCAATGAGAGGTAAATGTAATGGAAATGATTGGTCAAGAAGCACTAGGCACAAGAAGTAATGGAGGTGCCTTGTCAGGAGGTATTGAAAGGCAACAGTGCTGGAGGTACCTTGTTAGGAGGTAGTGGGAGGCAAAAAGATATGAGTGCCTCTAAGAGATACTACCAAACCTTGGAATTTCCAAAGATTTCTTCCTAATATGCTAGATACTATCCAAGGTATAACATTGAATCCCTGAACTCTGGGTCAAGTCCCATTACTTCAAGAACATCCTTTAACTCATTCTCCAAATTATTAGAGACAGCTGCTTTTCTGCACTTGCTAGTACTACTAATTTTTTCCAACCTTAGAATATCAAGTTTAGTTGTTTCTAGAAATGAACTAGCAGTAGTCTCTATACTCTGTAGTCTTCAAAATAGTGTAGATCTTCACTTTCTCAATTATAGGCATAATGCTTATTGGTTTGAGTGAGAGTTACCTATGTCACTAGGGTTACCACCTTTGGGTACAGATATTCCAACTTCAATAGAAGTCTGTTGTGGCTCCAGTGGTGTTTCTGGAGGTGTATAAGATGTAGACTGGAGATATTGTGTGCCCGTAGTAGACCGAGACTACACAGGGTTGGAGGTTGCACCTGCCTGGGCCTGATATATATATGTGAAAAATAAGCCTGGGGTAGGATTTACAGAGGGGCTTATATATGAGAATCCTGGTACTACAAATTGATATCAAGGGGTAGGAGGTCGCTCTGGATCAAAGAGCTTTGGAAAGCTAGGAAATGGTGCAATCCTAGGCATGAGATCCTCTACCTATCCTGTTGATCCAGTTAGTGTGTTAGGTAGAGCTTTACCTGTCTGAGGGGCAGCTGTTGGTGCTGCAGCAGGAGTAGGGGCTTTAGGTTTCTTAAGAATTAGAGGATATGCTTATAGAGGTATCTGAGAGCTAGGCTGCCTAAGTAGATTATCAACTACATTGACTAGTATGTCAAAGCCTATAGCAGAGTTCTCCAATTTGAGTTCCAAAGCTTTGTACTTGCTGTAAAATTGTTATAAGTATTGAGTAGCATCTTGGAATGCATCTGGAGCTTCTATTAGTTCTTGAATTACAGATTCCTCTATTTTTAATACTACAAGATTAAGGAACAAACAGCCTTTTCCAATTCAAGGTTTTATAAGAGTAGGTTGATTGCATACAACTTGGTGAGGTGTAGTTCTTAGCAGTTGTCTTGGTATTTCTCTAACGGAATCCTTATCTAAGCTAGAATCGCCTTTAGAAAATTCCATTTCAAGTTGCTGGGAGGTGAACAAAATTCTGACAATTGCTCTGGATGCTCTTTTGAAGGAATTCAGTAAGGGCTGCTTTTCTATGTCTGAGAATTCAGGTTAAATACCTGACAATCTCATAGAAGTTTTTAGTAATTCTGCTATAATGGTGCTAGATGATTATGTTGTTGAGTTTGTAGATAAAGAAGTGGATTTACTGCCGTTGATGGAATTTTGCTAAAGTAACTCCGCAGGTTCTGAATTAATTAGGAAGTTTAGGAACTGCGGATACATAGGTCTAGTAGAAGCTTGTCAGAGTTTTAAAGGAGTTCTGAAGTTTAAACTTCTAAAAGTCTTAAACTTATAATTCTAGATAGCTAGAAGTGATCAATGTCTAGAAGGTCTTAAAAATAAAGATTGGTTTAAAAATAAAAAAAATTTAAGTATGAGCCAAGTTGGTAAAGGCATTTCACGCAATAGGATGTGCCTGTACTACTTTATTAAGGTGTTTTGGAGTGCCAGCTAGATCCAAAGAGGATATAAAAGGCAGTACAGAATGAAGGAGTTTTTGAGAAAGGGTTTCAAAGGAGACAAGAGTGTCAGAGGTTCGAGAGGCAAAAAACGGTTACTAGTGTAAGCTGTATGTTTTAATGTAACCAGACTAGATGCTGCCTGACTAAAAGGTGAAGACCTATCTTCTGCCATGTAATCCAGCTCTTTTATAGGTATAGAATACGTTGGGAATAAGGGCAACAAAACTCAACCAGTATAACAAACAGAGTTATAATAATACCAGTTATTAGGTTACTAGAAAGCTGATGCAACCTGTGAGTCAACAAGGCTGAAGAAGAAAATAGAACTACAACAGACTGCGTAGACATAATATAGCTTATAGAGAGGCAATCATGTAGGAAAAACATAATATAACTAAGAAGATATGACTTTAAGATATAAGTCAATAGAGAAATGATTGTGTAACTTCCTTACAAGGCGTGATACAACAAACAAGAATAGAATTGCCTATGTAAGACAAATACGTATAAGAACAAAGAGTTATAGGAGACAGAGGAAGTAAAGAATGAGATAAAATAATACTTGACATCAGCCTTAATTAGACAATCCCAAATCCTTCTAAGTAAAACCAATATCAATACAATTGTTACTAAAGAAACTAGATAGGTAAACAATCCAAAAGTAGATGTAAATCAAGGAAAGACAATTTCCTTAAACCACTTCCCATATTGATTGTCTACTGTTCCATGCCTTTTTAGTAATATTATCACTGTATAGTCTAACATTTTTACAAAGAGTCTTATCATGGTATATAAGTTGTCCTTATAGGACTATGGTAGATTGCCCTACTAGCCATTCACAAAAGAAGTATCAGCAGATGGTCACAGCCTCCTCCAGATCAAAGTGGTCATAGTTCTACACACCTTTGTAGAGTTACTTTCACTAGAGAGTGTAAAGTTTGATAGGGGTCCCTTTCTCCAAAGGGCTAACCTTCTCTACTGTTTTGTTTATACTATTTTCTGCTTTCCCTTCAAGTTATGTCATTTTGACTTATGCTCCCTTTGGTTAGTCCAAACATTGACAACTAGGGTCTGGGATTAACCTACTATAAATACAGGTATTGTTATCTCATTGCAGTTTGTCCCCATATAGTATAAGCTTGGTTTTTTCACCTCTCTAGGTTCAGTCTGCAAGTACCTAACTAGGATCTAGCAAAGTTATCAGGAAAATGAGTCCTCAAATTACAATGATTAACCAAACTAGGAAGTGGTTTGGTGGACTCTTCTCTAAGAAGCCCTTTATATTATGTTAATGATATTGCCACTACTGTTCCCTCAATTCCTCTGTTCAGGTGGGGCATCCTGGTTTACAAAGAAATAAGACTCTCAGAGTCAGAACTAGGTCATATAAGATCTTGGTATTGTTATTTGCATACTATCACAATCTGGAATGTTCTTAATAGTTTCAGTTTGCTAAGGCCTTTTAGGCCACAGCCTGCTTCCAGTAGTACAGTTTACTTCCAGTGTTTTAATTTAGACTACTGCATGTACTCCTCTACTACCAATAAATGCCTTCTAGTATACAGGCAAGAATAACCTCATTAGTGGTCACAGGCAAATTCATAATATTTGGCTCAAATTGAATATGCTAGGAATATGTATGAACTAGAATAAACTTGTTTACCTAGTTGGCACTTGTACCTGTCACTAGACTACAAAGGCTTGGTTGGTAAAGCCCTTAGCATGTACACGAACTCCTGCTAGATGGTGCTAGTAGTGAGGTATGCAAAGAACCCTAGTAGATATAGCAGATGCAAAACATACTTCGCCATCCATAGTCTGCTACTAGGTAGAAGCAATTTATCAAGCTATATATTAAACAGGTAATCTAACCCACAGCGGACAGGATACCTGCACTGGACACAAATCTAGCAGTTCAGGGAGTAATTGTAGCAATCTCAGGAGTTTGGGCATCTGCAATTCTCTCTCTTGGTGTGCAGCCTCACCTACAGATCTTTTCATAAACTGCGGAACGTGCATAGACAACATAGTCCCTCTAGTATAGTATGCCCTTATTGAATCAGTTTATAAATAGAATACATGGTTGCAGGGGATAGTTAGCTGAAATTGTTTGAGTACGGGTACTTTACCTGCAAGTATAGGTAAACCACCTGATGATACAGTGCAAGTCCTGTCATTTTAAATTTATAGGTATACAGTATGATGCCAGACATCTCCAACTAAAGCATCCTATTAATCCAGTAGCTACAAACTATAATAGGAAAGTTTTAAACTGTGATCAACCACATGTAAAGAGAGTCATGAATATAAAGCAATGTCATAACCTCACTTTAGCAACTTCATAATTATCCAAACATTCTAAAGGCTCCATGGGAGCTATAGTAGGTACTAATCACCTACCTCTGTCTTTTAAGCTTGCACTAATGATTAAAACCCCTAGAAGCATGTACTACAACCCGAAAAGGCCAATTCGAATATCATATTAGGCCTTCAGAAATCTTACGTTGCAAACAGAGAGAGCCAGAAGGCTCCTCTTCATCTACCAGCAGAGTACAGAGCTGGAAAAGCCAACAAGGTTTATATATTCAACTATCTTCAAAGTGAGCAGTTTAACATACTTGTACTATTTAACAATATGTACAAGTACACGTTGCCTACTTTCTTGCATCTGAGCTGGACCCATCTAAAATATATTAATACCTGTTTCAAAAACAACTTGGTTGCTACTAACAAGCAGTAGCCAGCCAGGGTCTAGTACAAATTTAGTTCTATATGCTGAAATATAATAGCGGAGCTAATAGAGCAGCCTTTATAATACGTGGGAAAAGTAGAATACCACCTTCAGTAGGATTGTATATTTTATTACTATGATATTCGGCGTGCAATATCATACGTTATCTAGTAGCGGATGTATATGAAAAATATGCTATGGGAAGCAGTCCAAGAATCTTAGTAAGAAGGTAACAGATTATACACAGATATGCATATAGGTGATTGGTGGGGGAAACCCCCAGTATAGTTGTTAGCCCCGAGATATTTGCACAACAATTTTACTAACAATACTGAAAATCACCTAGATGCCACTATTAATATATTCAATGCTTATCCTTGTTATTCTAACCTTTAATTATGCATTTCTTGCCAATTTTTTAGGCAATAAGAAGTTGTGGCCATTATTTATGTCCATTGGCAACATGCCCTCATACATTTAAAATAAACCAACCAACTGTGCATGGATCCTAATAGGCCTTCTGCTGGTAGGCCATAAAAGGAACATAGTACTCAATTGGTTTTCTACCAAGCAGCAGGAACATGATGGCCTCAAAGTACAACATATGATATTGGAAGGCATCCTGAAGTCTATACATCAGCAACGAAATTTTGGCGCCCTGACGTCCTGCAGTGGCACCCTGATGCCAGCGGTTTTGCTGCTGCCTCTAGGGGCGCCAGTACTTTCAGGGCGTCAGGACCCCACTAGGCCTGAACGCTAGCATCCGGCCCCCCAAATATCAGCGATTTCGGACCCATTTTGGGCGTTTTCGGACGAATTTGTGGCGCCGCATGGCGCCCTGACGCCAGCGATCTGGAACGATGGCGTCCTAGCGCCCACGGTCGCGATCGCTGCCTTCCAGATTGTCACCTTGCCGCTAAGGCCGCTAGTGGCGCCAGAGATACTAGAGGCAAGTTACCTTCCATGCTGATGTAGATAATATATTGTAGGTACCATAGTTGTAAAAATCTAGAGACATTGTGTATCCATTACTAACTAATGGTCATTGAGCAGTGGGTATGAGGTGGCCTGCAGAGATAAGAATATTAGGCATTGTGTACCTGTAGTATTAAGTAGGTATGTATATGATATGGAAAATATTAGTATCCTTAGTATAAAAACTAATCAATAGGCTATATGTATTGCTATAAGCAGTGAACTAGGTACCCTGCCAAAAATAGCTTCTTGCACAAGGAATTAAGTAGACTATCAGAAGTTTTACCTGGCTGGTAAAATTCACAAGTAAGTCCAAATAAATTACAAAGTGGCAAATAACAGACAACAGAAGTAAGACTACACAGTAAGGGCATCAAACCATTTCCAAACATACTAGGGACTCTTGTAAGCACTCTACCCATCTTTAATATTAGGTGAGGTATACTGTATAATATCCTAATGGGAATCCTTAAACACTTAATGAAGTAGATAGAGGGATTTTTGGAAAAGCACAAAAGACTGCAGGCATTTAATAATATATGGGAAAGTATTCCACCATGGCCTAGGTTCTGGCAACAAGAAAAGAGATATCACCAGAGAACAACATAAACAGGTATAGAAATGAGAAACATCAACCATGTTATTTTGGCATGCTTTACTACTGCTGTACAACAAATGAATGACATTTAAAGTCTTTCTTTGCCTGCATAATATAACTACAAAACCATGAATTAATGTATGCAAGAAATTATCCACTTCAGCCTAATAGAGGAGTACTACAGCTACAGACTACAAATGATTAAATATATATTATAATATCTGCAATAATTACCTCAGTTTGTGCATGTGTTTCCTAAGTTGCAGGCAAACAACTAGGGTAGGACCAGGTAGTGTAGGCAACTATTGATCAGTATTTCAAGCTTAAAGCTATAAAGTGCATGAAACGACGTGCAGATAACCAAGATGGGAGACTACAAGTGGTTTAGGATATCCTACCACAGGCTAGGTTAAACTTTCCAAAGATGCATCTTGGATTGCACTATTGTTACTAAGTACAAGATTTTGGCACACTTCTATAATATGCCACCAAAATCACCAGATTGCTTAACAAGCTTCTAAAGATCCATATCAGTTGTCTAACTGAGTCAATGCTGGTAAGCTAATGATCAACACTATCACCAGTGACTGTGCAATCTTCATTAGGGAGTTGAACCCAGTTGTATGGATTCCCTATATAAAGCTGCCAGCTGAAGTTGTTAGTATATGTAATGAAGGAAAAGAAGGAAAACAATAAGTGCTGGTGCGGCCATAGTTATAGAGAAGACTGGTTGTAGCTGACCCTAGTAGGAACTTCATCCATGTGCTAAGTACAGGATTAGAAATATTTAATCTGGCTAAGGGTTATGGGGAATTTTGAAGGTTAAATATGAATCAGTTATAGCTTGAAGCAGATATTGAGAGAATTGGAAGGTACAGGGATCACTACTACAATACACTTGTAGTACCATTGCTATAGTTCTAAGGAGAGCGTGAAGATGTTTACTAAGTTAAATTAACTAGGAAACAAGCTTATAGAGGGTGGGGTAAGCCAAGGGTAGAATAGGTATTAGTTTGGTGGAGGAAGCATACGCCAATTGTATCGCAAACAGGTTAAATGGATTAAAAGATATTGGCAGACTAGGAGGTCTTTTGGGTGTCTGCGATAAAATGTAGAAGGTACTTGAGTATACATTAGGGATGCTATTATAGGTGAGGGGGCCTGCAAACCCTAGTATAGATAAGGGAATAATTTAGGTAGAGCTAAGTAGAGACTTGAAACAGACACATGTAATTGAATACCGAACATTGAGGGAATGGTACACTTGTTACTATTAGAGCATGGCAGAGTATGATTGGTAAACAATAGAATAGATTTGAATATGTGGAATGAATTATACGCTTATAGTAATGAAAATAAAATCTACATAAATTTTGCATACATTAAGAATGTATAAGCAGACTCTGAGGAGTGAATGCAAGATATAAAAGATAATAGTTCTAGACGTGAGGGTATTTAGGAGAGGATGTGAGGTAAGAGTCAATGAGGAGATGCAGAAAAGAAAGGTGCAGAAAGAGAGTTCATGGCAAGACAATAAGTAGAGAGAAGTATTGTTTCGGAATCGGGAGACGATTAGGAGAGGTGGTATTGGGGCCAGGATCGTGAGATACTGATGAGACAATAAGGAGACTGAGGTAGAGGGCCCTGTTTTGGCATACACTCTGTCCCCTCTATATCATTATTTCTTACCTATTTTAGCATCTATTTTATTATTATCTCATTACTAAATTATCATATATTTCTAATTACAATGTTTTCTTCTATATTCTTCTTTCTGTTCCTATCTTAAGTATATACATACTGTCCTCATGCACCTTACTTTCCATTGTTACCTCAAATGTTTATTCACCCATATTTGTCTTCTACCATATTGTTTCACTCTTGTCCGATATGCTTATGTCCCTTTCCTATTACGGATTTCTCTATGTTCCTTCCTTATATAGTTAGGTGGATATTATTTTCCTAGAAGAGTAGATGCTAGTATACTTAAGTTTAGCTTTTCCACTATCTCTATCAGATAGTCAATCAAGCAATACATATCCTGCTTGACTTGTCCCTTCTACTCCATAGTCTTACACTATTACTTAAATGCTTCTCACATTTTCTGTGCTGTCCTTACACAGCCTTATACTCCTCTTTAATAGAGTTAGGATTAGGAAACAATGAGGAGACAGAGGTATTGGTCCAAAGATGAGGAGGAAGATAATGTGTAGACACAAGTGTTGGGGCCAAAATGGAGAGACAGAAAGGAGACAAAAATATTGGGGCCAGAATGGGAAGATAGCAGGGATACAAAAGTAGCAGGAATAGGCCCAGAAGTGAGTGAGAGGTAAAAATATAGGAGTATCTCCAGGAGGTACCAACAAGCCTTGAAAAGGCTAAATATTTCCTCCTAATGGGTATGTCTCATAGGCAGTGTCAATTACACCCAGTTTGATGAGAGAACAATTTGGTGGTCTTAATATAGATTCTGACATACATTAGGCGATTGCTAACATTCCATATAAAGCATAATTCTGTCAAATGAGGCTTCAGCCAGATCAGCCTTTTGCTTAATGAGCCTTTTGCTTAATACCTCTTCTGCCAAATGACTCTTGTGCCAAATAACCATTCTTTCAAATAAGCCCTCTGTCCTATAACCTTTCCACCAATTGGCTCTTCTACCAAAGAGTTATTCCGCTACAGAGCTCTTTTGCTAGTGGGTCTTTATATATATTCTGGTATATATTTGCCTATTGCTAACATTCCATGTAAAGGACAATCCTGCTAAATGAGGCTTCTGCAAATGGGTTCTTGCGACAAATGAGGTTTCTGCCATACGAAGCTTCCATCAATTCCCCTTCTGGTCTAGGGCTCTTTCACCAAACGAGCCTTTTGGGAAAGGTTTCTTACGCCAAATGTGACTTGTGGTATAGGGATCTTCCTTCAAAGGGCTTTTCTGCCTGTGGCTTTTCATATATATTCTGGCCTACATTGTGCTATTATGAATATTCCATATAAAGGACTTTTCCGCCAAATGTGCCTTATACTAAATAAGCATTTTAGCATGTAAAAGAAGACCACCACAAGTGTTAGTAATCAATCCTGTATAAAGATATAATGGCTGATACATTTGCATGTAAATTTAGAAAGAGAAGACCACTCTGTATGTAGGTAATCCTCCACAGCGGCAGGGTAGCTTATGTATGTCTTCTGACCAAATGGCTACTGTTGGAGTGGCGCTTACCATTACTTTTCCACATGCTTCCTACCATGGCTCATGGACAGCTTCACTGCCATCCATTCCAGCTTCCTTATTATATTTGCTAGAAGAGATTGTACTTATTCTAGTAGTAGCTGCTATTGTTGGCAAACTTAAACAGATATAGGAATTTGGGTATATAGCTGAAGGTTATCCATAAAATATAGGTAATTTTATGGATTGTTTTTTGCATAATTGCAGTGGAGGTTTTTACCTAGCAATGGCTGCTGGTCTCCCTGTATTCGAAATTCCAGAGGCCTCTCTCTTGATCTAGCTTCTGAACTTGTGAGTCAAGGGACCCCTTGTGGTAGGAACCTACCAAGGAGTACCTATAAGAGGTACCCACCTAGGAGTGCCTATGGAAAGCACCAACCAAGAAGTGCCTGCAGGTGGTACCCACTAAGTAGTATGTCTAGGAGGCAGGACTAAAGGTACAACAGCAAGGAGACACTGGAGCACCCATATAATTGTTAAGACACAAGTTGTATTTACCTGCCGCTACGCACATGTGTGCAAGAGCAGGGTACCTCCTACTAACCGAACTATTAAAAGGCGACCTGTATGGACGTTCCCACAGCCCTTACACGCTTACCTCTCTACCACACATCACTTACAAATGCGTTATTCTTTCCCAATTACAGTCTACCACATGCCCAGACATGTACCTCATACTTACATAAATTAAGTATTGTGATATACTTTTCACATGCGTTAACTAGCTCTTTAATTACGTTCTGAACTCTGCTTTAACCTTTCTCTACTGTTTAACCTTCCATAATACACTATTTAAACTTCTAATGCTGTTATATACTCATAGTTTGAGTTATAGTTATTATGATGTTGTACTACAAAGTATAATGAGTTGTAGATGTCATTTTCGCACGCTCTGACACATGCTGGAATACTTTGAGTCCTGGCATTGGTTAGACAGAATCATGTGTATATAGGAGGGGTAATGCCCACCACTTTGGAGATTATTAGCTCACACTTCAATCTCATCTCATATACACTCTTTTATATTTCCTACCTTTGCACTCGCTCTGCCATCATGCTCAAACACCTCCAGTGCGTCCGTTAGAGTCTCATAGACTCCGTACTTCTTCACTTTCCTTCACCAGATCCTTGGTAGAACACTGCTCCTTGTTGCATACAGTATATCCCCCATATACCTGAACTCCAACACGAACTTCTTCTAAGGCTTCCATAGATTCTAATACTTGAGAGGCAATCTAAATCTTTTCCTAATACATAAGTCCTGTCTAGTAAATCCAAGGTGTGCCCAAAGAACTCCAATACCGATAGCATTGGTAAAGAAGAAACAAGGTAGGTTAATGTTCAAGGAAGTGGAGGTAAACTAAAAGTGACAAATTCCTTATAAAGTAGCTCAAAGCTAGTAGCAGACTGTGTAGCACAATCTATTAGAGTAGACAAGATAGATAGTAATATATAAGAGATGTGATGGTAGAGGGGCACTGGTCATGCAAGGAGAGGATAGTATCCCAATGTGGAGATTTGCTTAATTAGAAGCAAGATAAGTAGGAAATCTACATGGACTAGGTATAGTAGGTGTTCAGAGTAATAGAAGTGTATATATGATTGAATTGCTAATTATAACTCTAGAAATAAATAGATAAATTTTATGCAGATACACTGAAGCTGACTCCAGTTGTAACAATATAATATTAACAACTAGCATTGTGATATTATAGATAAGAGAACCCAAGTACAATACAAGACATTTTAACATAGGAAATAAGAATAAAGGTATTGCCAAGTTCAGAGTAATAAGGGGGGTTATAGATGGATGTTATAATATGGCATTGAAAAACTTTTATGTTTTTGTTATCACTTTAGACAATTTATATAAAAGAAATAATGTAACACATGTTGGACTAAGGTAAGTGCATTACTAAATCGAGTCCCTATTAAGTTAATAAAAAGGTAGGGACTTTGTTTATGAAAGGTTTAGTGGATACAGCCCCTGTAGCAGCCATAATAAGAGCATGGTATATGTATTCCATATTGGTGGTAGTTGTAGACTCGTCTACAAATGATTACAGGTAAATACTACTTTTTACTTGCCACTAATTATTAGCATTATATTTGCTATTAACTAATTCACTAGCAAAGTAAATATAAGTATGTTGTCAAAATCAACTGATACCAGGTTCACAATAAATATCTAAAGGCTTTTTTAGGGAAGCTTTTGTAGACACAGCCACACCAGCTGCTATAAGAAAGTTGATATAGGTATTGTACAGTAGTGGTACCTGTTAGATTATGTAAGAAATCATGATTAAAGGTAAATACTACTTTGTGCTTACAGTTGGTTAGTGGTATCCAGTTAATTATTAGTATCTAATTGGTTATGAGTATACTATTTATTATTAACTAATTCAATACATTGGCATATATAACCATGACATTGAGGCTAGTTTCAAAATGTTAATATGAACTCAATACCAGAAACTAAATACTCATTTCCCTATACTTCAATTTACCAGCACTGCATAGTTTTTGTCTTTCTGTTATTATTTCACACTATTTACATGATAGAAAGAATGTGAGTGATATTCGTCTAAGATGCTTGCCTGTTGACCAGACTGATGGTTGTAGGAGAAATAACTCCTTGGCTCTATTTGGTATTGCTAGTATAGCATAGTCTTTGTAGTTGTATTATTGCTTCAAACTGTTTACATAAGAGAAAAAATGTTAGACAGATTAGTGTAAAACAAGTGCCTTTTGAGCTTACTTACAGAATGTTCATGCCAGTGAATGTGGGTTAGGCAGCTGAAGTAGTTCTGAGCTGGTAGCAGACTGTGCAGAAGAAACTATTGAATCAAACAACATAAACAATAATATACGAGGGATGCGATAGTAGATATGCAATGGTCACTGGAGTAGAGTTGACAGTGTGTATATGAAACCTTGCTTATTTTGAAGCAAGATAGTAAGGAAATCTAGGAGGTTAGATACAGGTGAGATTTCAGGGCAACAGGAATGCCAGAATGATTTAACAGTCAATCGAACTGACAGAAATACCAGCAGGAAAATGTGAGAATATAGTAGGCTGACTGCTGATGAAAACAGTAAGCCAAATACATATGAAACATCATAATAGAACCAACTAGAACCATCACATCATAGATAAGAGAACCCAATCGTAATTCAAGATTTCCAGATTGAGAAAATATGGACGGAGGTATTGCCAAGTTCAGGGTAACTTAGGGGGTTGTGAGTATGCGTTCCAATACTGAGAGCTAGATAAAGACAAGGAAGAGTTTGTAGATACAGTGATATCAGTAGCCATAATACTAGCATGTTATAGCTATTTTACTACATTGTTAGGTGTGGGAATATTTGTAAACAATTAAAAGTAAATACTACTTTGTATTTGTAGTTCAGTATTGCTATCTTGGTAAATATAACCTAATATAACCCTTTTACACCGATGCACTAATGCTACCTTTATAATCTGAACTGAAATCCAACCACCCCTCAGGTTTTACTTGACATTGCAACAATAAGGTCATAGCTGATTACCAGACTGGTTAAGCAGCTAATTTGCCCTACTTGCTTGTTATATATTCCTTTCAGCAGGAACGACTGTAGTTTTCCTTCCAGTCGTCTTACGCCGCATATGCCACTATTGATAAACTACCACTTGGTGGTGTGTTTTCCTCGCACAATCGCCCTGACACCCTTCTACTGTCGGAAGTGTGATGATTCTGGCCATGTTTATACAATACCATGACGCTATCCCTTTAGTGTCGCATTGCAACGTCATCTTTTTAGCGCCTCCGCCTAGGACTTGTTTGTCCTTCAGCAGTCCCTCTGCGCTCCTTACCTTCCTACGGGATTTCATCTTCCCCAATCTGCAAAGTCTTGGCATTGTCGCCCTGATGCTGCCCGTGGATCCTTGTGCCCCAACTCCATACTCGGTGCTAAGGGGCTCCCGTGCCGCACGTGGTGCCTCCCTTGAGGCACTGGAAATTAGTGGTCCTCCCGAGACTCCACTCGACGCCACGTTCCTGCCAGGGTGTCCTTTAGTCATGGTAGTCACTTTCTTATATATACCCATGTAGCTTACACCTGTTTCTATTGCCTCACTACTTCTGCCTCCGTCCGAACTTTCCCCCTGAAAACCCACCAGATATAACAAATACATAAACAACTGCCACCTATCGCCATAAAAATATTCCCAACCATAACAATTCACCATCATTTGTTAACGATATTCTACGCAAAGTCTGTATTTTCCAACCCTTATGATCCTGGAACTCATCCCCCTCGTCGTCACAAATACTGTCATGGGGGCTCTATTAACTATATAGCGGATACTCCAACTATAAAATAGAGCGGCCGTATGTTCTATTGCCACAACGGAACTTATTCAGAACTCCGAATAACCCT
>Ga0307511_10001559_pt1 | contig 24304 bp, 19 predicted proteins | sample 13_EM_MG_FD_200266 | JGI IMG/M metagenome (GOLD analysis project Ga0307511, IMG submission 200266) | Populus trichocarpa ectomycorrhiza microbial communities from riparian zone in the Pacific Northwest, United States - 13_EM | ecosystem: Host-associated > Plants > Roots > Unclassified | place... | reverse complement strand
GACCGTCAGGCTGTAATCACGGCCGCCAGGCGGCCGTCATCGAACGTTGCGACCGTCAGGCTGTAATCACGGCCGCCAGGCGGCCGTCATCGAACGTTGCGACCGTCAGGCTGTAATCACGGCCGCCAGGCGGCCGTCATCGAACGTTGCGACCGTCAGGCTGTAATCACGGCCGCCGGGCGAACCGCGCCTCGCGTGGCCGCGGCTACTCCATCAGCCCGTGCTTGAAAGCGTAATGCGCGATATCGGCATTGTTGCGCAACTGCAGCTTTTCCAGCACCCGGGCACGGTAGACGCTCACCGTCTTGGGCGACAGCACCAGTTCCTCGGCGATCTGCGAGAGCTGCTTGCCGGAGGCGATCAGCTTGAGGGTCTGGAATTCGCGGTCGGAAAGCTGTTCGTGGGCTTCGCCTTCGGTGTCGGAGGTCAGGTGGGTGGCGAGCATCTCGGCCACCGACGGGGTGATGTACTTCTTGCCCTGCGAGACGGCCAGGATCGCCTCGACCAGGCGCTCGGGCGCGCTGTCCTTGGTCAGGTAGCCGTGCGCGCCGGCCTTCAGCGCGCGGATCGCGTACTGGTCTTCCGGGTACATGGAGAGGATCAGCACGCGGGTCTTCGGATAGCTCTCTTTCACGATCTTCAGCACGTCGATGCCGTTCTTGCCGGGCATCGAGATGTCCAGCAGCAGCACGTCGCACTCCTGCTCGCGCATCAGCTTGGACAGGGTGCCGTAGTCCTTGGCCTCGCCGCGGATCTCGATCTCGCGGCTCTCGGAGGCGATCTGCACCATGCCCTTGCGCACGATGGCATGGTCGTCGGCGATCAGGACGCGGATCATTGGGGGTTCCTCATGGCCTTCATTGGGGGAGGGCGGGTTACAGGGTTTTCGGGGCCGGGGCCGCGCCGGTGCGCGGACGGCGGCGCGGGATCGACAGCATCACCGTGGTGCCCTTGCCGGGCGCGCCGTTGATGTCGAGCCAGCCGCCGAGGGCGCGCACCCGCTCCATCATGCCGCGGATGCCGAAGGAGGCGGTCTTGGCGAGCGCGCCGTCGGCCAGGCCCACGCCATTGTCGCGCACCTCCAGGGTGACGCTGCCGGGCGTGGCGAACAGTTCGGTCTCGACCCGCGTCGCCTTGGCGTACTTGGCGACGTTGGTGAGCGATTCCTGGAATACGCGGAACAGGGCGGTGGACTGCTCGATATCCAGCGCCAGGTCCTCGGCGTTGGTCTCGAAGGCCACTTCCAGGCCCATGCGGGCGGCGAAATCGCTGGCCTGCCATTCCAGCGCCGGGGCGATGCCGTAATCGAGGATGCCGGGGCGCAGCGCCTGGATGATGCGGTTGGCGGTCTGCACCGCGCCGTCCACCAGTTCGCCCATGCTGGTGAGCTTGCCCATCACCTCGGCGTCTTCGGCGAAGCGCTTTTTCAGCCAGGCCAGGTCGGCCTTCATGCCGGTGAGCGTGCTGCCGATCTCGTCGTGGATGTCGCGCGCCACCAGGCGGCGTTCCTGCTCCTTGACGCTTTCGGCATGGGCGGTGAGTTCGCGCAGTTCCTCGCGCGACTGCATCAGCTCCTGTTCGGCTTCCTTCTGCGCGGTGATGTCGGTGATGATGCCGTCGAGCAGCCAGTTGCCGCCGTTCGCCTCGCGCGCGCTGGCCGCCACCTGGACCCAGCGCAGCCCGGCGTTTTCGCCCTCGCGGTGAATGCGCCATTGCCCCTCCAGGGGGACGCGGTGGCGGATCGCCTGGGCGACGGCGTCGCGCAGGTCGGCGCGGTCGGCCGCATCGAGCAGCTGGATGAAGCGGCCCGGCTGGCCGAGGAAAGCTTCGGGCGCCACGCCGAACAGGCGCGCCGCGCCGGCGCTCACGTAGGGCACCAGGAACATGTCCTCGGACGGGCGCGCCAGCATCTGGAACACCACGCCCGGCAGGTTGGCGGTGATCGCCGCGAAGCGCGTCTCGGTCTCGCGCTGCGCCAGTTCGGCGCGCTTTTGCTCGGTGACGTCGGCGATGAAGAACACCACCCCGGAATTGCCCTGCAGGCGCGCGGCGGAGAACACCAGGTCGCTGGCGCTGCCGTCCTTGCGGTGCCAGGTCTCTTCCATGTGCTCGACCGGCCCCTGGTCGACCGCGTCCATCAGGCGTTCGAGGATGCGCTGGTTCTCCAGCAGGGTCAGCGGCGGCGGGGCGCCCATCGCCTCCTCGCGCTTGATGCGGAAGATGCGCTCGGCGGCGGCGTTGATCAGGGTGATGTTGTTCTGGTCGTCGAGCGCGACGATGGCGACGGGCGAGGCGCGCAGCAGGGCGCGCAGGTAGGACAGGCCGGAGCGCAGGTCGTCGGTGGCGCGGCGCCGCTCGCGGCGCGCCTGCGCGGCGGCCAGGGCGTTTTCGATCGCCGGCACCAGGCGCTTCATGTTCTGCTTGAGCAGGTAGTCGTCGGCGCCGGACTGCAGGGCGGCCACCGCGGCATCCTCGCCGATCGCCCCGGAGGCGATGATGAAGGGGATGTCGGCCTCGTGCTCGCGCAGCACCTTCAGGGCGGCCGCCGAGGAAAAGCGCGGCAGGCTGTGGTCGGAGATCACCAGGTCCCAGGTGCCGCCGGTCAAGGCCTGGCGCATGCCGGGCTCGTCCTCCACCCGGGTGGCGGTGTGGGCGAAGCGGGCCATGCGCAGCTCGAACAGCAGCAGTTCGAAGTCGGCCTGCGAGTCCTCCACGCACAGGATGCTGACCGGCCCGGCCCGGCCGGAGGCGGTCTTTTTGCTCAGGACCTCGAACTTGTGGGTGATCCCCAGGCGTTCGTCGCTCATATCGCGGCCTCCTGTCCGGGGAAGGGCGAGGCTGGAATAGCGCGGCTTTCCGGTGCCTTTTCAGGACAAGGACCAGGGATCGGGTGCGCGATAGTGCCAACAAGCCTCAGTCCCGCCCGCGGGCGGGCGGGCGGGCGGGCCCGCGCGCGCGCGTTGCGCACGGGCAAGGAGGGGCTGGACAAATCTTTAAATTGCATTGCGTATCGAGGCAAAGGGCACGTCTGTACAAGCATACACCGTCACCAACCGGTTTGAGAATTCCACTGTCCGGCACCGGCGCCGCCGCCGTCCGAACCGTGGTTTACGTCCCATTGCGCGCTTTTCCCGGAGCCATCCGCTGAATCATGACCACATCCCTGCACAATCCGTTTCCCGCCATTCCGCCCCTGCCGGCGCCAAGCGTGCCGAATGAATTCGAGATGTCGGCGCGCGACTTCGACCGCGTCTGCGCGCTGATCCGGCGCCGCGCCGGCATCGCGCTCAACAGCAGCAAGCGCACCATGGTCTACTCGCGCCTGGCGCGTCGCCTGCGCGCCACCGGCAAGGCCAGCTTCGAGGAATACCTGGACTGGCTGGAACGCTCCGGCGGGGGCGAGTGGCAGGACTTCATCAACGCCCTGACCACCAACCTGACTTCCTTCTTCCGCGAGGCGCATCACTTCCCGGTGCTGGAAGAGCATCTGCGCAAGCTGCGCGGCCGTGATCGCATCAACATCTGGTGCTGCGCCGCCTCCACCGGCGAGGAGCCCTACACCATCGCGATCTCGGCGATGGAGGCGTTCGCCTCGATGGACCCGCCGGTGCGCATCATCGCCACCGACATCGACACCAGCGTGCTGGAGACCGCGCGCGCCGGCACCTACCGCGACGAGACGGTGGCGCGCCTGAGCCCCGAGGTCGTGCGCAAATATTTCGTGCGCGGCGCCGGCGCCGGCTACGTGAAGGTACGCCCGGAGCTGCTGAACATGGTGACCTTCCGGCCGCTGAACCTGCTCGACGCGCAATGGCCGCTGCGCACCGGTTTCGATGCCATCTTCTGCCGCAACGTGATGATCTATTTCGACAAGGAGACCCAGTTCTCCATCCTGCGCCGCTTCGCGCCGCTGCTCAACCCGGACGGCCTGCTGTTCGTCGGCCACTCGGAGAATTTCTCGCAGGCGCGCGATACCTTCCACCTGCTCGGCAAGACGGTGTACCAGGTCAACCCGGCCGCCGCGGCGCGGTCCACGGGCCGGCCCGACCAGCGTCGCGGCGACGCCTGAACCTGCGCGAGGAGAACAAGACATGGGCGAGAACATGGACAAGATCAAGGTGCTGGTGGTGGACGATTCGGCGCTGATGCGCAACCTGCTGGCGCGCATGATAGCCGCGCAGCCGGACATGACGGTGGTGGGCACCGCGCCGGACGCGCTGGCGGCCGGCGAGATGGTGCGCGAACTCAATCCCCACGTGATGACCCTGGACATCGAGATGCCGCGCATGAGCGGCCTGGAGTTTCTCGAAAAGCTGATGGCCAAGCGGCCGATGCCGGTGGTGATGGTCTCCACCCTCACCGAATCGGGCGCCGAAGCGACCATGCGCGCGCTCGAACTGGGCGCGGTCGACTTCATTCCCAAGCCCAAGCTGGACATGCAAAAAGGCGTGGCCGAGTACGCCACCGAGATCACCGAAAAGATCCGCGCCGCCTCCCGCGCGCGCCCCAAGGTGCCGCGCACCCCGGTGCTGCCGCGCTCCGCGAACGGCCCGGCCCCGGCAGCGGGTGCCGCGGGCGGCGCGATCGCGCGCCTGGCCAGCCGCGGCGAGATCTCCAGCGACAAGATCATCCTGATCGGCGCCTCCACCGGCGGCACCGAGGCGATCCGCGAATTGCTCTCCGGCCTGCCGGCCGATACGCCGCCGATCCTGATCGCCCAGCACATGCCGGCCGGTTTTACAAAAAGTTTCGCGGATCGCCTCAATAAATACTGCAAATTGGCCGTTAAGGAGGCAGAGGACGGCGAACGCGTGTTGCCCGGGCATGCCTACATCGCGCCCGGCAGCCACCATCTGCTGCTCAAGCGCAATGGCGGCGGCTACATCACCGTCCTCTCCGACGGCGAGCCGGTGAACCGGCACAAGCCTTCGGTGGAAGTGCTGTTCCGCTCCGGCGCCGAAGTGGCCGGGCCGCATGTCCTGGGCGTGATGCTGACCGGCATGGGCCGCGACGGCGCGCAGGCGATGCGCGACATGCGCGACGCCGGTGCCTACAACATCGTGCAGGACGAAGCGACTTCGGTGGTGTTCGGCATGCCGCGCGAAGCGATCGCGGCGGGCGCGGCGCACGAAGTGGCGGCGCTGCCGGAAATCGCCGGGCGCATGGTCGGCCATCTGCTCAAGAGCGGGTCGAAGCTGGCGCGGGCCTGAGCCGGGAGGAAAGTGTGGTGTCGTGCGATCCCGGCGTGAAATGAAGAATTCGCAACGGGATTTTCAAGGAGGTTTGAAATGGACGTGAACGTGCATCAGGTGGAAGGCCAGGCCCGCATGGAACTGCGCGGCCGCTTCGACTTCACATCGCACCGCAGCTTCAAGCAGGCGTGCGAGACCGTGTTCTCCACCGGCGGGGTCAGCGAGGTGGTGATCGACATGCAGGAGGTCGACTATCTCGACAGCTCGGCCCTCGGCATGCTGCTGCTGCTGCGCGACAAGTGCAAGGCCGCCGCCACCCCGGTGAGCCTGGCCAACTGCGGCGGCACCGTGCGCGACGTATTGCGCGTGGCCAATTTCGACAAGCTGTTCACCGTCCAGTAAGTCCGCCCATGGACTCGGCCAGCCTGATCCACAGTCCCGGCATGAAGGTGCTGATCATCGGCAACGGTGATCCGCAGCTCGCCTTGCTGCGCACCATTTTCCGCGGCCTGGGGCACGAATTGCTGGGTGAGGCCTCCGCGATGCACGAGGGCACCATGCCCGGCGTGCGCGACGGCTCGATCTCCGGGACCATGGCGCCCGAGATGTTCGCCGAGCACCGGCCCGACCTGGTGGTGCTGGACCTGGAGTCCGGCCACGGCGGCGGCATCGGCACCATCGAGGCGCTGCGCCGCATGGAAGACGCGCGCTGGGTGCCGATCTGGTGCCTGGGGCACGCCGATGGCGGCGAGGCCGAACACGCGGCGGCACTGTCCACCGGCGCCGATGTCTACCTGGCCCGGCCGATCAGCATCCCCCTGTTCAAGGCGCGCCTGGCGCAGGTGTCGCGCTACATGACGCGCCAGCGCCAGCTCGCCAACCGCTCGAGCGAACTGCAATACTATTTCGAGTCCGCCGAGAGCGAGATCAAGACCGCGCGCTCGATCATGGGCCGCCTGCTGCGCGCCCAGCCGGACGCCGAACTGGCCGGCGTGTTCGAATCCTGGATCGCGCCCGCCTTCAAATTCAGCGGCGACGCCGTGGTCGCCGAGCGCAGCCCCGACGGCAGCCTCAAGCTGCTGCTGGCCGACGGCGTCGGCCACGGCCTCTCGGCGGCGCTCAATGTGCTGCCGGTGTGCCGCGCCTTCCAGTCGATGGCGCAAAAAGGCTTCGGCCTGCCCGCCGTGGTCACCGAGCTGAACCAGGCGATCCGCCGCGACCTGCCCTCGCACCGCTTCGTGGCCGCCACCCTGGTCAACATCGACGCCAATGCCGGCGTGATCGAGGTGTGGAACGGCGGCAACCCCTCCTGCCTGCTGATGGACTCGCATGGCGAGGTGGTCGATGTATGGAGCAGCCAGCACCTGCCGCTCGGTGTGGTCGACTCCAGCGAACTGGACCCGCGCCCTGACGCGCGCCGCCTGCGCGCCGACTGCCAGCTGATGATGTTCTCCGACGGCGCCATCGAGGCGCTCGATGCCGGCGGCAATCCCTTCGGCGAAGCCGCCCTGGTGCGCGCGCTCGCCGAAGCGCCGCCGGGCGTGCGCCTGGAGGCGCTCAAGTTCGCCATCGTCGAGCACCTGGCCGGGCGCGCGGCGAACGACGACGTCACCCTGGCCCTGCTCGATTGCGCCGCCGAGATCAAGCTGTCGCGCGCCCGCAAGGTCAGCGAAGACATCGTGGTCGGCGGCTCCGCCGACGAGACCCAGTCCGCCGCCGGCGCCTGGGAGGTCTCCCTGGTGGTCGAGTCGCGCAGCCTGCGCGAGCTCGACCTGGCACCGGTGCTGCAGGAATTCGTCAGCCGCATCGACCCGCAATGGGCCGCCGGCGAGTCGGCCTTCGCCCTGCTCTGCGAGCGCTACTCGCGCGCCCTCGAGCAAGGGCTGCTCAAGCTCGACGCGCGCCTGAAGGCCGAGCCCGAACGCCTGCCCGAATACGCCGCGCGGCGCGAGCGGGCCCTGGTGGCGATGCAGGCCGGCGCGGTGCGCATCACCCTCTCGCGCAGCGCCGCCGACGCGCAACTGCGCGTGGCCATGCACGAATCGATGCTTGGCGTCGACACCAGCACCGGCAGCCACGCCGACCTGTGGATTGGCGACGACGAGTTGACCGCCCTGGCGCACGCCAGGCTGGCGAATGATCTGGTGGACGACCTGCAAGCCACGCTTGCGGGCGCCGAGGGACTGGACCTCAAGGCCATTCTCGTCAACCGCCTGAACCCGCACTAGAGAGCCCGCGCGAGGCCGCGTGGCGGGCGCGAGGGAAGCGCAAGGAAAGCGCAAGGAAAGCGCAACCAGCGGCCCGGGCGAGGCGTGAAAGCGCTCCTGGCGGGGCGACATGGCCTGCCCTCGGGGCATGGCACCGGAGCCCCCGGCATGACGTGCCCCCGCGGGTCTCCCGCTGCGCAGCATCGCCGCGCATGGCCGCGGCGCGTGGATTGATGCACAATGCGTCAACCGGGCCCGCCAGCCCGGGCAGGGGGCAAGATGCCGCAACTGGATGAGGCGAGCAGCCGCGCGCTGCTGGATGCCATCGAACTTGGCCGGGTGCAGCGCGAGACGCGCACGCCCGAATACCTCCCCGGCTTCACCGGCTGCATCCTCGGCACCGCCGTCGGCGACGCCCTGGGCCTGCCCTACGAGGGCATCTCGCCGCGCCGCGCCGCGCGCCTGTTTCCGCAACCCGACCGCTATCACTTCCTGCCGTTCGGCCGCGGCATGTGCTCGGACGACACCGAACACACCCTGATGGTGGCGCAAGCCCTGATCGAATCGCCCGGCTACGCCCTGGCCCACGGCAACGCCGACGACTTCCGCCGCCGCCTGGCCTGCTCGATGCGCCTGTGGCTGCTCGGCCTGCCCGCCGGCATCGGCATGGCCACGCTCAAGGGCATCCTCAAGCTCTGGCTGTTCGTGCCGCGGCGCTGGCAAGGCATCCATTCGGCCGGCAACGGCCCGGCGATGCGCAGCGCCCTGATCGGCGTGTTCTGGGGCGACGAGCACCCCGAGATGCTGCGCCTCTACGTGCGGGCCAGCACGCTGCTCACCCACAGCGACCCGAAGGCCGAACACGCGGCCCTCGCCGTGGCGCAGGCCGCGCACGTCGCCGACCTGGCGCGCCGCACCGGCGGGCGCGTCGCGCCGCTCGAATACCTGGCGCAGATGCGCGGCATGCTCGGCGCCGAAGGCGCGGAACTGGCCGCCCTGATCGAGCGCGCCGCCCTCTCGGTGGCCGCCAGCGAAGCTACGCCTGCCTTCGCGCGCGCCCTCGGCCTGGAACGCGGCGTCACCGGCTACGCCTTCCACACCGTGCCGGTGGCCCTGCATGCCTGGCTCGCCCACCCCGGCGACTATCGCGGCGCGGTGCTGGCGGCGATCGAATGCGGCGGCGACACCGACACCGTGGCGGCGATCACCGGCGCCATCGCCGGTGCCGGCTGCGGCCCGGAAGGCATTCCGGCCCCCTGGCTCGACCGCCTGGCCGAATGGCCGCGAGATGTTGAGTGGATGACGCGGGTCGCCACGCTGCTGGCGCAGGTGCGCGCCAGCCATATTGGCATGCTCAATGCGTACCCCTATTCTTACTGGGTACCGCTGCGCAACCTGCTGTTCCTGGCGGTCGTCCTGCTGCACGGCCTGCGGCGCTTGCTGCCGCCGTATTAAAGAACGCGCGGAAACAGCCGATCTCAAAGCGAAGCCGCGGCAAACCCGAAACCCACCTGAAGCCCACCTGAAGCCCACCTGAAGCAGACCCGAAGCTGACCTGAAGCCGACCCGAAGCAGCACTGAAGCCGAACCCAAACCCAAACCCCATGCCCAGCTCCGCCGTCCCTCAGCAAGTCCCGCCCGGCATACCCGGTCCGCAAGCCGGCCTGGGCCAGGCGCCGGCTTTCATCGACGTCGAGGCCTCCGGCCTGGGCACGCGCAGCTACCCCATCGAGGTCGGCCTGATCAAGAGCGATGGCAGCATCTACTGCTCGCTGATCTCGCCGGCGGAAGACTGGTCGCGCCAGGACGAGCGCGTCTGGGACGCGGGCGCCGAGCAGGTGCACGGCATCTCCCGGACCATCCTGCAGGCGCACGGCAAGCCGCTGGCCGAAGTGGCGCGCGAGCTGAACCGCATCGCCGGCGGGCTCACCCTGTTCTCCGACGCCTGGGGCAACGACTACCCCTGGCTGGCGAAGCTGTTCGACGCCGCCGACCTGCCCATGCTGTTCACCATCGAGAGCTCGCGCAAGCTGCTCTCGGAGAAAGAGGCGGCGCGCTGGCAGCAGGCCAAGCAGCAGGTGATCGCCGAGCTGCAGTTGCGCCGCCACCGCGCCAGCAGCGACGCGAAAATCCTCCAGCTCACCTTGCTGCGAGTCAAGGCCGGCGCGTAGCCGCCCGGTTCGCGTCGCCGGCCCGCGCAACCCGTTCGCGCACCCGGCCGGGTGTAAAATTTTCCTTCATGCAAAAATGAAGTGATAGTCGGAAAATGGATGGAAGCGTAAATTTCTCCATGGCCTCGATACCCCCTTGCCCGCGCCCCTTAATCGCGCACCTTGCCGCGCAACGCCTTCACCTTGCCGCGCTGCACCTTGCCTTCGACGCGCCTGATCTGCGAACCGCGCGTCGGCTTGGTGGCGTAGCGTTTGCGCGGCGCCCGCGCCGTGGCCGCCAGCAGCTCGCCCAGGCGCGCATACGCCTCCTCGCGGTTCATCTCCTGGCTGCGGTGCTCCTGTGCCTTGATCACCAGCACGCCCTCGTCGGTGATGCGCGAGTCCTTCAGCGCCAGCAGGCGCGCCTTCTGCGCTTCCGGCAGTGAAGAGGCGCCGATGTCGAAGCGCAAGTGGATGGCGCTCGCCACCTTGTTGACGTTCTGCCCGCCCGCGCCCTGCGAGCGCACGGCGGTGATCTGGACTTCGTGTTCGGGGACAGGCAAAGGCGGCATAGGCGCGACTATAACCGCATCCACATGGCGGACGCGCATCGACGATTTGGTGTGAACAGGCCCTAATCCGCTGTATGGCCGCGCCGGGCTGGGAAGCGGGCCGAGGCAATGCTCTAATGCCCGGCACAAAGCTGCCGGCACAAGACGACAGGCACAAGACCCTGTCGTTTCACACGATCAACGAGCGCGAAGCGCCGCCCCCAGGAGACCAAGCCATGCCGATCAGGATCGAATGCGTCGCCGATTGCGCCAACCACCTCGGCGAAGGCCCGGTGTGGGATGTCGAGGAAGGCCGGCTCTACTGGGTCGACGGCACCGGCCGCCGCGTCGGCAAGCCTTCGCTGTGGCGCCTGGAACCGAAAAGCGGCAAGGTCGAACGCTGGAGCCTGGACCGCGACATCGGTGCGCTCGCGCTGCGCAAGGGCGGCGGCGCGGTGATGGCGCTGGACGACGGCTTCTACTTCTACGACTACGACAAGCAGAAGCTCGACCTCATCACCCTGATCGACGCCGACAATCCGCGCACCCGCCTGAACGACGGCAAGGTGGACCGGCGCGGCCGCTTTTTCGCCGGCGGCATGGACGACAAGGAGGAGTTGAAAAACTGCGCCATCTGGCGTTTGGATCCCGACCTCTCGGTCACCAAGGTCGACGAAGGCATCATCTGCTCCAATGGCCCCTGCTGGAGCCCGGACGACAAGACCTTCTACTTCACCGACACCTTTCAAAAGGAATACTGGGCCTATGACTTCGATGTGGAGAAGGGCACGCTCTCCAACAAGCGCATTTTCGCCGACATGAAAAAAGAGCCCGGCGTCGCCGACGGCTCCACGGTGGACGCCGAAGGCTGCCTGTGGAACGCGCAACTGATCAGCGGCGACCTGGTGCGCTACGCCCCCGACGGCAGCGTCGAGCGGCGCATCGGCATGCCGGTGCGCAACATCACCAGCGTGATGTTCGGCGGCGACAAGCTCGACGAGATCTACGTCACCTCGATGGCGCGCGTGAAGCACCCGGCGGTGCACGACCTGTTTGCGAAAGAAGTCAAACCGCAGTTCCTCGCCGGAGCGCTGTTCCGCATCACCGGGTTGGGGATCAAGGGTATACCGGAACCGCGCTTCGGAGGATGAAGCGCGGGCCGGTCGTGGCACGGGGAACCGCGCTTCGGAGGATGAAGCGCGGGCCGGTCGTGGCACGGGGAACCGCGCTTCGGGACTGGCGGCGCAGGGCGCCGGCCCCGCCTTGATCCGTATCCGCTATAAGCAGCCCGCGCAAGCGATATTGGCGTTCCGGCGCGCCATTGCCTAAGATGGTCGCCTGTCCCGAGGAATCCGCATGACTCCGCACGCCAGCCCCCTGCGTCCCGAACCTTTGACCCGCTTCCTGCGCCAGCTGGGCCCGCGCTACCAGGCCGACATCCGCGCCGGTAGCGAGGCCACCAAGGACGCCTATCTGCCGTTTCTCGCCGCTGCGCCGAAAGACGGCGTCAAGGTCACGCGCAACCTGTCCTACGGAGCGCATGCGCGCCACGTGCTCGACGTCTATGCTCCCGAAGGGGCGCGCGATGCCCCGGTGGTGGCATTCGTCCACGGCGGCGCCTTCGTGCGCGGCGACAAGGAGATCAATCCGCAGATCTACGGCAACGTGCTCATCTGGTTCGCGCGCCGCGGCTGCATCGGCGTCAATGTCGAATACCGCCTGGCGCCTGAAGCTGCCTGGCCCGGGGGCGGGCGCGACGTCGGCGCGGCCTGCGCCTGGATCAGGCGCTCGATCGCCGAATACGGCGGCGACCCACGGCGCATCTGCCTGATCGGCCATTCCGCCGGCGGCACCCACGCCGCCACCTATGCCTTCGACCCCGCGCTGGGTGACTTCGGCCGCGACATCAGCGCCCTGGTGCTCATGTCGGCGCGTACCCGCGCCGATGCCGGCCCCGAAAATCCCAATGCCGCCGCGGTGCAAGCTTATTTCGGCCGCGACGAAGCGCTCTACGAAGCGCGTTCGCCGGTCGCGCACGCGGCGGCTTCAAAGTTGCCGCTGATGATTGTCTGCGCCCAATACGAGAACCCGCTGCTCGATCTCTACAACCTGGAACTGGCGCATCGCATCGCGCTCGCGCGCCGCGCCGCGCCGCGCTTCATTACCGCCGCCGACCACAACCACATCTCGCTGGTGGCGCATTTCAACAGCGGGGAGGAGTGGATAGGCGAGCAGATTCTTGAATTTTTCGCCTCGACCTTCGCTGCCTGAAGCCGGAAGCCGTAGGCCTTCGCGGGCAGGGGCTCGGCAGGGCTCGCTACGGCGTCAAACCCGCTGTCCTTACCACGCGCGCATATTTGGCCGCTTCCTCCTTCACATAGGCGACGTACTCCGAGCGGCTGCGCGCATCCGGTTCGGTGCCGATCTCGCGCAGGCCCTTTTCCATCTCCGGCGTCTTCAGCACCGCCTCCAGCGCGCCGTTGAGTTGCGCGATGATCGGCGCGGGGACCGCCGCCGGCGCGAAAATACCGAACCAGGCGCTGACCTCGAAACCGGGATAGCCGGATTCGCCCACCGTCGGTACTTCCGGCAGCAGCGGGCTGCGCCTGGCGCTGGTCATCGCCAGCGCGCGCACCTTGCCGCCGCGGATGTGCGGCAGGGAAGTGGTCTGCAGATCGAACATCAAGGGCACCTGGCCCGCCAGCACGTCGGCCAGTGCCGGCGCGCTGCCGCGGTAGGGCACGTGCAGCAGCTTGACCTGCGCGGCGCCGGCGAGCATTTCACCGGCCAGATGGTTGGAAGTGCCCGGCCCCGCCGAGGCATAGGCGATGGCCCCCGGCATCGCCCTGGCTGCCGCCACCACGTCGGCGACCGTCCGATAGGGCGCGGCCGGATTGGCCACCAGCACGAAGGGAATCGAGGCCACCGCCGCCACCGGGGTGAAATCCTTCAGCGGGTCGTAGCCCACCTTGGCCATCGCCGGGTTGATCGCCTGCGAGCTCACCGTGCCCATCAGGAGAGTGTAGCCATCGGCCTGCGCTTCGGCCACATGGCGCGCGCCGATAGCCGTGCCGGCACCGCCCTTGTTGTCCACCACCACCGTCTGGCCCAGCCGGCCCGCCAGCTTCTGCCCGAGCAGGCGCGCCAGAATGTCCGCCGAGCCGCCGGCGGGGTAGGGCACCACCAGGGTGACAGGGCGCGCCGGCCAGGTTTGTGCCGGGCTCGCCCCCGCGCCAAGCAACAGGGCTGCCGCCACCGCGGCCGATCGCAATCGCATGCTGCGCAACTCCTTTTGGAAAAGAATCCTGCAAACCGTTGCAGGCAATAGTGCGGCGCGCATCCCGAGCTTGTCCAATACGAAATCCTTCTGTGCTTAATACCGGATAACGATCACCGGCCTGGCTTGGTGCGTTTTTGCCCGATCACCCGGGCCGGGAGGGCGCGCCCCTGCGCCGCCGGCGCCAGCGCGCGCCGCGCCGCCGCCAGGAAGGCTTCGATCACCGGGTTGTCAACGGCAAGCGCATGGGCGAATTCCAGGTTGTAGGTCGGCGGTTTCGCATCCGCCAGTTCGAGGAATCGGACGCCGCCCATTTTCATGACCTGCATCGACTCAGGCACCAGCGCCACCCCGGCGCCGCTGGCCACCAGGGTGAGGATCACCTGCATCTGCGAAGCCTGCTGCACCACCTTGGGGTGAAAGCCGGCCGCCTGGCAGGCATGCAAAAGCGCAGCGTAGAATCCCGGGCCCTCGGAAGCGGGAAAGGCGACGAAGGGCTCGGCCGCCAGTTCGCGCAGGCGCACCGACTTTTTTGCCGCCAGCGCGTGCTCGCGCGGTACCGCCAGCACGAAGCGCTGCTCGCCCAATGCTTCGACCCGCAGGCCCTTCGTGTCGTTGAGCGGTCCCACCACGATGGCAAGATCGACGTCGCCCTTGTCCAGCGCTTCCAGCTGGCGCACCGTGGTGTCGGCGGAAAGCTGCAGGTGCACGGTCGGATATTCGCGCTGGAAGCGCTTGAACAGCGCCGGCAACAATTCAAGCGCCGCGCTCGGCACGAAGGAGATCCTGATCGACCCCTCCATGCCGCCGGCGGCCCGCTTGGCGCGCTCCACCGCCTGCTGCGCCTGCATCAGTATGCGCCGCGCATCCTTGAGGAACAGCGTCCCCGCCGCCGTCAGCTTGACGTGGTGGCGGCTGCGGTCGAGCAGCGGCGCGCCGACCTCCTCCTCCAGGCGCTGGATCGACACCGACAGCGGTGGCTGCGACATGTGCAGGCGCAGTGAGGCGCGGCGGAAGTTCAGTTCCTCCGCCACCGCCACGAAGTGGCGCAACTGCCGTAGTTCGATCATGCTGATTCGCCCACCCTATTACCATTGAAGATAAATAGTATTGGATGAATCACCGGCCTGTCCATAGCATGACCGTACCGCGCTCGCCGCGACGATTCCCCGGCGGGCCTCCCATCCAACCACGAGGCAAAGCATGCAACCTTCCCTGCTCGAAGAAGTGGCCCAGGTGCCCAATCCCTATCCGGTGGTCAGCAAGATGGAATACCCGGACGTCTGGCGTCTGTGCATCCAGGCGCGCGAGCTGGCCTGGGACCCGGTCGCCGATATTGACTATTCCGACCTGGAAAAGGCCGACCTGCCGCCCGAGGTGCGCCACGCCGGTGCCGAGTGGTGGAGCCTGCGCGCCTGGATGGAGCACGGCGCCACGCCCTATGGCGCCGAGCGCCTGCGCGACGCCATCTACATGCACCAGCCCTTTGAGATCAAGCAGCACATCACCAACTTCATTGCCGAGGAACTGCGTCACCACGAGGCCAGCTTCCGCATCGCCGATTCGCTGGCCGCCTACGAGCCGACCCCGCGCGCCGACTACTTCAAGGACATCATTCCCAAGTTCCATAACGAGGCCGACGAGAAGTCGATGAGCTTTTTCGCCGGTCTTTCGGTCAATACGCTGTTCGAGCAGCTTTCAGGCGAGCTGTTGCAGGCTCGCTACGAAAACGCCCGCTTCGGCTCGATCAAGGAAGCCTGCCGGCTGATCCTGCGCGACGAAGCACGTCACATCCAGTTCGGGCGCATCATCATGCGGCGCTTTTTCAACGAACTGCCTGGCGACGAAAAGCGCAACATCGGCGTGAAGGTGGCGAAAAAGCTGCGCGGCAGCCTCCTCACCGGCGTCTATGCCGTTGTCAACCTGCCTCCGGACGAGCGCGCGCGCTCGGCAAAAAACCGTGAGCTGGCCGCCCGCTACGGCCTGGGCGCCACGCATCCCGACGAGGAGATGGCGATCATCCGCAACGGCGTGAACAAGATCCGTGACGACGTCGGCCAGTACGGCGTCGAGATCCCGGTGATTCCCGAGCTCGACAACGCCCAGTGAGGGTACATCGAAGCGGCGCCCTGATCCTGCCGTGTCGTACGTTGCTGTCCTGGGGAAACACCGAACAAGTCCCGGAAATTGGGCAGGGGAAACGGGCCTCGCCCTGAATTCGGGGGCTGTCAAGGAGGCGTAGCTCACTTGATCGGTATCCTCCTGGTTTCTTTTGCGAGCGTCTGGCCGGCGTGCGGCCGATGCGGGCATTCGCGGCCATGCCGTGGATGAAAATGTTCTGCATCGCGGCTCCGTGCAAGGCGTACGATGGGGCCTGAGCGCCGCCGATCACTCGCCGCCGCGGAGAATCTGCCGGTGCCGGCTTGAAAGGCGCGACGCGCGCATCGATGTGTAGCCATCGGCCGGGCGGCGTGCGCCCGGTCCCATCCACATTCCCAGGAGCAGCGTATGCCGGACAAGACCATCAAGATTCCCGGGCCGGATCACCCCATCACCATTTCGCCCACCCCGGCGCGCGTGCGCGTGATCCTGGGCGGCAAGGTGATCGCCGATACCCGCCATGCGCTGACCCTGAACGAGGCAGCCTACCCCGGGGTGCAGTACATCCCGCGCGTCGATGTGGACATGGGGCAGCTCGCTCGCACCGACCACGCCACCTACTGTCCCTACAAGGGCGACTGCGCCTACTACAGCATTCCGGCGGGCGGCGAGCGTTCGAAGAACGCGGTATGGACCTACGAGGCGCCTTACGAGGCGGTGGCGGTGATCAAGGATCACCTGGCCTTCTATCCGGACCGGGTGGACGCGATCGAGCAGACGCCGATCCTCTGAAGCGGAGTCCGGTCGCGGGCGCGTAGAATGCGCGCCTAACTCCAGTGCGAAAGCCTCCCCATGAAGATGACCGACCTGCACAAGAACAAGGGCCTGAAGATCAGCAACAGCATCAGGCCCCACGGCGCCGTCGGCAAACCCGGCGACGGCCCGGCGCCGCTCGACAAGCGCGAGCAGCGCAAGCTGGATGCGGCGCGCGGCCTGGTGCCGTTCGCCTGCAAGCTGCCGCTCACCCTCACCAACCAGTTGCGCGATCTGGCCAAGGCGCGCGAGGTGGAATTGAACGACCTGGTGGAGCAACTGCTGGTGGCGGGGATGCAGGGCAATGCCGCGCCGGCGGCAACGGCTCCGCAAGCAGAACCCGAGGCGGTCAATCCCAAGGCGGTGAAGAAGGCGGCGAGATAGGAAGCTTGAGCGGCGGCTGCCGCGCGCTGTTCGGCGCGGCAAAAAGGTCTTGCGCCCGCGCGCGGATGGCGTATGTTTGGAATCAGGATCGCGATGTCTCTGCCATGAGAATGCCCGGGGTTTGCTGCGGTTTGCTGTGGTTTGCTGTGGCTTGCTGTGGCTTGCTGTGACTCGGGGGGGCGGTACCGGTGGGCCGCGCCATGAAAGCTGTTGTCGCCGCCCGGCGAAAATGCGCGAAAACCTGTGGTTTTGTCAGGTTGGCCTGGTGAGGCGGCTGCGATTTGCTGCAATTTGCTGCGGTTTGCTGTGGTCGTGCGAAGCGCAGGCGTAGGACGCAGGTTGTAGCGGCCCCGCGAAATTACGTGAAAAAGTCAGGTTTTGTCAGGTTGGGCGGCAACGGCGGCCGCAATCGACTGTGATTTGCCGTGGTTTTGCAGGGCGCCAGGACAAATGTCCTGGCTACCCGCTGCCTACGACCAGCTGCGTGGCTGCCCGGTGGACTCGATCACCGACATCCACAGGTCGCCGGAGGTGTCGACCTGCTTGCCGCCGCGCGTGGCCAGGGGCATGGGCACGTGCACGAAACGGCCGTGCCAGCAGCCGATCAGCATTTCGGTGTTGCCGGCCATGGCGGCGTGCACGGCGTTGCGGGCCAGGTGCCAGCAGAACACCGCGTCCGCCGGCGTGGCGGGCACGCTGCGGATCGCGTAGGAGGGGTCGATGTACTTGAGCGTGATCTCGCGGCCTTGCGTGGCGAAGTGCTGGTTGATGGCGTCGCGGGTGAAGGTGCCGATGTCCTTGAGCTTGATATTGCCGCTCTTGTCGCGCGCCGGGTTGCCGGGCTCCTGCATCAGTTCCTGGCCGGCGCCTTCGGCCACCACGATGAGGGCGTTGCCGTTCCTGTCGAGCAGCTTTTCGATGTGGCGGTAAATGCCGTGCTTGCCGTCGAACACCATCGGGACTTCGGGTACGAGCACGAGGTCGACATCGGCGGAGGCGAGCGCGGCGTGGCAGGCGAGCACGCCGGAGTGGCGGCCCATCACCTTCACCAGGCCGATGCCGTTGTGCGCGCCGCGCGCTTCCACATGGGCACCGCGCAATACCTCGACAGCGGCCGAGTAGGCGGATTCGAAACCGAAGCTGCGGTCGATGAAGTGCAGGTCGTTGTCGATGGTTTTTGGGATGCCGATGACGGCGATGCGTTCTTTCCGCCTGGCGATCTCGGCGGTGAGGGTCATGGCGCCGAGGGTGGAGCCGTCGCCGCCGATCACGAACACGATGTCGATGCCCATCGCCTGCAGGTTGTCGACCACCTCCGATGCATCCTGCGCGCCGCGCGAGGAGCCGAGGAAGGTGCCGCCCTCCTGGTGGATGTGGGCGACGGATTCGGGAGTGAGGGTGACCGGCTCGTGGCCGTAGCGGGAGATCAGGCCCTGGTAGCCGTAGCGGAAGCCGACGATGTGTTTCACGCCGTAGGCCTGCGAGAGTTCCATCACGATGCCGCGCACCACGTTGTTCAGGCCGGGGCACAGGCCGCCGGAGGTGACGATGCCGCAGCGCACGGTGCGCGGGTCGAAGAAGATCTTGTTGCGCGGGCCGGCCAATTCGAGGGCGGGCATGTCGTCGAGAGAACCGTCGAAGCCCTTCAGGTAGAACAGGTTGTCGCTGACCAGCACCTTGTCGGCGGTGCCGACGAAATGCAGGGCGGTTTCGCCCAGGTGGGTGGCGACCGGCGAGGGGAGCAGGCAGGGGCCCAGGTCCTTGACCGCCATGTCGGCCGCCGAGAGCGGGCCGGGCAGGTCGGGCGGCATGGGAACCGCGGCAGGGGTACCACCGGTCGGGCCGGAGGGGCCGGGGCTGGACGGGTGCTGCTCCATGGTTTGTCTCCTGGATGGAATGGGTCAAACCGGCGCAAGAAGTGTTCCAGCTTGCGGCAGCCAAGGGCTCGGTGAATCGGCGGGGCTGCGCCGTTCGCGGCCGGCGCCGCCGCCGGGCTGGTCCAGGCGCCCCTTGGCTGGGTGCGTCAGGGGCGTATGGGGCGCCGGTTGGCTCAAGCGGCCGGGGTTGTCGGCGCCAGGACTTCGCGCCCGACCCAGCGGGTCAACTTGCTCTTCAACGCATCGACGGTATAGGGCTTGGAGAGGTAATCGTCCATGCCGGCGGCCAGGCATTTGTCCAGGTCGGCATTGGAGGCGCTGGCGGTCAGTGCGATCACCGGCATGCGCGGCGCCGCCGTGGCCTGCTCGCGGGCGCGCAGGCGCAGGGTGGCTTCGTAGCCGTCCATCTCCGGCATCATGCAGTCCATCAGCACCACGTCGTAGTCGCCGGCTTCCAGGGCCTCCAGGGCTTCGCGGCCGTTGGTGACCGTGTGGGAAACGCAGCCGAGCTTGCGCAGCAGGGCTTCGGCGAATCTGCGGTTGATCTCGTTGTCCTCGACCACCAGGACGCGGGTATCGATGGGCAGGGCGGCGCCGGGGGCGAAGGGGCGGGCCGGCGCGGCCTGGACGGCGGCGACGCTGCCCACGCCGAGGTCGACCTCGAACCAGAAGGTCGAGCCCTGGCCGACCTGGCTGTCGACGCCGATGTGCCCGCCCATCAGTTCGACCAGGCGCTTGCAGATCGCCAGGCCCAGGCCGGTGCCGCCGTATTTGCGGGTGATCGAGCCGTCGCCCTGGGTAAAGGGCTGGAACAGGCGCGCCAGCACTTCCGGCTCGATGCCGATCCCGGTATCGGCGACGGCGAAGCGCACGCGCTGGCGCCCGTCCACCGGCTGGGAAGAGGCGTGCGAGACGGCCAGCGTTACGCTGCCGTCGCGGGTGAACTTGATGCCGTTTGAGACCAGGTTGGAGAGTACCTGGCGCAGGCGGATCGAATCGCCCACCAGGAGCTGCGGCAGGTCGGGCGTGACTTCGGCGGCGACGCGCACATTGTTTTTCTGCGCGCTCTCGGCGTATAGCGCGACGATGCTGCGCGCCATCCCGCGGGTATCAAAAGGGACGCTCTCCAGCTCCATGCGGCCGGCCTCGATCTTGGAGAAGTCGAGTACGTCGTTGATGGTGGCCAGCAGCATCTGGCCGGACTGCTGCACCGTCTGCGCGTACTCGCGCTGCTGGGCATCTAGGTCGGTGGCCAGCAGCAGTTCGGACATGCCCATCACGCCGTTCATCGGGGTGCGGATCTCGTGGCTCATCACCGCCAGGAACTCGGACTTGGCCAGGCTGGCGGCCTCGGCGCGCTGCATCAGGGAACGGGTGAACTGCAGGTCTTCCTCGTGGCGCCTGAGCAGGCGGCGCGACAGCAGCATGGCGATCACCACCACCACCGCGGTGATCGCCGAGAGCGCCGCGATGAACAGCGCGGTGCGCCGCCACTGCGACAGGAAGATTTCCTCGGGGATGGTGAGCGAGACCAGCAGCGGATATTTTTCCAGCACGCGCGGGCTGGCCAGGCGGACGGTGTGGCGGCCGTTTTCGGATTCGCGCGGCGAGTCGATCATCACCACGCCGTGGGTCAGGTGGCGCTCGGCGATGATCTGCTCGATGCCGCCGCCGGCCGAGCGCTTGCCCAGCAGGTCCTCGCGCTGCGGCGAGCGCGCCAGGCGGATCAGGTCGTTGCGCAGCAGGTTGATGGTGGCGGTGCCGCCCAGGTTGATGCGGTCGTAGAAGGAGCCGAGGAAGGCGCAGGGGATGCCGACCACCGCCACGCCGATGAACTGGCCCTGCGGGTTGACGAGCTTGCGCGAGAGGTAGAAGGTCCAGGTACCGCTGCCGCGGCTTTTCACCGGGGCGCCGATGTACAGGGCGGGGCCGGGCGCGCCGGGGTTGGCGGCGGCGGCGGCCGGGGTGTGGACCTTGAAGAAGTCGCGGTCGGCGAAGTTCAGGGGCGGAGGCGGGTAGGCGCGCGCGAAGTTGATCAGGTCGCCGTTGGCCGCGACGATCGAGGCGGACTCGACCTGCGGCGAGCCGCTGGCCTTGTCACGCAGCATCTTGTGCACCTCGGGGGTGGACATGAGGGCGCGCAGGGTCGCTTCATCGCCGATCCCGGCCGAACTGACGTGTTCGACCATGCTGGTGAGGATCAGGTCCGCCGAGGTCATGGTCTGCTCGGCGTGCTGGGCCAGGATCAGGGTCAGGTTCTCGGCATGCTTGCTCCACTCGTCGATGGCCTGCTGGCGCAGCACCAGGATGGTGGAGACGCAGGCGATGGCGATCGCCGCGAGCAGGGCGCTGCCGAAGGCCACGGGCAGGCGGCTGGCGGGGATGGTCTTGAGGCGGGAGAGGCTCACGGCGCTTCTGCGGGCTGCCTGACGAGATGGAGAGTTGCGCAATGATAATGGAATAGCCAGACGCGGGTGCGCCCTGCTGCCCGGTCCCAGGAGCGGGCTCGCGGCCCCGTCCGCGGCGCCATCGGGGCAGGACGCGCCTATGTCTGGACCAGGTTCCGGTAGAGCGCGAGGTACTGTCCCGCGGGCGCCTGCCAGTCGTACACGCCGCGCATGCCGTTGCGCTGTACCTGCTGCCAGAGTGCCGGGCTTTGCCAGGCAGCGACGGCGCGGCGCATGGCGGCGGCCAGGGCGGCGCTGTCGGGGGCTTGCAGCACGAATCCGTTGGCGCCGCCGGCATCGGCCGCACCCTCGGGCAGGTCGAACACGGTGTCGGCCAGGCCGCCGGTGGCGCGCACGATCGGCGGGGTGCCATAAACCAGGCTGTACATCTGGTTCAGGCCGCAGGGCTCGAAGCGCGAGGGCATCACGAAGCTGTCGGCGCCGGCTTCGATCAGGTGGGCCAGGCGCTCGTCGAAACCGATGCGCACGGCAACCTGGCCCGGGTAGCGGGCAGCCAGGCCCTTGAAGCTTGCTTCGAGGGCGGCTTCGCCGCTGCCCAGCACCGCCAGTTGGACCGGCAGGCCGGCCAGCCCGGTGAAGGCGGCGGGCAACAGGTCCAGGCCCTTCTGGTAGGTCAGGCGGCTGACCACGCCGAACAGCAGCGCGTCTTCGCGCGGCGCCAGGCCGAGCTGCTGTTGCAGGGCCAGCTTGTTGGCCGCCTTGCCGGCGAGATCGTCGGCGCTGTACGGACCGGCAAGCAGCGGGTCGCGCGCCGGGTTCCACATGTCGGTGTCGATGCCGTTCAGGATGCCGGAGAGCCGCGCGCTTCTGGCGCGCAGCAGCCCGGCCATGCCCATGCCCTCGGCGTCGGTCTGGATCTCGCGGGCGTAGGTGGGACTGACGGTGCTGATGCGGTCGGCGAACTGCGCGCCGGCTTTCAGGAACGAGAGCTCGCCGTAGAACTCGACCCCGTCCATGCTCCAGGCCGCATCCGGCAGGCCCAGGCCGGCCAGGGTATCGCGCGCAAACTTGCCCTGGAAGGCGAGGTTGTGCACGGTGACGACCGTGGCCGCGCGCCGCGGGTGCAGGTAGTGCAGGTAAGCCGGGGCCAGGGCGCTTTGCCAGTCGTGGCAATTGAGCACCTCGGGGTGCCAGGCGAGTGGCGAGGCGTCGCCGGCGAGCAGGGCGGCGACGCGTGAGAGCAGGCCGAAGCGGGTGACGTTGTCGGTCCAGTCGCGCCCGTCCGCGCCGAGGTAGGGGTTGCCGGGGCGCGCGTAGAGGGCGGGGCAGTCGAGCAGCAGCAGCCCCACGCCGTCCGGCGCATCCGCTTCGCGCAAGGTGGCGGGGGGCAGGGTGCCGCCCAGCTGAGCGAGGCGCGCGATCACCGGCGCAGCGGGGAAGGCGTCGAGCAGCGCGGGGTAGGCGGGCAGCAGCACCTTGACCTCGGCCCCGAGACGCACGAGCGCGGGCGGCAGGGCGGCGACGACATCGCCCAGGCCGCCGGTCTTGACCCACGGCGCCATTTCGGAGGCGGCAAACAGGATACGCATGAAGGCAGATATGGTTATTCGAGGAACGGATTGCGACGCGGAGCGTGAAGCGGGCCGTGAGGTGGGCTGTAAAGCGGATCGGGATGCGGACTGCGAGGCGAATTGTGACGCGGATTCGAAGCACGCGCCGGGATGCACGCGAAGCCGGGCGGCGGCGGGCGCGCCGCGCCCTCCCGCTTCCATGTGCCCTATGCGCGCAGCGCGGCGATCAGCCCGGCGGTGGAGCCGTCCAGCGCCCCGGTGGAGGTGCCCTCGGCAATCATCGGCAGCAGGCGCACAGCCAGTTGCTTGCCCAGTTCCACGCCCCACTGGTCGTAGGAATTGAGGTTCCAGACGATGCCCTGCACAAACACCTTGTGCTCGTACAGCGCGATCAACTGGCCCAGTGTGTAGGGCTCGATCTTCGGCAGCACCAGCGTGCTGGAAGGCTGGTTGCCGGGGAACACCTTGAGCGGGGCCAGGCGCGCCACGGTGGCATCGTCGGCGCCCGAAGCCGAAAGTTCGGCGCGCGCTTCTTCGAGTGTCTTGCCCTTCATCAGCGCCTCGCTTTGCGCCAGGCAGTTGGCGAGCAGCGGCGCCTGGTGGCCGGGCAGATCGAAGTCGGCCTGTTTGCAGGCGATGAAGTCGCAGGGGATCAGGCGCCCGCCCTGGTGGATCAGCTGGTAGAAGGCGTGCTGGCCGTTGGTGCCGGGCTCGCCCCAGACGATCGGGCAGGTGGCGTGGCCGACCACCGTGCCGTCGCGCCCGGCCTGCTTGCCGTTGCTCTCCATCTCGAGCTGCTGCAGGTAGCTGGGCAGATGCTCGAGCGACTGGCTGTAGGGCAGGATGGCGAGGGTCTCGGCGTTCTGGAAGTTGGTGTTCCAGATGCCTAGCAGCGCGAGAGTGGCGGGCAGGTTCTGCTCGACCGGCGCACTGAAGAAATGCGCGTCCATCGCCGCCGCGCCCTTCAGCATGCGCTCGAAGTTCTCGAAGCCGACCGCCAGGGCCAGTGGCAGGCCGATCGCCGACCACAGCGAATAGCGCCCGCCGACCCAGTCCCAAAACGCAAAGGTGTTCTCGGGGGCGATGCCGAACTTCGCCACTTCCTTGAGGTTGGTCGAGAGCGCGACAAAATGCTTGGCCACCGCCGCCTCGCCCAGGCCGGGCGCCGCGACGATCCACGCGCGCGCCGACTGCGCATTGCGCATGGTCTCCTGCGTGGTGAAGGTCTTGCTGGCGATCACGAACAGGGTGGTAGCGGGATCGAGGTCCGCCAGGGTGCCGGCCAGGTGGGCCGCATCCAGGTTCGAGACATAGTGCGCGCGGATGCCGGGCTGGCGGTAGGCGGCGAGCGCCTGGGTTGCCATCTTCGGCCCGAGATCGGAACCGCCGATGCCGATGTTGACCACGTCAAGGATGCGCTTGCCGGTGCCGCCCACCCATTTGCCGGAATGCACGGCGGCGCAGAAGCCGCGCATCTGCGCCAGCACGCGGCGTACCTCGGGCATGACGTCGCGGCCGTCGACGGTGATCCGCGCATTGTCGTCTGGGCCCTGGCGGCGCAGCGCGATATGTAGCACGGCGCGCTGCTCGCTGCTGTTGATCGCCTCGCCGGCGCGCATGCGCGCCATCCAGGTTTTTACATCGGCCGCCGCGTACAGTTCGCGCAGGGCACCCATCACTTCGGCATCGACGCGCTGCTTGGAATAGTCCAGCAGCAGGCCCTCGGCGCGCAGGGAAAAATTGTCGAAGCGCCGCGCGTCGGCAGCGAAGCGTT
>Ga0307511_10001558_pt1 | contig 24316 bp, 21 predicted proteins | sample 13_EM_MG_FD_200266 | JGI IMG/M metagenome (GOLD analysis project Ga0307511, IMG submission 200266) | Populus trichocarpa ectomycorrhiza microbial communities from riparian zone in the Pacific Northwest, United States - 13_EM | ecosystem: Host-associated > Plants > Roots > Unclassified | place... | reverse complement strand
TGAAGTGTGATTTTTTGGTCGAAGAGTATTGGGGGGGGGGAACAGAAAAGTCTGTCTGTTGAAACTTTTGTTATAGGTATGTATTTCTATTTCACTTTACTACAACAGGGGAGGGGGTAGTAAGTAGTGGTTGAGCGGGCTGGAAACCCCCCCCCCTGCTCGTTACAAGTAGTCTTCATACATACATACATACATACATACATACATACATACATACAGTAGAGTGTAGGTAGGTACAACAACCGCCCAATGCTTATCATACATTTAGGATATACGTGTCCCGAGACATCAGGACCAGCAGTAGATCACCTAAAAAACGAACCAACAAGATTTTCCCCAGTGTGATGCGATGTGGCCGGTATCCCCTGCAGAAAAACCACAACAGGGAAAGATATTCAAACTAAACAAAACAAAAAATGTTTTTAACTAAATGAGCTTTGAATTACTCATGTCGCCGGAAACTTCTGTAAGTCTAGCAGGTGACTTCTTTTCCCACAACTGGGACTTACTTTCCTGGCGAACCAATAGCTTACCCGATGTTCGAATCGCAGCACATGTAACTACTTGACTTATATCCGTCCCAGAGCACCGAGCTCCCCAATTCCCAAAATCTAAAAAACTATCATAGCTAAAGAGAAAGACTTTACCTTCCTTCAGCCAACGTACAAACAAAAGAAACGAGTCCATCGACAGGGTAGTAGCAGTCGTGGGTACCAAGGTAGTAAAGGTAAAGTGCCTAGCAGTATTTGTTTTCATTAGTTCATCACCATGCGCTCTCGCTCTCTCTCTCTTACTTATATCACCAACCAGTCCCCCTCAAAACTCCGCACCGCCTCCTCCCAGTCTCCTGTACCCCCCTCATACCCCTCCAGCGTCTCATCCCACTCCTCCTCCGCCAGTCCCTCCGGCCTCGACGTACCCACCCCCTCCAACTTACTCCACCCATTCAACCCCAACCCTGCCCTCCTCACCCTCCCCCTCATTGCCCGCTCCGCCCAAAGCCTCTTGAGCGCTTCATACCCCCTCAGAACACCAAGACACGGCATCGCCCTGACCAAAGACCCCATATACCTCCGCACAAAGACAACCTGCTGGATTGTCTGTGCGGCAATACCAGCGCACATACAAGGCCAGACTGTGCTTCTGAAGGCAGGGCGGGTGCGAGGAATCATGTCGAGGTGGGTAGCTAGGTTCGAAGAGAGTGTGCTCAAGAGCTCCATAGTTGAATTTTTATGCATGTCCAGTGGCGGGGAGCCGCTACACTCGGATCCGAATGGGTCTGGTGACGGACTTGTTCGGGGAGTAAGTGGCGCTGGGGGTTGGGCAGTGATCCCGTATGAAGCCGCCAGGGGAGACAATGACAGAGGCATAGTAACCGACATATGAAGATAAACGTGCAGTGAAAGTTGATAAAGTGCGCCCACCGCAAGAAATTCGGTCCGAGACGCAGTCTCTGGAAGTGGTGGAGTAGGCCATGTGGAAGGCTTGAATGCGGAGATGCATGCAAGGATGTATTCATGCGCATTACAAATTTCCTCCATAGACATTGAGGCATTGCCATTGCCAATCTGGAGCAATGCGTATTCCCGGCGGAGGGTAGCGACTTGGTGCATACACCGCCATAGACCACGAGGGATGAGTAACAAGGGATAATCTGTGACGTACTCTGGGGCGTTGACGATATCATCGATTGAGCGTGGGGGATTCGTTTGTGCATATGTATTTGGCTGCCAACTAGGTGTTCCGCTGGGAGTGATAGGAGATGGAGGACAGGCATCGTAGACAGGCAGTTCGCCTGGCCGGGGTCTTAACCAGACTTGATGGGAAGGCACCTTCCAACAGGGTGTAAAGCTTGATCCGATTGCCTCAAAGGTTTCCAGATGGTCCCTGACGAATCCCCACTCCGAGCCTGGCGTTCCCATCCCTAGACCTCTCGCTTCTCTCTGCTCAATCACCCACTTCCCAATCTCCAAATGATTCCGCCAGTTTCCATCTCCTTGTCCTCCATCAATCATGTCATAGTATATCAGCAACATAATCACCATCATCATCGAATCATCTTCCCACAATTGTTGCGTTAATGGGAGCGAGACCTTGCCCATTCCAACTCCCACAGTCGCCATATCCGAGCTCTCGTAGATCCCCCCTGCTGTGGGGTTGTCAAAGTAATTATGCTTCGAAACCCGCTCACGCAGCAGTCGCACAGCGCGACCGTGGTATGTGAGCGCACTCGTGAACACTCTACCGGCATCGTACTCCCGCCGTACGTCTGTGTATGCTTCTGTATTGATGATAATAACACGGTGCCGGGCTGCAATGCTGAGCATGCAGTTGAGCAATAATGGGGATGATAATGCCTCTGCAATAAGAGTCCCCAAGGGATTTGTGCCAGATGGTGCCAGAAGACCATTGGGTCCAGGCCGAAGTGGCTTGAAGTACTCGATGGCCATGCATATCCGTGCGTGGTCTAAGGCAAAAGTGCGGCAAAGTCGTTAGCTCCACTTGGGCAAACATACAACCGCGAATACAGGCGGTGCTATATACAGGGTGTAGCATCTTACAATAATTCAAGGTATCTCTCGAGAAATAGTCAACATTGCTAACGTAAGGGTCGGTGTAACGCGGGATTGTTTCGATTTCCTCATCATCCGAGGGGGTCGATTTCCTCCGACCACTAGGCCCGAAAGATGTCGGGTTCGGCGTTTGTTGCGCGGTTGGTTCGACTTTGAATGTGAATCCAACATCAATCAAGGGTGCCTTCGTCCTATTTCGGACTGTTGCCGTCGTTTCTAATACTCCAACAAATCGCCGCACAAATTAACCAGCAATTCGCCTAGATACAATGAATCGATATACAGGAAATAGGAAAACTGCAAGTAGGTATTTGGTTGGGGACGGTGTATAAAAAGTAAAAGTGATTGGCTTCCAATTCCAAGAGGAGTAACAAGGAAGAGAAGGGCGCAGATATGAGGCACGGAAAATTAACGTACTGAAGTTTCTCCGTGGTGGTGGTACCGAAGCTCCGGTTGACTTTGACGCCTTGGTCTCACCAACCTCACTCTTAGTCCCGGAAAACTTCCTGGTCTCTGGGGCCTGGTTTATCTTGAGTACTTTCCAGATGATCTTGGGTTTCTTATATCCCGGACATGTAAGGCCCTTTTTTGCGCACTTTTGACATGTCGGAAATCCTCTATCACACGCAATGCGCCGCTTCTTGCATTGAAAGCAATCTGTCGTAGGGGGTGGTTCTGCAGGAGTATTACTACCACCAGATCTCCCACTTGAACTCGCTGGCGCTGCATTAGATGATCCCGAGTAAGAACTCGTGCGCGGACCAAATGACGAGCTCGGTATCGATAGTGAGCGACCTCCTGATGATGGTACCGTCCTTGTCGAAGGATCAGCGGTAGCGAAGGAAGCTATGTTTGGACGCCTGTCGGCCATTGGACAGGTCCCTACCACTCAATCTCCTCTGCTTGTACAGTACCGGTAACCCTCCTGCAGGACCCAGCACTCTGGGACAACGACCGCGAGGTATTTCCCGTCAGAGTAATGTTTAGGTGTCTCTGCACCAGCAACAAACAAGGCAAGCAAGGAGAGCCTAGACAAAATACGGGCATGCGATGGTTGGATAAGATATATTGGGGCTTGCGGTTCTCTGCGTTTTTTCCTCTCTAGTAACTGGGAGAAGTATCAAATTGTTGCCCGTGAGGGATTGCGATTCTAGGCCTTGAAGTTCTTATCGCCAAACTAGGAAAACGCGAGGAGAAAAATGCTGATGGGTGGGTCGGTCAAAACCTCGGGGGGGGTGGAATATTAAGTGGTGGTTGTCTTTTTCTAATGTAATGGAGCTTGTACCGGGGGTGGGGAGGTCAATCTGGCTTGGTGGGACATATATTCTGGGGGTGTGTCTGCAGGGGCACGGATACCAGGATTACCGGGTTCACAATGGATGGCAATTGTGAAGTCTGGTTGGTGGGATGCGGACCGAGACGCATTGGTAATAGTGTTCCCAATCGAAGAGAAGGGATTCTAGAAGAGGCGTATGGATGCAATGGGAATGGATTGATCCTAGGCAGCGTGTTGGAGGAGTCAGCTCTCCAGAGTGCTCGCTGAACGCGGCATACCTACCAGCTCATGATCCAACAGACCTAGCACTAGTGAACTCAGCCTGATATTCAGAGTTCTATATCTACATCCGAGTTTATACTCCAGTCCCCAGGAGTCCCGTAACTCAGGCATGAGCCCTTAGCTCCATTTACCGTATCCCCTCTCCCATTCCACCTATCGTGTTTTAGAGTCTGCATGTTGAGCGCAAAGCTTGGATGAGCCCTAGCTTCAGCCTGACCGGTCTGATATGCCATGCGGTGCAGAAGTGTTGTCACAATCACACCGTGCACGTGATATTTTGCAGTGAACTATGCACATACACCTGCATCCTCTGGTTTCGTTCCCCTGCTCTTCCAATGGAAGTAATTGTCAGTCTCATGTCAGGTATCGCCAACTCGGCAGCATTTTTTATATGCATTGGTCCACATACCACTTTGGTCCACAAGGCGTTGGTGAGCCATTCATGCAACGTCTGTCAAATTTTATTGGTGGTGTGGCTTTCCGATCTGGATCAACCGCATGCATATGTTTCAGCACATGTCTGTCTCATCCTTTTCACCAACATCAATGCCCAGCAGCATGTCTCTTGGACAACGTGGGATCAGGATTACCGATGCCCATAGAAAGAGGTCCAATCTAAGCTATCTAGCAGCGGTCGAGTTGACCTCAAGGTGATGCAGAAGCACAGTACCAATCGCGAAATCCGGGTCAAAGCTTATGGAAAAACCCCCCCACGTTCGAATTAGTAATATCTTCAGTCGCAACAGGTGCAACGGAATGGATCTTGCATGGATACGGCAGCTTGTCGCTAATCGTCTAGCTAAATGCCGGATTCCAGATGGGCCGTGAAGCCAGCCATTATTGCCACAAGGCTAGTACCTTTAGTGGTTTCCATCAGAAACCTAGAAAGCACTCAGATGACCTTAGCGTGACAGTTCTGTGGATGCGGAAAAACTCATAAAATTTTGCAGAGAAAAGAACGGTCTTATTGTACTGTTCCGAGCAGCAGTACCTAGGTACTTTAGGAGCTCACCCCCCGAAAGAGCCCGATAAGTACCAGTTTGCAATTACCCATTCGACTGACCCACATTGTGCTGTAAGACGTAGAGAGTACTTTGGGTGAAGATAACCTTCGTGAACCGGGGGAAGAGCTGATGAACAAGCCAACCATAGTAAATGATAACAGACATTCTAGGGCGAAATTTTCGAAAGATATTGGTTGGGGTGAAACGTAGAGACCAAGAAGTATATGTAGAGCGTCGGGGTGAGGTCTTGCTTACTCATATAAGTAGTCTCGAGGGTTATCTTTCCCAAACTCCGTAATGTAAAATGGGGTGTCCCTGAAGATAGGGAACCTATTTGGAACGTATATCATATAAAACACCAGTGGACAGTACGCTCTCAGTGGAAAGTCTTTTCTCAACTCCGCTTCCCCCTAGCTGTAGTCCAGTTAGGTACCGGGAAAAGTGATTGAAAATTACTTGCACATAGGTGAGCTCTTGTGGTGAATATATATGTACAACAAGTAGACACTTTTGCCTTTTTTAGCCCCGACAGCTTCCCTTTAAAGGTTCCCCTGTGCCTTCGGGACAATAGGCGCATAAATATTCCAGCCTTCCGAGCCTAGGAAATGACAAAGGAGATAACAAAAGAAAACAAAAGTATGTCTCCACCACACTCTCTCTTCGCACTCACAGTCTTGAAGAACGTCGTCAACCACCACCACCTTATCCCCCTCCTTCACCTTCCAAACCTACCGCTTTCGCTGCCTTCATTGTGGTAGCTATAGATCTTTCGCCCAGTTCTACTTATAAAGTCGGACTTAGGACAATATATATAAAGAATAAACCTTATATTTATACATGTCTCGTTGGATCTACCTTATTTTACACCTTCCATCTACACCAACCTTCACATACCTTACTTACTTGATGAAGCTGATAGGTAGAACTGACCTTAGCCACTACAACTACTAACATTTCGGGCCGTAAGCTGGCGCTTTCCAGGTGGGGCTACAGTCGAATCTGGTTTATGACATAAGGCCTGCGCAAAATAGGGTGGTTCTGCAGATACCTCCTGGGAGGGGATAGGTGTTCAATATACTTATTATAAATAGCGGTCTCCACAATACCTCTACTTATGTAGGCAGGACGTCGTGGGCTGAATCCTGATTGCATACTAAATACCTACCTCTTAGGTACAGTACCAATTGATCGAGTTCAGGGTAATCAGCTGAATCTTGCTCTCTGGCTACCCCTATGCACCCCTAATCTTGTGCTCCCCTTAAAAGCCAGATGGCCCTAGGTCCCCAGCGCAACCGATCGAGACCACTTTGGCCTCCCAGAGAATTCGGCTCCCTCTAGAGGAAATCCTTTTAGTGGTTCGGATAATTGAAGTTTGCATTCAGTTTTGGTTGTGAAATCAACCTGATAACAGCATCTTAGAGTAGAGTTGGGTTTTGTGGCTTCAGGGTAATTAAGATCTTCTCTAGCCCACTAACCCACCGATCTAGTACTTACATAGATACATACTTAGGTACTTCGTAGCCTTTGCACTTTTGGTAGATTATTATACCAACATAAAGATCTATTCCCAGGCCACAGACCTGGAATCATCGGTACATCGTTCTACAGGCCAATGTTAACGTGTCACAAACCCCCGCCAACCAGAGAAACCAACCGAAATCTAGGCATAACTTCCTGTTTGAGGAAATATATGAGTCTATGCGTCTTATATACATATGTATGCAACTTGATGCATGTGTAACAACCTAGTAAATATCTCGAAGAATTGGTGTTACCTAGTTAGTCTGTAGTGGGTATATGTAGTACCTACGGTATATACTCTAAATCATTGAGATATATATGTATGCACTTGTGACTCGCGAGTCAAAGGCTATGTTGAGCTTTGCTCCGAGGCCAAGATCTCGCCTGCCACAACTGCAGGTCATCGATTCTTCAACATCCGTCATTGCCGGTTATTGTTGCACGTACTGTATATGTATATGTGGAGGCCATTATTTCGTGGCCCAGGTTCACATGCTGAGCAATTCAAGGCTTTAAGCGAGAGCAAGCCATGCATATACCCGTGCGACGAACGTTCAACCATCTTTATCAATCCCATAAGAGTGAAACATTGTACAGACCCAGTGTCGCGTAGTATGGAAAATATGTATCACTCCGCGTATCCCATTTCGATGATTGGCAGGGACTCTCCTGCTGAAATGCTGAAATGGAGGCCAACGCACACAAAGTTACGCTTGCACCAGGCCAGTACCTGAAAGGTTTATATTTTTGGTGCATAGGTGCTGTGGCACTCTGGTAGTCTGGCAGGTAGGTCCACAGGAAGAGGTCCTGTCTATCGTACCCAGATAGTTAATTAGCTGTTGGTGGTGCAGCCAACTAGCGGATATATATTTTATCTGTTTCGCCGTCTGAACGGGTTTTGTGCACATCAGCCAGCAACATCGAGCTAAGTACCTAAGCCCTTAAATTCAGCCCCCCAGCTTCGGTTTTGCTCTTGACTTCGTCTCCCGATTTTCTTTTCACGCAGTGGTTAACGCTGGAGATTAATTTGGTATTCAACTACTGTAATGACTCTCATCAGGTACTATATCCCTGCCATAATTCTCGCTCTAGCCGGCACTTCCAACGCGGCTTGGAAGACCGTCGGAAACAAGGGATGCCCATTCGTAGGTAATAACCCCTAAGCTGGCGCGGTACATGGTAATGTAATAACCTATTAACGTATCGATTCATATTAGCATTTTGTGACTTATTCTGTAGAAATGTAAGTGGAAAATAAGCAATTTCCGAAGGCCAAGCATCGCCGATTGATACATTGCAATCGTTTCTCATATCCCAATTATGCACGTAGGCTAATGAGTCTTCCTTTGGTTAGGCACCTGGTATTATCATCAATGATCAACCGCCATGTGTAGGAAGGTGCAAGGGATTTTTGGGTCTCCAGTGCAGATGCTTTTCATGGGATACATCGGAGTGTCGCAGTCGCTAGAACAGAAGTGGGAGCAGGAACCAGGGAACTGAGAAAGAACAGTCTAGGCGAGGTTACTAGCATAGATTGTCCACCCTGATGATTCGATGGGGGTGTGATAATTAAGTACCTAGGGCCGGTTGATAAAGACGAACTTTGTATATAGTCAATTAGGAAGCATTAGGTCTCGTAAAAGAAAAACAAAGTTGCTTCGACTGTGTTTATCATTTCTTTCCTGGTATACTTAGGCAGTAAGTATAGTGATAAGGGAATGCGGTCAACACATACAATAATAGGTACAGCACGCAAGAGAAAAGAACCCAGCGCCAGTAAAGTAGTATGACGTATGTAACCAGGCCCTCCAGGAAGGTACATTGATGTAAAACTGCAGATGATATCAACTCCATGGAAAGAGATAAACTCCACAAATCCCAAAGCAACGATGGTAACGGACCCAATAAAACAAAATATACAAGAAGCAAACCTAACGACCAATTACCAACACGAAACGCGCGCAAACACGAGATAACTAAAAATGAAGAGATATAGCAACTAGGCTAGAACCTAGAGAGATGAGTAGAGACGACGTTATGCAACACGCTAAAAGATACCAAAGTATAAAGCTGAAGCCAGAGATAGGAGGAATGACGCTGTCAGTGCTTCTAAAGGCCGAAGAAAAATTCAAAACAAATTACGCCAGTAGTGTTGTGAGACTATTATATAAAACAACTGAGAGGAGTTTGGCATTCTAACATTGATAGGGCATGAAATTTAGGCGTGCAAATGTGAAGGCTTATGGGCCCGGGCAACGTGGGCCAGCTCACAAGATCCAGCAGGAGACAGATTCAGTATGGTCGAGGCCGGCTAGCTCAGTTCGTCTCCATTCCATCTCTGGGCGGGTAAACCTATCCTGGAATGGGGACACGTGTGTAGCCTTCTTGGTGCTCTTGGACCCAGCAGGCCGGCTCGCACTCACCTCAGCGGTCTCTTGCTCATGATCATTGAAAGTCTGTATCCCCATACTAACACTTCGACTGAGACCATCCACCTGGAAGTTGCTGTTGACACTCGTTTGTGAGCTTACGCTGTCCATACTACCTTCGGTGTGGACGCTTAGTCCTGTATCAGGCCTCCACCGAGCTAATGAGGTGGTTGTCCTCGAACTAGGGCCCACCTCTGCGGTTGAAGGCCTACTTGCCAGGGCATTGATTCGTGCCAGCACATCGCTTGAGTCTCCTGCGCCAGAGCATGCTCCACAGTCTCCTGAAAGTTTCCTGATATAAGAAGTCTTATTCGACCATCGTGAGACTGAGAATGACTTGAATTGTACGCATGATGGGTGAGAGGTCGATGAGGCACCGCAGTCCTGTTCGAGGATGTAGTAGGTGCATTTGCAAGACGGGTGGTTGTTGATGGAAATCATACACATGTTGAATGCTGTGATTGCGAATCCTGCTTGGTTCGTTTGAGTAACCTGGTGGTGAGCTTGGGTGGTTCTCCAGATTACGTGAATCGATTCCCAATTCAAGCTGAGTGGTATAGCCTCCAACACACACTGTAATAGCTACTCTAATCTTATTTTACAGCGTTAGCCTAGCTAGAACTGGCTTCGATATTGTGGTACCGTATACGTTATCGTGCTGCCTTGACTGGCTGCCGTGTTCTGGGGAAGTCCTAATGTTGTCGGTACGCCGATCTAGATACTGTCGAGTAGTAAAACTCGAGACCGGTTTGCAGTGTTGACGGATCTCGACAAAGAGTCTTTGCATTTTTGTTAGGGTTTCGCGCCAGGAGACATGGAGATGGGAAGAAATTTCGAATGAGAATTGGTGATACGCATAACGCAGTTGAATCATGACTCACCATGAAAACCTCCGATGCTACCCCTGTACGATTCCCGCACGTGCTGGAACCTGCGTCGACGTTGTAGGATTTCCTTTTGTTCGTGATGTTGATCAAGTGAACTCGAGGTCTACCCTGAACTCGTTTCGAACTCGAGTTGCGATAGGAAAAAAGGAAAAGTTGGGAAATTAAAAAGGACGTGTGTTGCTTTATCTATCACAGTCGTCCACCATGCTCCGAGACACGACCTGACCAATAACAACGGCCTTACAGCAGCCATTCACGTGATGTGTGCCGCGCCTTGACCCCAGGAATGGGGCAATATATTTTATATCTGAGAGCTATGATGACCGCTTATCGACCTGCAGCAAAACCTGTAAATCAACAAACTAGTAGATCAATGATGAATTATCGTTTTGAGATAAGGCAAAGTTGAACAAAACCGCTCCCTGAGCAATTTAAAGGACCAATTACGCGAAATGTCACAGGAAGCGAGTGCATATTAGAAGTATACATATATGTTTAGTCTTGTGTTTTTGTTGTACTAAGTACTTGGTAGGGCAAACAAAATACCTATGTTCAGAATGGTCTGGCTGTGTCCAGAACTGCACTGATTTCGGTTGGCGTGAAAACCCGCGAATAAGATATCAGACTAAGTAGGTTGACCTGAGAGCAGGTGGCTCCGGCCAGGATCAAGTATCAAGTATGTTCTAATTCGCGAGATATATGGAGGTTGAGTTGATAATTTGCGACTTATCGTGACCTCTTTCTTTTAAGTAGAATATGATAAGAAATGTTACCGACCTGAAGGATCTCGATCTCCTGCAACCAAACTAACCTAGAAACTAAACACCCTCAGATGCTTTGTTTACTTAAGGAAGTGGTAATTGAATAGGCACATAGGGCAGCGGGAACATGATATGAAGTAGCTTACTAACAACGTAATCCATTTGATGTGTTCCCAAGGAAATGACTACCTGAACAACATCTGGGTTCTCCTCTGCCAAACTACCCCTAGTCCCAACCAGACTACCTCTAGTCATTAATTGTTGTCTAATCTAGACATCTTAGAGTACATACATAATACATATGTAAGCACTTAGTATGCACATAATATCAAGCTTGTTGTGCTGTCGTTCTATGCATTGCCTGTAGTGTCCTATTAGCCGTGCAGCAATCACTACTTTGGCAGAGACGGTTGTGCGGTGAAGGGTGGATCCCTGTACATTCAATCTCGGGAAAGCCGCGATGCTTAATGCCTCTACCTGGCCCGGCTGGCGGAGGTCAAACGGGATTCAAAAAGCTAGTCTCGGTGTGAATTCACGGAGAAAATAACTCTTTGCGCACGTGATTGGATACTAGTATATAGGTAAGAGATGTAGCTCCCTGTGGAGGTGTTTCGACAAGGGATGTTACGAGATCGTATGCATATGTTCTCAGATTCTGAAGGAGTATCAAAATACCTGATTATAGGAGGGCAAAAGTCAGTCCTCGGTGTAATAACGGAATGCCGGTACCGTGCCGAGCCATGTACAGATTTCACCATACTCAAGTTGTCCTACCTTCTGCAAACTCTTTCAGCCCTTCCATGCTTCTAGTCGCAGTTTAGGGCTCGATTCCCGCTCTGGGGCCGCTTGTGCCCAGTCTATCCTTTCAGCTTCCCTCCACCCTTGCAGATCATGTGTTTCGAGGCTTGACGATCACTCCTGATGTCGATTGGATGGACCAGCTTCATGCAGGGATGATAGAGGTGGCCAATTTTGTGCGAATGCAGGTTTTGACATCATATCCCAGGGCTCAAAGGCGCATGCCGAGACTTCACACTATGCGCCGCACCCATGACAGATTTGTGAGAAAAGAAGTGAGCTCACCAATAATGAGGTAGCATGCCAGGAGGAATTGGCCATACGCAATTCTCGAATACTTCCATGAATTAAGGGTTCTTGATACAGCTCCAGCGTTGGTACTTGCGATGAGGGCACTCGAGTTATATTGGGGAGTGAGGATAGCAATTGGCCGAAGGTCAGCTCGGCAGTTGGTTCTTTGCAAGCTGCTTGGTGATTTAGGTCCACCGCTGAAAATTCTACCAACCAGGGTCGATCTTAGATTTGCAGATTGCACATTGGTGCGTCACGGGACATGCAATTGGACATTTCACTACGAATTTCGTTATCGTCAAAGGGTTTGTGTGCGCTTCAATCTTGAGAAAAACTCAATTGTTCATATCAGGACATGATCCGATTGCACAAATTACTGTAGACTAAAATTACTGTACTTGAAACTTTGCTGAGTTAGAGCGTGAGCTCCCCCCCCACTTCTGCCTTTTAGTTCCGGAGTGCTGGATCGAAGAGCAGCTGACCGTGGAGCTACCCCTGCCCCAAAATTAACAAGTTTAAAAGCAGCAAGATGCAAAATGTGGGATCCCTGTCATTGAATTCCATCACAGCGAGTTTCAGGGTGCTTTTTTTCTTTCTTTTTCCCCCTAACTAGGCCATTCTGCAGCTGCAACACCAGAAGTGTAACCGGAATATAAGTTAGCCCTCGTTAATCGTTTGCTCGGGCTTGTATTTGGTGAGCGTAGATTGGTCAACGTCTGGAGCTAATGCCGAGACACAACCCGCGCCAAGGGTAAAAGACTCGCCAGAGCAGCTTCATCGAGTTGTTCTGGACAGATAGCCGGCGGCAGTAGGGTCGAAGATACTCTACATGGAAACTCTAAGCCCTTTGATAGCAGAATTCCGACGTGAAAACGTTAATCGTAATTCTACGCTTCAAAACGTTGTGGTTGATCGGTACTTGTAGCTTAAACGTCACAGGGCTGGGATAAAACGGGTTTAAGAGGCTCTAGTTCTTTCAAGCTCTTCAACCTTCCCCGCTGTGTGAGCTCCCAGCAAGAATCGCACGACATAACAATACGCGCTGCTTTTGCTGGGAATCAAATGTGGTCTGTCAGAATTGGCGAGAACACTGGCATAAGCTCTGCTGTTTCTCCTCCTCAATTGAGAAAAGGACCAAGCTTAAAGTTCAAATTGACCAAGTTGAAACTTCGTCTGGCTAAAAACTAAATTTGTGCCGGCAGACTAAGTTTGTCGCGACTCCGCTGCGAAAGGAATGAAAAAGCGGAGAACGAAAAGCATAATGTAGTCGCTACCCCAGCTTGAGGGCCATTGAACTCACGCGATATATACACCTACCATACAGCTCTAGATCTAGTAGCAATTGCTAGTGAGCAAGGAGAAGAGGAAGGCTGAAGGTAGCCATCGTGGATCGAGGAACAACGGCGCACAGCGTCATCGCAGCATCGAGCCGGCTAAGTGCTGCGAGTATCGAGTGCGCAGCTAGACGTACCGGTAGGTAGAAAGGAAAGCTAGATAGCTCTCAGTGTGGCTGCCTCCCTGGTAATCGTGGTCTCTCCACCCACCTAAGCTCAACGTTGTGGTGCTTAATGAGCCGCTAGTCCCAAGCCGACCTCCACAAAAAGTTGTGAAAAAAAACCGCCCAGGCCCCCCCAGCTCCGAACAAAACCTTTCTTCTTCCACACAATTCGCAAAGAAAGTGCCGTGCTCCTCATCTTGTACCCACATCTCCCCCGGAACACCTCCCAAGCCACAGCTTTCTGTCTAAAATTCTACGCACAACGCATCTCAAACTGTCCTTCGCCAGCCTCGAGGACGATACTCCATAGCTATAGTACATTGCCATTGCAACCACGAGCCAGTCTCGGTAACCGCCAAACTGTCGACCTCAATAATGCCTTTGGTGGGGATGGGTCGGGCGACCGATCTGCTCTCGACGCATAACAGCCAGCTTCCCGAGCACGGTATTACATCAGCGTTCGTCTCACCACTGCTGAACACCGTTGCCATGTCTGCCACCACCATAGGACAAGCTGTGGGCGCAATCTCATCAACATCTAACCTAACTCCCACAAGCCTTCCAATGCCGGCATCAATGGCTGCACCTTCCAAGCAGTTGAGGCCAGACGTCGTGTGTCCACTACCTAATCCAGATGGGTCAGCCTGCCGAAAAAAGTGCTCTGGGGTAAGTTCTTCCCCACCTACGCGTGAAGTTTTCATAGCCACGAGGTGAAGAATAGCTCTACCTCTGGTGGCTTACCGACTTGGACTCGATTGGAACTCCTGCTAACAGTTGACTCACGGGCATAGACCTTCGCCTACAGAAGTATTTGCGAGCACATTAGGAGGGCACACCCCGAGCACTGGGTACCTAAACTGCCTGCCAGTGCAGAAAGTTTCCACAAGATGATTCAAACGCCCCCAGTCCCAAGGGAGACTGCTGTGTATGAAGGCTTAAGTGGTACAGGGGGAACACAGTCAAGTATGAATGGAGGCACGCCCAGGAGAACCACAGCTGGTTCCGGTCAAAGATCAAGAGCAAAAGGTGAGTGCAAGACGCCTTAGAAGTTTGTGGGGCAATGTAGTAGCAGTTTGAGTTTCGAGAGAGCTCTGGGTTGTGGTATTGAGGGCTTACTTATAACTGCCCCCCCACAGTCCCAAAATCAAAATCCTCTTCAGACGATCAGGATTTCGTGGAAGGCATGTCTTCCCACAGCTCGTCTCCCAAATCACACAGCCAAGTTACCACTCCAGCCCTGGCCGAGCCCAAGGAACTGCTGGCACACGTCATGTCTCAACAAAGTGTGCCATCTGAGACTGTAAGCTCCTTCCTTTTCCTAAGTCTGGCCCTTACACTGCATTTCTCTCGCTTGTATGACTTGAAGCTGGGTAAGCATTACTGCATGTGTAATGCCCAATCATGTGAAGCAGACGAACAAAAAGCAATAAAGACATGCAGGTCCCTTGGACATGTAGATCTAGATGTCATCGGTGGGATGTCATGCATTTGCTCATAACGCTCCATGATCAAGATTGCTACTGTGCAGTATATACATGGTAATTGATACATTATTATCAAACTCTCATGAACTGGGCCTCTCGGGTAGAAGTATCGCTTCATGCATATGCCCACTAGTCACCCCGGCTTTATGATGACCGCCGAGAGATTGCCATGTTTGGACATTCATTCTGACTAAGTTGTGACCAGGATACCGAATCTGATCATACACATTCTCCTTCCTCACCACCTTTGTTAGCTTCGTCAACACCATCTTTTCCAACACAATCATACAAGGCCAACTCAGTCTCAAAATCCAAGCCTACCTCGTCACGAAAGAAGTCATCGAGCTCGTCAGGAAGCAAGACGAAGTCATCCCCCCGCAAAGCACCAACCAGGAGGCGGACTGTTGATAAGAAAACCAGTGGCACCGCACTGGCAGCCCTGTACTCTACACCTGTTGCCAACCACTCTGACTCTGCTTCACATGCTGCTAGGGTTGACATGATGGACGTTGACACCGAATCGACACCACGGCAGCATTACTTATTCAGTCATGGGAATGGTGGCTTTAGAAATGGGAGTAGGCAGGCGCACAGAGGGGATGAATTGGATTCCGAGGAAGTTGGCTTGATCTTGGGCTGTATGGGCAGAGCACCACAACACGTGTCAGATGCACATCTTGGAGCACCACAGTTGCGAAGGGCCTTTTCATTTTCTGTAGGTGACCGTAATGGACCGACCACAGTGGCTGTTGGAGCAGTACGAACCAGTCGGGGCCTTTCACTGAATACTGCCATCTCTTTTGAGCCTGATTGGCGAGGCATGCCTGTGGGTCCTATGTCGGCTGGTGGCGTCAGAGGGAGCATGCCTACTGGTGGGTCGAGGTGGGATGATTTGCTTGAGGCTGCAGGAGCGGCGGCCGAGGAGAACAAGGTTCCAGTAAGTCTTCCCTAGAGGTTCTGTTAATATTGTTCTAATAAAGTATTAGCAGATGAAATCTCCATTACTCTGTCAATCCGTCCTCCCTCACGTATCTGGAGAGTCGTGTGTCCCTCGACAAAACATGAACCCATATGGGCCTGATCTTCCAGCCCCATTGAAGCTGATGATCGATATAGCTACAGCAGAAGCAGACCTCAATTATATACACCGGGAACAGCGACATATTCAGAACCAGCACCACACTCATCCGCAAAACTACATGCAGAACTATGTCCATACTCAGCACCAATATACACCACCAACCAATATGTATCATCAGCAACACCCATATGGAAGCCATTATCAACCTTATCACCATTACTCGGGACATGTCTCCAACCGCACAACCATTTCCCCCATTCTCAATGGCACGTCTCTGGCGTCCCTCAATTCTTCCAACGCAACCTCCCATGCATCGACGCCTGCGTATTCCAAGCCATCCTCCCCTCGTGTGGAGACTGTACAGTATTCACCGAAGATCCAATGCTCGCTGTGCCGGGTGCATGTTGAAATTTCCATGGCATTCGCATGTACCGAGTGCATCAACGGATTTTGTCACCGGTGTGTCCCATCACCTGAAATCTCCGAGCTCGAGGGTGACGGTCTTGGTGGATTGAGTGAGATGAAGATTGGATCTTCCCCGGAATTGGAGTCCCACACCACAGAGCATGTATCGAAAAAACGAGCTCTGACCAAGGCAAAGTACCAAGGAGCCAAGTGCGGGGTCTGTGGAGTGCTGGGTGCCAGGTACAAGCCAGTCAGGCTGATCGTCCACGCCTAATCTCGAATGGATCTTGCATTCAGCACCCCCGGACTGGCCTGAAGGGGTTTTCCTTTGTACAGACTAACGACAGGATGAGGTTTGAACGATCTAAAAAAACAAGAATTTGTGATTTTGATTGATAATATGCGGCGGTGGCAGCGAATATTTTGTGGAGTTTTCAGTGCGCCCTTGCGGATCACGGCAGATTTGGGTTTTCTTGGATCAGATTTTGATACTAGATTTCCTTTTGAGGGCATGCTCTACACTTGATTTTGAACCATCATATTTACCCTGTTATCCCTTGCTAAAGTTTCCGCTCTTATCTTGCTTATTGGCTTCAGGCATGTTCGAGACGAGACTGACGACAGCAACGAGTGTCAACCACAACATGGACGATTGAGTTGTTATATCATGAGGATCTCATTTGCGCATTTTATTTACAGACAAAAGTTTTTCAGGCAAAAGTTTCTTTGAGGATAACAAAAGTATTTGCTGGTTGTTTTTGTTTATTCTCCTTTGTTGGAAAAATCATGGGTTTCTGGACTTTTTCCCTGCGTTTTCTTTCCCTTTGCTAATATGGGACGCATCTATGGATTTAGAAGCAATCCCTCACATGGTGGTTTTAGTATCATTACTGTTATATTTTGCTTGCATCTTTCTGGGTGGTCTAGGTTGTTGTGGCTGCATGTTTACCTTTCCATGTATTGCGTGCGTAGGTGGGTGCGGGGCTGGCTATCTTTATGGCTGCATATCAACTCGCTTTAATGCTGTCTACTATGTCATCATCTACCTTCTATGTACGTACTTAGCTAGTTTGCTTCTTGTTTGCTTTAGCTCTCTATAATTGGGCACCTTATGTGCCTTAAGTGCTTTTTTTATCATACCTCTTGAGGGTCTTTTTCTGCTTTTCGTTGCTGTTGGTGAAACTGATGGTGGTGGTGTTGCAAACCAGGGGAGTGTTGCTTGTTGGCTGGCTTTGAGCTCCTTGGTGTGAGAAGTGGCTCGTGTATGTTAAATGTACATACCCTAACGGGTGTGCGGGTGTGAGCACGTTGAGTGCAGCTTGCTAGGAGAGTATGTTGCGTTGTGTTGTGGGGTTGTGCCACCATGGCAGTACCTACTTATGTACGTGCTAATTGTATGTGGTGGATCCGAAATACCAAAAAGTTCTGTGTGTCGTACTTCCCACTATAATGGGTTCAGATTATCTGTATTAGTGAAAGCTATGCATCATGATTAGACCGTGCTTCTAGGATTCCACCCACTTCAGTATTCTCTTACCATTAAGCCATATTGTCATATCAGTATCGTTTCAACATCACTTCCTGTGGCTTTTAAGCTATATGCGGGCACTGACCTGGCCTGGGTACTGGCTGTAGAAATAAAAAATAAAAAATAAAAAATAAAAAAATCAATTCCGTCGCTCGACATTCTAATTTCTAAGGAAACTCAGATAATCCATCCATACGGGCCCTTTAACTCAAGCCTGCAACCTCACAATCCTTTCCTAGACTACTTCAACTATTTTAGCGGTTTGTTACTCCTGAGCTCAAGCTCGAATTAAAAAGGAACTTTTAATCCAAAAATAGTGTTTTTTTTTTTTTTTTGTGCAAGATCACCAGCAGTAGATTTTACTATCGCTTACCCAAATTCTAAAGAAAAAAAAGAGGTACATATTACGATGAGGTAGGTGTTTGCCGGGGCCAGAGCGACTTTCAGATTGGTCGTGCACGAAAAGGATGCAAACTACGTCTAGATGGGCATGGAGACTAAACACCTAGACAAAGTATCATGTGGGGGAGAGGGGTTATAGAGCAGATTACTTGAAGTTATACGCTTTATTCTGTGATTATGTTTGGGTGGTAGTCTCGATCTGAGTCTAGAGCCAAATATGAATTATTTACATAGTAGCTTTTCAAAAACAAGGAATGGTCCCTTGGGGGGTATTTGATTCTGGCATCTAAAAATTGGTGTAAAGCTCTAATCAGAACCGGCAGCTTTGGGAAAGATAGGGGATCTATTTGAGGCGGAAACGACCTAGATCCCCGAAAGATTATAACCTCCGGGTATCGATGGACCCCAGTACTACTTCACCTCCCTCCCATTCTGTTTTCTTCCCCTTCTCCTCCTCCCTCTCCTTCATCTCCCCATACCCCCGCCCCTCTCCATCTCCTCCCTCATCCCGCCTCTCTGCGTCGTGTCCTCCCACATCACCATTCTTACGATGCACCAACATGGGTATTAACGCATGAAATTGCAACTATGGGGCGACGATGCCTAAGAATGAGTCAGAGATAGTGGATGAGAAGGGGGTAAGTGGACACGACGTGCATTTGGATTTGCTGAAGGTAGAATTCTGATATATAAATTCCGTGCACAACTAGTTCTCGCAACCGGGGCCGAGGCGATTCGGTGGATTTCATGAGTCTAGGTGAAATGGAACTTTGAATGCATACTAGAGGATCGGTGGTTGCTAATATGTGATATCCCCAAATTCAATCATTTGGCACTCCTGGGTAGTAAATATAGCTATCCTCCCATGGCTATATAGCCCCCAATTATCCTCCTATTCAAGTTCCCTGCCCGGCATCTGATTCCATAGTATCCACCAGAATGAAATAAAAGGATAGCAGCATGTATATAGATGAGTGTATATGAAGTCAACAAAAGAAAAGTACCTCGTGAGAGAAGGAAGTCCAGGTTAGATGTGGTGAATAGAAAAAGGATAAGAAGCTCTAGCCAAGGAAATTTTTCTCCATTGGTGTAATGGAATTACTACTAGAAATGTAAGTATACCCGCCGAGAGAAGCGAAACAGAAAAAAATCGTTCAAAGGATAATAAATAAAATGAACCAGACCGAGCCGAGCCCAATATAAAGGCGGCGACATAAAGCACAAATGGTAGCTGCAAATTTGACAAAGGAGATTCGTCACAGCAAGGTATCAAGCCAAAATCACAATGTAACAAACGTAACAAATGAACGCCTGAACAAAACAAAGAAAACCCCCAATCATACTAAAGTATTCCCATGACAATAGATCATTGGGAGTAACAACCGTGAACCAGATGACAATTATTTTCTACCACCAAATAGACCCTTGTACCACTTCCTTCCTCCTTTGGGCGATGACCCAACCGTCTCGTGTTTATATGCCTCTTCAGCATGAGCGGCTTGGGCTTTTGGAGCGGTATATTCGCGGGTACCAAATATATCATCAATTTCATTTGAGATTTCCGATTCGAATGATAGTGGTGGCAGGAAGAACTTCTCCGTAGTCGGTGCTGGGCTAGGGGAAGTGGAGGTGACTGGCTTCTGCTTTCCGGTGTTATTCTGGACTTGTAGAGTGGAAGATGAGGCTGAGATGAGCGACTTGACCTGAGCAATCGGGGATATGAGCATGGAAGAGGATGATCGGGGAGGAGGTGGAGATATGGTAGCATGTCTGGATGGAGGTGGTGATTTTTGCGGGACAGGCGGGGGTGCAAAAGCTGCTGCGAGATCCTGAGCAGATGACTGGGGCTTAGCTGGCACAGCTGATGTTGGTTTAGAGCCCATAGTCGCTGCTTTAGGTTGCTGCGTAACAGGAATACCTGTGATTATTGCCAACATCTCTGGTGATACCACTGCTCGCAGGGAAGAATCACCCCTAGGGGGTTGGGCGAATGTAGCACTTGCAACCGTTATATCTGTCTTGGGGGCATCGGCGACTACTGCTTGAAGAGCGGTAGAAGGAGCCGTAACCCTCGCTGGAAGTGGTTTCGGCGAAGGGCTCCCCGACCTTGGGGAAGAAATTACAGGGGAGGACACAATAATTGTAGTCTTGGTTGAGCTATTGATAGCAGTCTTGGTGGAAACCTGAACTGGCAAGGGCTTAGGCGTAATCGGCACTCCCACCTGCTTTGATTCAGTTGTAGTTTGCGGAGATGATGAAACTGGCACTTTATTGGGGACACTGGGCTCAATCTTGGTTTCTGTCGCAAGACCCCTGGAGGAAACTCTGGGAGGATACCCCTTATTGTGTACTTCAACTGCCGGTCCGATAAGTTTCTGGTCGCCCTTCGATCCCACATGTGAGCTTGCAGTCGCAAAGGAATTGACACTCTCTTCGCTGCTAGTGGACACAGCGAGTAGAGGCTGCATAGTGGCATTCACAGGCTTCGCTGATAATTTGTCATGCTGAACTGCGAAAGGTGCCGGTGATTGCGTTCTCCTTTGGTTTATTGTCGTAGGGGTAGTATTGTCCCAGAGTACGCCGACCTTCTTTGGAGGATCACTCTGCGTTTTCTGGGCTTCTATATTCACTGGCAAAAGCTCAACCTTTGCGCTTAGGGTCTCCTGTTGGGTGTCTATCTTTTCCCCCACCAGCTTTTCAGACTTGTCCTCAGATAAGGATTCCTCGACAGCCTCCGCGTTATTTCGCTCCTGCTCTTGCTTCTTTTCCTCTATAATCCTCGTCCTCAGGTCTTTGAGGTTAACTTTCAGGGTGCCCGCACTTCCCCCCTTTTCTCTGAGATGATCCTCTTCCTCCGCGAGCGTGCATCGACAGTCCGCACAAACCCTCAACGCACACCAGTTGCACAACCACAGCCAATGCTTTCCAGCCATAGTCGGCCCTGATTCAACCTTTTCCCCACCTGGGCCTCCATACCCACTACACAACATGCACCCAACTCGGTGTTGCCAATTCGCCGTTCTTCGCATTACACTATCTCTTCCTGTCTTCCCGTGACCCATCATACATTGTTCCATCACCAGGTTGATATCCTTGGTATAACAATTCTCCTTCCCTGGCCCGGGCATAATCGGGGCAGATACTTGAATCTGTTGTGCAATGACGTGATTCGAATTACCGTAGGTTGATGAGGCTGAAGACGCCGTGACAGGAGTTGCAGGCGCGGAGATAGGTGAAGGAGGAGAGACAGCACCATAATGTGGATCTACCCTTTGATACGGTGGGGGGCGGAAATATCCATGGCTTTGCCCATTTTCTTGCCAGGGCTTATACGTTTGAACTGAATTTGCTTCCGAAGGAGGTCCACTTCTGTTAGGTATTTCTGATCCTTCATCATGCACACTTTCCGCATCACTATTCTGCCGATCCTCATTAGAATTTGAGCGAGATGGTGGTGTTGGTGTCAACGATGGTGTGGGTAGTGCAGTAGGTATCGTGGAGTGTTGCCGTGGCTGTTGCGAGTCAGGTTTTCTGCTAGGATTGACAATATCTGCGGCGGATGAATTATCTGGGGTTGGCAAAAGAGGCATTTCTGGGTTAGGATGACCATTAATAGTTTCATTCATCCTTTTTAGAGCGCGCCGGTCTTGAGATTGTGGCCCCATATCAGGGCCTCTTGGCCCAGTTGAGTGAGGGCGATGGGGTGGTTGGAAGGGCCTAGGGCTTTGCATCCTCGGTGGCTGCCCTCGGCCCATTGTGTACTGAGATGGTCCTTCAAAACTAGAAAATTGAGGAGACAGCCGGCCGTCGTGACCCTGGCTATTTCGAGGTCTTCCATTCCGAAATGCAGGTGGGTACTGTGAATAGTTACTTGAATCCATCATTTGATTCTGGTTGCGCACAGATTGTGCGGACGGTTTGTACATGCCTGTGGAAGTCAGTGAGTTCTTTTTGCCCCTTTCTATAAGCCCTACGGAAGGCACTTACTTGGAATTCGTGGGATTGGGGGTACGTTTCCCCCTCTTCGCTGCATATTTCCGAGGCCCATATTGGGATTCGAGTTTCCATCTAAGCCCACCATACCCATACCCATTCCCATCCCTCCAGGTCCTCGATTTCCAAGCATCACACTGTCGATATTATTAGTACTATTCTGCATATTGTGAGAACTAAGCTCCACCATGGTTTTAGCGATTTTTGTGGTTTCCCATGGATACGGCTGGTAGTGGTATTTACATACCTTCTTCTTTCACTAGGCTCTAAATGAGGACCCTTAAAGCTACGGGGAGAAGGTGGTGCACCGTCTCCAAAACCCTCTGGTGAATGACCTAGTTCGCTTGTCATACTGTGACTTCGTGGATAAGCGCGAGTGGAATTCCGCGACGGGTTTCTGAACACAGGTGTGCCTTGACGAGAGTACATATCCACCACATTAAAATTATCTGTGTTATCGATTGGGTTGAAGGATGCGGGCCACTGGTTGTGATTTTGTAGAGGGGGATACGGTCCATTGTATGGGGATGGTCCGCGAGAAGGTCCTCGAAATGGAATTGGAGGAGAGGCTGTAGATCTACGGAGCTGTTGCTGATAATCCTGCTGGGGGGTACGACTGGACGAGAATGGCGATGTTGGTCGATTGGCCTGGGATAGACCACGCTGGGGGTTTGGTGGAGAATTGACTCGCTGTGGCGGAGGCCCTCTGATCGGCACTGGTAATTGGCTGGGTTTGCTATTCCCAGATGAAACGGGGCGATCATGACCTCCGGAACCAACCACACCTCCATCAACAGCCCCACCTGGTGGCTTGCTTGCAGCATTTTGGCTATTTTCACCACTCCGACTCCCGGTCCTGGATGTGGCAGGCGTTCGGGACAACAGGCCTCTCATTTTTGAGGACCCTGGGTCGACTACAGACGATGATGACGGAGGACGAGAACCACTCCTCGACGAGAGAAGTCTGAATCTTGAAGGGCTTGACGGAATGGGGTTGCCGACGCTCTCTGAGGCCTTTTGGGATTCTTTCTTCTTCTTTGCGGAGAAGCTCCGGGATAGAAAACTAGGCATTTTAACGACTGACTGTAGCCCTTCCGGCCGTTTATAATATCCGGGGGTAGATGTTTGCCCCCACCAGTTTCACTCCCTTCTCCTTTATGGCTATGATGCCGGCGGAAATGAGATGAGACGGGGCCGAATATGAATGTTGTCCCCACAGTACTCAATGCCGGAAGCCAGGAGAAGCGTGGAGATGTCTGAAGAAAACGAGCGTTGAAAGCACGATGCTGTGAGTACAATTTTCCTATCTTCTGCTCTGAAGGCTTCTGCCTCTGTCCAGCGAGAACTATAGTCTGTATACAAAAGAATTGACTGCCGCCGGTGTGGATTGGCTGTATGAAATAAGTGAGCTCGTGTGCCAGCTTCAATGCGAGGGAAAAGCTTAAAGGAACTCGGGTCAAACACCACGATGTAGAGCTACCACCACCACTTCTGCGGGTCGCACGGGGGGGCAGGGCTGCCGCTTCTGCACTCTCCCCGTTGCCTTTCACGCAATTCTGTTGGAATACGCTGTGTACTTCACAAAAGTACAACTGCAAGGAGAGCCGTGCCGCAGCGGGAGCATGAAAAATATAGAGAAAGTGGAACAAAATGAGACTGTGTTCATACATACCTTTGCAAACTGAATCAAGTCAACCTTCCCGGACCCAAGCATTCAACTGATCCGATGTACCTCAGACAAAGGGGGCAATATTTCAGGTCTTGATAATAACCTGGGATATTGGAACACCAGGTGCTATAGATCCCAAGACTACTATGGATAAGGCTTCCAATATCAAGACTGAGGCTGCAAATGATAGGCCAGCGGATGTAATACAGACACACACACACACACACACTCACACAACCACACACAGGCGCACACAGGCACAAGCACAGGCACGGAGATAATAAAAACGCAACCGATTGAGCGAGGGTAGAGAATGTGAAGCGAGAGCGGAAGCCACCAAACAGAGAGTGGATGGTGGGGAAGAGGCTGAGGGCTGTGCTGGTACCGGTAGTGCTGTTATACGACGGATTCGTGTCCCCCGACCACAGCGTTGA
>Ga0307511_10001557_pt1 | contig 24316 bp, 33 predicted proteins | sample 13_EM_MG_FD_200266 | JGI IMG/M metagenome (GOLD analysis project Ga0307511, IMG submission 200266) | Populus trichocarpa ectomycorrhiza microbial communities from riparian zone in the Pacific Northwest, United States - 13_EM | ecosystem: Host-associated > Plants > Roots > Unclassified | place... | reverse complement strand
GGGGTGATGGTGATGCTCGACGGCAGGACGAGGTTCGATCTGGTCGAAACCGAACAACTTCCTGAAACGATTGGCGATTCCTACTGCGGAGTCGCTCATAGAGTGGCATGGGCGACGACGGGTCTCGACGGGAGGAACGACTTGGATGCGATACAACCCATCCTCGCTGCGAACGGAAGTGGCGGGAGGGCTGTCGAAAAACTTGCCGGCAGGGCCTATTTCATTACTGGAGGATACTAGGGTAACACGGAGGGGTATCGCGTTCACGCCAGCTGTTTAGATTATTGTGAGCGTTGGAAAGTGAAAGATAAAAGCCAACAAACCTATGCCAGCACCAGCAAACGCGAGTACCAAGGGGTTTAATTTCATGCTTCGAGAGAGGTGGTGGTCAATGAGAGAGTAGGTGACTCTCGCTTGGGTCCCGAGAGCCCACTTTGGGCCGTCGTTTGATTACCTCAGCACCTTCCATATCTGGCCATACCGGGTCAGCCATCCCGTGTGTACGAGAACACTGTGCTTGTTGTTCAGCCTACACGGTCCGGTGTGCCCTCGACGCAGATATACGCCCTGCAAAATCTGCGACAAAGGTTTTTTCTCTCTCGTACCCCGGCCATTGGCCCCGTGTGCTGACGCAACGTAGGACCCGATGGCCTATTACCACCAAAGGCAAGGCCACAGAAACAACCATTGGCAAAAATTCAACCGTGACCGCACCCTGACTCAGGATTCCTCGGCTTCCTCCCTCGCGTCCACAGCCTCCAATTATCACCATCAGCCGTCCAGGCAGCACTCCCAGAATTGGTCAGAGTCTAACGGCACTTCATTTCAACCATCGTCACCAAAGATGGGCCAAGAGCTTCGCCACACTCCAGCTCCAAACCTGGCTTCCGGCCAGAAGGATCTTGAGATTCTGGAGAAGCTCAAGGACACCATTATCAACAATCAGCATGAAATCTTCCGTTCTGTCCCCAAACCAGCTGCGCTGGAAAAGATCTACATGGGCAATACCTATATCTCACGTGTGCCTCCTCATCCTGAACAAGTCCCTACTACCCAGACTACGCCTGTGGGAGGTGCCTCCACCGGTGACAATCAGCGGAGGGGACGTGCTACGTCTATTGATTCTTGGGAGTCTCGGAAGCAGGTACGACCGCCCCAAAACGTGTTTCATTTTGGGTATTCACCCCTGAGCTTTCCCCACAGAATGGTTATCACCACGCTCAATCCGAGCGATACGAGCCTGACTTGAATGGTCCGACTGATTCCAAACCCCACCCATCCGGCACTCTTTCTCCCTCGAAATCGACCAATGACTTGCGCGACTCTTTCAAATCTTCTGCGCCCTCTCGAGGATCTTCCCATCGCGGCTCTTTTTCTCGTAGCTCTTTCCAGTCGCCCACTTCTGCTCCGACTAGGGCTGATAACCAGAACAATGACCCAACCACACGGGGGAGAGCCTTATCCAACCCCCGATCTGCGGGAGATTTCGGCGATGACCGTCAACGCCAACAGAAGCCGTATCCAGAGGACAGACCACCTCGGATCGATATCGATACAACTATGCGTTCCCAATCTCTGCAGCGTTCCGCCACGCTCACAGATCTTGAGAGGTCCTCTGATAAGGGACCTTTTGATGCGGGCAGAGATCGCGGAGATGATTCTGGGGACAGGAGTCCTGAACGGGACAACAGACGATACGACCGCTTTGACCGACGACCTGATGAGCGGCCGCGGATTATTGACAACCGACGTAACCCGCCTGATCAACGTCCTGGGGACAACAATCGCCAGTATGATAACTCGCGTTCTGGCAACGTTGCGCCAACTATCGACCGACAAAATGACGACCGTGCCCCCCGACACTACGGTGGACGGTCAACAGCTTCTCGTACTACGGATCATCAACAACTGCCCGTTCAGGATGGTGGAGATGACCGACGGATGCCACCGCCACCCGCCTCTCCTATTGTGACTGATATTCGCCCTCCCCCTTCTCGACCACCCTCGACCCATACTGAAAGGACCAGCAGAACCCCTACTGCTGACTCTACTCCCTTGCTCCCCCCTGATGCTACTGCGGTTCGGAATGCTGGTGATGATCGTACCGCGCAACAGCCTACCCCAAACGCCAAAGACGAACGCAAGACCCTCGAAGAAAGGCTCAGCCGTCAACCGCCACTCTCGTTGCAAGATAGGATTAGCATGCCTGCAAGTTCTGACACCCCTCCGACTTCAGGAACCCCCAGGCCGGGCCCTCCTTTGGAAGAACGACTTTCCTATCCGCCAGATCGCGCTCGAGATGATCGTGGCAGTAGATCAGGGCCCACCTCTCCTACCGTTGCCCGTTCGTCAGTCGGCTCGTTGAATCACGATGATCGTCATTTGCCTACCGGAGGGTCACGGCCTACACCTGATGAACGTGGACGATATCCCCCAACGTCAGAGCATGTGGATGACCGGAAACCTCCAGCTCGATCTTCTATGCTGCCTCCCAATACGTCGGAGAACTCTCGTGCCCCTTCCATCGTCCGTGACGACTATGCGGGCAAGGGAACCGATGTACGAGATTACCGTCGTGGGGGTGTTGTTGGTAGTACTACGAGGGAACCGAGTGAGGTTCGAGGACCTGACAGATTCGGAGGCGTCGATAGAATGGATTTGGATCGGTACGATGATCGAGTGCCTCGGGATACGTACATGCGGAACCCCTCCGGCATACCTCCGGGTCCCGATGCTCGTGACCGCGAACGGGGTGTATGGGATCGCCCGCGCTGGCCAGAACCGTCGAGGAATGATCCCTACAACGACGATCCTCAATATCGACCGGGTGGCCCCGCTCCTTATCCACAGGGACACGGTCGGTACCAGGATTACGACGACAGACCCCCAAGGTGGGAGGACAAAGATCGTCAGTGGGATCAAAGTGGACCTTGGTCGGATAGGGACCGGCGATTTATCGAGCGTGATTCCGCCCCCGCCTCTGGTACAGCAAGCGCCTGGGAGACTCGGGAGGAGCGTGAAGCAAGGGAACAGCGGGAACGGAATGCAAGAGGGAGGTCGACGTATCCTCCTCCGCCCCTGCCTGGTCCAGAACGTGGGTATGACTCGAGACCATCTTTGACTTCCAAGATTTCACCACAAGGGTATTCTCCCACTCCAGTCGAAGGTCGCTATCCCTCAGGGCGGGATTTGGATCCCCCAGCGATCTACTCTCAGCCACCGATCCCGGTCTCTTCTGGTCCGAACAGTAGTGTCTCGACTAATGCGCCTGGATATTCATCGAGGGTCAGACCCAGGAGTCCGAGCCCAATGTCCATCTCCAGGGATCCCTCGAGGCCGCCGATCAAGAGGCAGAGAGAAGACTTTGGTCCTGGGCCTGGTATTTCGAGTGACTACTATCCGCCACACACTTCTGGGGATGCGAACCCTAACGGTATGGGAACTGGCAGCGACTACCCTCCGCCACCGACTTCAAGGTTACCCTCTGGACCCATACCTTCTTCGTCCGGACCACCTTCTGGGTATTATGGACATTCCTCTGGCGTGAATGTCGGCAGGGGTCCGAGAGACTACCATCAAGGACCAAGGGATGGTTACCCACCGGGGCCTCCTCCCTCACAAGGATACGACCGTATGCCGCCTCCGAGAGGGTACAACCAGAATCACCAAAGAGGAAACTATGGGCGGGATGATAGGAGGTACGGTGGGCCTTCCCCACGGGGTTGATCGAGGGCTTGGTCTGCAGACCCGCCCGTCGCGAATACCCATAGGTATGCATTCTCTGCTACTCCTTCCAATCTGAGTTTACTAAGTCGTTCACTACCGACCTGAAAAGACCCGGTCCCAACACCCTCAGGACCCTCGGCAGCTTTGACTTGAACTCTCGACTTCCTCACCCCATGCCACCCCATACGCCCGCCTACACGGCACGTTTCATTTTTGTGCCTCGCGCAGTGCTAGTATCTATCTACCCTTGTATGCATGCTTATGCGTGCAGATCACCATTATTCCCAATGCCCCTTGTTAGTTATCCGCTTCTAGTTACTCATGTACGCCTCGCGTGAACGATACACATTATATGATATATGCAGTTTCTGAAACTGATTCTGTGCACACGCCAAGCTCTTGTTGACGTCCCAATTGTCTAGCGATGACTTACCGTCAATACTTGGATGGGCGGCATAACGACTAGTGCGAAACGTGTGCCAAAGGTCGTTCGGTGCCCAATGCATGTGTTGCGTGTTCGGGCTGATGCGTGTGATCTGGTTGATCGCGTGTCGCCGCCACCTACCGTCACTTACTTCCCGCCTGAGAACCACTTCATGCCTCTGAACATACCAGGGATCCTGGTTCCGTTTCATCTGTTGATCAACCCAAGGCTGGTGATCCCGGCCCTCTCAGTGAGAGGTGTGTAACGCGTCAGTCTGACGGCTTTCAAGCAAAATTCGCGATGCTGACGGGCCCGGCTACTTGTACCTTCTTCGCGCAGGATAGACATTCGCCAGTTGGACTTTGTGGCCCTCAAGACCGCAGGATACAGAGGGGCAGTTGTTGACAAGGATAACTGTTTGGTTCGTCTGTCCCCCTGTCCCCCACTCGGCTCAGGGCAAGTTCCTGAGTACCTCGTGATCTGGAACGTTTCTAGACCTTGCCTCATCACGACGAACTCGTTCCGGAATTGACGGTGAGTGTCGGTCGTTCTTCTCTCGAGCGCCGGGCGACTTATCCGGCAATCCATTCCGCACCCGTCCCGGACGACCGGATTTGTGGTGAACTTCTAGGACGCGTGGCAGGAGTGCAGGAAGACGTTCGGAGAGGGGAACGTGCTGGTCGTAAGTAACTCCGCAGGCACGCCACAGTATGACGCAGGAGGAATTCAGGTATGAGCAGCGAAAAGCAAAATCGCCTCACTGCTTCATATCCTGGTATCTACAATTTCTGATTCCCTTCAAAACCCACGTCAGGCAGAATCAATAACCCACTATCTCCAAGCTCCAGTCTTAAGGCACAAGACTCCCAAACCTGGGTACTCGTGTATTCAAGGCGTTCGGAACTACTTTGGCTCTCTTCCGAATCCTGTGAAAGATGAAGAGTTGGTCGTCATTGGAGATCGAGTATTCACGGACGTCGTGATGGCGAACCGAATGAAGCCCCGAGACGGCGGAAGAGGTCCGTTGGCCATCTGGACATCTGGTGTATGGAAGAAGGAGGTCATGGGTATGAGGTGGATGGAGAAGAAGCTCGTCGAGGTGGTGACGAAGTACACTGACGGCGAAAAACAGTACACCACCCAGTTCTTGAAATCAGAAACGTTGGAGAAGTCGCGCGAGGACACTCCGGCTTCACGAGCCTACTCTCCGAGCGCTGGCATTGTTGAAGGAATCTGGAAGCGCTTTGTGCGGAAGTCTTCGTGACGTATGTGCTATTCTTACCTATCTTCATCAAGGGTCCAGTTGTATGCAGCTGCTAATTGACCACCACTGTTGATCACCATTCACTCCTCGTCCCTCTCTGTTGCCCACTGGTTGATAGAACGCATACAACCACTGGTTGACGATTGGCATTAAAACCCTTTGGTCGAGACCTCTTTCCCCCATACCCCAGGTTCTCCTGACGTCAGATATGGGTTCTTTCATAACAAACCTCTCCGCCGCCTCGATCATGATCATGGACCATTCCATGACTCAAGGATCACTGTCGGGAGTGGTCGTTGTAACCGAACTGCCTTAATCGTAACTCGCCGCTCCCCAATGTCGTCGTTGGTATTCCAATTTCCAAGTCCAGGCTTTGCTCTCGTTATTGGCGTCTTCCCTGCCTCGGCCTAACATTCTCGAGCATACGAAATATATGCGGCGTCTTCAAAGACACATTCTTGTCCTGCTGTCTCTTTCCAGCGTGAAGGTTGATGATCCCTATCATGTCAACCCCACGCACGACACGAACCCTGTCGGATCTTGGGTCGTACCGGGCCCAGAAGCGTCCAAGGCGGGTACATTCTTTTCCCTCTCACACGTGAAATCGTGTGAGGGTTGCTCTGTCTGTATCACCCGCCCATCAACTGCAAACCCCAAACACAATCTTTGGAAGTTGGGCTGGGTTGCTAACCAAGGATGAACGCCCGAGTCCCAACACTTGTCTGAGTATTTTCATCCACTCGCCCGCGCAGATATCTGAACCACGATCATGGTGGGAGCCATCTGTCCTCAACCGCTCCTTCCGGATTCGGGAACTTGGGTATGTCCCTGGGATCATCGGGCCGATCGTCGGCGATTTCTCGCCCGTCCATGCTTGATTCTAGTAGGCGCGCATGCCACGCTTCTTTCGCGCGCTCAACACCCGACACGGCGGACCACCGTCCGGGGTCATTGCTGCCTGAAAGCGGGGACCTGAAAGTACCAGCTGACGTGTACGACATACCGGTGTCGTGACCCTATAGTTCGTTCACCTCGGATCTTGGGGTTTCGTGACGCACGTCGATGATGCCACCACACCCGAACAACCCTCGTCATCCTCAGGATCTCCAAAACAACGCTGCCGCCCGATGCCACACCCCACACGCGTCAGTGTCGATGCCGTTGTCGATATCAGCGGGGGATCTGGCACTGGCTTAGTTTTGCGGGGTGGACATGTTCGTCGCCTGTTGGACGTTCCCCGACATGTTGGCCGTACTTCTTCCGCGGCTAACGGTGTCGTGCGACCTTGCATCAGAGGTTTGGACAGTCGGACGGTGATGTAGTAAAACGCCGGGGAATGGGGCACGTCGCCCCTCGTCTCGCGTTGTGAAAGTGCACTCAAAGGCGTTCCCCCAAAAAGCGGCCTCTGATGATTACTGGGTGTTGATTCCCCTCGAGGTCCGTAAAGGACTGAATTTTCTCGGCTACAAGGGAGATAGCTAATCCCACACCTCCGCGTAAATACGGAGGTATTCTCTGGTACCGGCGCACGTTCCGGTGCGCTGAAGGTGAAGGGACTTAGCCCGGAATACACAGTAAGGAGTAAAGGAAACAAAACTCACCTTCTCCACGTTCACTGTGGTTTCTCCGTACCATTCCTTCCCCCTCCCTCTGAAACGGATCCGAAAACGGGGAACCCCATAACTTTGAGTTGCGATCCCAAGCGCTGACCCACACCCTTGAAAATCTCACCGTCCACAATACTCCCTTTTGAAAAATTGCGGCGTTTGGTGCGCGTTGTTGATCGTTGTGGTCGAGTTGTTGATGGTTGATGAAAAATTTCTTTAGCAACTCTACCGCGATCTCCCGAGATTGGGGATCCCAGCCCAGAATGCACTAACCGGCTAGGAAAGCAGGAGATGGCTCTTTGGGAGTGTGTGGGTCATGAGAACTACAACAGGTGGGCAAGCGGATACCCGTTTTGCCGTCGATTACCCACCCGCGACTAATTTTGGACGGTGGCGCAAGCGGGGGCCATGTGAGGACGGACGATACGATTTTGTCCTGCAGGAACTCCTGGACCCGAGGGGTGGAGATGCTTAGGCTGATACCAGATCGAAGGCCGTGATAGGAGATGGAGAGATTCTCCTCGTATGGTGAGCCTGCATCAGATGATTTGCATCCGATAAGCAACACCCACTCAACGAAATGGATCCAGTGGCCCAAGGAGTTGGAGAAAGCTTTGCCAAAATAAAGAGTGGAGAAGCAGTTTCTCAGAAAACATTGATCGATTCATGGCCTCGAGCAGTTTTTTTGGGCGAGAGACGCGAGTACGCCGGTCCGGCGTCTTTGGACCATTGGGCGGCAGTGTCCACGGTGAAATTAGGCCAGGAACCTGTGGTGTTTTCATTAACAGATGGAGACTAGTGACCGGTGACCGATGATCTGGCGGCCACGAGACGGCGTCTTTTTGCGTTGGTATGTCGGGTTACCTTGTCGAGAGCGTTTTTTTGTCAGCTGACGATGGCCACTCTAGGGTTGTTAATAAAGAATGACAAATTTCCTGACGCAGACCTGCCAACGCTGGTCTTGACCGCATCTTCGTCACAGGCTTACCACATGACAGCGAAAGGAACGTACGCGGTCGCCCGTCCCAAAGTATTGCATAAATCTGTTCCTGAGGACGGACGAGCCAATTGCTCAGATCTCATTCAGACCAGAGGGTTCTCTTCTTTCTTGAAGAAGGCACATGCTGAACGAGAGGCTGGAGGACCGGAACGATATTGCGAGGGTTTCGCCGACCCACATCTCAACTGACGCGGGAAATTTTTTACTTGAATCTGCCTTGCATCTCGGAGCGGCGAAATCGGGTGTGGGCGGTTCGTTGAGGATCCCTTCGCTGCCAACGTGCGCTGCCAAACGTGTACGTACAGCTTCCATAATATTGTAGGATGTTCTCACCACAGCCAACGTTTTGATCCCTGCCAACATGATCGTATTTTTTCTTGCTTCGGTGTTCTGTCAGAGTTTCTACCACGTAAACCGGTGAGGTACTTGTCAATAGATCTGGGTAGAGTGAGGCCAAGGTTTGTTCGCACAGTTTTTTTGTCACATACCAAACCCCTTGAGGCCCGGCACCGTTGAGTCAAGGTTATATCTCGCTATCGCCCATCTCAACTCAGTGGCAGAAAATTGCTATCAGCTGTCATTCAACAATAGAAAGCGACGTGTTGTGCACCAGGAACAGCATGCGAAATGGATTGCGTGGAGCAGTGGAAGCTCCACCCCGCCGCACTAAGCAGCGCCCCTTCTCGTACGGCGGAAGGAAAGGAGGAAGGAGGGAATCACGAGCAAAGCGGAACCAAATGGAGGAGGTTTGTGTTCACGGGGTAAGATACGCAGAGGAAGAGCGCGGGACCAAAGCACCATGCACTCCCATTGTGTTCCCTTTCATATGGAGAAAATTACTACCAGGACCGGTAGGTACGGCGTTCGAAGCACTTGATTATAGATGATTTAACATACCGATCAGGCCACGCGCTGATAGACATTTCATGTGGTTGGTAAGCCTTGAGTGCAGCTTTGAACTGGGAACCTCGGATTGACACAGAAGCAGTTGTTGATCTATAACGGGCCGCGCGCAAGCCAGCAGTTAGGGTGCTTGTACATAAGCGGATAAAGTGAGCATCAGATGCGGCGGGGACTCGGAATCCGACGACCATATTTCTGTTTTATCAAGACGCGTGAATGCTGGTCGTAGAGTCGGGATTGGTCAAGAAACGACCGGGGCAAGAGTGAAAAGCCGAATCTAATGCCAGGTACGGACTGAATCGGTGGTATCACGTCTGTCAACTGTTATCGCCCATCCTGTGATACAGGGTGCTTGGGAACGCGTAAAAGCGGCCCCCCTCGGATAAGGGTTCGGGGAGCGCTCGCTTCGAGATAGTTGTTATCGTCAGAAGTTTGAACGCCAGGTGGAGAGAGCTGTGGCGGCATTTGTGCGACGGGTAGTCCGCCGAAGATGAATGGCGATAGAAGCGCAATGCAGTTGATAGAATCATCCCTTGACCTCAGGACCATTACCGCCTGTGGTAAGTGGTACCTCTCGAGTGCTCCAGAGTTGATACGAACTCCAATGTGTTGATACGAGCAAAGTCCAGGGAGTGACGTCGACAGTTAATAGGCAGTGAATAGACTTTGGTGAGAGACTATCGCGAATGGGTTGGAGAGTGAGATCAGGCCTTCAGCCTCACCGAACAGAGCTTCACCATATGAGCCATCTGTGGAACGCAGCTCCCGAGGAGGCAGGAATCGTGGAGAATCGGAATGAACGCCACGGGCGCGGGGTGGAAAGGGGGATGACGTGTTGGAAGCATCACGGATCCCATACACGTTGCCCATGGCCTGCGTTGAAGGGCATGGTTGTTCGTGTCCGGGGGTGGAACACGACCATGTTTCACTTCGTGGCGGGATTTCATAAGGAATTATGGGCCATTTTCCACCGTGGATGGGTGGAGATCCGTGGCCGGCGCTTAGCCGGGCCCGTGGAGTCGGGAGGCCTAGACCGGGGTCTACGGGAATGCGCTGTTTCTGCCACACGAGCCCAAAATGATCACAGTATCACAGGTATGCAAGAGAGATCACGGAGGGGCTGGATGGTGGATTTGGGGGAGCCGAGGGATTGCCAACTGCTGCGCTCGGAAAGGAGAGCAATCATCACAGGAATCCGATCAGTGGTACGTGAACTTATGGGTTGCGAGCTGGACAGTGGCATGGCCTCATTTGCCCTGTCGTCATCGTGGGAGGACCCGTGGCGATGGCGACGCAAGCCGCCGCGCAGGCATGGCGGGGTGTTAGATTTTAGCTTTGCCGTTCCAGACGGGAAGGAGGACGAATATGAAATGCGGGTTGGTCAGCGCATCAGCCGATCGATCCCCAACGGAGACTAGGAAGCTCTGGGAAGTCACAGGTCACGGAACGCGTGTCACGGTGTTATGGGGCATTGATAATTAGGTAATATTTCGTGTTCCGGTATTTTTTGGGATTATGCGTCAAAGAGTCCCTGGCTACGAGTCCCACCACTTCTTCCCCCAGTACCACGACCACCGCAGTTCGCGCGCCGTTGCCAGCAAGAGCCCGTGTAGAAAGTGTAAGTATTGTGCACGGCGGCGACCACGGCCATTTGAAAGGCTGTGAATAAAGGCGTCTTCCCGACGCATACATTCCGAGGGAGGCCTCGTGCTGATTCGTGTAAGCCCCTCGTTTTCCCATTCTCCTTACGACCTGGCTGTACTTACCCATCATTGATCCCGCCGTGGTAGCCCAGCTGTGTGCATCTGCCCAATCGGCGCTTTTTGCCACCCAAAGCCAGAAGAACACATTGAAACAGCATGTCCTCTCTTATACGGCCCGGGACGCATACAAAACCAGATCGACCTAGTTCTAAATCTCTCTCTGGTTCCTCCCGTCCGCCCAAGCCTATCGACTCCCACCTGACCTATTACAAGTCCCGCTCGACCTTCTCGTCCCCGTCTAGGCGTCAGCGGAACTCGTCTTGTACCCTCTCGCTCCCACCCTCTCCCAAGGTCACCGCCTTGGCCAACAGGGAAACCCCGTCGACCCCTTCCAAATCTCGCAAGTATTCGCCGTTAACACCCTCTGCGTCCGTGTCCTCTTTTGGAACTGGTTCATTTGCTTTTCCTACGCCACGCACCCCCCCTAAGTCACGGAGGTCAGTTCCCTTTCTCGTAATCCATATTGCATCGATCTATATAACGGAACCTAACGTCGCGTGTTCTCCGTCCCTCCAGGCTTATAAACCCCCTCTCCTCTCCCCCTTCGATCAAATCCCCCCAACGCTCCTCAGCCACTCTAGCCATGTCTATCCAAGTCCACCCCGCTATCATCCACTCCCCATCCAACATGTACCAGCCCTCCCCCTCTTACCCTGATTCCTCGAGTAATCTCAGAAGGTCTTTATATCCCTTGTCTCGCCCGTCCTCACCCATGACGAATGTTCGTCCTCCTAGTCGTTCTGAGAAGATGCTTCGTGAGACGCTACGTCGAGCAGAACAACACGACAGGGTCGGCACCTCCCCCTACTTCCTTCCGACCCCACTCAAGGAAGACGACGACTCCGATTGCGACTGCGAAGATTTTGACGGTTTCTTTGGCCACCCCGGCGCAGTTGGCCCATCACGCTCCAGGTTAACGAGGAAAAACAGCATCGATCAAAAGCGCAGCGTCTCGCCCACCCCCCATCGGGCGTCCCCGCGCCGAACATCAACCACATCCTCGAACGAGGACGTGTTGACACCACATGATGTCGTATTGAAGCGGAGATTGGAGGGTGTTCTCTCTCAAGCAAGAGACCAAGATCGGGGGAAGTCGTATAGGAGCATCAGCCGCCCTCGCGCCCACACGCGGGAGTCAAGTGAGGAGTGGAATGTGCGTTATCAATTGCTCTGTTCTTTTGTGTTTGCTTATCTTTCGTCTCTCAGTCCCAGCCCTCCAGTCCACTACCGGTTTACTCTCCGGGGTTGTCACCACAGTCCCTAGGACCACTGACCCCTCCACCTACACCACCACACGTCCCATCAGTGCTCTCCCGCCCGACCTCACACCCCGCAAATGCTGGCCGGCGGCCGCCACTGACGCCGTCATCACCGTCCTTCGACGCTCGTACCGCTTCTGCCATGTGCCGTCGAATCGACGGATACGTGAGTTTCGCCAACGTCGAGGGGCTCGGGTCACCCCCTGAGGAAGACAGCGAATCCATGGAATCTGGACGACAAAGTGCCTGGCTGAAATGGTTAGGACTGAAACAGGCGGAAGGTATGGCCCGTGCGTAGAGTCGTCCCGACACGTTCATCGATTCGCCGGTCGACATCGCCGCCTGTCCGAACCCTGCACAGCCTATCTCGTTATCATCCACCACGTCCCTTCCACGCACCCTTTGTACCATCACCCATCCACCGTCCTCCTGCTGTCCACCTTGCTTCTCTCTCCCCCACTGCATCCTCACTTCCGTGTTAATAACCCTGTATCCCTTATCTCCCCCCCTCCCGCATTCATCAAGTTTATCATATTCGCCTCGGAAATTGAAAATGGGATGGCCAGGGCCGGCGATCCCCCGCAAAACCTGATATGGACGTACGTCCTCCTACCGCTTCGTGGCATACACGAGGTGGGTGAAGGGGTCCATTCAAGCGCGGTGTGATAGTTTCATGTCCTGGCTTCACGGTACACGTCATCCCACAACGATTACCCTCCATTGATCATGCACTCTAACGGAACGTACGACTGGTCATACGAACTCTACCCTTTAATCTGGCAATCTGGTTGCCTTTTTCACGCTTTTTCATGCCCTTCACGATTCTGTCTGTCATGACATCCGTCCATCGTTCGTTCCGTTAGGTGCTTCTCCGACCTTCACGCTCCCGCAGTTCCCAGTCCACCCACATGTCACCCGCTTGTTCACGCGCTGGGGCCAATCCGTGCACATCAGGTGTTTACGTACCCCGGCAGACGTGTAAACGTGGTAGAGGCAGTGGTTGTTGTTGAGTGTGGAAGTATTGATTCATGGTAGCGGCTTGGTCGATCTTTTTAAAAACTTATCTCTATCTAGCTCTCTTCCAAGTCGAGGGCTATGACAGAGACTGGATCCTTTTTTATCCTTTCTTATGACGTCCTTTTTTACGGTTTCCGCTGGTACTTAGGTACGATGAACGGTCAGACCTAGCAGATTAGATCTGGATTGCTTTTCCTCCTTCTCTCGCTGTGGACCCCCTGTTTTCTCCCTACAAGTTACGGATATCCTCCACTTTACGATTGTACGATTCTTCACCCATGGATAGACGAAACTCACTCGACCATAGACGATCGAATACACAGAATATTGACAATTCCACCTGAGTGACCCTCATTTAGTTGCCCCTCCTTGGGCGGTTCTTATCCTTCATGTGACCCACCCTACCTGGGATAGCTTGGTGCTTCCAGCGCCCATAAAGAAATTTACCCGAAAGAGCTGTGTGGTCCCTCTTTCGCCCCGATGGCATGCCCTGGACCTACGTGGAGGGTTCCGCTGGTCCTGCCGAGCACTGGGGGCGCAGTCCATCGGTTCGGGGGTGGCCGGAAGTTTCGTTTGGGTGAGCCGCACGGGCCCTGGTTTGCTGCGGGTTTTACATTAATTATCTATACACTGCATTTCCAGATATCCTCCATTGCATATAACCCCCAAAGGACAAAAGGGAAAGTTTTGGGGTTCGTTGGAGTTGTGTACATACCCTCCAACCACCCAGATACCGATATCTGCGCAAACCGGGACTCAATCCGGGGGGGCTGCCATCTAGGATGGATCGTCGACTATCGCTTGACGCCTGTGGCCCAGGGGTCTAGACCCTCCATTCCTTCGTTCTGACCTTTGGGTTGAGTTGCGGGGGTACGGCTCGAAGGGATAGAATTGGCGGAGGGCGACAATCATCCGCGCTCAGTTGCTTATCGCTGCTATCATACTGCTTAGTCCTTTACCGGTTACCGCCTCATGCGAGCTTGTGAGAACTGGCCCAAGCAATACAAGGGAGCCTTTGAACCCAGCGTGAGAGGCCTGGATCAGCCTTTGGTCACTGGTGATTCGGTGGTGATCCATCCCTGGTCCCTGGCCGTTATTTTGGGGTCGTGATATCAGCGGATGATGACCAGCCCTTACGGAACGGCACACATACCATACGATTAGCACCAAATCCTGGGTTGTGGAGGTCCCAGATACTTGCCTGTGCTTTTCGAGATCCGTTGGGTAATTAACTGATGCCGCAGTCCGGATGAGGGATCGCCCCGACGTGAACGCGTGAACTGACATATGGTCTGACACAGGCTATAGAGTGGGTTTTTGGAACTGTATGGCGGGTGCTGTAATCGCTGTCGTGCTAACTTAGATGCCGAATGACAAGCCCGACCCTCCCTCCTGACCTATAGGTTCGTTCCCCAGTACCAGTATTCATCTTTCTTCGAACTGATGGGGACCACGTTACATACTCTTCGTATCTATTGTAAGTAGAACTGGGGTTCCCAGGCTCCTAGCGTCATCAACAAGAACCGAGTCAGGCATGATAAAATAGACATCATCTGGTCGTGCTGTTGGTCACCCATGTCCCTCGCAACAACCCTCAACCCCCTCCACCGGGACAAACGGTTAGAAACCGGCCGCGCCGGTCGTACACATATGATTCTTCAACAGTATGGTAACTAACAATCCAGTCGAGATAGAGGGTAGGTAGGAATCTAGATGCATTTTCGAACCTTCGCAGGAATCCATGTTTACAATAACCACCCGCCTATGGTCCGCACCACTTCCTGGCACTCTGGAACATCCGGAACCAGGGCCCAACCGCACCCCATTCGACCCCCAATTCCCTAGGGTACCAACTGTTCGCTTCCAGCGTCGTGACGCGCTCTGGGTGGGGCATAATAGCTACGATGCGCCCGTCCGGGGTCTGGATGCCGGCGACCCCACCGAGACTTCCGTTGGGATTGAAGGGATAGATTTCTGTGGGAACGCCCCCGGAGTCAATGTAACGCATAGGGACAAGACCCGTGGCCAAAGCCTTCCCCCTTGTCTCGTCGGTTTCGAACACAGCCCTACCCTCCCCGTGAGCGATGGCGATCGGGAGCTTCGAGCCAGCCATCTCCCTGAAGAAAACGGATGTTTCGGTGACGTCGGAGGCAACCACCTCGACCATAGACACCCTGGCCTCGAACCGACCGGATTTGTTGAGTTTAAACTCCGGCCAATTCTCGGCGCCGGGGATTATTTCCTTCAGGTGACTGAGGAACTGACACCCATTGCATACGCCAAGAGTGAAGGAGTCACCTCGGGCGAAGAACTGAGAAAACTCTTCTCGGGCGATGTTGTTTAACACGACCGTACTCGCCCACCCATTTCCTGCTCCCAATACATCCCCGTAAGAGAACCCACCACACGCAGCGAGCCCTTTGAAGTCCGCCAAACTGACTTGGCCGCTGAGAATGTCGGTCATGTGGACGTCGACCGCCAGGAACCCGGCTTGGGTAAATGACCACGCCATCTCGACGTGACCGTTCACTCCTTGCTCTCGGAGGATCGCAACCTTGGGGCGTACGGTCACCGCCCGTGGCGGTTCGGGTCTGAACGTGAGGTTATAGAAGAGGCCGCTCTGAGAATCGTCCTTGATGAGGCTAAATTCTTGTTGAGCGGAAACGGGGTCGTCGCGCAGGGATTGTATTTTATAAGATGTCTCCGCCCACACAGCCTGGAGCTCGGCGCGAGTACTGGAGAAGATGGTAGAGGATCCGCTCTTTACGGTGAATCGCTGGTCTGGAGAAGTTCCATTGACATTAGCTATAACCCGAAGGTTCTTGCGCGGGAAGCCCGCTCCCTCAAAAACACCCGCAAATACACCGAAGTCCTGGGCGCGGATCTGGAGGACAGCACCGAGCTCTTCGTTGAAAAGGGCCGAGATAGGATCGCGGCTGGACTCCAGGACGTCGAGATTGATTTCAACCCCAACTCTACCAGCGAACCCCATCTCAACGATCGTCGTGAACAGCCCTCCGTCTGATCTGTCGTGGTATGCGAGTACGAGGTCTGGGTACTTCCTTCGAACCCCCTGGCAAGCAGCAAAGAACGATACGATAAGCTCGGGATCTTCGACATCGGGCGTCTCTGAACCGATTTGCTTGAATACTTGTCCCAAGGCTGATCCGCCCAGCCTCTCTTTCCCATTTGCCAGATCGATGAAGATAAGGATACTAGGGTCCTCCCCAGTCCTCTGCAATACCGGCGTCCAGGTCTGGGTGATGTCTTCAACGGGAGCAAAGGCGGTGATGATCAGTGATAACGGGGAACTGATTTCGTTCTTCCGTCCGTCTCGACCTGCCCATCTCATCGACATCGACATCGAATCTTTTCCGACGGGGATTCCAACGCCGAGTGCTGGACAAAGCTCCAGCCCAATGGCTTTGACAGCTTCGTATAAACCAGCGCCTTCCCCGGGTTTTGAGGCGGCGCACATCCAATTTGCGCTCAGTTTGAGCCTTGACAGGGAGTTGATGGAGGCCGCGGTGATGTTTGTGATAGCTTCTGCAACTGCCATGCGGGCCGAAGCGGGGGCGTTGAGGATAGCCACCGGTGTGCGTTCTCCAATGGCCATGGCTTCCCCGTGAATTACGTCGAACCCATAGGAAGCGCGTGTGACGGCGACGTCTGAGACTGGAACTTGCCATGGGCCGACCATCTGGTCTCGGGCTACGAGGCCGGTGATCGTGCGGTCCCCAATCGTAATGAGGAAGGATTTGGACGCGACGGAGGGTAGTCGGAGAACCAGACCCGCTGCGGTAGAGAGACGATCGGACGAAGGGATCGAGGGGAGGTATTCGGCCAGGGAGGTATCGAACCGACTTCCCGGGATAATCCTGGTAGAGTCTGTACGACGCATGCGTGGCGGTTTTCCGAAGAGCGTAGCCATCTTCAATCGAATGACATCCTTTTTGAGAAGCCGGTCGGTGACGATGAGTTCCTCCTCTGCCGTGGCAACACCGACGATAGAAAACGGACACCGTTCGCGAGTGGCAATGCCCCTGAACTCTCCCTCCTGCGAAGGGGAGACGGCGAGGACATAACGCTCCTGAGACTCGTTGCACCATATCTCCATCGGTGACATCGAGGAGTCTGCCACAAGTACGTCACGAATTTCGAAAGTAGCACCGAGACCCGCATCGTGGACTAGTTCGGGGAGGGCATTAGAGAGGCCGCCAGCCCCAACGTCATGAATCGACTGGATGGGGTTGGAATCGCCCAAACTAACGCATGCATCAATCACTTGCTGACAACGCCGTTGCATCTCGGCATTATCCCTCTGCACCGATGCGAAATCCAACTCGGCGGAGCTTGCACCGGATACTTGAGATGACGCTGCTCCTCCACCCAGGCCGATAAGCATACCAGGACCACCTAACACCACAATTTTCGCTCCTACTTGGATTCCAACTTTCTTAGCGAATTGGGGTCGTACGTTCCCAAGTCCGCCCGCCAACATGATTGGTTTGTGGTATCCGCGTACTTCTGTGCCACCGTCTGGAAGGGGGATGGTTTCGGAAAAGGTGCGGAAGTATCCGGTCAACGCTGGCCGACCAAACTCATTGTTGAAGGCGCTGGCACCGAGAGGGCCATCGATCATGATATCAAGTGCGGACGAGATATGGTCTGGTCGACCAAAGTCGGTCTCCCACGGTTGGATGTAGTCAGGGATGAGAAGGTTCGAGACGGTGAAGCCGGCAAGGCCAGCCTTGGGTTTGGACCCTCGACCGACGGCACCTTCATCACGAATCTCCCCACCGGATCCTGTCGCAGCGCCTGGATATGGGGATACAGCAGTTGGATGATTGTGGGTCTCGACTTTGACTAGAATGGGGGATTCCTCCTCGGTGAAGTCGTAGGAGAGGGAGAGGGATGAGGAGTCTGAAGCAAGTGACGCTGCGAACCGGGGTGCCGTCGTCCCCTCGAACACCGCTGCGTTATCAGAGTAGGCCGAGATGGTCCCAGTACCGTTCAGACGTTCAGTGTTCCTTATCATCTGGAACAAAGATGTGTCTTTCTCTGTTCCGTCGATAGTCCACGATGCGTTAAAGATCTTGTGACGGCAATGTTCGGAATTGACTTGAGCGAACATAAAGAGTTCGGCGTCGGTAGGATCGCGATTCATGGGGTCGGTGCCGGTGACGAAAGCCTTGACCAGGTAGTCAATTTCGTCATTGGCCAATGCAAGGCCGAGTTCCTTGTTTGCGACTGAGAGGGTTGCTTTGGCATCGGGAACGGTGGAAAGAGGGACCGTACGAAGTTGGGATGGCGCGTTGTGCTGGAACAGCAGGTCAGGGGAGGGGAGTTGGAGTTGGACGGATTGGGTCATTCGGTCGTGGATAAAGTGACATAGCGGGGTCAAATCTCCTTCGGTGAGAGTAGAGTCATCCTCGAAGGAGAATACGAATGCAGCTCCCCGTTCGAGTCGTTCGACGTGTTGACGGAGATTACACAGGAAAGCGATATCCGTAGCCTTGCTTGACCACGGGGAAACGAGACCAGGGCGGGGGAGAACATAGACTACGTTCCTCTGGTTTTCGATTGCGTCCAAGGTTCCAGGAAGGACGAAGTCATCTCCGTAGTGGAACAAACGTTCGATGACCGTTCTTGGAATGGAACGGCTTTTGAGTTCCGCCTCGGCCTCAAGGGAGGTGCAGTTCACCAGGTGAAGATGAACAGCATCGAGCGATCGGATTTTTGGGATTGCCTTCTGGACCTGCTGAAGTAGCTGATCCCGCTTGGAGATGGTCAAGCACGACAGCCCAGGTAACACAAGCATTCTGCGCAAACATTAGAAAGATGGACCGACAGGATCCTGTGAAAACCCACACGTGCAGTTATGCCTACGATCTGTGATCTAGGTTTTTGAGGCAAAGTAAGACAAAGCAGACTGTGAACGTCTGGGGATAAGCGTGAGGGCCTGGGTGGTCGAGAGATAGCAAGCGACAAACTTGGGGGCAGATCCTTGAGGGATTTCTCTCGAACCTGCGGTCCGCTTTTGAAAATTGGCAGCGGAGATTCACCGACGGAAGTAAAATCACGTCTGCGTTGACCCGGGACGGAATAGGTTGACGCGACCGATACGTCCTAGTGCGCGCGGTGTCTATGTTTCCGTACATCCTTACCCGCTTGCCTTTGACAAGAACACCCATGTCACCCTCGCTGCCACAAGGACGACACTGCTAGGAAGAATACTCGTCTGGTCTTCTGGAGTTGTAGAAATCAAAGAATCTGGTACGTGACAAGCGAGTTTACACCCCACGCTCGTGATCCTCATAAAAGCCCTGCGTCCAGCAGATAGCCGCCGGCTTAGATGGTAGCCTCTCCGGACAAACGCCTGCTCTGGCACCCTCGGGGAGAAAACAAATTCGTCGTTGGAGGCTCGTCCCAAATCACCTTATACGAATGGCGACCGGAGGCACGAGGAATCACACACGTCACCTCCCAACATGACATACAGCACATGAAGGTACCGCCTCGCGATCCACGATGTAACAACCCATCCATAACATCCCCCCCATTCGCGAAATAGTGTTTTGCGTGGTCCCCAGATCCGTCCTTCGACGACCTCATCGCTGTGGGACTCACTGTTGGAAGGGTCGATCTTATGCGCCTGGAGGCTACGAAGCAAACTCGGGATGGCGTTCTATCCAGTGGACCTTCCGTATCTCTGGTGGTACCACTCCGAAGTTCTCGCGTGTGTAATACCCTATCCTTCAGCCGGACGGACCCAAACTATCTCGCCGTCGGTCTCGAAAAAGTACGCGGGGAGTGTAGCCTTGTGATATGGGATATCAACTCTACGAAGAAAACTCTCTCTTTTGGTAACACGTCGACGTTTGGGGTAGGGCACGAGAGTTTGAAATCGACTCGGCCACTACCATTGATAAAACGAGGTGAATTGGGACCCAAGACGGACGATCAGATCCTGCAAACGCATGCCCACAGCGAAGTTGTTTCTTCTCTCTCGTTTGCACCGGACACACACTACCTCCTCTGGGCTGGTACCTCGCACCGCTGGCTTCGACTTTTCGACCTAAGGACACCCGTTCCCCCCACCACGCATATGAATTGCAAAGTACAAGGGATTACCATCGACCCCTTTGTCCCCAACAGAATCGCGACATTTGGTGATGGGGTTGTGTCAGTTTGGGACTCCCGTCGCCTCCCGCAACCGATTCTCACCTTCTCAGAACACGACGCGTACGGTGATGGTGCTAAACCCTACTTGAACCCATCGACCTTCACCACAATCGAATTCTCCTCCATTAGGCGAGGGACAATCGCTACCTTGGAGAAGGACTCTACTCACGTTCGATTTTGGGATTTGCAAGAGGCACAATTCCACGAGGTCATGAACGAGCGCTCTAGAGATTCCTCGGTGTCGGGTGGTCGAGCCTCTGGCGGGAAACTCAGCTGGGCCCCGAGCAACATGCTGTCGTGGACGGCATCTTCAAGTGGCAATATCCAGGGCACAGACGGCCACAGAGATCGTGACTTGTCCCCGTCAACTCGGGCATCCTCGACCATTCTGGTTGATACTCGCAAAAGTGAGCGAAATCCATCACAGGAGTCATCTTATTTCTGACCTCGCTCAGCCAAAGATTTCCCTGCTCCACTAACATCTTTCGCTCTCGTTCCGGAGCGTCCGGGTGGTAATCATCCCCTGTCCTCGAACTTGGTGGTTGTAAACAAGGAAGGGAACTTGGAGGTCTATTCCGCCCACGATACCCCGTCCAACTGTTCATGGAGTCATCGAGGAGATCTATCTCTTGCACTCGGGACGTCTTACAGAATATTTTCCACGCCGAAGGATGCAGGTTCCAGCCCGAACCCATGGGACGTCCCACTGCTCCATAAACGCTCACGCGATGCTTCAGCTGGCAGCAGGGGACAAACCGGGGACGACGACCAGCCACGAAATCGTGGTCGTTCACAATCCCTGATACCCCCCGCAACTTTCGGCAGAGGAGATGAAGACGGTTTTCCGGCATTGATGAGCGCGACGATGCTGAGATCCGCTCTTGACGCGCAGCGTACTAGCCAACCGCAGGGGAACACACCCGACGGCATTTCTCTTCCTCCCTCACTCAGCCGTCGCAGTGCTGCGGTCACTCGTGCACCGAGTCTCCGCGATATACGTACCGCGGCCAAAATACAGGCCGTCGTCGAAGAACCGCTGCAAACCGCGACCACATCGGTACAAGTCACGAACGCGGATAAACTCGCCGACCAAGATCTCGACCTCGAGAAGGATCCTCAGTTCACGCGATCAAGTGGGACGGGTCAATTATCGCAACCGTCCGCATATCAGAAGGTCCGACAGGTTTTACAGAGTGATATCTCAACAGTGATGCGGTGGAGAGCCAGCAAAGGTTACGGGTTATCCAATGTCAGTCCTGGCATCTGATGCGCCGGCATCAACACACTGACTGACACACGATAGCTGGGCCATAATTCTGTTCTCGTCTCTGAAGACACTACGTTATCAGAAATGTGGCTTTGGATTAACTGTAAGTGAAGCACACGACGGTGACTTCAGAACCCCCGTCACTCAATGCACCGTAGATTCCAGGCAAATTTTAGAACCCCCGAAACCGAAGTGGAGCTCACACGACTTCACCGGTCAGGGAGTCCTCGGTATCTGGGAAGGTGGATCGCCATCCTCCGCACTACGCCGACAAGATTCGATCCCAGCCTCTCCGATGACAGGCGTTAAGTCGGTTACGGACCACGTGAAATCGGTTTCCGGTGACGGAAGGTCGAGTTCAAGGACGAGGGAGCTCGTTTCTTCGTCGCGTAGAGGGTCAAGGCTGTTATTGGACACGAATCCGTTGTCCACCGCTGCCGCGGCGCAAGAGGACGATTACTCTGCCGCACTGAATGCTCTGTGTTTGAAACCGGGCGATACTGGAGGGAGGTGGAGACCTGCAATTCCAACTTCCAGGTTAGCGCAGAGGAGAATGTGTTTACAACTCGTTGGGTGGTCGCTGAGGGAAGAGGAACTGGACCACGCCATAAATAAGTAAGTTACTGGACTGAGCTCGCGTTGTCGACGTAATTTGACGTTGGCAGGTGGGAGTTGGAAAACAAACACGCGCAAGCAGCGTGCTGGCTTGTCTTCACGGGGCAGTACCATAGAGCTGTCAAGGTACTGATGAGCAGTAAAGGTAGGAAGATGTTGAATCGCCGCTGCGGGGTGCTGAAATCACTTCCTTCCAGATGAAAGTCACTACCTCATATGTGGCACCATCGCTGCGCTCACTCCCCACGGACCTGGACATAATTCAAATCATTCTAACCCAGACCTCCGTGAACATTGTGAGCGTCTCATTGTGCATTTACAAGATCCGTACTTGAGGGCGATGATTACCCACCTGACCGTGAATGATTGGACGGACGTGCTGGATGAGGACTCGCTCCCGGTCCGCGAACGCTTAGCGGTGGCGTTCCAGTTCCTTGACGACAAAGCTCTTTCGTCGTTCCTTCGGTCTGTAGCGGATCAGGCGGTCCAGCGGGGTGACCTCACCGGCCTGATCGTTACGGGGTTCACGGCTCAGGGGATGGAGATCCTCCAGAAATATATGGACGTCACGGGGGACGTACAAACGGCCGCAGTCATTTCTTGCCTCCGCCTTCCGAGTTTAATCTCGCACAACGGAAAGGTGTTGACGAAGTCGGTTGTGGATCGGTGGGTGGAGGCGTACCAGGACTTGCTGGACGGGTGGAAGCTTTTCCATCATCGATGTCAGTTCGATATCGATCGAGGGAAGATCATCCAAGAGGCACTTGGAGGCGGCGATGGCCAGAGGAAGGGCTGGCAGCCGAAGCAGGTGATGATCAGGTGCAATTTTTGTAACAAGACCGTCGATGTCGCAGCCAACAAGGGGAAGGGGGTCAGTGAAGGCGTCGCCCATTTAATCACCTTGAGTCATCGCTGAACCCCTTTGCAGACGAACGTGTGCCCGAACTGCGGAAAAGCGCTCCCAAGATGCTCGATATGCCTGATGACTCTTAACATTGCTTCGGACCCCGCACGAGATGCATATCTTCTCCACAATGCCCCAAAAGGTATGGGCGATTCGGTAAGAGTCGCTCATGGCTGACCATATCGCTCACAAAGATACCATTGCCGAGGCGATAGTGTTTTGCCAGACTTGTAGACATGGCGGTCACGCGTCCCATATCATGGAGTGGTTCTTCCCCCTGGATTATGAAGGTGATGGAGACGGACAGGAACGTGGAGGTAGGGCACACGACATTTGTGCTGTGCCGGATTGTGGTTGCCACTGTGGTAATGAGATGTAGATTGGAGTGTATGTGTAATGATAAGCGAATTGGGGCGCGGTACCTCCAATGGAGAGATCAACAACCAAACCGATCAACGCGGAATATTGCAAGATGGAAATGAGAAACCCTCGGTACTTGCATACCGAGTGTTCGCGCTACCGGGTACTTAGCGACTTGTGCAGCGGAGAAACGCTCCTCGTCTTTAGTGTTGGCGGCTACATATCACCTTCCACAAACTCCGGTGATGAGCTGGGCGACAGGGGCAGCTGAAAAAGTCCGTAAGAATGGGGGTGGCCTGCAGCCTGCATTGGCAGGAGGTTGAGCGGTAAACATAGGTGATAAATTACCGCAGAGACGTGGTAACACCTTAGGGTCATACCTCGAAGTCGTAGCGAGGGAGCTTGGTTTTACCCGTGTTGAACTGGAGGGGTTAGCCAGGAAGTGGTGCATTTGGAACTCGTTTCATGAGGGAGCTATCGTTCGCACGGAGAAAAGATGGCGCCCCTACGAGTGACCTTGGAAAGAGGCTTAGGACCCTGTTCTGGGTCCAGTCCAGGTCCTACTCGGGGTTTGGTCTCAGATCTCAGGGCTCGCGGGGTGGCTCCACAGGCGCAGAAGGTCTGTAAGGGAGGCGGGCGATCCTAGAAATTCAAATCAACGCCTAACGGGACCCTGTTGTCCCTGCAGGGGTAGAAAGAACCCGCCACGTTGAATGTCGAGGGAGCTGGAGAGAAGAAGGCTTCGTCAGCTCGCGGACCGCCCGGATATCCGATCTCGTACCTGCAATTGAACCTGAGGGTGGATTCCGGCCCAGGTAACCGCCATCAATGATCAACCGAGGACCATAGGGTTGCGGAGAGGGACGAGGGGTGAAAAGTGCGGACACTCTGAGAGTGTTTGGGGGGAAGTGTGTCAACGGAAGGAGTGTGAAGGTTTCGCAGTGGAGTGGCGGAAGGTGGCCCACTAAGTGGTCACAGGGCTAGAGCTTGCTGGCTCGACCCACACATCCAGAGTGGGTTCT
>Ga0307511_10001556_pt1 | contig 24328 bp, 22 predicted proteins | sample 13_EM_MG_FD_200266 | JGI IMG/M metagenome (GOLD analysis project Ga0307511, IMG submission 200266) | Populus trichocarpa ectomycorrhiza microbial communities from riparian zone in the Pacific Northwest, United States - 13_EM | ecosystem: Host-associated > Plants > Roots > Unclassified | place... | reverse complement strand
TCGGCGCGGCCACCTCAGGGGCGACGACGCTGTACTTCATCAATGCGGACCATCTGAATACGCCCAGGCTGGTGGAGAACCAGGTGCAGCAGGCGGTTTGGAAGTGGGAGCAATCCGAGGCGTTTGGCGACAGCATCCCGAACGAGAACCCGTCCGGGCTGGGAGCGTTCACCTTCGCGCTGCGGTTCGGGGCGGTGACGTACTACGACCAGGAGACCCATACGCTGCAGAACACGTATCGGGATCTGGATCTGAGGAGTGGGAAGTATCTGCAGAGTGATCCGATTGGGTTGGAGGGGGGGATCAATACCTTTGGCTATGTAAGCAGCAATCCGCTTCGGGGAATCGATCGCTTTGGACTGTTTGATTGGCCCGAAATGCCACCACAGCTAAATGCAGGATCGACCAGCAGAATTGCGGGGTTCGGGGATGTCCTGATTTCCATAGCGTCGGTTGGCTTTGTGTCAGGCGCTGATCTTCGAGCAAAGTTTGATATCGGCAGTGTCGACATGTGCTCAAGCAACTATGAGAAAGGGAAGTGGGCTGGATATGCCGTAGCTGCTGTTACGATGGCAGCGCCGGGACTTAGAGCGATCGCGGCAAGGCAAGCTGCAAGAAAGGGGCTAAGACAAACCGGTGGAGGGGGAGCCGGCGATTCGGCGGAGGCGCTATATGACCTGATCCGTAGAAGTCGTACCGATGTGGAGACAATTGCGGCGAATACGGGTATAAAACCGGGGAATATCCAGAAGGTCAAGGATCATGTGTTCTATAACGAACATCTGCTAGACAGATATGTTGGCCAAGGCGTGCCTGCGGTACTTGGGCGATTCGATAGCAGTCTCCCACAGGCGTTGGCGTGGCAAAGACTAGAGCGTGGAACATTTTCCGGGCAGGACATAACTTGGTTGAAGCATGAGACAGCCGAGCGTTGGTACGAGTTGACGCATGGCTCTGGGTACAGCAGAGCGCACAATGCGGCTCAGGGAAAATGGTCAGGTTATCCGTGGGAGTAATGTATGCAGTTTGTTCTTGATGATGGTGTCTATAAAGTCGCCCGAATAACGGGGCCGACATACAATTTTCTGGGGATTCGTATTTCGAATACCGAAGAGGAAATCAAGGTTGTGCCTCTAAATAAAAGTGGGGAGATAACGAGAATTGATGAGCGCGATGTGATCAGACAGGTCAGGTCGGGTTTGGCGCTTGTTAATCAGGAGCTATCAAGGCGGTACTTTATCTCGGAGGTGCAATTCGTAACATCTGACACTTATTCGCCGGATGTGTATGCGAATCTAACGATGGAGCTGATCAAACGGATCGATAGCGGAGCGCAATTCGTAAAGCCTGAGATCAAGGGGAAATAGCGGGTTCGAGAATTAAAGGGCGGATTGGACTGCCCCGGCTACCTTAGACACTTTCGGCCTATGATTGGACTGCCTCGGCTTCAATAGCCGGCCGGCGTCGGAGCGGCCGGCTTCGGCGAAGCCCCTGAGGTAAACCGCGCTGGAGCGGCGTCGTTGATGACCACCTGCATCATGCGTTCGCCGAAGCGCCGGTCCCGGCGGGCTCTTCCGAACGGCGCCTTAAATTGCTAAAGTGCCTGATGCACCCATCACCCATTCCCTGCAAAGTCTGCGGCCACCAGGCGCCCTTCCTGGTCGCGGCGGATTTGTCGCTCAATTGCGCGCGCGCGCCCCTGCCCGCGAGCGGCGAACTGATCCCCTATCACCAGTGCGCGGACTGCGGCTTTTTGTTCACAGCGGCGTTTGATCGATGGACGCCGGAGCAATTCCGGCAGCGCATCTATAACGAGGACTATGCGCGCGTCGACTATGAATTCGCCAGCGTGCGCCCGCTGCGGCAAGCGGCGGATCTGGCGGGGATGCTGGCGCCCTTGCAAGGGAAGATCCGCATTCTTGATTATGGCGGCGGCGCCGGCGTGTTCGCGCGGCGCATGAGCGAGCTGGGGTTCGATACGGTGTCTTACGACCCTTTCTACCCTGGCGGCGCACTGCCGGCGGGCGAGCGCTTTGAACTGATCCACTGCCGCGAGGTGATCGAGCATACGACGGACCCGCAGGCATTCGTGGCGGACCTGTTGCGCTACCTGGCGGACGATGGCGCCGTTTATCTCTCCACGGCGGTGCAGCCGGAGGGGGTTTCCGAACGTCCTCTGGACTGGTGGTATCTGGGGCCGCGCAACGGCCACATCTCATTGTTCAGCAAGCGCAGCCTGGCGCGGCTATGGATGGACCAAGGCGTGGATTTCGGGCACTTCAGCGAGTTCGTGCACATGGCTTCGCGCGGCAGCCCGCCCTGCCTGCCGCTGCTGATGGAGCGCGGCGGGGCCTAGGTGACGGTGCCTGGTGCGGAGCCGGGCTAAGCCGGTTCAGAGTCTTGTGGGTGGACGCAGCGGGGTTGATGCCGTGCATTGACATGCGATATAACTAATGTTATGGTGCGGCCAGGATAGCCCATTCTCTAAATGGAGACCCGCCATGACCACTGCCGCAGACAGCACCCTGACCGACCGCCAACTCCGCTTCGTCTTCGAATACCTGATCGACCAAAACGCTTCCGCCGCCGCCGTGCGCGCCAGCTACTCCGAGAAGAGCCGTGCCTCGCAGGCCAACGAACTGATGAACAATGAAGCGGTGCGCGAGCGCATCCGCCTGGAGTTGTCGAGCCTGCTGGCCGAAGCCGGCTGCTCGGAACTGCAGCTGATCATGGAGCGCAAGCGCGCGGCGTTCTTTCGGGCGGTGAAGATGTTCCGCACCGGCTGGGAAGTATTGCCGCTCGATGAGATGGAAGAAGAGACGCGGGCGGCGCTGGAGGTCAGTACCGTGACGCGCAAAAGCGGGCCGGTGGTGAAGGTGCGCCAGCCGGACCGGCACAAGGCCTTGCGGGCGCTGGAGCGGGTGCACGAGAGGCTGGAGAAGATCAATCAGGCTTACTACGCGAAGGTGGAAAGGGAAGGGACTTATCTGAGCCTGGAGGAAATCGAGGCGATGGATGGAGGTGGGGTGGAGGCGGCTGCTGAAATCTCGGAAAAGTCTCAGGTTTTCTCGGGTTTTGGGCAGGGCACTGCGCCCGAGGGCGGGCTCAGGGCGAACGGCGGTGAGTGGGGAAATGCTAAAAAACCTACGGTTTTCTCAGGTTCGGCCGTAGGCGCGGGAGCGCTGGCTGATGAAATTCCTGCAAAAACTATGGTTTTGTCAGGTTCGCCGAGGGAGGACGGAGAGCCGAGGTCAGTTTTTCCTGAACATCCTCAGGTTTTGTCAGGTTGGCGGGGTGGGGCGAGTGCGGGGTTGCTGGCGGCTTAGGGGGCGGGTAGCAGGCGAGGGGACGGGCAAAAGCTACGGGCAGGCGCTTCAGGCGGATGCGGGCACGCGGGATGCGGGGTCCCTGGAATTCGAATATCAGTGCATAACGGCGGCATGCTTCGGCATTTGCCGCGCTCGGCGTATTATCGCGCCTAGCTTTCGGTGAGGCTGGCGGCGGCAGGGCTGGCTGCAAGAAAAGCGAATTCCAATCCCAATAGCGTTATCCAGACCTGAGGAGGTCCCGTGATTCGTCTGAACGTCAATGGCAAGGTGCAGCAGGTGGACGCCGCTCCGGAAACCCCGCTGCTGTGGGTGATCCGCGAATGGATCGGCCTGACCGGCACCAAATACGGTTGCGGCGTGGCGCAGTGCGGCGCGTGCACGGTGCATATCGACGGGGTGCCGGTGCGCACCTGCGTTTATCCCGCCAACGCGGCGGTCGGCAAGAAGATCACCACCATCGAGGGTCTGGCGCAGGGCGGCAAGCTGAACGCCGTGCAGAAGGCCTGGCTGGAGAACGACGTGCCGCAGTGCGGGTACTGTCAGAGCGGCATGATCATGGCCGTCACGGCGCTGCTGAAGGACAAGCCCAAGCCCACCGACGCGGATATTGATTCGGCGATCGGCAATATCTGCCGCTGTGGCACCTACCAGCAGGTCCGCGCCGCGGTGCATGCCGCCGCCGGCCAGGCGCAGGCATAAGGAGATGACCATGAGCCATATCGAGTCTCCCGCCCGCCGTTCCTTCCTCATTACTTCCTCGGCCGCCGCCGGCGGCCTCGCCATCGGCATGCAGCTGCCCTTCCTTTCCGAAGCGCAGGCCGCCGATGCCGTGGTTCCCGAGATCAACGCCTGGGTGGTGGTCAAGCCGAACGACACGGTGGTGATCCGCATCGCCCGTTCCGAAATGGGCCAGGGCACCATGACAGGCCTGTCGCAGATGGTCGCCGAAGAGCTGGAATGCGACTGGGCCAAGGTCACGGTCGAATACCCCACCCCGGGCCAGAACCTGGCGCGCAACCGCGTGTGGAACAACTACCAGACCGCCGGCAGCCGCGGCATCCGCGAATCGCAGGAGTACGTGCGCAAGGGCGGCGCGGCGGCGCGCATGATGCTGGTGCAGGCCGCGGCCAACCAGTGGAAGGTGCCGGTGGCCGAGTGCAGCGCCGAGAAGGGCGTGATCACCCACGGCGCCTCCAGGCGCAAGATCAGCTACGGCAAGGTGGCCGCGGCCGCCGCCAAGCTGGAAGCGCCGAAGGACGTGCCGCTGAAGGACCCGAAGGACTGGAAGCTGATCGGCAAGCCGATCAAGCGCCTGGACACCGCGCCCAAGGTAAACGGCACTCTCGTCTATTCGATCGACCTGAAGCTGCCCGGCATGCTGTGCGCCGCGATCCGCGATTGCCCGGTGTACGGCGGCACGGTGAAGAGTTTCGATGCCGCCAAGGTCACCGGCATGGCCGGCGTGAAGAAGGTGGTGCAGGTCGGCACCTCGGCCGTCGCCGTGATCGCGGCGCACTGGTGGGAAGCCAAGGTCGCCGTCGATGCGCTGCCGATCGAGTGGGACATGGGGCCGAACGCCAAGGTGTCCAGCGAGACCATCGCCGCGCTGCTGAAGGCCGGCCTGGATGCGCCCGAGGCCTTTGTCGGCAACGAGAACGGCGACGCCAAGGGCACCATCGCCAAGGCGGCCAAGAAGGTCGAGGCGGTCTACAGCTTCCCCTACCAGAACCACGCGCCGATGGAGCCGATGAACGCCACGGCCTTGTACACCGCCGACAAGTGCGAGGTGTGGACCGCGACGCAGAACGGCGAAGCGGCCCTGGCCGCGACCTCGGAAGCCTCCGGCCTGCCGCTGGCCAAATGCGACGTGTACAAGACGCCGCTGGGCGGCGGCTTCGGCCGGCGCACCACGCACGACTTCGTGATCCAGGCGGTGCGCATCGCCAAGGAGATGCCGGGCGTGCCGGTCAAGCTGATCTGGTCGCGCGAAGAGGACATGACGCACGGCCGCTACCACCCGACGACGCAGGCGAAGATGGTCGGGTCGTTCGATGAGAACAACAATCTCACCGGGCTGCACATGCGCATCTCGGGCCAGTCGATCATCGCGTTCGTCGCGCCGCAGAACCTGGTGCAGGGCAAGGACCCGTTCGTGTTCCAGGGCCTGAACCCGGGCGGGGCGGAAGGCACGTTCGGCTACAGCGTGCCGAACCTCCTGATCGACCACGCGATGCGCAACCCGCACATCCCCCCGCACTTCTGGCGCGGCGTCAACAACAACCAGAACGCGATCTACCTCGAGTGCTTCATGGACGAACTGGCCGCTTCCGTCGGCCAGGACCCGCTCGAGTTCCGCCGCAAGCTGATGGCCAAGTACCCCAAGCACCTGGCCGTGCTCAACGCGGTCGCCGAACGCGCCGGCTGGGGCAAGCCGGCGCCGGCCGGCGTCTATCGGGGCCTGGCCCAGCACATGGGCTACGGCAGCTACGTGGCGGCCTGCGCCGAAGTCTCGGTGAGCGAGAAGGGGGAACTGAAAATCCACCGCATCATCGCCGCCACCGACTGCGGCTACGCCGTCAACCCGGCGCAGATCGAGCGCCAGATCGCCGGCTCGTTCGCCTTCGGCCTCTCCGCTACGCTGTTCGGCGAGATCACTATCAAGGACGGCGCGGTCGAGCAGAAGAACTTCGACACCTACCGGGTCATGCGCATCAACGAAATGCCCAAGGTCGAATGCATCATCATGCCCTCCGGCGGCTTCTGGGGTGGGGTGGGCGAGCCGACGATTTTCGTCGCCGCGCCCGCCGTGCTCAATGCGATTGCCGCGGCGACCGGCAAGCGCATCCGCAACCTGCCGATCAAGGACCAGGACTTGCGCAAGGCGGTTTGAACGCAGGGAAAACGCGGCGGCCGGTTCGCCGGCCGCCGCGGTGCAAGTGCTGATGCAGACCCTGCCGATGCAACCCTTGAAGCCGCGCACTCGCGCGGCTTCTTTCCATTGTTTACCTCAAGTCTTCGCAACCGTCTTCGCCAGCTTTCCCATCCATTCCGCCACCGTATCGAGCAACGCCGCCATTACCTCCTCATCCCTGCGCCCGGAGCGTACCGGCACATGAAACGAGTGGTCCGCCTGCTCCACCACAACCAGCGTCGCCCGCTTGCCCAGGCCCGCCACCACCGGCCGCAGCAAGCCCAGCTCGGCCAGCTTGTCGCGGCTGCCCTGCAGGAACAGCATCGGTACCTTGACGTCGGCCAGATGCGCCGCGCGCGTATCGGAAGGCTTGCCCACCGCATGCAAGGGAAACCCGAAAAACACCAGCCCCCGCACCCCCTGCATCGGCGCTTGCGCCTGCGCCTGCGAACTCATGCGCCCGCCGAACGACTTGCCGCCCGCGAACAGCGGCACGCCGGGCAGCAAGTCGGCAGCCCGCGCCACTGCGGCCCGCACCGCCGCCTGCGCCAGCGCAGGGCGGTCCGGGCGCCTGGAGCCCTGCTCCATGTAGGCGAACTGGTAGCGCAACACCGCGACGCCGCGTTCGCACAGGCCGGCGGCCACGCCCGCCATGAAGGGATGCGTCATGCCCGCGCCGGCGCCGTGGGCCAGCACCAGGCAGGCCCCGGGCTTGGGCGGCGCGTCAAACAGGGTGGAGACGCTTTGGGAGGCGTCGATGGTGAGGCGCGGGGAAGTCGAGATCATGGCGGCGACATGTTACCCGTGCGCTCCGGAAGAACGCAAAAGCGCGCGATGGGGCAGGCCGACCGTCATGATGTCGCCGCTCCTGCCGAGGGGAATCGGGGTGGGCGAAAGTTGCCGCCTGCCGTCGCCGCACCGGCACAACATCGGCGCATCCTCCGCGCGGGACTTGAGATACTATTACGACGTTGTCATATTCGCCATTCGCGAGCGGGATGAACGCTAGGTCCTCTGTTACGTCCTCTTTCACGCCTTCTTCCATGCCCCCTTCCAGCGCCCTGCAAACCACCATTGCCCCGCCGCGGTCCGCGACGCCGCAGCAAAAGCGCTTCAACACGCTGCTGCGCCAGATCGCGCAAGCGCGCGCCGGCCTGGCGATGTGGCGGCAGAGCGTGGGCGCGTACCGGCAGGCCTATGCGAAGGAGGTGCTGCCGCTGCAGGACTCGCTGGCGGTGGCGCGCCGGGCCCGCGCCTTCGCGCTGGACACGCTGCACGACCAGGCGCAATGGACCGGCGCCGAGAACGCCGCGCTGAGCGAGCTGGTGCGCCTGGCGGCGCGCGACCTGCTGGAGCGCGACGGCGGCGACGCGGCGCTACGCGCCCTGTTCGCCAAGCATGGCGACGCGGATTTTGATGCCGAGCGGCAGCGCGAATTGCTGCTCTCGGCCGAACTGATGCAACTGGCGACCGGCCTTGACCCCGACGACCTTGCCGGCATCGAAACCGACGAAGACCTGCTCGAGCGCCTGCACCGCAAGGGCGATGAGGGGCACGACAAAGCGCAGGCCGAACGGACCGCGCGCGAGGCCGACGCCGAGCGGCGGCGCCAGAGCTTCGCGGGCGAGCGGCATGAGGCGACGGACGAGCGGGCCATGCAGTCGCTGCGCGAGCTGTTCCGCAAGCTGGCCAGCGCCCTGCATCCGGACCGCGAGAGCGATCCTGAACGGCGCCAGGCCAAGACCGCGCTGATGCAGCAGGCCAACCAGGCCTACGCGGAAGGCGACCTGCTTACGCTGCTGCAATTGCAGCTGCAGGTCGAGCAGGTGAACTTCGGGCGGATCGCCGACGCCGGCGCGGAACAACTGGGCTACTACATCAAGGTGCTGTCGGCGCAGCTGCTGGAACTGAAGCAGGAGATGCGGCGCGTCGAGACCGAGTTCTGCCTCGATTTCGGCCTGCCGCCGGACCTGCGCGTCAGCGCCGGCAAACTCGGCGCCCTGATCCGGCAGGACAAGCAGGTGCTGCACGACCACCTGGCGCGCCTGGGCGAGGAAATGCACGTGCTCTCCGACCACGCCGCGGCGCGGCGCTGGCTCAAGCGGCGGCGCCGCATGCGCGGCGAGTTCGAGTCCGGCCCGCGGTTTGGCTGAATCTGGTTCGCCCGAGTGCCGGGAAGCGGTGCGGGGATGCAGGATTGATGTTGTGCATTGATGTGCGTTAAAGCTTATGTTATGATGCATTCGTGGTTGGCCCGTGCCGGGTGGATCCAGCTCGTAAATGTGACCACCTGAACAGTGGACTACTCCGGGAAAGCAGGCGCTTGGCCGCTTCACGGGAGCCCCTCGAGGTTCCAGGAATGCGCGGGTTCCATCGAGAACTGGCGCTGTTGTTTGCGCATGGCGGAGAGCTCGCAATATATTGCTCGGCGGCGCCAAATGAAAAGGCCGGCTGCTTGCGCAAACCGGCCTTCGAAAATGAAAAAGCCGGGTTGCTTGCGCAAACCGGCTTTTTGAGAAGTCGTTGGTGGCGAATCAGGGATTCGAACCCCGGACCCGCGGATTATGATTCCGTTGCTCTAACCGGCTGAGCTAATTCGCCACTTCTGTCCGAAACGAACCTTGCGACCCGCTTTCGGAACAGCCCTGCATTATCGCCAATCGGCGCAAATCTGTCAAACCGGCCAGCCCCGCAACAGGGCGGCAATGCCCGTTTATTTCAACCCTTGAAATGCCTTGCCGCAACGCAAAACCGGTTGCGTTCATTAAGTGTTTATTTAATAAAAACCAATAAAATCAAGGGGAGAATTGATATTTGGCAATTCCGCGACGCAGCAAAGCGGAGTATGCTTGGCGCCCGATCAACACCCGGCCAGGGCAATTCAAGTGGATTGCGGGGGACCTGGAAACGAGGTCAAGAGGATGCAAGCGGTCATGAAAATCTGCGTGGTGGGTGCCGGCTCGATCGGCGGTTTGCTGGGGGTGAAGCTGGCGCTGGCCGGCCACGACGTGACCCTGATCGCGCGCGGCGCGAACCTGGCGGCGATCCGCGAGGGCGGCATGAAGCTGGTGATGCACGATGGCACCGAGCATGTCGCCAAGGTCAAGGCAACCGACAAGATTCCCGAAGCCGGCCCGCAGGACATCGTGATCCTGGGCATGAAGGCGCACCAGGTCGAGCCGGTGGTGGGCGACCTGAACCGCCTGTACCACGACGGTACCGTGATCCTGCCGATGCAAAACGGCATCCCCTGGTGGTACTTCCAGCGCCACGGCGGCAAGCACGAGGGGCGCACGGTGGCGGCGGTCGACCCGAGCGGGGCGATCGCGGCGGGCATTGACCCGGCGCGCATCATCGGCTGCGTGGTCTACCCGGCGGCCGAGATCGCCGAGCCGGGCGTGATCCGGCATATCGAGGGCGAACGCTTCCCCGTAGGTGAATTGGACGGTCAGGAGACCGATCGCGTGAAACAAATCTCGGGGATACTCACCGAGGCCGGTTTCAAGTCGCCGGTGCTGCCCTCGATCCGCTCCGAAATCTGGCTCAAGCTCTGGGGCAACCTGACCTTCAACCCGATCTCGGCGCTGACCCATTCGACACTGGTGGACATATGCCAATTCCCCCTCACCCGCGACCTGGCGCGCCAGATGATGAAGGAGGCGCAGGAAGTGGCGGCGCAGCTGGGCATCGCCTTCCGCGTCGATATCGACAAGCGCATCGCGGGCGCCGAGAAGGTGGGCAAGCACAAGACCTCGATGCTGCAGGACGTCGAAGCCGGGCGCGACCCGGAGATCGACGCGCTGGTGGGCGCGGTGATCGAGCTGGGCAACGTGGTCGAGCGCCCGGTGCCGCAGATCGCGGCGCTGTACGCGCTGGTCAAGCTGCTCGGGCGCACCATGAAGGAAGACAAGATCTACGTGCGCGGCCACGCGATCGTCTAGATTTCCGGTCCGCGCCAGGGGCGCGCGGCGCCCCTGGGTTATCCTAGAGTCCTCATGCAAGCGGCAAGCTCCCAACACGATGCACTGATCGTCGGCGCCGGTATCGCCGGCCTGGCCCTGGCCCTGGCCCTGGCGCGCGCCGGGCGGCGCGTGCAGGTGATCGACGCGCGGCCCGCCGCCGCGGTCGCGCCAGCGCGCAGCGCCGAGGCTTACGCGCAGCGCATCTATGCGCTCAGCCCGGCCAACGTGGCCTGGCTGACCCAATTGCAGGTCTGGCCGGCGCTCGATGCGACCCGCGTCACGCCGGTGTACGACATGCGCATCCACGGCGACATGGCGCCGCCGCTGCTGGCGGGCTGGCCGGGCGCCGCGGCCGGTGCGCGCGAAAGCGGCCTGCACCTGAGCGCCTACCGCAGCGGCATCGCCGAACTGTGCTGGATCGTCGAGGAGCCCGAGCTGCTGCGCGTGCTGGAGACCGCCGCCGGGTTCGCCGCCAATCTCGACGTGCTGCGCCCGGTCGAGCCGGTGGCGCTGCTGCAAAAAGCCGAGGGCGCGGAATTGCGCCTGGCGGATGGGCGCGTATGCGCGGCGCAATTGATCGTTGCCTGCGACGGCGCCCAGTCCTGGGTGCGCAGCGCGGCGGGCATCGATACCGACGTGATCGAATACGGGCAGACCGGCGTCGTGATGAATTTCCGCGCCGGCAAGCCGCACCAGAATTGCGCTTGCCAGTGGTTCAGGCGCGAACCGGACGACAGCAGCGGCGTGCTGGCCTGGCTGCCGCTGCCGGCCGGGCAGGTCTCGATGGTCTGGTCGGTCACCGAGGCGCGCGCCCGCGAGTTGATGGCGCTCGAACCCCAGGCGCTGGCCGACGCGGCGGCGCAGGCGGGCGGCGATCTGCTGGGCGGCTTCACCCCGGCGGGCGCGCCGGCCGGCTTCAAGCTGCGCAACCTGCGCGCCCGCGCGCTGATCGCGCCGCGCGTGGCCCTGGCGGGCGATGCGGCGCACGTGGTGCACCCGCTGGCCGGGCAGGGGCTGAACCTGGGCCTGGGCGACGTGCGCGCCCTGGCCGAAACCCTGCAGGGGCGCCGCGATTGCGGCGAATTCCTCACCCTGCGCGCCTACGAGCGGGCGCGCAAAGCCGCTATACTTGAAATGCACGCGGTAACCCATGGTTTGACGCGCTTGTTCGCGCCCGCTCATCCGGCTTTGCGCGCCATCCGTAACATTGGATTGAACCTGACCGCGCAGGCACCCGTCTTAACGCAGTTGATCGCGCGCCACGCGGTCCGCTAGCCGCTTCGACTCCTGCCGCCACCCCTGCCGCTGCCCTGCCGCTATCTCCAGAACACCGCGAAAGTCCATCATGCGCCTGACCCTGAAACCCCTCCTGGCCCGCTTGCTTGGCGTGAGTGCCTTTGCCGCCGCGCTGTGCGCGCCGGTGTTCCTGACCGCCTCGCACGCGCAAAGCGCCGCGCCGGCCAATGCCTCGGTCGCCCCGGTTTCGACCCCGGCGCCGAAGATCGGCGGCCCGGAGGCGAACATCCGCCGCGCCCTGGAGGCGCGCCTGCGCCCCGGCACCAAGATCGAGAGCATCACCAAGTCGCCCTTCTTCGGCCTGTACGAGGCGCGGGTCGGCTCCGACCTGATCTATACCGATGAAAAGGTGAGCTACCTGTTCCTCGGCAGCATCCTGGACGGCAAGACCCTGGACAACCTGACCGAGGAGCGTCTCAACAAGATGACCGCCGTCAAGTTCGATGAACTGCCGCTCAAGGACGCGATCAAGATGGTGAATGGCACCGGCAAGCGCCAGATCGCCTATTTCGCCGACCCGAACTGCGGCTACTGCAAGCAGTTCGAGCGCTCCCTCACCCAGGTGAAGGATGCCACCGTCTATGTGTTCCTCTACCCGATCCTCTCCGAGGACTCGGCGGTCAAGTCGAAGTCGCTGTGGTGCGCCGGCGACCGCGTCAAGGCCTGGAACGACTGGATGCTGCGCGGGCAGATGGCCTCCTCGCCTTCCTGCGACACGCCGATCGAGAGCAACCTTGCGCTGGGCCAGCGGCTGAATGTGCGGGCGACGCCGACCACCATCCTGGGCAATGGCGTCAAGCTGCCCGGGGCGGTGCCGGTGGCGCAGCTGGAAAAGGCGATCAACGACGCTTCGCCGCAATAGGGCAATAAGCACCGGGAATCATCGCGGCCGCCGCCATGCCGGGGCCGCCATCATGCACACGAGAACGACGCGGGACGAGCGATGACGCAGGCCAAGCAATGACGCAGGATGAGCTCAAGCAACAGGTCGCGCGCGCGGCCATGCAGTATGTGACGCCGGACACCATCGTCGGCGTCGGCACCGGTTCCACCGCCAATTTTTTCATCGACGCCCTGGCCGGGATGAAGGGCCGCATCCGCGGCACCGTGGCCAGTTCGGTGAAAAGCGCCGAGCGCCTGCGCGGCCACGGCATCGAGGTGCTGGACCTCAACGACGCTTTGGATCGAGGCGGTGACATCCCGGTCTACGTCGACGGCGCCGACGAGATCAATGCCGCCATGCACATGATCAAGGGCGGCGGCGGGGCGCTGACGCGCGAGAAGATCGTCGCGGCGGTAGCGAAAAAATTCATCTGCATCGCCGACGCCAGCAAGCTGGTGCCGGTGCTGGGTGCTTTTGCCCTGCCGGTGGAAGTATTGCCGATGGCGCGCGCCTATGTGACGCGTGAACTGGCGGCCTTGGGCGGCACGCCGCGCCTGCGGGAAGGTTTCACCACCGATAACGGCAACGTCATCCTTGACGTCGCCGGACTCAAGATCACCGATCCGGCCGGGCTGGAGACGCGGATCAACCAGATCACCGGCGTGGTGACGGTCGGCCTGTTTGCCCGCCGGCCCGCTGATGTTTGCCTGCTGGGCACCCCGGATGGGGTGAAGACGCTGACCGCTGCCTGAGGAGGCCGGCGGGTAGCTAATTGGGTTGAACGGCGCCCGGGCGGCGCAGGCTCTCGGAAAAGGGCGGGCGCCCCTTCCCATCATCCTGGCCACGTGTCCGCAACCGCGGCGCGCCGGCGTGGCGCGCACCGCGCCTCTCTGGCCGGATGCCTGGTGCGGCCCTCAGGGGCTGGGAGGTACGTAGCCCGAGGCGGCATCCGCGCCGCCTTCGAACAGGAACTTTTCCGCCTGCTCCATCAGGTATTTGCGCGCGCGCGGGTCGGCGCCGGAGAGGCGATTCTCGTTCACCAGCATGGTCTGGTGCTTGAGCCACAGCTGCCAGGCTTCCTTGGAGATGCCTGCGTAGATTTTCTTGCCGAGCTCGCCGGGGTAGGGCGGAAAGTCCATGCCCTCCGCTTCGCGGCCGAGTTTGACGCATTGAACCATGCGTGCCATTGCTTGCTGCTCCAACTTGGGTGTGAGGAGCGCTATTTTACGCCGGGGCGGCGATGCCGGGCGGGATGCTTGCGTGGGGGCTGAAGAGCGGTAGCGATGGGGATGCGCGACCGCCATTCGGGCACAGGTGACGGGCACAGGTGACGGGTACACGTGACGGGTACACGTGACGGGTACACGTGACGGGCAGACGTGACGGGCAGACGTGACGGGCAGACGTGACGGGCAGACATGACGGGCAGACGTGACGGGCAGACATGGCGCCAAACCGGCAACTGCGGCATCCGCGCCTCCTTCATTTGAAGGAGGGAGGCATGCTGGAGGCAACACAGGCCTACAGGGCGGGACGGCGTGGCCGCCCCGCTTGCGAACCTAGGCCGCGACGCCGGTGGGCTTGCGCACCAGCTGGGTCGGGCTGATGGTGAGGTTCAGCTCGGGCCAGGTGATGAACACGCCGTCCTCGGAGAGGGTCCATTGTCCGCGCTCGGCCGACTTGGCATCGCGCAGGGCGGGGAACCACTCCAGGGGCAGGCGGAACAGCGCATCGTTGACCAGCAGCAGGGCGATGTGCACGCGGGTCACGTAGGCGCGGCGGATCTTCATGCCTTCCTTCCAGCCGCGCACGGTGGCCTTGGCGCTGCCGTTCACGCGCGGGGCGCTGGGGCGCGCTTCGGAATCGCCATCGACCGGCTTGTAGTAGCCGTCCATCTGCGCGACTCCGTCGGCGCGCGCGCGCACCGCCAGTTCCTTGGCGCGCTCGAAGCCGTACTTGGAGACCGAGAACTTGACCACCTTGGCCTTGGCGCCGGCCTGCGGCACCCAACTGGCGGCCCAGTACAGCGGGTTGCCCTCGCCGTCGCGGTTCAGGCGCACGCCGGGGTGGCCCGAGGTGTTGTTCTTGCGCAGGACCGAGACATATTCCGAGCGCTTGAGCGGCGCGAAGCGCGCGACGATTTCATCGCGGTAGCCGATCGCCGCGGCGAGCGCCTGCTCTCGCCCGCCGTGGATGCCGTCGGTGAAATGTTTGCGAAACGATTCGCGATTACGCGTGAGTACGACGATCCACGCGTAGGTTCCGTTTTTCGGAGAATCGACGCGGTAGATGCCTTGAGAATGCCGGATGGCCGCCATGCCTGCTTTTCCTCTTCCTGTTCCGTTGCTCTTATTACGTACACAGCGAGGGGAATGTAACCGTGCCCCTTGAGGGCGACAATCTGTTTTAACAATTGTTTAGCGGGCGCAAACCTTTTTAAACAATTTCAAAGCTTTTTGACAAAAATCTTCGACTGTCGCTGAAAGTTGTACAAGGCCTGCTTCGCTTCGGGCAGCACATCGAGCGTGCCTTCCACAAAACCATGCTCGATGAACCAGTGCGCCGTGCGCGTGGTCAGGACAAACAAACGTTTGATTCGCATCTGCCGCGCCTTGATCTCCGTGCGCGCCAGCAACTGCTCGCCGTAATTGCGCCCGCGGTAGTTCGGCCCGACCACAAAGCAGGCCATCTCCGCGATGCCTTCCTTGTGAAACGGATACAGCGCCGCGCATCCAGCGATGACGCCATCATGTTCTATGACGCTGAACTGCGAAATCTCCGCTTCGAGCTTTTCACGTCCGCGCCGCACCAGCGTACCGTCGGCCTCCAGCGGCTCGATCAGCTTGACCACGCCGCCCACGTCCTCGATGCCCGCGTCGCGGATCGTCTCCAGCCCCGCCTCGCTGATCATGGTGCCGATGCCGCCGTACGAGAACAGCTCCATCAGGATGGCGCCGTCCACGTTGCGCGGCACCAGGTGCGTACGCGTCACGCCGCCCTTGGCCGCGCGCACCGTCGCATCGAGCGCGCGCAAGGTGTCCTCGTTCATACCCGAAAGTTCCGGCGATTGCGCCGCGGACTTATAGAGCATCTCGGCTTCGGCCGCGGCCAGCTCGCGCGAAATCTCCTGCGCCTTGGCGCGCTTGGTCTTGGCGCCGGGCAGGGGAGGCAGGCCGGGGGCGTCGATGAGGAAAATCAGCTTCTCGGCATCGAGCGCCGAAGCGACGCTGCCGGCCACGTCTTCCATCGCCAGGTTGAAGGCCTCGCCGGTGGGCGAGTAGCCGATGTTGGTGACGAACACGATATCGCCGTTGTCCAGCGCATGGTGGATGGTCTGCGCGTCCACATCGCGGACCGTGCCCGAGAACTGGAAGTCCACGCCATCGACCACGCCGACCGGCTGGGCCGTCAGCACGCTACCGGAGATCAAGCGCACCCCCTCCGATTGCGCCATCGGCGTGTTCGGCAAGCCGAATGAGAACCGTTGCTCGAACTCGATACGCAGGCGCCCGATCGCTTCCTTCACGCAATCCATCGCCGCGCCCGAGGTGATGCGCCGGCCGAGGTGATAAGGCGTGACCATGCCGCGCGCGGCCAGCGCCGCGTCGATCTGCGGCTTGGAGCCGCACACGATCACCACGCGGATCGACAGGCTGACCAGCAGGTTGATGTCCTGCACCACGGAGTCGATCTGGCCCGACTCGACGATCTCGCCGCCGAAGGCCACCACGAAGGTCTTGTCTCGAAACGCATGTATCCATGGGGCGGCGGAGCGGAACCAGGTGACGAAATCGGCGGAATGATGTTGGCGCATGGCGGTATAGGAAACGCGATGGGGACGCGATGAACGCGGACGCCGCATTTTAGCCGGATGCGCCGCCAAGCTCTTGCAATGCCTGTGCCATCGCCACGCACCGATCCGTGCACGGCTTTCCCGCATGAGGCCGGCATGCATGCCGGCGCGCTGCCCTTGCGATGCCGCAAGCATGGCTGTGCGCGGGCGCAAGCCGGCCGCGCGCCCGCGCCGGCGATCGTCCGCCGGGGTGCGGAAAAGTCCGCAAACCAGTCCCCGCACTTCCCCATCTCCCCTCTGTACGGCCCCCTAATCGCGTCCTGCCCCGTTACATCCGGAAGCAGGCGCCGGCGCTGGATGCGCGTGCGCACAGTGTGCCCGCGAATACCTCACCGTGGCTCACCAAACCTCTCGCCACATGCGCGCCCGCCTCGCATCGGCGTCGAAAAACAAACAGTTGTTACGCAATATATTTCACGCGCGCCTGCATCCGGCAGCACCGGCATGCGCTCGATGTCGACGCCTTGCCGACACTCCTGTCAACAAATCGACAGGGGGCATAAAAAAGCACACGCGTTCGCAGCGTGAAAATGTGGCGCGAGAAATGAGACGCAAACCCAATCGCCCGCGACCCGCCCGCTTCCCTGCACCGCGTCGTCGCCCCGCGGCAACGGGCCCTTACAACTAAGCACATCCCCGGCCGGAACCCGCTGCCATTGCGCGTGTCCTATTGAAGCAAGCCGCGCCAGTTGGCCTGCGCAGGCCGAGGTGTGCGCCGGTGCGCATGAATGTTTATTCGCTGTATTCGCTGTTGGGGCTTCGCCGTCGTGGTTCGTTGTTGCGGCGCCGACCTGTCACAGCACCGTACGCGCAACCGGCCACACCGTCGTGTCGATGCACGGCGGGCGATGTGGCGGATGGCCCGCCACTGCCGGCAGGCGATGGAGGATCACGGTACGGCGTTGTCACAGTGTCGCGTTACTGCTTCACAGCGTTATGCCACAGCGTCACGTCACGGCGCCATGTCACAGCGCCGCGCCACGGTGTCGCGCTGTACCGAGTCCCGCACTGCGCGCCCGTTCCCTAATGGCAAGAGGGAACGCCGCGCCGTGCATACCGGGATACCCCGGCGTGTGCCCGGCGTTTTTCGCACCGCTTGCGAAAAACGGCGCAAGCCCGCCGCCCGTACTGCCACGCAACCCAGCTTGCCCAACCGCGCCACGCCGCCCGCGCCCGCCCCGCCAGGCGGGCCTCGCGCGCAACGCCCAACCGGGAGTCAACGCCGTGACTAAATTCGCCATCGCCTTCCTGTTCGCCATCCTCACCCTGGCGCCCCTGATGATCGCCCTGGTCGAAGCGCAGGAAGCGCGCGACGGCGGCTGGCGCGGCGACTTGCGGCGCGCCCGCGCCCGCCTCAACGCCCGCGCCGGGCGCCTGGGCAGACGGCTAGGCCCCGGCCTGCTGCATCCGGCGCGGCGCGACCCCATGCGCACCTCCGGCACCCGCACGCCCGCGCGGTACTGAGCGGCGCACCGAGTGACGTACTGAGTGACGCACTGAGCGGCGTACTGAGCAGCGCACCGAGCGGCGCCCGTCCAGGGCAGCGCCCAGGGCCACGCCTACCAAGCCGCGCGCCCGTCCCAAGCGTAGGGCAAAGCGGAACTTCGCCCTTCACAAAATCTGATTCGGCGCCCATCGGCGCATCTGCATGAACCCGCCGGCCCCGCGCGCATCCAACCCATCATGACCCGCGCAGCTTCCCGTATTACCATCCACCGCGCGCGGCCCGCCATCCCACCCAAGGAGAAAACCACATGAACAAGACCCTGCGCTTGACCCTGCCTGCCCTGCTCGCCGCCGCCTTTGCCCTGCCCCTGGCCGCCCACGCCGAAACCGCCAAGGAAGAGATCAAGGAACAAGGCCGCGACCTCAAGGCCAACGCCAAGAGCGCCAAGAACGAAATCAAGCGCGACGCCAAGAAGACCTGGCACGGCACCAAGAGCGGCACCAAGAAGGCCGGCCGCGAAATCAAGCAAGGCGCCGTCGAGACCAAGGACGCCGTCAAGGAAAAGGTCAACTAGGAACGCCGCGCAAGCCCCGGGCGCCCGGCGCGGCGACACCGCCTTTCATCCTGGAAGCGCGGCTAGCCGATGAGGCGCGGCCCGCCTGATCGGCCCCCCGATCAAACGCCCGATCGGAAATTCCCCGGGGCCGGCTCTCCTCCATCGCCTGCGCCGCGCCCGCGCTGTCCCCGCGCTGTCCCCACGCTGCCCCCGCGCAACGCGGACGCAAGCCGACTCGCCCACCCCATCACGCAAGCGCCAGCCCGCTCAACCAGGCGGCCCCGCCTCCCGCCGCGTCAGGCTCATCACCATCGCCCCGCGCCCCGGCGAAAAAGCAAGATGACAGCCGCTTGACCACGCCACCCCGATAAGCAAATTCGGCAAACCGCGCGCGCCCCCAAGCGCCGCAGCCCCGCCCGGTCCGTCACCCCCGCCCGGTCCGTCACCTCCGCCCGGTCCGTCACCCCGCCCGCTCCCGCGCAACCCCGCCTCACCCGCAACCCCGCCTCACCCCCAAGAGCTATTGCGCCCAAGCCCGCCCTGATGCATGCTCGCAAGCTGCGTCCGGCCGCAGGCGATTGAGTCAGGGCAACACCTGCAGGGAGGCCGGCGCGCTCCCCCTCAACACATCCATCAGACGCAGGAGTCAGGCGCGATGCAATACGACATGCACTACACCGGCACCTACGCACTCGCGTGCGCCGCCGGAGTCCCACCCAAAGATGCCGAAGTCATCGCCACCAGCGCCCAGCTCGTCGACGACCACAACTTCACCGACCTCTACATCATCGAAGACGCCGCCGGCTGGCCCTGCGAAGGCATCGAAGGCGTCGCCACCGCCCACCACCCGCTCGACTCCGGCGTGCGCGCCGTATTCCACAACGGCATCGCCACCGACGACAGCCGCAAAGTCTGGGTCCCCTTCCACTTCCTCCCCGGCAACCTCGGCAACACCTTCCAGGAACGCATGACCTGCCGGAAAGACAGCGCCATCGCCCGCACCATGATGGACTTCTACACCGACCAGGCCTCCATCGACGCCCACCGCCCCCACGCCCTCCACCTCATCGGCGTCGCCGCCCACGTCTACGCCGACACCTTCGCCCACTACGGCTTCCTCGGCATGGAAAGCCCCCTCAACAGCGTCGACCTCGACTCCATCCAGCCCCACGAAGCCACCCACGGCGCCAACACCATCGACTACCTCAAACAGCGCGCCACCAACTTCCTCAACCACTTCGCCCTCGAAATCGCCAGCATCACCCCCATCGGCCACGGCAGCGTCGGCACCCACCCCGACCGCCCCTTCCTCCACTGGCGCTTCAACTACGAAGACGGCCGCAAGGAAGAACGCCACAACCACACCGACTACCTCCAAGCCTGCGAAGCCCTCCACGACTACTTCACCCGCTTCGTCAAAGCCTACTACGGCCAACCCTCCCCAAGCGCCGTCCCCTTCGCCACCCTCCAGCCCCGCATCGCCGACATCCTCAGACACGAAGGCCCCGCCGACGACCGCATCGAAGCCTGGGAAAGCGCCATGCGCGCCGGCCAGCTAGGCACCGCCCAACCCCCCGCCCCCTACGACCACGAACGCTGGATGGACAGCATCGAAAACGCCAAGGAACTCAAGACCAACGACGGCAGCGACATCGCCCACGCCTACAACTTCTTCGCGGCGGCGAGCTATCACAGGAACTATGTACTGAAGAGGCTGTTGCCGGAGGCGGGGTTGTATGTGGTTTGAGCCCAATCCCCTACACGAACATCGATACCCGGCAATCTGGCCAACAAAGTATCGTTTCATCCGTACTCCTGACTAACGCACGTATGGGCCCATCGACCGATGCGACAAACGCAATTGATTCGGGAATGGCACCTACAAAGCTCGCGGAAGTGTTGTGCCTTGTGCCCAATCTAGTGAAGTCAATTGGGGTACCTCCGCCGCCAGAACCGTCTTGACCCTCGACTACCTTTCCTTGCCACATTGGCGCATGAAGCTTCACACCAAATCCAAATACTTCGAGTGAACTTCCCAAAAGTACTGCACCATCTAATGTTGCCATTCTTGCAATTGAACACAGGCGATCGGCTAGTACTCGCTTGTAAAGCATGGATGAAAGTTGAGATGCATGAGCATAGTTTCCTTCACTTTGTCGTTGGTTTTGCAACAATGAGATCACGCTGTCGATTTCCAGCGTTCCAGTGAAACTCCAAGAGAAGTCGCAGTTGCGGCGAGCACTCTCGAGTTGGCCTTGTGGAATAAAAATGATAGTGGCGCCCCCACCTTGTCGATCTAGTTCCGTCAACAGAAACTCTACGCAGTTTAGGAATATCTTCTTTTCCTCGCCATTAACCACTAGACGTCGCCCATCGACTAGCTTTGTCTCAATACCGAAAAATCGATGCAGGTATTTGCCCATCGCACGAGAGTGAAATGGAGTAGGAAGAGCGCCGCGATACTCGCCCTTCTCAATTCTGCCAATTACGGTGCCGCTTCTAGATATCAGTAGTGACCCGATGCCTGTAATGTGAATGCATGGGCAGTCTGGTGTGGTGTGCCTGAGATCAAAAGATCCCGTGGGAATTTCGTTCCACAGATTGGCTTTGCGATTTGAGTAGATGATGCCCCAAATTTTTGGAGTGCCATCTATCCAATCGACGAGTACGCTATTTGTGCTGTCCGCTATTTTTCCAATCTTTGCAAGAGACAAAGGGTCCAGACTTCGAGCCTCTGAAAACTCCAAGAGCAGTGGCGTAGATCGACGTTTCGGAATCTCGCGGTCAAGTATTTCCTCCTTAGATGCCCACAGAACTGAGGCGTTAACATGTTCACCTTCCTCTGGAATGAAACTCGCGCGAAAGAGGACGTCAATGAGTATGGCGAGCCTTTCAAAATCTGGAGTGGCTCGGTTGCGGTCCCGATCACGATGTGGGTGAAGTTGGTCGCTTGTCCACGCATCATGGATTTCCTGCGCGACGCTTTGATTGATTATCACTTTCAGTCCATCCCGACTTTGAGGCCGAAATCCTCATTCAGCTGGCATAAAAATGTCTTTGGCATTCCGGCTAGTACTTCTGTCTAGTTGATTTTCTCTTTCGCTCAGCGCAAAGTGACTTTGGGCTGCGTTAGCTGGCGGTCGTCAAGTCATCCTCACAAGCAAGAAGTAAAAGGAGGAGCAATGGCAATCGAATATCGAAGTCTGAATGAACGTACGCGCCGCTTCATGGTGAGTGAGATCGAGAATGATATTTCGAAAGGCTCGCTTTATATTAGTCCGCGATTGACAAAGGAGCATAGAGAGACTTGGGTGTATCTCCTTATCGAGGCTGCAAAGGGGCAATCTGACAGTTGGTTAGCTGAAGAACTGCGATCTAGGCACATGCTTGCTGCCCAAGAGCAACGTAAGACCAAAAGCGGATACACGACAGTTAAGGTTCCTTCAAATGCTCACGAAGCTCTTGCAGAGGGTGAGTTCAATCGCTTCTACATCCGTGCAGTTTGTCTAGCGACGCTGGAAGATAAGAAAGTTAGCGTAACTGCATATCGCGGTCGAGCTTCTGCCAATCCGCGACCAGAAACAGAGGCGGCGGTTGGAAAGGAATTTGATGCAGCGATCTTGCTCGAAGACCTGCGCTCGTCTCCGGGTGTCGATACGGCCTTGGGTATTCCGTCGGGTCCAAATTCAGGTCTAACGGTTTTCATTCCGGAGTAGTCAGCCAACTACAACAAGAGCGAGGAGTGCCGATGTTCCAAATACCTTATACAGTGGAAGTGATTGAAAAACTTCGCTCAAACGCGCATTTGGGTAAGCACAGCCATTTTGAGGCTTCGAAGCGAGGACGGCACTATCATGTTTGGGCCGGCTTGCCGATCGTGATAATCAATGTCCTTCTCGGGTCTCTGTTGTTCGCGCTGCTCAAAGAAAATCTTCCAGATTGGAGCAAATGGGGAGGAGGTTTTCTTTCCTTAGCTGCTGCGGTTCTTGGAGCTGTTCAAACGTTCTTCAATTTTAAGACTGAGTATGAAGGACATAGAAGTGTTGCAAATCAATATTTGGCAATAGCGCGAGAGTGCGAGAGATTACTGGCTATCTATTGCGATGGAAAGTATTCGCTAGATGATCTTTCAGAAAAGATCGCGGTTTTGAACGATCGATATCAAAAAATAAACGCAGAGGCCGAAAAATATCCTATTAAGGATGAAGACTACAGGGTGGCGCTACAAGTGCGGAAAGAAAAGGCGATGGGCGAATCGACCATCGTTCAGCGCTTTCTTGCCCAAAACAGCGTTTGAGAATAAAAAATCTAGAGCGGCATTTAGGCAGTGGTGCGAGTTCCTTCGCGAGCTTCGTTGATCGAGATTTGACTTCGGCACGAAAGGGGGAGATTTCGTGAAGTATGCAAGCGGCGTCAGAAAATATCTAACTAATAGGCGTTTTGATCCCGAGGTTGTTTCCTTGGTCTTGGAGCGACTCGAAGATGCCGTTCCACACTTATATTTCGAGAAATGGGAGGTGTACGAACATCTGGAAGATGATGAGGGCATTCCAGATGGTGAGGTGCTTTGGAAGAACCAGTCACGCTGCGAGATTGAAGTTTCGCTTTATGTGCAGAAGAACGTTTGCATTTCGTCAATTTGCGCGCGAGATCAAGGTGCCATACACAAAGACGACTATGAATTTTTATTGGAACTAGCGAGTGAAGCTGCAGGGCTGGTGCACTCCAGTTTGGTCGGGACGATGTCGCTGTTTGAGTTTGGAAATTTGGCGGTCGCTGCCGAAATTGAGCGACGAGCAGAACTGGACATAAACCCCATCGCAATCATCAGATTTGTTCGCTCACTTGCGCAAGAGACATACGAAAATAAGCGCCTTTCTTACGGTTTGATTCTGACGCGTGACTACATTGGAGATGATCCAATGGCAGAGGCATTTGATAACAAGCGCCTCAAATACCTCACTGACGGATTTTCGACATCGCTAGTCGTCGATTCAAAAGGAAATATCGCTGGATATGTAGCTTTAGTCGCCCCCGAAAATGAAGGCACAAGATCAGCGAAGAGACCCTGGTGGAGTGCGGGACTCGCGGAGCGAAGCCTAGAGATGAGCGGGGCAGGAGTTGCTCTTGTTCGCAATGGAGATATGTTGGTTCTCCACAATGGGCGCATGATATTCAATCAAAGGGCTGGAAGGTGGCGCATTTGGAATCATGCCGCGATTATTTTTCGTTTAAAGGCGGCGTGGCAGGGTTTGGGCAGGAGAGGAAATTTGGATGAAGTTCTTGTTTACCTCTATCACGTTGCCCTCGACCTTTCCTTTCGACGTTCAGGAGGACTACTCGTTGTAGTGCCGAATGCTCAGAGGTTCTTTCGGCTGCTTATGAGTACCTCAGATCGGGTCGGAGCTAAAATACGTGGCGCGGCTGAACGCGCGATGGATGAGGTATTGCGAGATCGATTGGTTCAAAGAATTGATCGGAGAATCATGACTGATCTGGCTTCCTTAGACGGGGCGCTTGTGGTTGATCGTACGGGGCATGTCCTGGCATATGGTGCAATGACTCATACTGCGGGTGGTGCACGGCAGGGTGCTAGAACGCGAGCGGCGGTTTCTGCTAGTCGAGGCGGAATTGCAATCAAGATAAGCTCGGATGGAAATATCTCCTTTTTTGCTGAAGGCAATAGTTTCATGGAGCTTTAGACTTTTGATCCTCGATGCAATGCACACCGCCATCGTCACCCTCCCCATCCCCGCTACCCTCACGCAAGACCAGTACGCCGCCTACACCTGCGAGATCGCGGCGCGCTTTCAGGGCGTGCCGGGGCTGGTGCGCAAGAACTTCCTGTTCAGCCGGGAGTCCGGGCTGGCGGGTGGGGTTTATACGTGGCGGGATAGGGCGGAGGGGGAGCGGTTCTATGCGGGGCAGTGGCGGGCGAATATCGTGGCGAAGTTTGGGGTGGAGCCGAAGATCGAGTGGTTTTATTCGCCGGTGATTGTGGATAATGAGTCGGGTGTGGTGGTGAAGGCGGAGGCGTAGGTGATGAGTGCGCGTGCGGTGTGGATTGCGGTGCTGGCGGCGGGGTTGGCGT
>Ga0307511_10001555_pt1 | contig 24330 bp, 20 predicted proteins | sample 13_EM_MG_FD_200266 | JGI IMG/M metagenome (GOLD analysis project Ga0307511, IMG submission 200266) | Populus trichocarpa ectomycorrhiza microbial communities from riparian zone in the Pacific Northwest, United States - 13_EM | ecosystem: Host-associated > Plants > Roots > Unclassified | place... | reverse complement strand
TTTATAGACATGCTTCCCGACAGCACCCGCAACCCCGTGATCGACCGGTCCATTTCCCAGGTCAACTCCGTAAAGATCGGCCTGGATCAGCCCGCCCTTCTTTATGCGGCCCAGGAGAACGACCTTCGCCTGCACCGGATCGCCTGGCATGAAAAGCTCACCCTTTCCGTTGCCTGCCTGGTGATGTTCCTTATCGGCGCCCCGCTGGGCTCCATTATCCGCAAAGGAGGTATCGGATTGCCCCTGATCTTTGCCGTGATCTTTTTCGTCATCTTCTTTCTGTTAAATAATTTCGGGAAAAAATTTGTCAAGCAGGACGTGCTCTCTCCCATCGCCGGGATGTGGCTGGCCACCTATGTACTCACACCTATCGGCATATTCCTCGTTTACAAAGCGCTGCATGACTCCCAATTATTTAATAAGGAATTTTATTTCCGTATGATAAAAAGTATCCGGATTTTAATGGATAAGTGGAGCCGGAGAAAGGCCCCTCAGGAGAACCCGGATCTCAATACCTGATCGAATGCAATTGGAAAAAAGCAAAGAAAATATACGCCTGCAGCAATGGGTCGTAACCACGGCGCTCATCCTCTTCGTGCTGAAGCTCGGGGCCTACTACCTCACGCAGTCCGTAGCCATTCTCACTGACGCCCTGGAAAGCACCGTCAATGTCATTGCAGGCTTTATCGGGCTCTACAGTTTATATGTAGCCGCCAAGCCCCGGGACGAAGACCATCCGTACGGTCATGGGAAGGCGGAGTTCCTCTCAGCGGCCGTAGAAGGATCCCTGGTGATCATGGCGGGGTTCATTATCATCTATGAGGCCATCGTGAATTTTATCCATCCTCATATCCTGCAGAAACTGGACAAAGGCATCTTTCTCGTCGGCATCACCGCCGTCATTAATTTCGTGGTGGGCGCCATCAGTATTTATAAGGGGAAAAGGAACGGCTCCATGGCCCTGGAAGCCAGCGGCAGACACCTGCAATCCGACACATACTCCACCCTGGGCATCATCCTCGGATTGATCATTATCTGGTATACCAAACTAACGTTCCTGGACAGCGTAATATCCATTATTTTCGCCGGCATCATCATTTTTACGGGCTACCGGATCTTAAGAAGCTCCATCGCCGGCATCATGGACGAAGCCGATATGCAGCTCCTGAACAAGCTGGTGGCCTATCTCAATGCCCACCGGAGGGAAAACTGGATCGACCTGCACAATCTTCGTGTGATCAAGTACGGAGGATTGCTGCATGTGGATTGCCATCTCACCGTACCCTGGTATCTGAACGTGCACGAAGCCCATGCAGAGATCGACGCCCTCACCTCGCTGATCCGGATGGAATTCGGGGAAGCGATAGAATTCTTCGTTCACACCGACGGCTGCCTGGACTTCTCCTGCCCTATCTGCACCAAGGAAACCTGCTCCGTACGCAAACATGCCTTCGAAGGGCGGGTGGAATGGACGCTGAAAAATGTCGTGCCCAACAAAAAGCATAAGAGTACGCAGCCGCCCCCGTCCAGGGATCAACTGCATCTGGAGTTCCCGGAGGTTCAGGATAAGGTTTAAAGAAATCCCTATATTTGCCTCCCGTCCGCCATGGACAACTATCCACTATAAAATCGATCGACATGCAAGCTTGGAAAGACTACCAGGAAAAGAACAAAGACCGCTTTCTCAATGAATTGCTGGAACTATTGCGCATTCCTTCCGTCAGCGCCCGGAGCGAGCATAAAGACGATATGAAAAAATGTGCGGAGGCTGTCCGGCAGCGCCTGCTGGATGCAGGAGCCGACAAGGCGGAGATCTATCCTACGGACGGGCATCCCGTCGTATACGGAGAAAAGATCACCGATCCCGGCAAACCTACCGTACTGGTCTATGGCCACTATGATGTACAGCCGCCCGATCCGTTGGAGCTCTGGCACAGCGGCCCCTTCGAACCGGTGATCAAAGACGGCAAGATCTATGCGCGGGGATCTGCAGACGACAAAGGACAATTCTATATGCACGTAAAGGCATTGGAGACGATGGTAAAGACCGGCTCTCTGCCCACCAATATCAAATTTATCATTGAAGGAGAAGAAGAGATCGGCAGCCCCAACCTGGCCAAATTCGTCTCGTCCCATAAAGACCTGCTGAAGGCCGACGTGATCCTGATCAGCGATACCTCCATGATCAGCCTGGATACCCCTTCCATCGATATCGGCGTCCGGGGACTTTCCTATATCGAAGTGGAAGTGACAGGAGCCGACCGCGACCTGCACAGCGGCGTCTATGGCGGGGCCGTAGCCAATCCCATCACCATCCTGGCCCGGATGATCGCCACCTGCCATGATGCGAATAATCATATCACCATCCCCGGATTCTACGACGATGTGGTGGAAGCCAGCCCGGCCGAAAGGAAACTGATGGCCGCTGCCCCTTACGATGAGAAGGAATATAAAAAAGACCTGGGCGTACAGGAATTATGGGGAGAAAAAGGATATACCACTAATGAACGCACCGGCATCCGCCCGACCCTGGAATTGAACGGGATCTGGGGTGGCTACACAGGGGAAGGCGCCAAGACAGTCCTGCCCTCGAAGGCTACAGCCAAGATCTCCGCCCGTCTGGTGCCCAATCAATCTTCTATTGTCATCACAGAGAAATTACTCAACTATTTCAAACAGATCGCCCCCCCGGGTGTCACCGTCAGGGCGGAAGAACATCATGGCGGCGAGCCCTATATGACCCCCATCGATTCCAAAGCTTACCGGTCTGCAGCAAAAGCCATTGAGGCAGTCTTTCATAAAGCGCCCATCCCCGTCCGCGGCGGCGGCAGCATCCCCATCTGTGCCCTCTTCGAAAAAGAACTGGGTATCAAGATCGTATTTATGGGATTCGGGCTGGACAGCGACAACCTCCACTCCCCCAACGAAAAGTTCGGGCTCGTCAACTTTTATAAAGGCATCGAGACGATCCCCTATTTTCATCAGTTTTTTGCGGAGAAATGAGGGGAGCATAGTCACCCTGATCCTGGTAAAATCCATAATTTTACAGCCCGGCCTGCATCCCGGTCCCATCTATGCCTGAAAAAGAAAAACTCCGCCTCGATAAATATCTCTGGTCGATCCGCCTGTTCAAAACGCGGTCGCAAGCCGCCGATGCCTGCGACAAAGGAAGAATAAAATACAACGGCGACGCCGCCAAAGCCTCCAAACACATCTCCATCGGGGATGAATACGAAGTAAAAACAGAGGACAGGCGTTGGCGCATCAAGGTCGCCGGCCTGCTGGACCACCGGGTACAATACTCCGAAGCCATCAACTATTATATCGACATCACTCCCGCCGAAGAAATAGAACGCCTCCAATACCAGGCCTCCAGCTTCAATACCGGCAAACGCCAAAGCAAAGTCGGCCGGCCCACCAAGAAAGACAGGAGAGATCTGGGTGATTTCATGGGGGAAGGGGACGTTAAAGAATAGCAGCTCCGTTCTCACCGGGACACTCCCTATCTTTGCGGCTATGAAAATCGACATCCTCACTGTCCTCCCCGAACTCCTGGAAAGCCCTTTTGCTCATTCCATCTTAAAAAGAGCAAAAGAAAAAGGCTTACTGGAAATCCGGGTACACCATCTCCGGCAGTGGGCGGTGAATGAATACGGGCAGATAGATGATTATCAATATGGAGGGGGCGCAGGTATGGTCATGATGCCGGAGCCCCTGGCCCGCGCCATCGAATCCTTGTCCAAAGACAATCCTTATGACCAGGTAATCTATATGACGCCGGATGGCGAACGGCTCAATCAGCAAATAGCGAATCAACTTTCCCTGCAGGGTAATCTCCTGCTCATCTGCGGACATTATAAAGGGATCGACCAGCGTATCCGGGAGCAATATGTCACCCGGGAGATCTCCATCGGTGATTATGTGCTCAGTGGGGGGGAACTGGCGGCAGCCGTACTGGTGGATGCCATCGGGAGGCTGCTACCCGGTGTATTGAATGATGAGACTTCGGCCCTTTTCGACTCTTTCCAGGATAATTTACTGGCTCCTCCGGTGTATACCCGACCGGCCGACTTCCGCGGCTCGAAAGTCCCGGATATCCTCCTCAGCGGGGATCCGAAAAAAATAGAAGACTGGCGGCACGAACAATCCCTCCGCCGTACGGCAGAAAGAAGGCCCGACCTGCTGGACGAGTAAAATTCCCTCGCCCCTCCCCAATCCGCCATCTCTCAAAGAGGCAATCCCACCAGGAACTGTAAAAAGAGATAATAAGCCAGGATCAGCAGCAGGTTGATCAGTATAGTTTTTCTCATAAGAACGGATTTACAATAGGATAAGATTTAACGGTTAACAACGCGCATCGATGGCACGCCATATGCCGACCGTCAGCCGCCTTAAAAGGCGGCGAAAACTATACCAAAGCAAGGTTATCCACATAGGAATTATACCTCCGCACCCATGAAAAAACAACCGCGAAAACAACAGGGAGAAATCAATCATATATTTCCCGTTGACCGGCATCATCCACCTTCATCGCATGACCGGATACAGGAATTTTCCCCTGACTGACACAGCAGCCCCAACCCGGGACACCATTCGCCGGTAATTTTTCACCGCTCACCCGGAAATGCCGGTTATCCATTTGTTAAGATGATTTTTCCGGGTTGATTCCCCCATTGATACCCGTTTAATCTTCTCTTAATCTCTATGAATCAACCCAGCACAGTGTTTGGTCGTCTATACCCCTGCGAACAGTTTTGCAAAACTGTTCTGAACTATTCCTAACGACTTAAACACTCCGGCTATGACTATCAGTGGCTTTACTATGGTGCGCAATGCTACCAAACTCTATTATCCCATCCGGCAGGCCATCGCCTCCATCCTGCCCATTGTCGATGAATTCGTAATAGCGCTCGGGGACTGCGATCCCGACGACCGCACCCTGGAAGAGATCCTCCACATCGGATCGGACAAGATCCGCATTATTCACACGGTCTGGGACCTGGAAAAATATCCCCGGGGAATGGAACATGCCCACCAGACAGATATCGCCCGCCAGGCCTGCAAGGGGGACTGGCTATTCTATGTACAGAGCGATGAAGTGGTGCATGAGGAAGATCTTCCCCGGATCCGGCAGCGGTGCGCAGAATTATTACACGACCCGTCCATCGAAGGGTTGCTATTTAAATACCGCCATTTTTGGGGGGACTACGACCACTATATTACCTCACACGCCTGGTACGCCAACGAAATAAGGATCATCCGAAATGACAGGGATATTCATTCCTGGGAATCCGCCCAGTCCTTCCGCCGTATACCGGATTTTGACGGCCTTCACTACCGGGAGAAAAAGGGCACGTACAAACTGAAAGTCGCCCGGGTGGACGCCCATATCTATCATTATGGATGGGTCCGCCCTCCCCGCTATATGCAGCAGAAAAGAAAGGCCTTTGCCACCATCCACCAGGGAAAGGACAGGGCCGAAGCGACCTTCCGGCAGGAACAGGAGGAATTTGATTTCGGCAATCTCAACCAGTTGTCCGTCTACACACATACCCATCCCGCGGTCATGCAGGAAAGGATCCGGCAGTTCAACTGGGCCGATCAACTGGAACGGAATAAGCGGCAATCGCACCCGGCCCAACACCGGCACGAAAAACTGAAATATCGATTACTGACTTTCATAGAGCAGCACTTCATGGGCGGAAGACAGATCTTCTCTTTCAAGAATTACCGGTTCAAATAAGGAATATTTTAGTGGTGGGGGCTCCGCCGGTCTGGAGATACCTCTCACTCTAAACATCACTAACACCCCGAAGCTGGTTCCTCAGGTGTAACAATCTACCCTGCGCCCGTCTGCCACACCATCCAACGGCGCTGTATCTTCGAGTACACTCGCTGGCATCGGCGGGTCCCGATGCGAAGCTAATGCGCCTTATGGAGGGTGGCACTCCGTGCACTGGCAGGCATCACAAAAGTTCAAGTGTTTTAAGAAATAAAGAGGGCTTCCCCATTTGCAGGCATCTTCGTAGTCTTACTGGTATCTGGCGTCCGGTCGTCCATCTCGCGTAAGGCGCATTGACTTCACATACCCACCTGCCGCGATCAACGCACAGGCCCGAACGGCGAAGCCCTCACTGAGACCATTGAACCCCGGCTTTGCCGGGCTCATCGAGACCACTGAAAAGACGTTATGGATCGAGATAAAAGACATTATGCCCGAAGTAACGCACAGCGCCGACGCGAGTATGGCGCCGGACGCCCAAAGCCCCAGCCGCTAAAAGCCAGCCCGCGAAAAATACCCCCCACCCAAACCCCAAGCGCACAACATGCCACAAAAAAAGCGTGCGGCCCTCAGACCGCACGCTCAACTATTTAGTGCCAACGGCACTAAATAAAACATCTTACTTCGGCATCTCAAAAATAGCCGGATCGATCGTCTTATTCACCTCTACCTTCTTATTCGTAATATCCAGGGTGAACTGCGGCAACTCCACTTTCTGGGCAAATGCCATCGTATAGCCAAAATCCGTTTTCCGATAGTCGGAGAAACTGGCCGTCGACTCAATATCCTGCCCGTTTACGCTAAACTTACTGACAGCCTTATTAATATAATAGGTACCGGCATCAATAAAATAGGTGATCTCCACCCCGCCTGTATTTAACTTCACCTTATAAGCAGTTTTCCCGCCACTGGTATCCTTTCCGACCAGCTCCACCTTATTCCCTTTGGCGGCATAGTCATACAACGGTCCGCCTACCTCTAATTGGGACTGGCTGGCTTTTACCTGCTCGTCCGGGATAGCCGTAGCCTCCGCACTTCCCGTCATCGGGTTGACAGCCCACCCCCCTTTATCCGTAATACACTGCACGATCTTCGTTCCGCTAAAATCCAGCTCGTTCTTATAGCCCCTCCCATTGATAATATAGGTGGTGCAGGGGGCATCTTTACCCATAATACTGATGGAACTCTCCACATACACCGTCTTGATAGAGCTGATAACGCTTTTCCCGCCCAGGGCACTGACATATTTTGACACGATCTCGTCCACTGTCTGCGCTTTCAAAGAACCGATACTAAGGCTTGCCAATAATAAAAAGGCTCCTGTCTTGAGTGTTTTCATTTATTTCTTTTTATAATAAATATGTAATAGGCAACAAACATATATACAATTTCTCGCTATAAGATTACCTTTCGTCAAATTACCCCCTTCCCAGGATCGCCCGATCCTACCGGCGGGAGTGTGCTAAGAAAAGTCCTTTTTCGTCTACGCCGGGCAGAAAGCCTGCACTGTTTTTCCAAAATATTCCCGATTGGATAGTGTTTTCCGGGTCTCCAAATAAGCAAGATTGTAAAACCTGTGCGATCTTTGTAGTATCACTGACTGTTAAGTGGATCTCCGAATTAAACCTTATTCTTATGCAGAAAGAGATCTTTCACCGGCTGAGCAGAATTGATTCACTCATCCGGATCAAAGGTACTGGCACACCTTCGGAACTGGCGGATAAAATCGGCATTTCCGAGAGGAGCACGTATGAATACATACGGCTCATGAAGGATTTCGGCGCGCCTGTTCTTTACTCCAGGCAGCGAAAGAGCTATTACTACAAAGAAGATGGCAGGTTTACGATTAGTTTCCTATTGGATTAGCACAATAGGTGGGAATCTGACTAGTATTTTGTAAAACACTTTACCCTTATCCTAAATAAGTCAATGGTCTTCTCATTCAACGAGCACGAGAAATTCAAGTCTACCCGGGAGATTCCCGCTGAACTGATCCGGTACTTGCTGCCGGGCAGTCAGGCGTCTGCTATCTCTAACGAATACCTGAAATTATTACTGCAGGAATTTTACTCCATTCATTGTAGGGTATTTTATACCGTATACCTGGTGGATAAAAAGACCAGCTTCCGGGTCCGGGACGAAGGCCCTTTATTCGTTTTCTGCCTGGCCCTGCAGCATGACCGGTACCTGGAAATAGCCGGGCTTGGGAAGGTCCTTATCAAGGAAGGGCAGTTCAATATGATATATGCCCCCCTCCTGGACGTGGTTAGCTCCCATGAGGACGGGCGGGAATATATCACCCTGAACCTGCAATATGATCTGAACGTCCTGCAGGAATGGGCGCCCTATTTCCCCAAACTGGCCGCCTTCCTGAAAAAAGTACAGGCCGGCGAACCGGCGACCCTGCTCAGCACCCCCGAATGGCTTACCAAAGAGATCCAGCATATCGTCTATCGGATCATGCACTGCCCTTCGGAGAATTCTTCTTATCAGCCTTATTTCGACCTCCTCCTGAAGACCCTGCTCTTCCATCTGCTCAACCAGTCCGTACAGCGATTGCCCGCCAGTATTTACACCCATTATGAGATCGATGGCATCCAGGCAGCCCGCATCATGATAAAAAAGAATATCCGCTATCATTTCGTCATCCGCGAGATCTCCCAGAAAGTAGGTATGAATGAATTCAAACTGAAGAATGGCTTCCGCGAACTCTTCGGCAATGGCGTCTATGAATACCTCCGGACCGAACGGATGCTGGAAGCCCGCAACCTGCTCAGTAACGGCGGTAAAAATGTGAAAGAAGTGGCTGCCCTTACCGGATATAAGAGCGTGAATAGCTTTATCAAGGCTTTTAAGAAAAAATACGGCCAGACTCCCGGATACTATAGAAAAAGAGCATGACCATAAATTCGCTTATTTTGTAGCATGAAAGTGATCAGCTTACTAATGCTCCTGGCCGCAATAGGCATTTCCCTGAGCTTTGATAACAGTGCCGGACCCTGCGATAGCGGCCAGGAGCCGGTACATAGCAAAAAGAACATCCTCACCGGCGCCGAACAGACTGAAATATATCTTCCTTACCTGAAAGGCCGGCGGGTGGGAGTATTGGCCAACCCTACGACAGTCATTGGCAAAAGGCATCTGGTGGATAGTTTGATGGCTATAGGCATCCATATTGTAAAAGTATTCGGGCCCGAGCATGGCTTCAGAGGAAATGCCAGTGCCGGAGCAAAAGTTAGTGATGAGACAGATCCGACAACAGGTATAAAAGTAATTTCTTTATACGGTGCCAAACACAAGCCATCACCTGAAGATCTTTCAGATATAGACCTCATGCTATTCGACGTCCAGGATGTGGGCTGCCGGTTTTATACCTACATCAATGTATTGAAGAATATCATGGAAGCCTGTGCAGAGAACGATAAAGAATTGCTGATCCTGGACAGGCCTAACCCGAATGGCTATTTAGTGGATGGCCCCGTATTGGATATGCGATTGAAATCAGGTATCGGGATGTTTCCGATACCGATTGCCCACGGAATGACCGTGGCTGAATTTGCGCAAATGATCAACGGCGAAGGCTGGCTACCCAACAAAATGACCTGTAAACTGAAAATTATTCCGGTGGCCAACTATGATCACAATATGCCTTACACCTTGCCGGTCAGGCCTTCTCCCAACCTGAATACGCAACAGAGCATCCTGCTCTACCCATCCCTTTGCTTGTTTGAAGGTACGATCATCAGCCAGGGACGTGGCACCCCGTTCCCCTTTACCGTACTGGGAAGCCCCGCTTTAAAAGATACCTACCATTTTTCATTCAACCCGGTCAGCATTCCGGGCATGAGCGAGACTCCCCTGCATATGAATGAAACATGCTATGGCATTGATCTCAGAAGCTATGATATAAGTGAACTGCGAAGAACCAAAAGAATTAATATTCAATGGATGATAGACATGTACCAGGCCTATCCGGACAAAGACAAATTCTTTGACAGGACCCAGAGCAACCAAATGGGTAACATTGATCAGCTTGCCGGGACCTATGAATTCAGAAAACAGATCATCGCCGGCAAATCGGTCAGGGAAATTCAGGATTCCTGGGAACCGGCATTATCCCAATACAAGACCATGCGGAAAAAATACTTATTATACCCCTGATCTTTCCCGCTGATTACCAACTCCTTCTATCCCCACCCTACTCTCCGGGCCTTCCTGCCTTCTCCTCGGCAGGGAGCAGGACCATTTTGGGAATAATCGGCCAATTTTGGGAATCATTCCAAAAAAATACCTTTTGTAATAATCTGACTACAAACACCTTACAGTTTGGAATAAAAATGGAGTAAGTGTATCCACCAATATCTTTCAGAATGAATACTATTCAAAAACCACGTTTGAAATTAATTCTGCCTATGAAACAACTTCTACTCCTTACAGGCTTATTCTTTCTTGTACAAACCGCAAATTCCCAAATAGCTTATACCTGGAACGGGTCCACGTCGACAGACTGGAATACCTCCGGCAACTGGACACCCAATGGTATTCCCGGAGCTGCCGATAATGTGAAGATCGTTACGGGCAGCAATACCTGTCTCTTAAATGCCAGCACCAGCATCACCAATATTACACTTACCAGCGGTACGCTTGACTTAGGGGGATTTACCCTCACGTCGAATGGTACTGCAGCTCTCTTCAACGCCGGCACCGTACAAAACGGAGCAGTAATAGTCACCGGGGCCACCACTACCACCTTCGGCAACGGCCCCCTTACCATGAACTGCCTTGTTACCATAACTTCTGCAGCCGTAACGATGAGAAATACCATCTTTCAGAATGCCCTTACCATAACAAAGACCGGGGGGAGCAATGACGCCAGTGCCGGAAATAATATTTTCAATGGCGCCGTCACCATGAATAATACAGGGACTGGATATTTAGTATTAGGCAACGGCAACCCGGACCAGTTCAATGCTTCAGCAACTTTTAATAATACGGGCGCCAATAGCATTTACGTTGCGTATAATAGTACCAACAATGTTTTCGGAGGTGTTATGACATTCAACAATGCACCCACCGCCAATACGGCGATCTATGTCAGCCCATATTCAGCCGGCACGCTCATTAACAATAATGTCGTGGTAAGCTCGACCAGTGGACAAGGAGTCCAGTTTTGCGGAGGCAGCACCACTGCTACTGCCACTCTGGCTGCCGGCAAAACGATTACGGTGGGAGCTGGCGGCTTTTCTGCAGGCACGTTACTGCTCAGACAATTCACACAAACAGGCGCGACTCCGCAAAATTTTCCCCTTACCGGTACCGCTTACTTAACTTTTGGCCCTTCCTCTTCATTTGATGGAGATATAACTTCCTCCAGTTCTGGCTTAAGTTTGAATGGAGCTACCTTTAACGGAGCTACTGACTTTACCAAAACCGGTACAACAGGTGACTGGAGTACAGGAGGAAATACATTTAACGGGGTTTGTAGCATTACCAATAGCGGAAGCAGCTACCTGGTCCTGGGCAATAGTAACCCCGACACATGGAATAATGACGTCACCTTTACTGATAACGGGTCCGAGCGATTGTTACCTTGTTGGGCAACTGCAGGCAACCAGTTTAACGGGAATATATATGTAAATACTTCGGGCAGCGCCACCGGGATCCAGTTTTGCGGGGGTAATACTACCGCCACTGCCACCCTGGCCGCTACAAAGACCATCCAGGCTGGTGCCACCGGATTGACGGCAGGCTACCTGTATTTAAAACAATTCACCCAGGCAGGCGCCGCGCCTATTAATATAACGGCGACAGGTACGTCGGTCCTGTATGTAGGGCCCAACAGCAATTTCGGGGGGACATTTACAGCCACCGCACCCGATATCTGGGCACAGGGCGCCACCTATAACGGCGCGGCGTCTTTTACCAAGACGGGGGGGGCATCTAATCATAACAATCAGAATCAAAACATCTTTAATTCCACCTGTACGATCAACCAGCAGAGCAATACCGGGTATTTTATGCTGGGCTACAACTCCAATGATCTGTTCAATGACAATATCATTGTAACATCTTCAGGTACAGGTGGCATTAATTTAGGTTGGGGGGGAACAGGAACGGGAACGCCCACCCTTGCAGCAGGTAAAACCATCCTGGTAGGTGCGGCAGGCTTTAGCGCGGGTAATTTAACGTTAAACACATTTACACAACTGGGAAACGCTCCTATCAATTTAACTTTCTCCGGAGCAAACACCTATATAAATTTTGCCCGTAATTCGGTCATCGGCGGTGATCTGACGACAAATACTCCTGGTATCTATTTTAACGGCTGTACTTTTCAAGGCATGGTGAATAGTACCAAAACAGGAACCGGAAGTAATGCCGGTATTGGTGGCAATGTTTTCCAGGGGAACACAACACTTACAAATGCCGGAACAGGTTATTTAATACTCGGGAATGGAACGCCAGATACCTGGAACAGCGATGTAGCCTTTAACAGCATTGGTTCGTCTTATATCGGGCTGGGATGGAATTCCGCCGGAAATATATTTAATGGTAATATCACCGTTTCGAGCGCCGGCTCGTCAACAGGCATCCAATTTTCTCCCAATGCGGCAGCCACCACGACACTATCAGCAGGAAATACGATCCAGGTGGGAGCAGGCGGCTTTTCTTCAGGGACTTTATTACTCAAGAACTTTACACAAACAGGAAATACGGCAATCAACCTTAATTTAACGGGCGCCACCACTCTTATACAAGTGGGACCTGCATCGGCTATCGGCGGCGATTTTACAGTAGTCTCCCCTCGTATTTTAGTGAACGGTGCCGTCTATTCAGGTACAGCCACCCTGACAAAGACCGGGGTCACGGGAGAATGGTCTTCCGGCGGTAACACCTTCAATTCAACGCTTACCGTTAACCAATCAGGCGGCGGCTATTTCGGCTTTGCCAATGGCGCGCCCGATATTTACAATGGAGATGTCTATGCCAATAATAACTCCACGGATAGAATAATTTTCGGTAACAATCCAGTAGGCAATCAATTCAACGGCAATATTATATTGACCCAGATAGGTTCTTCCGTAGGAATAGCCTTCGGATGGAGCGCCACTACAGACGTGACCCTGGCCGCCGGAAAAACCATGTCGATCGGTGCAGCAGGTTTTAGTACAGGTTACTTACAGATCGAACGATTTACCCAATTGGGGAATGCGCCTGTGAATTTACCGTTAACCGGTAATTCTTCCTTAATATTCGGACCTACTTCCACGATAGGCGGAGATGTTACTTCCACGAGCGGGTCCTTATATTTTAATGGTTGTACGTTCAACGGGATAGTCAATTCCGTAAAAACCGGCACAACGAATGATTACAGCAACGGGAACAATGTCTTTAATGGCGTCACCACCTTGACGAATGCCGGCTCCGGATCTTTATTGCTGGGCAACACGAACCGGGACCAGTTTATGACGGACGCGACCTTTAATAATTCGGGCAGCAACAACCTGTACGTTGCTTATAATAGTCCTAATAATATTTTTGGTGGCGTTACCACTTTTAACAATACCCCTACGGCTAATACGACTATTCTTGTCAGCCCATATTCAGCCGGCACGCTCTTTAACGATGATATCGTGGTAAGTTCCACCAGTGGGCAGGGAGTCCAGTTTTGTGGAGGCAACGCCACCGCTTCAGCCACCCTGGCAGCCGGCAATACGATTTCGGTGGGAGCGGGCGGCTTTTCTGCCGGCATCCTATTGCTCAGGCAATTTACACAAACAGGTACAACCCCGCAAAGCCTTTCCCTGACAGGAACGGGCAACCTGACCTTTGGTCCTTCTTCTGCATTCGGAGGAAATGTAACATCGACCAGCGGTGCGTTATATTTTAACGGATGTAATTTCGGCGGAACGGTCTCTTCTGTCAAAAATGGGGCGTCCAGCGATCCTTCCATCGGTAATAACACCTTCAACGGAGCCTTTTCCGTCACCAATAACGGCGCCGGGTACTTCTTAATGGGGAATGGCAACCCGGATCTATGGCAATCCACCGCCACTTTCAATAATTTAAGTACCGGGCAACACATGTACATTGCATATAACAGCACGGGGAATATTTTTAATGGCGATGTGGTATTTAACAACCAGCCGGCTGCCACTAATCTATGGATCTACCCCAACAATTCCGGGGTCAATACGCAGTTCAATGGTAACATCAGTGTCATAAATGTAAATGGCGGAGGGGTGAATTTTGGAAATGGTAGTGGGACGGCAACACTGGCCGCCGGAAAAGCAATCAGTGTAGGCGCCAATGGATTTACCGCAGGCGGATTGATCATCAGACGCTTCACACAGACATCCGGCACAGCGCAGAACATTGTCACAACAGGCACCAGCTATATACAATATGGCGCTACTGCCTCCTTTGACGGACCAGTGACTTCCTCCAGCCCCGGTTTATTTTTAAACGGGTGTATTTTCAACAGTCCCGTCAATTTTACAAAAACGGGCGCAACAAACGATCAAAGCCAGGGAGGTAATACATTCAATGGCCCCGGTATCTTTACCAACAACGGAACAGGCTATTTATTAATGACCAACAACAATCCCGATACGTACAACAATAATGTCACCTTTGTACAGAACGGGACAGGCCTCGTCTACCCTAATTACAATAACAACAGCCCTTATTTAGGCAACCTGACCGTAACCTCTCCCGCTGCCACGGCAATTACCTTTGGCGCAGGCAACGGCACGGCCACCCTTACCGGTTCGGGTGGACAAACGATTAACGTAACAGGCAGCACACCCGCTCCTGTATTTACCAGGCTGGTGATCAATAATACGGGAAATGTTACCCTGAACGCCCCCATCAATGTATCCAGCAACCTTTTATTGTCAGCAGGCCTGCTGAATACTACCACGACCAATATTTTAACCATGATGAACGGCTCTTCCACTGCAGCCGGTGACGCCCTGTCCACCAGTTACGTCAACGGGCCCATGCGCTACAGAAAATCCAGCGCAGGCGTCAGCACCTTAAATTTCCCGATAGGCAAAGGAGCCGATTGCCGGCCTGTCATCCTTACGGTCAATCATACCAGTGGAAATTTATATACTTATCAGGCGGAACTATTCGATGCCAGCGCCGCTGCCTTAGGATATACGCTCCCTCCCACCGTCGATGTCGTTTCAGCCATCCACTTTTATACGATCAGCAGGGTCAACTCGACATTCGTCAGCCAGCCAACGCTTGAATTGAGCGGCAACCAGACCATACAGGTATTTTTCGGGGCCAATGATGTCGCCACCAACGGAGCCACCCTGACCGTAGTAAAGAACACCTATCTGACTCCAACGAAATGGATAGATATCGGAGGCGTCGGAGGTCCGTCATACAGTGCAGGAGCCAACCTGACGGGAAGCATTACCTCTACGTCTGCACCCACCGCCTTTAATTCATTTTCCACTTTCGCCTTAGGAGATAAAATAGGCGGAGGCAACATACTGCCTGTCGGACTGCTTCATTTTTCGGCACAGCCTGACAATGACAAGGTCGATCTGGGCTGGACGACCTCCACCGAATCGAACAATAGTTACTTCACGGTCGAAAGGAGCAAAGACGGAGTAAATTTCGAATTCCTGCAAAGGATCAACTCGGCTGCATTGAACGGGAATAGCGCCATTGCATTAAATTATACAGCACAGGATGTCAACCCTTATACCGGGGTCAGCTTTTATCGCTTACGACAAACCGATCTGGACGGCAACTCTACCTACTCCACGGTCGTATCGGTCAGTTTTGATAAAAAGCTAGCACTTTCAGTCTATCCCAATCCTTCAAAAGGCACTCTTTATATAAGTGGAGCCGTCAATGAAACCAGCTTAAAAGTGGAATGGTTTGACATCAGCGGAAGAGCCCTGTTACAGCAAATAGTGCCTGTACAGAGCGGGTTGGCAACACTCAATACACAATTTAATAATGGAATTTATCTGTTAAAGATCATCTCTTCGGATGGAAGCTTTAAACTGCAAAATGTGATCATCATGAAGTAATTCAGCTCCAGACTATCATCCATGCAGATTTAACATTCCATGTTAGATTTGCATGGATATCTTCTATTTCAACTTCCCGTGATTCATAAACCGGTAAGTGGCTGTCAACAACCAGTATCTACCGATCACATTAAAATTACTCTCTGAGATCTGGTTGTTATAATTGCTCCGGCTGATCCCTGCATTCTGGTTGAGGATATTATTGACCTGCCAGCGGATCGCCAGGCGATTGCTTAAAAAATTCCTGTTAATGAAGGCATTCCATAAGAAGGTGGAATTATTCTGATCGAACGCACTGGTCTTTTGCCGCCAGTTGTAATAGCAGTTCGTATTTATTTCAAAATCCTTGATCGGAAAGACGGACAATTGGCCATTCTGGCTTTGGGTCCAGTAGCGGGTCAGTACCCCGGTGTTGATCGAGCTGCGGGAATAGGAATAGTTAACGCTCGAATTGATGGAAAAACTGTATTTCTCAGGCACATACTTTGACAGGGAAATGCCTCCGCCGGTATTGTAATTATCGTTATTGCTCAGCAACTCACCGATATAATTGACGGAACGGCCGTAAGAGAGATTCGTATTGAACCCGATATCAAGGTCGATGGGTTTCAGCTTTTTGTTGATGGAAAAATAGAGCCCGGCATTCTCCGAACCGCTGACATTCACGGCCTGGCTGATCTGGCGGCCCTGGTTGTCGGTAGAAGTCTTGGTGCTGATGCTGTTGGTAGTAAACCCAAAGTTCACCCCCAGGTTGAGCACCAGGGGTTTGAAATTATGGAAGCCCAGCCCGAAATTGTGGGAGAAGGAAGGATGCAGGTCGGGGTTGCCCAGTACGACATGCAAGGGATCATTATTATTCTGTACGGGCTGTAATTGCGTGATGGAAGGCTGTTGGGTACTGCCATTATAGTCGAAGGAGAATCCCGTAAAGGGGTTGATATTATACCGGGCATTCACCCGGGGAGCAAAATTGAGATACTGGTATTTCAGTACGGAGTCCTTCAAAAGATCCATCTGCCGGTAGGAGTAGTGCAGCATATCTCCGCCGACGGTATACCCAAACGTCTTATTATTCACCTGCAGGTTGATGGTGGCCCGCTGTGTGAGCACATCGTTCTGGTAATGATTGCTAAGGCTGTCGATATAGTCCTGGTATTTTCCATCTCCTTTATTATAGGTTGACTGGAGAGACTGGCTTTTGTTGAAGGAGAGTCCATAGCTGATCCCCAGCACGGCATCCTTCCATAAGGGCTCGGTGTAGTTGAGGCTGCTGTTCACGAACAGCCCGTTGGTGCCGATGACTTTCCGCTGGTCGATGGTGTCGGCGCTTTGCAGGCTCCCGTCCGGATGATAGAAATTATTGAGGGAATACAGGTATCCTTTGGTGGTATTATCCTGTTTAGCCATACCAGCCAGCACGGAGAAATTTCTTCCTTTTTGCTTTTTGCCCCGTATCCGCCACATAAGGCTGCCGCGGAAGTTCTGGTTCTCTACATCGGAATGGATCGTACGCATGCTATTGTTCACGAGCGTATCGTTAAAAAAGCTGTTGCCAGTGGACCCAAATTCATTATGCCCCTGCATGTTCATGCCTCCCAGGGAGAACCGGAAGGCGGATAGCGTGTCGGGGATATAATCATAGTCTGCGGAAAGCCCGTGTTGCTCCTGGTTGTTAGCGGAATTGCTCTGCTGGTTCTGCAGGTAGATGGAGTCCGTTAAAATTTGTTCGGTGCGGCTGGAAGAGACAGGGTGTGTGATGAGCCGGCCGTATTGATAGTTGCCCACGACATGATCTTCATTGCCGTTCCATTTGTCGGCGTAATGCAGACCGCCGCCGATTACCTGGGGAATGCCTCCTCCGGCAGAAGCGCCCAGGGCGTCATTGGTGCCCCCCCCGACGGAGAGTCCCGCTCCCAGGTCGCCCATGGCCCCGCTGAAACCCGTATTGCCGGTATTGGCCACCATGCCCAGGGCGGCGAACTGGCGCCGACGTTTGAAGGATCCCAGAAGACCATTGCAGTTATAATATCCCTGCGGGTCGGCGCCCGCTTCCACTTTCACAAAATAACCTCTCTTGCTATCTTCTTTCAGAGTAAGGTTCAGTGTCTTGGTAGTCTGTCCGTCATCGATGCCCGTAAATTGCGACTGGTCGCTTTTCTTGTCCAGCACCTGTACTTTGGCGATCATATCGGCATTGAAATTCCGGGTGACGATGGAAGGATCGCTGCCGAACAGGTCTTCTCCATCCACCAGCAGTCTTTGTATCTTTTTACCGTTCACTGTGATGCCGCCATTCTGATCGATCTGCACGCCAGGCAGGCGGGCCAGTAATTCTTCTACGTTGGCATTCACTTTTAGTTTCACATGTGCGGTATTATATTCCAGGGTGTCACCGCTCATGCGGGGAGGTACGGTCTTGGGGGTGACGACGACAGCCGCCAGGGTATCTGCTTTCGGTGTCAGGGCCAGGATGCCTACATCGGTAGCGACGTCCTCCCGTAAGGTGAGCGTCTTTGAATAATCCGAATAAGCCGGATGGGTTATCAGAATTCGGTATGGACCGGCGGGAAGTCCGTGAAAGGAGAAGCTTCCGTCTTTTCGGCTACGGGTAAACTTTAGTAGTGTGGAATCTGGCTGCAGGATGGCGATCATAGCGAGGGGACAGTCCTTATTGAGGGCGGTATCCCGTACCCGGCCTTTAATGTCAATGGCCTCTCCGGGAGGGCCGTTCCCCTGTCCGTAGCTGCGGAGTGAGCATAGGGCAATAAGAATGGGCAGGATGACTGACAGGCATCTTGAATAGAGATAAGGCGCTATGTATCCGCGTTTCATGCACTTATTCCGGTAATGGTCACGGAAGTTATTTCTTTTCCCCGCAATTAGGCTGCAGTGTGTATAAACAAAAATACTCCCGGCTGGATAATACATTCTTTCCGCCGGATCGATTTTGTATCGGAACTTTGTAGCTCCTGTATCTGAACAATTCCTCCCCCCTGTGAACCCTTGGTTAAGGCACTCTGATTATAGCAATTGTGTGAGAATTAAACGCTACTAATTTAAACCTTCATCGCTATGAATCGGAAACTGATATCTAACAAATCAGGCGAAATTTCCTATGCCGAAAGACTGCCTGATACACTGGGAGCTTACCGGGTGGCCGGTGAGCCATTCTATGGTGCTACCTGGGAATGCGGGGACTCCTTGTTCCAGGAAATGGACTGGGATGTTAATATCCGGTACGCCAATTACCGGTTACAGGAGGATGACCGGATCCGTATAATAGACGACCGGCCCCTGCTGGCCCTTCAATTTATCCTGGGCAATAGTTTCTATGGAGACTGGGAGGGCCTGGGCCCGCGGATAGACCATGAGGCAAGCTTCAACCTCTTCTATGTCCCCAGTCTGGAGCAATCGCTGGAAGGCTGTAAAGGCGACCGTGTCTATAGCAAGGTGGAATTCCAGTTCCCTCTCCCCCAGCTTAGACTCCTGGCTCCTTATTTCCCTTTGCTGGAGAAGCTTCTGGACCAGATGGACCGGGGTTATCCGGCCCTTTTGCACAGGTCCAACCAGGTAGCAAGTTCAGAGATGCTCACCGGGGTCCGGCAGATCCTTCACAATCCTTACTCAATAGGAATAAAAAAAATATATGCGGAGGCGAAGGGAATGGGCCTTCTCATCAATGCACTGGATGCGTTCAATAAGAACAAGCATGCCCCCCCTCCCCGGCTCACGCATTTTGAGGCAGAGCAGGTCTATCAGGCTAAAGATCTTTTACTGGAGCATATCGACAATCCATTTTCCCTGAATGGACTTGCGAACCAGGTAGGTACGAGCAAATTCAAATTGAACAATGGGTTTAAGGAGATCTATGGGGTTACTGTCTTTGATTTTCTCCTCAATGCGCGGATGGAGAAGGCGCAGTTCCTCTTATTGGAGACCCACCATACCATTGAGACGATTGCCTACCTGACCGGCTATAATGATTCTTATAGTTTTTCCCGGGCCTTTAAAAAATACTTCGGGGCTTCCCCCAAGCATTACCGGGACCGGCCCTTCTTCTTTATGTTGCATAACAATCATTCCTGATCCATTAAATTTATTCCTATGTCAATAGAAAAGATTCCCCGGCTAACACGGGCAGATTTGAGCAGTATTGATAGAGCTATTGCATACATTGATATCCATTATATGGACAAGATCTCCGCGGAGCATCTGGCTGGTGAAATAATGCTCAGCAAGGATAAGATACAGGCAGGTTTTCAGAAAAAGACAGGGAACACCGTACATGGATACGTTCTCCTGGTGCGTATTGAGAAAGCCAAGGAATTATTGATCCATACGAATCGCCCGATAAAGGCTGTAGCCGATGCCGCCGGCTTTAATAATGACAGTCATTTCTGCAAAGTATTTAAAAAGTTCATGGCGATCAGCCCGGTGAAATTCCGGTTGCAGGGAGTCACCTAAAATATCGAAAGGCCTACCATTAAATAATTTCCGGCGTTGAACTCATTGCGTCAGCAGGAATGCTGGCATAAGGTTATGGTTATCAATCTGATTATTAGCAATCCCATATATACAACCTGTCCAGCGGGAGCAATCTGATTTTCAGGCTGTTTCCCCCAGGTTGTATATAATTGTATAAACCTTCCGGGGGATACATCATTCTTGAAACGCTAACTTAAATTTTTTTTTGAACATCCGCCAACGCTGATTCCGTATCGAACTGGTAGATCACCTGGAGAGCATCGTGTATTTGCTCCCAGTCAACCACTTCTTCAAAGAACTGCCTGTTAGCCGGATCCCGCTGATCCATCCATTCTTCGAAGGCAATCCGATCGAAATCATTTAGTTCATCACTGAGTCGTCGGAATAATAACCCTCCGATCCATTGCATTGTCTTAAACTGCTGATCGCTCATTACTATAAAGAGTTTGGTTTAATAGAAACACGCATACCACAAAGTGGTACTAGGAAAAATGAAAAAATAAAGGGCAAGGAGAAAGATTCGCCATGTACAGCCATTACACATGATAAAAATAGTCTGGGCATTTATCATCTACCGCCCTTCCATAATCTTTTTTACACACATATCCACTACTGTTGAAAATAATCTCAAAAGAAGTACTTGATTACAATCAAGTTATTTTTTCAAGGATTCCCCTGCTGAAAACCAACAAAATATAATTAGCTAATTACCTTTGAAAAAATCGTACTACCTAAAAACATCCATTTAATCTTAAACCTCATCATGAAAAAAAAACTCTTCATCTTACTAAACGCTATCGCTGCCCTATCCCCGGAATTGGAAACACGCCTGCGAGCTATCCTGGTATGCAAAAAGTTTCCGAAAGGAGAATATATCCTAAAAGAAGGGATGATCTGCCAGCATATATACTTCATGGAATCCGGACTGGTCCGCATTTTCAACCGGTTCACAGCGAAAGAAACCACCTCTTGGTTCCTCAAGGAAGATGACTTCTTTATTTCCGTCTCCAGCTTTTTCAGACAGCAACCGTCCTATGAGAATATCGTCGCGCTGGAAGACTGTATATGCTGGTGTATCAGTCATGAGCAACTTCAGGCACTCTGCCTGGAATTCCCGGAATTCAATGTCCATCGGATCGCCATCACCGAATTATACTACGCCCGGAGCGAAGACAGACAATACAAAATGATAAGGCAGACCCCGGTAGAAAGATATGCCCTCTTCGTACAAAATGAACCGGAATTGTTCAGCCGCGTCCCGGCCAACCTGCTTCCTTCCTACCTTGACGTCCCCCCCCGATCGTTTGCCCGTATACGTAGTAACTATTATAATATTAAAAGAAAGGGAATTTAATTGATATAAAAAATGTCAGGTGGCATTTTTTTGTAAAAAAATTATTTTGAGCTTTGTTTCAACAAAATCAAAATAACATGTTACACTTTATCACCTGGTCCGTTTTTATCCGAACACTCTTCATCCTGGCCGTTCTTTATTACCCGATCATAATAACACTCTATTACTCCAAAGAAGTAAAGGGATTTTTGAAAAAGGTATGGACACATTACCGTAATATCAGGCCTGGCCAGCGGTCCAACAACAGGAGGACATAATGGTATCCAAAAGATATGACTACAAGTGTCTATCTCATCAACAGCCGCCTGCTTCCTTACCCCCGAAACGAATGATCGCATATCTGTAAGTCCCTTTGAAATATGACTAGGCGACAGGATCCATGGACATCCCCTCCAGATTGATCTGTCGGAGAAATCCCTGCGTATGGGCAAGATCGCGTATAGGAACAAATTCGTTCCCGGGGGTTCGGGCAGCGGCATATAAACCAACCACTTTATGCAAACACTCATTATTTTCATCCTTCCCTGCATTATCTTCTGCACCTGGGGCATCGCAGCCTCCGCCCAGAACGCCGCCGAATGGTGGCGACAGAAAAAGACCCGTATCCAATACCTTGAACAACAGATCACCGCCCTGGAAGCATCCGGAATTATTGCATTATATGCCTGCCTGTTGCATGAAATAGACACGGCGTTTACAGATTGGACCTTTAGTCCCTGGCTGCACCCTCAGGAAAAATCGGAAATCCACGACGAATTAGATGAACAAAGGTACCACGCCGTGCGAAATATTGACCAGCTCCTGCATCTTACAGAAGACGGTCAATTGAAAATGCCGGACAGTGAAAGGTTGCAGGCCATACGATCCATTGGTGACGATGCTGGCGCGAGTCTGGCCTTTGTGTTGTGGTATAAAGAAGAAACAAACTGCCTCATCAAAGAAAGGCAACAGGAACCCGGGGATATCGATCACCTAATAATCCTCTTCCCATGACAAAATAACCCCTCACCCCGCCCTGAAATCCCCCCGCCCGCACACCCACACCCAACCCTCACCCGTAGAATCCATATCCCTTTCCATCCTGCGACAACCCAACTTCTTCAACGCCCTTATCTCAGCAGTCCTCGCATCCGGAAGAGCCACCCGGATCTCCTCCAACCCCTCCTCCAAAAAAAGATAGGGAATAGACCGTCCCCAGACCTCCAATGCCTGCCAGGGATTGGCATGGATAGCAGGCAGCCCCGTTAGATAAACTCCGTCCTCCGGGGTCAGTTCCAGCAGAAAAGCGCGTTTTCCCCCCACCACCGCCATCCGCGACTTCGCCCCGCCAGCATTCTCCGGATCACGGTGCTGCTTCTTTAACTGCCGCAAGACCCCTAACTCCCTGCCGGCAGACAGACCGCGGGTCCCGCCCATCCACAGAGCTATAGACAGCAGATCCGCCTCTTTCACCGGCCGAAAGAAAAAGTAGGGGTTGGGATATACCATCCACTCAGTGGAAACATTTATATTTTTATAAATTTTACCCAATTAATATACACTATTACACTTACGTATTTATATTTATACTCCTATCATTCCAGGTATTCTGTTTATCCTGTCGCACTAACTGTCTGTCCTGCCGCATAACAACCCTAGCTCCGCACTTCGTGAAGGGTACCCCGATAAATAGCCTGAATTTTTTCTATTCAGCACATAAACCACTCAAATCATGAAAGCTCCATTCTTTCGAATGATCGCCCTCGCATTGGCATGGGCCATCCTCGGCAGCGCTACCCCAAAGCAGCATGCTACCAAAACAGCAGTTAATACTTTTTACTACTGGTATAAGGCGATAGACGACTCCTACGTGCAGTATAGCAACACAGCCGACGCGGAGTGGGAAATGGAACAGGAGACAGGTGTATTAGTGGATACCAATAATTCCGGCGGCACCCTCGTGGAAAGAGGGTACATCAACAGTGTCATCCCGCATAACGTGTTTGCCAGCGTATTGCTGTACGCGCATTATTAAGCATCACCTCCCGGGGTCTTCAGCCCTGGTCGCAACGCGCACCTAATAACCCACATTCTGAACCATAAAAGGGTTGCGCTCTATATCGTTGAACGGGATCGGGTATAATGCTGCATACGGCTGCCACCCGGCCTTTTCAACCTTCAGCACAGTATCCGCCTGCCCCGTTCTTCTCAGATCCGACCAACGGTGCCCCCATTCTGCGAACAGCTCGATGCGCCGCTCCTGTGCCACAGCCGCCAACACCTGTTCGAGTGATAAGGCAGCAGACAGATCGGACAATCCCGCCCGTTTGCGGATAACATCCAGGTCGGCAATGGCCCCGCTGGTCTTGCCCTGCTGCGCCCGCGCCTCGGCGCGGATCAGGTAGAGTTCCGCCAGCCTTAAGACCATATTGCCTTCCACAGAAGGATAGATCCCGGTCCGTACTTTATACTTGAATGGATACGCATAGACAACACCGTTGACGGTCTTGCTGCCGACCCATCGCAACCGGCGGTTGTCACCCGGAGCAAAGGCCTTCAACAAAAAATTTGTTAGGGCATACGCAGGCTTTGCCGCTGTCCCTCCAAGTGGTACGAAAAAATACCCCTCCGCACTATTCATCATATTATTTACCGGCTGCAACTGCCAGATAGCC
>Ga0307511_10001554_pt1 | contig 24331 bp, 20 predicted proteins | sample 13_EM_MG_FD_200266 | JGI IMG/M metagenome (GOLD analysis project Ga0307511, IMG submission 200266) | Populus trichocarpa ectomycorrhiza microbial communities from riparian zone in the Pacific Northwest, United States - 13_EM | ecosystem: Host-associated > Plants > Roots > Unclassified | place... | reverse complement strand
GCTGTCAGCGCTGGAACCGCGATATACCTTGTTGCAAAGCGCGCGCGTCGCTCGGACCCTCGTGCCGCGAATGTTGGAGCTCGCACGCAGTGCGGCCCGAGCCGGTATCGGTATGACGGTTGATGCCGAGGAGGCGGACCGGCTCGATCTCTCCCTCGACATCATTGAAGCGCTAGCTCGCGACGAAGTCACGGCGGGTTGGGACGGCCTCGGACTTGCCGTGCAGGCATACGGTCGCCGTGCGCCTTTTGTCATCGACTGGGTGGCGCAGCTTGCGCGGACCACCGGTCGCCGCATGACCCTGCGTCTCGTCAAGGGCGCGTATTGGGATAGTGAAATCAAGCGCGCACAGGAGAGGGGGCTGACAAGCTTCCCCGTGTATACCTCCAAAGCGGCGACCGACGCGAGCTACCTGACCTGCGCGCAGCGGCTGTTTATCGCCAACGATGTGATCTATCCGCAGTTCGCGACTCACAATGCGTTCACTGTCGCAGCGGTGTTGGAATTGGCGTCCCCCCAATCTCAGTACGAATTCCAGCGCCTGCACGGAATGGGTGAGATGCTTTTCGAGGCCGTCCGAGCGGATGTTCCGAACCTACCGCCCGTGCGCGCCTACGCCCCCGTGGGCACGCACGAAGATCTTCTTCCGTACCTCGTACGGCGCCTGCTCGAAAACGGCGCCAATACTTCTTTCGTCCATCAGTTCCTCAATCCCCAGGTTCCCGTGGAGCAGGTCGTGCGTGATCCGGTCTCAATTTTAAATGACACGGTTTTGACTGACAGCGCCCAACAGCCGCCGGCAGCTGAACGCATTCGTGAGCCGAACGCCCTGTATGCGGAGCGCCGCAATTCCGATGGTCCCGATTGGGGCGACCCTGCCGAGCTGGCCGTGTTGAAGACTGAGCTCGAGAAGCGCGCTGCGCAGATGAACGCGGGTGGGCCGATCCTCGGCGGTAAGTCCGTTCGTGACGCCGATGTACCCGTCGTCTCGCCGGCGAACTTCCTGGAGATCGTCGGGCTATCGCGGGATGCGACGGCTGACGAGATTAACAAAGCCATGGATACAGGCTCACGGGCGCAGCCCGCGTGGGATGCGCTTCCTGCGGCTGAACGAGCCGCTTGCCTCGATCGTGCTGCCGATCTGCTCGAAGAGCGGCGTGTCCAGTATCTGAGTCTGTTGGTTCGGGAAGCGGGCAAGACGTTGCCGGACGCTGTGGCTGAGCTGCGTGAGGCGGTCGATTTCTGCCGCTACTACGCGGCTCGAGGGCGCGAGCTGTTTGGTGCTGCGCAGCAACTCAGCGGCCCGACAGGCGAGCGCAATCTTCTATCGCTGCACGGACGTGGTGTATTTGTCTGTATCAGTCCCTGGAATTTCCCACTGGCGATTTTTACAGGCCAGATTACTGCGGCCCTCATGGCGGGAAACAGTGTCGTTGCGAAGCCGGCGCCCGCGACACCCTTGGTCGCCCACGCCATGACCGAGTTGCTTCACGAGGCCGGGATTCCGGGTGAGGTCCTGCAGCTCACTCCGGCGGATGGTCCGGCCTTCGGCGAAATCGCCTTGCAGCACCCCGCGCTTGCGGGTGTTGCATTTACCGGCTCCACTTCGACTGCTACGACAATCAACCGTACCCTGGCGAATCGCGATGGCGCGATCGTGCCGTTGATTGCGGAGACCGGAGGCGTGAACGCAATGATCGTCGATGCGACTGCACTGCCCGAGCAAGTCGTCGATGATGCGGTTACGTCTGCCTTCACGAGTGCCGGACAACGGTGCTCGGCGCTGCGGGTGCTGTATTTGCAGGAAGAGATTGCGGATCGTGTCATCGGGATGCTGACGGGCGCGATGCAGTGCCTGGTGGTGGGTGATCCTGCCGAGCTATCGACCGATGTCGGGCCGGTGATCTCGGAGGCGGCCCTGGGGCGGTTGCGCAATCATGCAGCGCGCATGCGCCAGGAAGCTCAACTGCTGTATGCGTGCCCACTCGATCAGAAGCACGAAATGGGCTACTTCTTCGCGCCGCACCTGTTCGAGCTGCGCGCCCTGGACCAGCTCAAGACCGAGGAATTTGGACCGATTCTGCACGTGGTCCGCTATCAGGCCGGACAGTTGCCGCAGGTGATCGAGGCCATTCGCCGCACGGGATTCGGCTTGACGTTGGGTGTCCACAGCCGGCTGGAAAGTGTTGCCGATCACGTATTCCGCTGCCTGCCCGTGGGCAACACGTATGTAAACCGCAACATGATCGGCGCGGTTGTTGGAGTTCAGCCGTTTGGTGGGCAAGGTTTGTCCGGCACGGGCCCGAAGGCCGGCGGCCCGCACTACCTGCTACGCTTCGCCAACGAACGGACATTGACTATCAATACAGTCGCAGTGGGCGGGAACGTGGAGCTGCTGTCCTGATTCACACGGCGCTATCAGGTTTTCCTTTAGGGGCAGATGCCTTAACGGAGGCTGACGCGGCCCGTTGGCGCATCGCGTGGCGCCGTTAGCGGCAAAGTGAATCTTTTAGTTTGCCGCTAAGTAGCTGATTGAGGGGTTCAACGCGGCGCGTCGCCGATTTCTTACGAATCGGAGCGTGCGCGCGATGCCGCGTCCCTCATACAATCACGCCATGATGCAACTGCGACCCGCGCTCGAAACCTCACCTGTGCAAGAAATTCTTGCGCGGCTCGAGGATCTCGCGACGATCTTCCGTGACAGTGCCGCCGAAGGTGACCGGCTGGCGAGGCTGCCGAAGTACATCGTGCGCGCCCTCGTTCAACACGGCCTGTTTCGCCTGTGGATTCCCAAGCGTTGCGCGGGCTTTGAGCTGGACCTGCCGGAAGCTCTGCAGATCTATGAGGCTGCGGCGCGCCTGGACGGCTCCATTGGCTGGGCGGTCATGATCGGCTCGGGCGGCGGCCTGTTCGCCGCGTATCTCGATGCATCAACAGCAAACTCTGTCTATGCGCGGCCTGAAGCGGTGGTTGCTGGATCGGGCGCGCCAGATGGCCGCGCACAGCGAGAGCGGGGCGGTTATCGCGTGAGCGGTTGCTGGCACTACGCGAGCGGCGCTCACTACGCGACGACGTTTACTGCCAACTGTCTCGTCATGGATGGTGGGACGCTGGTGTTCGGTCCCGACGGCAAGCCGCTCGTTCGCGCGATGGCGCTCGAGCCTCCACAGGTTGCCATCCTTCCGGTGTGGGATCCGACGGGCATGCGTGGCACCGGTAGTGATGATTTCGAAGTACGCGATGCGTTTGTTCCGGAGAACCGCAGCTTCTCGGTGTTTACCGATGCACCGCGCGAGCAGGGTCCCCTGTACCGGGTGCCTTTCAACGTGTTGACGGAGTTACCGGTGACTGCGGTCGCGGTGGGTATTGCGCGGCATGCTCTCGATGCATTTGCCTCTTTCGCACACGTGAAGAAGGTTCCAGGTGCGGGTGCTCTGTTGATGAGCGATCCGGTTGTGCAGTCAACTTTCGGTGCAGCGCACGCGACGTGGCAGCTCGCAAAATCGGTGCTCGATACGCTCGCGCACAAGGCGTGGGATGCAGCGCGCGCGAGCCGCGCGCTGTCACCTGTCGACCGCGCCGAGATCACCGGCGGATGCGCGTTGTCAGTTGCGAAATTGCGAGCCGCGATCGGCGAGTTGATGGCCCTGACCGGCATGACCGCGATTCAGCCGGAGTCGGAGTTGAGCCGGACCTGGCGCGACTTGCAGGCGTTGGCGGCGCACGGATCAATCTCTCCGCGACACCTGGGAACGACGGGTGCGGCGTTGTTGCAGGGCTAGACAGAGCGGGCCGTCTACGCTGGTTTACCCGGCACACCGGCTCGCAAACGGCTCACCAGACCGCTCAGTGAGTCTATGGGTGCCGAGCAGGTGCTGCCTTGGCAGACATAGGCGATTGCAGCGCGCGATGCGGGGGGAGGGATCTTCTCCGCTAGCGCGGCGGGCAGTTCCTGAGCATTGGTGGGAACTGCGAGTACGAGGCGGCGAGGCGCGTAGAGCTTGTGGAGCTCTTTCGCCCAGGTAGTGATCTGCGACTCATCCCCTCGGAGGAGGATGATTTCCGGAGGGCTCAGTAGCTCATCGAGGGCGTTGAGTAATGTCGTATGGGCGTGAGGATATTTTTCGATGCCGAGCCACCCTGCGCGCAGGGTGCGTTCTGCCGCTTGGAGGTAGCGTGGTTCCGCGAGCAAGTGGCCCATGCGTTGGAATACTAATGCGGCAACGCCGTTGCCGGCTGGCGTCGCATCGTCGGCAAACGATTTGGAACGATGTATGAGGGTCTCGTGATCGTCCGAGGTAAAGAAGAAACCGCCGGCGTCGGCATCCGCAAAATGCGCGAGGAGGACTTCGAGGAGCTCACTTGCGAATTTGAGCTCTGCGCTGTTGAAGCGTGTCTGCTGCAACTCGAGGATAGCGTCGACGAGGAATACGTAGTCGTCGAGGTACGCGTTAAGGTGTGCGACCCCGTCCTTGTAGGTCGCGAGCAGCTTACCGTTGCTCCAGAGCTTGCTGCGAACGAATCGTAGGGCGGCCGCAGCCGATTCAGCCAGATCGTCGCGCCCCAGCGCGCGTGCCGCTATCGCCATCCCGCGGATCATCAACGCATTCCACGAAGTCAGGATCTTTTCGTCGCGCGCGGGCCAGGTGCGGGCATTGCGGATCGCGAGCAGCTTGTGGCGCGCGGATTCGAGCAGGGACTGCACTTTCTCGGGCGCCAGCTGTTGAGCTTGCGCGATGTCCTCGACGGTTTGAAAAATGTGCAAATGCCATTGGCCCTCGAAGTTGGGCGGGCGGTCGAGACCAAATCGCGCGGCGAACACCGCCCAGGTGAGCGACGAGTCCGAATCCGCGAGTGCCTGGCGAGCCTCTTCACGATTCCAGACATAAAACTTCCCCTCGTGCCCCTCCGAATCGGCATCGAAGCTCGAGTAGTAGCCGCCTTCGGATGACTGCATCTCGCGGATCGCCCATTCTGCAGTCCGCGCTGCAATGTCGGCGTAGAAGCGATCCCCGGTTGCCACGGCCGCGTCCGCATACACAGCAAGCAGTTTGCCGTTGTCATACAGCATCTTCTCGAAGTGGGGAATCATCCAGTATTGATCCACTGAATACCGGCTGAAGCCTCCGCCAAGCTGATCGTTGATCCCTCCGTCACCCATGCGTCGCAGGGTCAGCGTCGCCATGAACAGCGCCTGCAGGTCCGGCTGGGTCGTACCGGACGTGGCGTGCCAGTCCCGCAGCAGGCGCTCGATTGCGGTCGGATTGGGAAACTTCGGGGCTGCGCTGAAGCCGCCGAACTGCCCGTCAAATGTGCGCCCCAACACTTCACGGGCCGCTTTGAGCGGCGCGTCGGTCAGTTGTGTATCGGCAGGGGCTGGCGGCGGAGTCAGCTCGGCAAACGCCGACATCAGCGCGTCGTTCTGTTGACGCAGATCGGCTTCGTGCAACCGATAGTATTCACTGACTCTGCGCAGAATGTCGGTGAATGCCGGCAATCCGTGGCGCGCTTCCTTCGGGAAATAGGTGCCACCGAAGAATGGGCGGTGATCATCGTGTGTCAGGAACATCGTGAGTGGCCAACCGCCGGACCGCTGCGTCAGCATTTGCTGCGCGATCTGATAGATGCGATCCACATCGGGGCGCTCTTCGCGATCGACTTTTATGTTGATGAAGCGTTCGTTGAGGACGCTGGCTACCTCAGTATCTTCGAACGATTCATGGGCCATTCGGTGACACCAGTGGCACGCAGCGTAGCCTACACTGAGGTGAATCGGCTTCTTCTCCCGACGTGCGCGCTCGAACGCCTCTTCCCCCCACGGATACCAGTCGACTGGATTGTGTGCGTGTTGAAGGAGATAAGGGCTCGTCTGTGAAATGAGGTGATTGGTCATCCGGGGTCTCGTATACTCACGGCCGTCGTGTCGTGGCTGCCATCGCAGCGAGTTTCAAGTGATTCCTTCCTCCGCGCAAATCCTTCCCGAGCATCGTACCCTGCCAGTGCTGCGTCTTAAGCGCGGCGAGGATCGGCGCATTGCTGCTGGACATATGTGGGTGTTCAGTAACGAAGTCGATACGGCCAGCACGCCTCTCACTGCGCTCCCAACTGGTGCATTGGTGCAGATGCAATCCCACCGAGGACAGTTTCTCGGTTACGCCTACGTCAATCCACACGCTCTCATTTGCGCGCGAATTGTTGGACGTGACATCGCTCATCCGCTGGATCGTGCGCTGATCGCGCAGCGCCTGGATATGGCGGTTGCTTTGCGCAAAAGATTGACCAGGGACCCTTACTACCGCCTCGTGTTCGGCGAGTCTGACGGTTTGCCGGGTTTGGTGCTCGATCGTTATGGCGACATTCTCGTGGGACAGATCGCTACCGCGGGCATGGAAGCGTTCAAGGCGGACATCGAAGCTGCGGTTCGCGACGTGCTCAATCCTGCGGCACTGTTCTGGAAGAATGATTCGGGCGCGCGTGACCTCGAGCATCTTCCCCTAACGACGGAGACAGCGTTCGGGACTGTTCCTGAGGAAATCGAGGTCTTTGAGTCGGGGCTGCGCTTCACAGCGCCGCTGGCTGCCGGGCAGAAGACCGGTTGGTTCTACGATCAGACAGCTAACCGTCAGCGCCTCGTGAGATACATGTGGCCGGGCACGCGAGTTCTCGACGTATGCAGTTACGTCGGTGCATGGGCCATTACCGCTCTGAAGAATGGCGCCGCTTCGGCACGATGCGTCGATTCGTCGGCCGCCGCGCTGCAAGCTGCGAGCCGCAACGCAGAGGCCAATGGGGTCAGTATCGAGACCACACGCGACGACGCATTCGATGCGCTGAAAGCGCTACAGGACAGTGGAGAGCGCTTTGACGTCGTGGTTGTCGATCCGCCTGCGTTCATCAAGCGCAAGAAGGACGTCCCGCAGGGCCAGGCGGCCTATCGCAAGCTGAACCAGCTTGCACTTGGGCTCATGGAAGGGGATGGACTGCTCGTCTCGTGCTCCTGCTCTTACCACCTGGCGGCCGACGACCTGGTCGCGGCTATCCAGTCGGCTGCCCGCCATACGGGTCGATTCGTTCAGATCCTGGAGGCCGGTGGACAGTCGCCCGACCATCCGGTCCATCCCGCTATCCCCGAAACCCGGTACCTGAAGGCGTTCTTCTGCCGCGTCACGCGTGAGTAGCAGGTAAAATCCGCCGGCATGATCCAGTATCCCGGCTTCAATCCCATTGCGTTTTCAATCGGCCCGGTCAAGGTGCACTGGTACGGCATCATGTACCTGCTGGGCTTCGGGGCAGGGTGGGCGCTTGCGCGACTGCGCGCCGCGAAACCCGGCTCTTCCTGGAAGCCGCAGGACGTAGACGATCTCATCTTTTTCGCGATGCTGGGCGTCATCCTGGGTGGCCGCATCGGCTACGTGCTGTTCTATGGCCTGAGCTTCTGGGCGAAGGATCCCCTGTATCCGTTCAAGATCTGGGACGGTGGCATGTCATTCCACGGCGGCATGCTGGGTGTGACCGTCGCGGTGTCCCTGTTTGCGTGGCGCCGCCGCCGGAACGTGGCCGACGTGCTCGACTTCACGGTACCGCTGCCGGGCCTGGGATTGTTTTTCGGGCGTATCGGCAACTTTATCAACAGCGAGCTGTGGGGCAAGGTGACAACGGTGCCGTGGGGCTTCAACGTCAACGGTGAAGTCCGCCATCCCTCTCAGTTGTACGAGGCGGTCTTCGAGGGCCTCTTCCTGTTCACCGTCATCTGGATATTTACGGCGCGTCCCAGGCCGAGGCTTGCTCCGTCAGGTCTGTTTCTCGTCATCTACGGCGTGGTGCGCTTCATCATCGAATTCGTGCGCGTGCCCGACGAGCACATCGGCTACCTGGCTGGAGGTTGGTTGACGGAAGGGCAGGTACTGTCAGTCCCGATGATCATCGCCGGTCTCGCGCTGGTTGCGTACGCTTACCACGCACGTTCGCCGTCCGGAAATTTCGTCACCGCGCAATGAAGCCCTACCTGGAGCTGATGCGCCGGATCCGCGATACCGGCATTCGCAAAGACGATCGCACCGGGACGGGGACGCTTTCCGTATTCGGCCACCAGATGCGATTCGACCTGAGCGCAGGATTTCCGCTCGTAACGACGAAGCGGGTCCACTTGCGCTCCATCGTGTACGAGCTGTTGTGGTTCCTGCGTGGCGACACCAACGTGTCCTGGCTGCGTGAGCACGGAGTCACCATCTGGGACGAGTGGGCCAACGAGAAAGGCGAGCTTGGGCCTGTTTACGGCAAGCAGTGGCGAGCCTGGCTCGCGCCCGATGGACGCACCGTCGATCAGATCTCGCAAGCGGTGGAGCAGCTCAAGCGTAACCCGGATTCCCGCCGGATCATTGTCAGTGCCTGGAACGTCGGTGAGCTCGAGCAGATGGCGCTGATGCCATGCCATGCTTTCTTTCAGTTCCACGTCGCCGCCAAGCGCCTGTCCTGCCAGCTTTACCAACGCAGTGCGGACATCTTCCTGGGCGTGCCCTTCAACATCGCAAGTTATGCCCTGCTCGTGCACATGTTCGCGCAGCAGTGCGACCTGGAGCCCGGTGAGCTGATCTGGACGGGCGGGGACTGCCATCTGTATTTGAACCACCTGGAGCAGGCCGATCTGCAGCTCGGGCGCGAGCCCCTGCCGGCCCCGCAGCTTCGCCTGCGCCGGCGGCCAGCGAGTATTTTCGAGTATGACTATGAGGACTTTGAATTCGTGAACTATCAACATCATGCGGCGATCAAGGCGCCGGTGGCGGTTTGACCGTGGCAGCATCTTCCCGAGTCGAGCCGGACCTCACTATCTCCGACCTGATCGAAGTGCGTCGTTCCGACGTGCACGGTCTCGGCGTGTTCGCAGCAAAGCGGATTCCCAAAGGCGCTCGCATCATCGAGTATGTCGGCGAGCGTGTGTCGCATGACGAGGCGGATCGCCGCTACGAAGAAAAGGATGCGAACGACAGCCATACCTTCCTGTTCATCGTCGACTCGAAAACGGTCATCGATGCGGGCGTGGACGGCAACGATGCGCGTTTCTTCAATCATTCCTGCGACCCCAACTGCGAGTCGACAGTGGAGAAACGCCGCGTCTACATCGAGGCGATCCGCGACATCGAGTCAGGCACTGAGCTGACGTACGACTACCAGATCCAACGCGAGGACGACGACCCGGACAATATCGACGAGGTGTTCGCATGCCGCTGCGGCTTCGCGAAGTGCCGTGGCACGATGCTATGGCCCACCGAACGCAAGCCCAAACGCAAGAAGGCGAAGAAGAAGGCCAAAACGGCAGCGAGCAGGAAAACCACGACCGCTACACAGCGGCAAGCCAAAACCACACCGAGGAAGAAAAACAAAACTGCCGGCAAGAACAAAACCGCCGCGAAGCCGAAGCAGGCCAAGTCGAAGCAGAAGAAATCCAAGAGGGGCGGCCGAAGCCGCTGATGCGCTGACCCGACATGCACGACGCGCGTCGCTGGAGCCTGCCCGCGGTCATCGGGGCCACCGGGATCGTCTACGGGGACATAGGAACCAGTCCACTGTATGCGCTGGACACCGCTCTCAACGCCGCCGGTACGTTCGATCCGGGCGTCGTGTTGGGAGTGCTGTCGCTGATCTTCTGGAGCCTGATGCTCTCGGTCACGTTCAAATACGTGATCATCATGATGCGTGCCGACAACCAGGGCGAGGGTGGCATCCTCGCCTTGTTTGCACTCGCGCAGCGCGTCCCGAATGCGGCCGGCGGATGGTTCAAGTGGCTGGTGGCCCTGGCTCTGGCGGGCACCGCGTTCTTCTTCTGTGATGCATTGATCACCCCGGCAATCTCCGTGTTGAGCGCGGTCGAGGGTCTCGAAGTGTTGGATCCCGACTTCGAGCACGCCGTCATTCCGGTGACCCTGGTCGTGTTGGCGGCGTTGTTCATGATTCAGAAACGCGGCACCGCGCGGGTGGGCCGCTTGTTCGGGCCCGTGATGATCGTGTGGTTTGCCGTGCTGGCCGTCACGGGTGTGCGGGCGATCATGCTGCATCCGTCAGTGCTGGTTGCGATCGATCCACGTTACGGCATCATTCTGCTGACGACGCACTCGGTAACGGCGCTCGCCATCCTCGGCGCTGTCTTTCTGGCGGTGACCGGAGGCGAGGCGCTGTATGCCGATATGGGTCATTTCGGCAAGACACCGGTACGCATCGCCTGGCTGGCGCTCGTCTGGCCCTCGTTGGTTCTCAACTACTTCGGACAGGGGGCGATGTTGTTGGACAAGGGCGGCGTGGTGCCGCATGCGTTGTATGCGCTCGTACCGCCGTCGTTGCTGCCGTGGATGTTGATCCTTGCCACGGCTGCCAGCGTTATCGCGTCGCAGGCAGTGATTTCCGGCGCATTCTCCGTTGCGCGCCAGGCGGTACAGCTCGACCTGCTGCCTCGCATCCGTGTGCTGCAGACTTCAGCGCTCGAGCAGGGTCAGATCTATGTCCCCGTGGTCAACATGTTGCAGTTCCTGGCTGTTGTGGCGTTTGTACTCAGCTTCCGTTCGTCGGACGCGCTTTCGGGTGCGTACGGTGCAGCGGTAGTTGGAACGATGTTCATCACCAACATCCTGGGCGGATTCGTCGCGGCAACGCAATGGCACTGGTCTCGATGGGCAGTGGCCGCCGTGTTCGTGCCCCTGCTGGCGGTGGATTCTGTGTTCGTGGCCGGAAATATGACCAAGCTGCAGACCGGTGGCTGGATTCCGCTCACGCTGGGCGCAATCCTGTACTTCGTATTCTGGACCTGGCGCAGCGGCCGCCTCGAGTTGCGCGCGGCGCTGGCGAAAATGGCCGTGCCTCGCACGGACCTCGCCAAGCTGATCGATGGCGCGATTCGCGTACCCGGAACGGGAGTATTTCTCGCAAGCGACCGTGACCTGGTGCCTTCCGCGCTCATCCGCAACGTCGAGCACAACAGGGTAGTGCACGAGCGCGTGATCATACTCAACATCGAAATTGCCCACACTCCGCGCCAGGACCCCGTACGCCGCGTCGATATCGAGGAGATACTGCCCGGGGTGTATGAAATTACGGCGCGCTTCGGCTTCATGGAAACGCCGGACGTGGCTCAGGCGATGAAGTCGTGCCGCACCCGTGGTATGCGGGTCTTTTCTGAAGACAGCTCATTCTTCGTTGGACGCCACCTCGTACGTGCGCGCCCGCTGCCGGGCTGGAAGGGTCTGCAGCGGCGCTTTTTCGCCCGGATGCAGAGTCATAGCACCCAGGCGGCCGAGTTCTTCCGCATGCCCTACAAAGGCGTGATCGTGCTCAACACGGCAGTGGAGATCTGAAGGTGCCGCTCATCTGCCTGGTGGTCGGGATGGCGCGCAACCACGTCATCGGCCGCGACAATGCGCTGCCGTGGCGGTTGCCTGCGGACCTGAAGCACTTCAAGGAGATCACCTGGGGGAAACCCATTCTCATGGGCCGCAGGACTTTCGAGTCCATCGGCAAGCCGCTGCCTGGTCGCACCAACCTCGTGCTGACCCGCGACAAGGGCTGGACGGCGGCCGGCGTGCTCGTGGCTCATTCTTTGGACGAGGCGCTGGAGCGTGTGAAGGACGCGCCGGAGTTGGCCGGGATTGGCGGCGCCGATGTCTTCCGGATGTTGATGCCTCTGGCCAGCCGCATCCATCTGACGCGAATCGATGCGGACATTCCCGGGGATACCGTATTCCCACCCATCGATTACACCCAGTGGCGGGAGATCGACGAGCGCCAGTATGCACCCGACGAGCGCAACGCCTTCGGTATGACGTTCGTTACCTTGGAGCGAGTGCCGGCAGCCGCTCGTTGATCAGCTTCAGGGCGAGCGCAAAGTCCACGGTGTCACCTGTGCGGTCGAGCTCCTGGAGAATCTGCTCCTGTACGGCGCCGCGCCGCAACGCTTCGGAGTAGGTGATCTCGGGGTGGAATGTGACCATTGCGTAGCGCGGAATGAAGCGGTCCGGAAAGCGTCGTTCCAGTTCGAGCGCGAGGTTTTTCCTCCGTACGAAGCCGGCATCCAGCACGGTGGCGCGCATTTCGGTGTAGTTCTCGAGCGCCATCTGCGCGATCGCGGCCGTGTTGGGACGCCGCACAGACTCAAATTCCGCGAACAGCGATTCCCAGTCTTCGCAGTGCTCCAACAGTGAGTCCAACACCAGGCAATCCTCGAACGCGGCGTTCATCCCCTGCCCATGAAAAGGAACGATGGCATGGGCTGCATCGCCCAGCAGCAGCACCTGTCCGCCGAGCCGCCATGGCGCTGCGTGCACGGTGCCGAGCTGCCCGGCCGGATGGCTTGCGAACTCCGCCATCAGGTTGGGAATCAAGGGCACCGCATCGGGAAACTCCTGGAGAAAGAAGTCGAGCACCGCCTGCGAATCTGACAACGCTTCGAAACTGTGCGTACCCGTACGCGCGAGAAACAGAGTCGCCGTGAAACTCTGATCGGTGTTGGGCAGCGCAATGAGCATGAAGCCGCCGCGCGGCCAGATGTGCAGGGCGTTGGGATCGAGCGCGGGCCCGCCGCCCACCGGCGGGATTGTCAGCTCCTTGTAGTCGTGATCCAACCACTCCTCGCGCACGGTAAGCTGCCCCGCGGCAGCCAGGCTCGTGCGCACCGCGGAGCCTGCGCCATCCGTTGCAATCGCCGGAGCGAGCTCAACCTGGTATTGCGCGCCGGACACTTCATTGCGAAACCGCAGGAGGTTTGCGGCCGTATCCGCCCCCAGGCAGGTCTGATCGAAGCGGATCGTGACATCCTGGTGGCGCGCCGCCTCTTCGATCAATACACGATTGAGGGATGCGCGACCTACCGAGTAGATGACTTCGTCCTCGCGTTGCCCGTAGGGCTGCAGGGCAGCACCCCCGGACCGCTCATGAATCATGCGGCCGCGCATCGGGATCATCAGAGGGCGGATGCGATCCATCACACCGGCTCGCTCGAGCGCGGCAATGCCACGCGCCGCGAGTGCCAGGTTGATGGAACGGCCCCGTTCGACACGCGTGCGCCGCGGATCGGGTCGCCGATCCCACAACCGGAGCGCGCCGCAGCCGCGCCGCATCAGCATGACGCCGAGCAGCGCGCCGGCGAGGCCGGCACCGACTATGTTGATAGGCTGGTCGGAGTCAATTCGCACGCCGCCACCCGTTCTTCGCACTCCGTCAGACAATTTCCCGCAACACCTTCGCGAGGTGTTCGCCAAAGTTGAACACGTCCTCGAAACGATTGTACAACGGAACGGGTGCAACACGGATGACATCAGGCTCGCGCCAGTCGCAGATGACACCGAGTTCGCTCAACCGGTCGAGTACGCGCTTGCCCCGGGAGTGAGCGCCGGGTATTCGTATGGACAACTGACAACCCCTGGCGGCGGGGGCGCGCGGCGTGATGAGCTCTACCGAGGGCTCGAGCGGCCGCAGCAACAATTCCAGAAAGCCCGTCAGCGCGGTGGATTTCTCGCGCAGCCGCTCGATACGGGCCTGCTGAAACAACTCCAACGAGGCGAGCAGGGGCGCCGCCGAGAGGATGGGGGGATTGCTGATCTGCCAGGCGGCCGCGCCCGCCTCGGCTGCGAAGCGCGGCTCCATCCGGAAGCGAGTCGCGGCTTCGTGTCCCCACCATCCCTGCAGACGCGATGCCGGCGCCGCGCTGATGTTGCGTTCATGTACGAAGCACCCGCCGATGGCGCCGGGACCTGCATTCAGATATTTGTAACTGCACCACACCGCGAAGTCCGCGTCATGCTCGTGCAGGGCGAGTGGCATGTTGCCGATGGAGTGCGCCAGGTCCAACCCTGCAATGCAACCCGCGCGGTGTGCGGCACTCACGATGCGCGGCAGGTCAAACGCCTGACCCGTTCGGAATTGCACACCCGGCCACAACACCAGTGCGATTTTATCGCCGTGCCGTTCCAGGCAGGCCTCGATGGCCTCTTCCGATATACCTTCCGAGCCGCCTTCGGGAGCCAGCTCGATCAGGCCACTCTGCACATCCTCGCCATGCCAGGCTAGCTGCGAGGCAACGGCGTGACGGTCGGACGAAAACGCGCCCGCCTCGATCAGGATCTTTACGCGCCGGCCGTGCGGCCTGTAGAAGCTGGCCAACATCAGATGCAGGTTGACCGTCAGAGAGTTCATCGCGACGACTTCATCGGGCCGTGCGCCCGACAGGTACGCAAGCCCCGCAGCCAGGTTCTCGTGATAGGGGATCCACGGTCGAGTGGCCTGTTCGTGGCCCAGCACTCCCAACCGCGCCCAGTCATCGAGCTCCTGATCGACCAGCCGCCGTGCTCCAAGCGGCATCAGGCCCAGGGAATGGCCACACAGATACAGCAGCTGTGCGCCCTTCGAATCGGTCGGTATCGCAAAGCGCTCGCGAAACGTGCGCAATACGTCTGCTTCGTCGCGGGCACGGGCGTATTCGAGTGTTGGCTTCATGGTGATTCGAGCGTGTACAGAAGGGGCCTGCTGGGTACGGCGTCGCCTCCGATCGCGGGCACCTGGATTTCCAGAAGATACGGTCCGTCTGCAATCTCATCGGGTACGAAGGCCAGTTCCGTGACAGTCGAGCCCGGACGCCCGGCCTGCTCCAACGAGTGTGATCCGCGGGGTAAGCCGAAAAAAACTCGATGCGCGGTCAGGCGCCCTTCATCGTGGGCGCGATCTATCGACGGCAAGTCGACCACGAGGTGCTCGATGCCCCGCGCCACGAGGAATTCGGCTGCCTCGCGCGAGAGATAGGGCGGTGTGCTGTCGGTGTAGTCGCGTCGCATTTTGGCAGCCGCGTTCGGCAGCGTGCGGATGATCAGGGCCTGCGGTTGAAATGGCAGTGTGCCGGGCCAGCCGCGCTCCAGGGAGCGCCGGGTGATCAACTTGTCACCCTCATGCGGAGCAGGCTCGGTTGTCTCCAGCGCGTGGCGTGCATCAACAGGCTCGATCGTGGTCAGCAGGGCGGGCAGCAACCCCGCGGGTACCTGGTGATGAGCGTCGAGCCGCTCGGTCGTGAGGTGTCCGGCACATTCGGTGTGAGTGCCGTTGCAATGTGGAATCAGCGTAATGACACTGCAGTTACAACTTGCTCCGTGCGCAACTGATCCGGGGAAGCCCGGGACCGAGAACGGGTGTGTGCTCGCTTGCGGCGCGCCGAAGTGTCGTGGCTGAGTAGTGGAGAAATCCAGGGGAATCGCAATATCGAGAGGTCTCGACAGGTCCGTAACGACCTCGGCCCCGCCAGCCAACTGGATGCGTGCCTTCAACTCGCGCGCTCCATCACCGTAGCGCACTTTGCGCAGGTGCGGCGCCCGGGGCTGGCATAGAAGCGCTCAAACAGGGCCGGAAACTGATTTTCGATGTCTGTCAGCTCGAAGAACTCCTCATATAACAGGTGACCGCAGCTCTCACAGTACCACTGGAAGCCATCGAGCTCGCCGGGCCTGCGCTGGCGCTCGATCACCAGCCCCACCGTATTGGCGCGCCGTTGTGGAGAGTGCGGTACGAGAGGCGGCAACAAGAGTATTTCGCCTTCGCGGATCGGCACATCGACGGGGCGTCCGTCCTGCATCGTCTTCAGGACCATGTCGCCTTCGAGCTGATAGAAGAATTCCTCGCCCGGATCGACATGGTAGTCCTTGCGGGCGTTCGGTCCGCCGACCACCATGATCACGAAGTCGCCGTCGCGGAAGACCCGCTTGTTCCCGACCGGGGGCCGCAGTGCGGCCCGGTTTTCGTCGATCCAGCGCCGGAAATTGAAGGCTTGGAGCGGCTGCATACAGTGTGTGTCCTCGACGCGCTATTCGCGTATGTTACGCGCTCGATACCGGGGGGACGACCCGCCGAGGAGCGCTGTAATGACCGATCGCCCAGTACATGCCGTGACCACAGCCATGCTGCTGGCGGCGTTGTTAACAATAGCAGCCGGCTGCAGCCACATGCCTCACCCGCATTGGCCGTTCCACCGCAAGCCTGCGCCCGCGCCCGTGATAGTCCACGAGCTGGTAGCCACGACTCCCGATGGAGTGGATATGGATTTCCCGCAGTATTGGAAGGGTAATACGCTGATCGTAGACATGAGATTGGCGGGCGGGCAGGGAGGTACGGTCCTCAAGCCACGCGAGCACACTGTCTGGCCCGTGCGGATCGCCTTTCGGGTGATGCCGGCGCAATTCGGTGCACTCGAGGTACGTGCCGCTCAACGCGTCGTGCTTCCGATTACGGCGACAGGTACGAAGCCCGTGGACCTCGAGCTGTCTCCCGGCGTCTTCATCATGAAATCCCCTCAGATCGCCGTTTCGTGGGGGCCTGGCAGCAGCGCGCCGTAGCGCTGCTGGATCAGTCGTCTGGCAGCTGATACCCGCCACAGGCAACAGTGATGGGTGGCCTGTCGCTATCGAGGTCGAAAGCGGTGAGAGAGCCGCCCCACACGCAACCGGAGTCCAGCCCCACCACACCGTTTCGCCTCACAAATCCGAGCGCAGACCAGTGTCCGAAGATGACACGAGCATCCCCGCTCCGGCGTTGCTCAATGTCGAACCAGGGTTGATATGGTGAGTTGGATGGCGGTGGCTTGCCCTTCCACTTCAGATCGACTCGGCCATCGGCGGTGCAGACGCGCAACCGCGTCAGCACGTTGATCGTGAAACGCAGCCTGTCCCTCTCTGCAAGGTCAGCGCTCCATCGATCCGGTTCATCGCCGTACATGTGATCGAAGACGCGCGCTGGGTTGTCGCGTAATGCCGACTCCACCTCGCGAGCAAGCTCGAGAGTCATACCGACCGTCCACTGCGGTACGAGTCCGGCGTGCACCATCAAGTCAGCACGTCCGTCACTGTGAGTATGGAGGTGGGCCATCGGTCGTGTGATGAGCCAGCCGAGCAATGCGTCGCGATCAGGCGCCGTCAGCACCTCATCCAACGTATCGGACTTGCGGTTTCGGCGCACGCCATGCATCACGGCGAGCAGGTGCAGGTCATGGTTGCCGAGTACGACGACTGCGTTGTCACCCAGGGAACGTACGAACCGCAGCACTTGCAGCGATGCCGGCCCGCGGTTCACCAGGTCGCCAACAAAATAGAGCTGGTCGCGATCGGCTGAGAACTGAAGGCGGGCGATGAGCGCTTGCAGCTCGTCGTTGCAGCCCTGCACGTCGCCGATCGCATAGCGGGTCACTGCAGGATTCCGGGCATTGCGAGCCGAAATGCGGCAATGGGCGCATCGAACCGCATCCCGTCGTCCGTGACCATCTCGTAGCTGCCCTGCATCGCTCCCACCGGCGTTTCCAGCACCGCGCCACTGGAATATCGAAACCCCTGTCCAGGTTTCAAATGCGGCTGCTCACCGACTACGCCATCGCCGCGGACTTCCTGCACCTTGCCGTTGGCATCGGTAATCACCCAGTGACGAGTCAGCAAACGTGCGGAGACCAAGCCTTCGTTGCGTATCGTGATCGTGTAGGAAAACACATACCTGCGTTCCTTCGGGTCGGATTGCTCGTCGAGGTACGCTGTTTCGACTTCAATCCGAATCTGGTGCGGGACTGGATCCATCGAGTGACTGGTCAATTACCACGTCCGACGCGTACTGCGAGGACGTCACACGGTGCAGCGTGTAGCACGGTGTCCTCTGTGAAGTTTACGAGAATCGACAGACCATGCCGCTCGCGGCTGCCCATCACAATGAGATCTGTATGGCGCTCACGCGCTATCCGCACGATTTCTGATTTCACGTTGCCTGCTTCAACTCGGCATGACGGAGCGGGTACGCCCAGCTGGGCGCCCAAGGCAGCCAGACGTTGTTTGGCGCGATCCAGTAGCTCGTCCTCGATCTGAACGGCAGGCATCAGCGTCTCGCCCATAGGTTCTACCGGCACGTACTCCACGACATGCAACAAATCTATCTCGGCGCCTAAGGCGGCCGCCAGCGTTTGTGCCCGCTTGCCGATCGGCAAGCTGTCCTCGGTCAGATCAACGACCAGGAGGATGCGACGGTATTCACCCATATTTGAGGTTCCCTATCTGCGGCAGACGATGCTCAAAGGCCCGAGGGCGATCTTACAAGCTTCTGCGCAAGGGTATTAAAGGCCTCGGGCGGGAAGGTTTCCGGACGTGCTCCCGGATCGAGACCGGCTGCCTCAATCTGCTCCAGGCTGAGCAGCTCTCGCAATGCGTTGCGGATCGTCTTGCGCCGGTGCGCAAAGGCGGCGGCCACGACAGCGCCGAAGTGCTCGCTCACGGGAAACGCCGGCTCGGCACGGACCGTAAGCCGCGCGACCGCGGACCAGACACGCGGCGGCGGCTGAAAAGCGCCGGGTCCGACATCGAACAGTCGCTCGATGCTTACCCAGGGTGCCAGCATTACAGTCAAGCGTCCGTAGTCCGGGTCCCCCGCCTTCGCGGCCATGCGCGCGATCACTTCCCGCTGCAGCATGATGTGCAGGTCTTCAACCGCAGCGGTGCTTTGCAGTAGGTGGAACAGAAGTGGCGTCGAGATGTTGTAGGGGAGATTACCGACGACCCGCAGGCGTCCGCCCCGCGCTCGAGCGAGAGCTGAGAAGTCGAATTCGAGAGCGTCCGCCTCGTGCAGTGCGAAGCCTGGAAAGCTCGCAAACTCCGCGCGCAACAGTCCGGCAAGGTCACGATCGATCTCGATGGCGTCGAGCGCTTCAGAACCGGCGAGAAGGTGCCGGGTGAGTGCGCCACGCCCCGGGCCGATCTCGACGAGCCGGTCGCCCGGACGCGGATTCACGGCTCTGGCGATACGCTCGATGACCGCGGGGTCGTGCAGGAAATGCTGACCGAAGCGTTTACGACGGGGCGGCCGGGTCGCAGAGGACTGATTCCTCATCACGCAGCGCGCGCGATGATCTCGGTGGCCAACCGGATCGCAGCGTGAAGGCTGCCCGGGTCCGCGCGGCCCGTTCCCGCCAGATCGAGAGCAGTTCCGTGATCGACTGACGTCCGCAAAATCGGCAGGCCCAATGTGACATTGACTGTACGGTCGAAACCGGCGTGCTTGATTACCGGCAGCCCCTGGTCGTGATACATGACGAGCACCGCGTCGCACTCCGCCAACATTTGCGGTACGAACGCGGTGTCGGCCGGCAGCGGCCCCGTAGCACGGATTCCGCGCTCACGCATCAGCTTGATCGCAGGTGCAATAACCTTGATCTCCTCATCGCCCAGGTACCCGCCTTCACCGGCATGAGGATTCAAACCGCACACCGCGACCCGCGGCGACTCGATACCCCACCACTTTCGCAAGCCGGTATCCAGTGTTGCCGCGGTGGCCAACAACGAGTCCACAGTGATGGCTGCACTGACATCCTTGAGAGGTAAATGCGTGGTGGCCAACGCCACGCGCATTCCCGGCGCCGCCAGCAACATAACTGGCAGCGCGGAAGCGGTGCGCTCCGCGAGATATTCGGTATGGCCGGTGAATGCAACACCGCTGTCATTGATGACGCCCTTGTGCACCGGCGCCGTCACGATGGCCGCGAATTCCCCGCTCAGTGCGCCGTCGATGGCGCGATCGAGCAGGCCTAACACGTAACGGGCGTTGCGCTTGTCGAGTTGACCTGGTTGGCTGGGTACGGCAAGAGGTTGGTGCAGCACTGTCAGTGTATTTGGCTGGTGCGGACGCGCCGCGCTCGCGTCATAGCCGCGCAGGGCGATGTGCCAACCTAGTTGCCGCGACCGCTCGGCGAGCAGGTCGCGGTCACCCAGGCAAACCAGCTCGCAGGGCACCACGGTGCGCGCGATGGCGAGGCACAGCTCGGGGCCGATGCCAGCCGGCTCACCCGAAGTCAATGCGATGCGCATTGCGCGCGCCTGGGTCAGATAAGGGTGCTAGAGCTTTGTCTCTACGTACGCTTCATCGCGCAGGCGGCGCAGCCACAACTCGGTCTCTTCGTCGGCCTTGCTGGCGCGGATGGCGTCCATGGCCTGGTGGCGCTTGAGCTCGTCGGTATTGTCAAATTGCCGGCGGCCCAACAGCTGGGCGATATGCCAGCCGTATTGCGAGTGGAAGGGCTCGCTGATCTCCTGGTCCTTCAGCTTTGCGACCGCCTCGTCGAACTCCGGCACGAAGCTACCCGGCCCGGCCCATCCCAGATCACCGCCCTGCGAGGCCGAGCCTGGATCCTCGGAGGTAATGGACGCCAGGCCGGCGAAGTCCTCGCCCTTCAGAATCCGCTCGCGCAGCTGTTCGAGCTTCTGGCGGACGGTGGCATCGTCGGCCAGCTCGTTCGTCTTCATGAGAATGTGGCGGACGTGTACTTGGTCCACGATCGCCTTCGCGTCGGAACCGCGCACCTCGTTCAGCTTGACGATGTGGAAACCGGTTGGTGTCCGCAGCGGCTCACTGACCTCGCCGGGCTTGAGCTTCGTGACGACGTCGGTGAGGAACGTCGGTAGCTCATTCCCCTTGCGCCATCCCAGTGCCCCACCCTCGAGAGCCGTCTGTGCGTTCGAGTAGGCCACGGCCAATTTGGCGAAGTCTTCGCCGCCTTTGGCGCGCTTGGAGACTTCCGCAGCGCGTTTTCCGGCCTGGTCAAGCTGCTCAGGCGTAGCCGTCTGACCGACAGCAATCAGGATGTGGGAAACGTTGAACTGGTTGTTCTCTGAAGGCGTATTGGCCTGCTTTGCCAGGAACTGGTCGACCTCACGGGGAGTGATGCTGATTCGCTGCAGTACGTCGCGCTGGCGCAGCAGCCCGAGCGTGAGCTCCCTGCGCATCTCCTCGCGGTAGGTGGGGTAGTCGATTCCCTGCTGGGAAAGGGCTTCCGGGAGCTGTGACAGCGGGATGTTGTTGCGCTGTGCAACTTCTTGCAGGGCGCTGTTCAGGGCCTCATCCGGCACCTTGAGCCCCGCGCGGTTGGCGCGTTGGGCCTGGATCTCTTGGAGCACGAGCCGCTCGAGCACCTGCTGGCGCAGGACGTTCTGCGGCGGTAGCTCGAGCTTTTGGGCACGCAGCCGATCGCCGATGGTGACTACCTGGTCATCGAGCTCGCTGTTCAGAACTACGCCGTCGTTCACGACGGCAGCGACGCGGTCCAGCAGGACACCCTTGGTGGCCAGCTCACGGGTCTGCGCGTACGCAAGTCCTTGTCCCTGCAGGGCAAGCAGCTGCCCTGTCATTACGGTCGCGAGCGCAACCAGCGTAACAATCCGCCGCATGGGTCTTTCCTTCATCGTGGCCTCAAGGGGCCCTGGGTTTCTGGGTGGGGCTGTCCGCGGGTACATAGCCCCGGATGGCTGTAGTCAAGAAAGAATCCGATTCGGATCCGACACTTGCAAGGCCGGTGAGTTCCAGTTGCAGGTACACACCTGTGTCGGAGGAGCCGGTTCTGCTGCTGACGAAGCTGCGGCCCCCGACCCGGACCCGCCAGCAGCACGCACGGTACTCGAACCCGGCGAACCGCTCCAGCGACTTGTGATCCTGGATCGAGTAGATGCCGCGCACGAAAATGTTCCAGGCGTCGCTGACGGGCCAGGAGCTCGAAACTTCCGCCTGTTCCAGCACATCCCGCTGGTAGCGGTAGCCGACATTGATGACCGACTGGCCCGAGGGTTTGTACTGGATGTTCACCTCGGAGCGCTCGGTGTGGGAGCTTTCCGGGTTCCACTGCAGGCCGATATCGGCGCTCCAATCCTGGAACGCGGTGAGAGCCAGTTGTGCCACGAAATCGGACCGGTGGTCGTTGCGCGGGGTCTCGAGTGGCACCAGCTCGCCGTCTATCAGCTGGATGGGCAGCAATACGCGCGGATTGGTGATGTAGTAAATCTGCCCCAGGGTGGCCGTCAGGAACTGCCTGCCATTGCCTGCGTCCAGCAGCCGGCTGGTCACTCCGAGGCTCACCTGGTTCGCATCGCCAACCCGATCCGCACCGACGTAGCGGTTGTTGCGGAACAGCTCGACCGGATCCAGGTCGGGGAGGCCTGTATCAAACAGCGGTATCTGATCCTGGTTGCGATAGGGGACATAAAGGTAGAACAGGCGCGGCTCCAGCGTGATCCTGCGCTGATCGTGCGAGCCGGCAGTGCGTTCGAACATCAACCCCGTGTCGAAGCTCGCGATGGGCAGGATGCGCGAGGGTGAGCGATCCTCGCCCTGCAGGGTGTTATCAAGGTGATACTGGGTCGCTCGCCAGGCGATTCCCGGCCGCACGAAATAGCCGGGCGCATCGAAGTTGAGAGAGGCTTCGGGCATGACATCAACACGCCAGCCGTTGACACAGGGGGTGGGGGCCGGGCCGGTACAGGTTCGGTTGCCGTTGATATCGAATGTATTGATCGAGCGGTGGAAGTTGACGATTTCGGATTCGAAGCCGTACCGCACCTGCTCGGCAGGACCCCAGCCGAAATCACCGCTGACGCCCAGACTGGGCAGGCGTGCATAGGGTCTATCAACTTCGGCAAGGGTGTAGTCGACGGTCCGGTAGTGCTGGATTTGCCCGTCCACCTTCCAATGCTCGTCGCGATAGGTCAGAGCCGCCTGCTGCTGCACGAACGCGGTACTGGTGCCTTCCGGGCCCTGCGCAAAGTCCTCGAAATAGTGCGTGTCGCTGATGTTCTCGGCGTTAATCGAGAAGCGGTATTCGCCCGGCAGCTCCAGCGTATTGGCGATTTTGACGCGGCTTCTGCCGGAATTGAATACGTTGTCGTAGGGCAGATAGTTCCACGTGAGGGTGCCGTGATCGTTCGAGCTCAGGTAGCGCGTCTCACCGCCAAGGTCGGCGCCTCTGCGCGAATAGACGACGGGTTCGAACGTGAGGTCGGCGTTCGGCGCGATGTTCCAGTAATAGGGAACGGACACCGACGCACCGCTGCGCGAGTTGTTACCGATGGTCGGATACAGGAAACCGCTCTTGCGCTCGCTGCTCAGTGGGAATGAGAACCAGGGCAGATAAAGAATGGGCACTCCCTGGAAATCGACGGTCGCGGAGCGCGCTTCGCCGATCCGTGCCCCCGTGTCCAGGGTGATGCTCTTCGCGTGGATCTCCCACGCTTCCTCGGTCTTCGGACACGTAGTGAACCGGACTCCTTTCAAATCGATCACGCCCTGCGGTGTCAGTTCCAGGGCCTCAGCCGAGCCGCGGGCCGCACGTTGCCGAAGGTCGAACGTCGCTGAGCGGAAGTTGGCGCCTTCGGTGGGCGAGTAGTTGCCTCCGGCACCCGTGATGCGCACGACCGGATCTTCGTACTGCAGGCTACTGTCGGTTTTAAAGCCGTTGGTTTTCGAGTTGTACTGGATCTCGTCGGCGTGGATCTCGCGACCGCCCTGACGCACGGTCACATTCCCCTGTAGGGCCGCGTTACCGTCGACGCCCAGGGTTGCGTGATCGCTTTGGATGTCGATTGCACCCGTGGGCTTGGGTTCCTTCGATGATGTATTCGGCGAAGCTGGCGTAGGCGTGGGCGACTGCGCAACCGGTGGTGTCGCCAGGGAAGGACACAGCGGGGCGTCGGAGGCCCATCCGGTGGACGTAAAGGCGCATAGCGACGCGAAAATCGCGCCTTTCGCTAGCGGGCCAAAAGGGCCGCAGGCCGCTTTTTGCAATCGGACAAGCGACGCAAAAGCGCCGTAGGCGACTTTTGGCCATCTGAGGATAGACAGTACGGTGATGTGAAGTGGGAGCCATTGCTGCATGAGGGGCGGCATTATAATGGCGCGCCCCCGCGCCGCGGGCCGAAAAAGCTCATCCCCACCATGCCAGAGAACGACGCTCGACTCGCGCTTGTCCACGACTGGTTGACCAAGGACCTCGGAATACCTCCCGAGAAAGTCGAGCCCGCCTCCAGTGATGCGAGCTTCCGCCGTTATTTCCGGGCGTTTCGCAACGGCGAGACTTTCGTAATCATGGATGCGCCGCCGGGCAAGGAAGATGTGCGTCCTTATCTGAAAGTGACCGGCTTACTGGAATCCCTCGGCGTGCATGTGCCTCATGTGCACGAAGCAGACGTCGCCAGGGGTCTTTTGCTCCTCGAGGATCTGGGCGTCACCCAGTATTTGCAGCGCCTCAATGGGGGCGACGATCCGGATCGGCTGTACGGGGACGCGCTGTTCGCGCTCGCTGAGATTCAAACGCGGGGAGTGGATGCTGCTCGTGAGCTGGCGCCCTACGATAGGGAGCCCCTGGCGCGCGAAATGGCCTTGATGCCGGAATGGTTTTGCCGGCGGCATCTGGAGCTGACGCTGACCGCCGCCGAAAATCAGATCCTCGCCGATGCATTCGAGTTCCTGATCGCCGAAGCCCTCATGCAGCCGTCGGTATTCGTGCATCGTGACTATCACTCGCGCA
>Ga0307511_10001553_pt1 | contig 24336 bp, 28 predicted proteins | sample 13_EM_MG_FD_200266 | JGI IMG/M metagenome (GOLD analysis project Ga0307511, IMG submission 200266) | Populus trichocarpa ectomycorrhiza microbial communities from riparian zone in the Pacific Northwest, United States - 13_EM | ecosystem: Host-associated > Plants > Roots > Unclassified | place... | reverse complement strand
GGGTAGGTCCAGCATCCCGAGCCTATGAAATAACAAATGGAATCCCTAAATGTATACTCGACTTCCACCACCACGCCCCATTCCGGCCCTTCCCCTTTCAAAACAAATGAAATTAGGAACTAAATTGCTCACAGGTTCAACTTAGTAAAGAAATCCTCTACCAAATCTATAGTAACCTCCTTGTCACCGTCCTTCTCCTTCCTCATCCACACGTTCCTGTCATCTGCCTGCTCCCAGGAGCTCCACCTTCTGCCTATCCATTCTCCGGCTATACATACCAGTGCCACATGGCGACCGGTTTCCAGATTGTGGCATTCTGCACATGTTAGGTCTTCCCATGGATCCAGTGTATATCTCCACCACCCTAGTCTCCCTTTTCCAGTTCGACATTGTGTGTAATTATATAACGCCTTTCGGTTCCATTTCAGCACCCTTCCCATTCCTGTCCCTTGTACACATCTCTCCGCCTTCCTCTTTTTGACCCATGCTTGTTTCAACCCACCTTCGGTAATCCAGGTCTTTTTTGAAGTCTTTTCTGCACCTTCCTTTGCTAACTTGTCTGCCTTTTCATTTCCATAGATACCTACATGTGCTTTTACCCATCCCAAAGTTACTGCATCTTCCCCCAATTCCTCTTTTCTTCTACCTATCTCATCCACCACCCAGCGAAGGTATCTCATTCTCGCCTTTCCTGTCCTTCCAGCCTGCTTCGTCGCTGCTATCGCTGCCTGCGAGTCTGAAAGAATTAAGATTTTTTTGTGTTTGGAGTGCAGGTTAATGCTCCTCGGAAACCTGCCACCTCGCCATCCAAAACCGTCGCTACCTTTCCTAACCTAATTCCATATCCTTTTCTCTTATCTTGATTCCACCAACTCGCTCCCACCCCCCCTCTTCAAGCTTGCTCCCATCCGTGAAAATGACTATTGAGTCTTTACCAAATTGGAATATCCTCTGCTGCCATTTGGTTTTCGGGGCTTCACTCGAAAGCTTCAAATCAGCTTCATGGATGTCAGATTTTTTGCATTTACCCCCGAAGCTGAGTTTGGCTGAGCCATCAGCTAGATCCATTGCTGTCTTGATTATTCTTGTTAATGCTGTTGGTATGCCCCCTTCTTCCTCTTCTATCAGGTCCCCTAGTGCTGTCGGATCCCTTAATATCTTTCCCATCAGTCTAGATTGAGCGGCATCCATAGCCATGCCCGGTGACTCCACCCCCGCAATCTGGCTGACCAACTCCATCCTTGAACCTCTTGTCGCCCCCGTACATCTCAATAGTGCCTGGTACTGGAGTTGTTCAAACTTCCGTTCCTAATCTCTCTGATCTCTCCACCCCAATTCTGCTCCCCATAAGGCTATTGCCCTAATCATGCCCGTGTAGAGGTTTCTCCAGCTTGTGGGACTAATTCCCCATTGAGTATTACCTATCCCTCTACACCTTCCCAACATATTCCTTGCCTTTTGGATTCTTGCCTTCCAATGTTCTTTAAAGGTTAGGCTCTCATCCATAATAATCCCTAACCACTTAATCATCTTTACTTCTTTGTTCTTCTTCCTTCTCTTCCTCCTTAAAACTAACCCCCCATGTTTTGACTTTTCCAGTAGCAAGTGGTGCTTCTCCGCTACCATGTTGATAATAGCGTCTACTACTGATAGCAGGAAGTCCATATCCACGACCTTAGCTTCCACTTCATCCCAAATGCACAGACCAGCATGGATATCATCTACATATGATGGTAACCCGACCTCTGCCCCAGTGTACTCCTTCACCTCTGCCTCCATTTCTTCCAAAATAGAATACATTAGGGGCTTTAATTAGACTGCTCGTAGTCAGTCCCCCATTTGATGTCCGTGAACCGGATACTGGATGAAGACGCACCAGAAGCGTACAGCGACGAGTAAAGCGAATAGTTGATATGATACTAGAGTCTCTTGGTGATGATACCGTACAAGGTAATGTTCTAGCGGTTTAAGATAAATTCGAGAATAAACTGAACAAGAGGTGCAACTATCGAAGTTACGCTAGCCATGTGTCACACATGCAGCCCCATAGTTAAAGTCCGTTTAAGCTTAAATCCAGTACCGCAAAAACTCCGAAATAAGAGCCCTTGTCGAAACTAATGTTGGTTGCTATGTACAAAAAGAACTTATACTAATTCTACTTAGGCTAGCATCACCTGCAGCAGTTTGTGTCAAATTCCAATTCTCTTCCGTAGCATCCAATTCCTTAATTATAAAGTCCGGAAGACCACGAATTTGGAGTTTGTGATCTTGACTGCCATATGGGGGTAAAGATATACCGGTTTTCTACAAAGATTTGACTTCAGACATCGTCTGGTTGCCTTGGGACCGTGATCTGGCTTCTTGTTCTATGTATTTGTATGGTTGGTTGACATCTAAGACAGGCGTCGCATCAACTGCGGCTGCAGTGTTGCTCTTGATTTCGACAAGGCTCTTATTTCTGAGTTTATGCGGTACCATATACTCCGGACTTTGAAAGCAACGAGGGGTCAAAAGTGGGGCGAAGTGAGACATGCCCATATGCGGGCGCTGTAACAGAAGATGTCAACTGCTTGACCGTTACTGGCTTGAGTTAACACCAAGAATCCGACCCGTATAGCAAGATTTCACTATAGAGAGGGTACTTTCTGTAGTAAGTTTGAAATCTCCGCTGAGCTTCACTATAGCCAGGGTTTCAGTATAGCCAGGTTCATTATAGCCAGGCTTGCCTGTAGGGGACTGAGTTTTAATTCCCTCTCTACACACCGGTTTAGCAAGACTATCGTTCTAAATCAACTGCACTACGGTACGTGTGAAACAGGCCTTTACACCTAGAAATAGTTTTAGGCAAACCCAGAACGGGTATACATAGCGTACATTCACACTCTGCCTGGTGCAGGAGGTAATATCCCGTGGTTTCTCCTACAAAATCCGAGTTACATACAAACACATGTCTAGACACTTATTTTATGTTCTCGTGCCCTATTGTAGGCATTTGTATGGAATACCTTTAAATGATTCTCGCCTGGAATTCTTGTGCGCTGATGTTCAATATTTGACACCGCTCAAAGGCGCTGTATTCATTTTTCCAGAGATGGGTCCAGGTTACCTAGAGATGCTTTTCAGCAGATTTGCCAGTCAGTAAGTACGCTTTTGTGCATGCAGCGCGGGGCTTGTACTGACATGTCCTGCTTGCGCATGAGTACACCTTTCCTAGGAATACCTAAGGAATGTCGTAATTGACACATTAAATATGGATCAACTTTATACCTATAAGTAGAGGTTACTTTAAGCATCCTTCTGGTGTTTTTTTTTCGCTGTCATGTTAGTTATTGCTGCCTGAAGTTTGAAGAGCGAACGGTTGCAATGTAAGGATAAGGCTGGATTCGTCCCACACCTTCGTAGTGCAAGAATTGCTGAATGCTGACTCTCCTTCAAGGTGACAAAAATTACCCAATCTGATATACAATACTGAGTACACCTTCAGCATAATACCGATTGTAAATCTGCAAATCTTTTCAAGTATATACATATGTACGTAGGACCTACAATATACGCTAATGGAAAATTATGTCGATTCCGAGTGCTAGCGATGAACCATGGCCATCGACTGCACATTGAAATTTTATGATATTGCCAAGTACATGATTTGCACCAATAGGAGCTCATGCAAGTTTGGTATTTTGGACTAACATCCTGTGGACTTTTGGCTTTAGACATTCGGGAGATTCCTGTCCCCAAGTAAAAGTTGCTATAAGTACAGAGTATAGTATCCTCAGGTAAAACTAAGCTATAGCGCTCTGTACTGTATTTCTAGGTTGTGTATGTATAACTCGTCCTTTGTTAGGGGCAAGCCTTTGTCGCGACAACTAACAGCTGTGATAAGTTGAAGTCATGAATAGGTATCTACGCTCTTAAATGGTACATGTAGTTGTGTGGTCTAGCCCGCGCTGAATGTGGGATTCGAGTTGGAACCACTAGGCTCCCAATATATATAGGTAAAATCTCTTCAAAGACCTTGTGTTTAAGACTTCGCATGACCATGGTGCCGAAACACCATGACCTAGTATATCTTCATATATATACCGTGGCCATCCTTGTTATATCTGATTGTATGCGTGTGATCTCGCATCAAAAATTATAGCACAAGCGTTCACTAAATACGATCTTCTCTTGAGATCAAAAAAGTTCGGTCCAACTACAGAAATGGCTTCAAACCCACCCAAGCCGGGCAAACACCCATCACTTAGAGCTGCGTTACTTATCGGCCTGGAGAGGTTCTCAAATGACATCAGCAACATCGTGGCCGAGACAAAGAAAGTAAAGATAGGACTCTCGGACTACAAGAACGGTCCAGCGGGCCCACCTCCGGCAAATATCCTACAGCGCATTGATACTTTGAAGAGTAATCACAATAAACTTAAGGGGGATTTGGACAGTTGGTTTGTTTGGTTCGATCAATTGGTTGAGCGAGGGCAACTGAAAGACTCTATACTGGTCCCAAAGAAGTATCATGTTAGTGAGATCAATAAGCAACTGCGAGCCTTTCGCAGACAGTGGCATGCTCTTCGACGTGAGCGGAAGGGTATGGAGGCTGAACTAGAAGTAAAAGGTGAGGACGGCGTCGACACCATTCAAGTTATAGGCGAAATCCCCTAGTCAATATTGCAATGTTCGTTGGATCCTTTGCTTCTCGTCACACCTGCACGGAGTTCAGGGATTTATTGGGATTCAACCTGCCTTTCCCATATTTGATTCACTTTCATGTTAGTCATTGGCTTTTTGTTGACTTGACACGTCACTCACATCAAACTGTATATTAGCTAGAAGCCAGGGTAGAATGAAAAGTAAAGGTGGGCTATATTTTTTGCAGGACAGTCAGCAAAGTTGTCAGTGGGGTTTAATGGCCATCTTCCACATCCATAGTGTACAGACGCTCTAGCTGTAGGATCCCTGCTTTAAACATATATGCTGGTAAAATAAATGAAGCTTTTGGGTGTTTCCGAAACTTAGCTTTAGGAATCTCCGTATCAATATTATCCGAGTATCTTTCTGGTTCACGGACCATTAACGTTGTGAAGCTGAATTGCGATAATAAAATTGAAATGATCGCGGAATCTCCCCGACAAAACAGCCAACCGACCACTGGCCAACAAAGGGGCAGCCTCGTCTACCGCCGTCATTTTGTGCCTTGAGAGTATACCCTAAGAGAGAGCCATGCAATCCTCAGTTATACAAGGGATGCAAAATCACAATGGCCAAACTGGGCCAGAATTTATTGCAACGTCTATGGCTATCGGCTGGCCTTCAAGACCTCAGATCAGGCAGCAATATTCAATATCAAGAGCAGGAAATACAAAATAACTACAAAGAGCAGGCATCTTCCATAAATGAGCTAACCTGTAAGCCACAGTTCCAAGATATCAAATCTACACTGCTTCGTTTCCATTTCAGTAATGATTATGATTATACGATCCCTGATATCGGTATACAGGTAAAGGCAGTTACGGCGAGTCTCGGAAGTCTAGTAAAACACCATCAGTACACTCAGCAGGGCTGCTGGTCGCCTAATACTGCAGTATGAATTGCTTCAAAAGACAAGTGGACCTGTATCTCGACAAATATTCGGAATCACAGGGCTCGGGACATCGCATAAGGATACCCACCCTGAGAAACCAACAGTCTGTCGTTACGTATGGTTAAACCCAGTCACCAGATGTCTCTGATACCCCACTAGATTTCCCGCGTAGCTCGCTTCCCAGCGGTGATACTGTTTATTCTTTCGAACCACCACCTCGGCTTAGTAGATACAGCTCTGGCACATCCACTCCTGCATTGGCACAAATGGAGGGAAGTAGTTCTGACGAGGAATCAACCTTAAATAATTCTTCTCTCCCCCCTGTCCAAAGCTTCTCTCCACCACCATTCCCTGATGCCATCATGTCTGCTGCCATTGCGTTTGGAGCAAGCAACAAAACGGCGAAGGCCATCTCCACGGATGTGGAGTTGTACTCATTGTTTGATCCCCTCTTCGGTGAAGTAGCCTCCATGAACTCCACACTCCGGGAAATCTCGGAGGACATAGCTTTATTCTCAAGGCATTTGATATCCAATACAGATGGCCTGAGAATCATTGAGGTTCACCCTAAGGGGACCATAAAATCCAACCTTTCCTGTCGACGACTTTCTCCACAGCATACCACAGCGTACAGTGATAACAAGGTACGGCTCTGGCTGCATGAACTTATCACAATGACCGCATGGACGGATGAAGCATGGCAAGGAATGATATCCCACGAGAGAGGTATTCGACGAGAGCTTGCTTAAACTCATGAATATCTTGGAGGGGAGGCTATCAAAATGTGAGCAGATCCTGTTAGAAATACAGGAGAGAATTGGAGGCGCGTGGGCCCTTAGTTAAAGCAGGAGAAAGCATGGCGCACGATTTGGGGAGCCATGGCTTAAGTGGGCTTGGGGTGGAGTTACCAGGATGAAATGCTTTGTGGCACGACTGGAGAGGTTCATGAAATAGTGAGTGAACATCAACTACCAGCGCCCGCAGGATCGTTATATTTAAGTGCCTGTCCTTACTTGACATGCCTAATCTATAGCTAGATATAATTTTAGATTTTACCACATTTTATCTTTGCTGTGAACATTCGTCCAATCTGTAGAAATAAGTTTTTTTCACGATGACCTGCTGGCTGAGTGGAGAGCTATAATATTCGGTGATGGAAAGAAAGGGAGATGTTTCCCGACATATATGCAGTCCAAATCATATCACATGAAAGATATCCATCAGTTCAATGACCCCCCATGATTCCTCTGCTGTGGCTTCCCATCCCCATGGATCAATAACATCCCTACCGACATGTCCTGGGACTACGCTCTGCAGCCGCGTATCAAAAAACGAAAAATCACCGTGGTGAACACTATTCATCAGTAAGCAAGACCCACACACAGGTAAAAAGACTAGGTCAAAATCAAAATTGCGTATGGAAAGATTCGCGCAGGTAAAGCATCTTAACATTGTTCACAGCACATCCCTGGCATTACCCAAAACGCTCCTCCATAAAGTGGAAATCCCGTATCTACTCGTAGTGTCCATACTGATCGGTGGGTGGCACTGCTCTCACTGCTCTTTGTCCCTTTGATACCCGGTGGTGCAGAACCCCCCACTTCCTACAGCGCAAACAAAGTTAGGTTTGGTGCAGGAGTGCAGCATCAATTTGAAGTGAATATCCGGCTTGAGCAGATTCGGGTTGCGACCAACCCATGGTTCATATCTTGTCTTCCCTATATTTGGTGCAATGAAGCTTGGTGCTGATCGAATGAAGCACGCTCGCAGCCCACGGTTCGAACGTTCGGCTAATCCGGTGCACAGGTCTGGTTGCACGCTGCCAGCTGGGGCCTAGAGTGTATGTCCACATCATCATGAGCATCGCCCATACCACCATTAAGACTATCGCCCTCAACATACTTTACTACTAGCTATACAGTGGCAGCAGATTTCTTATAAAGTTCAGCATTGTAGATCGCAACTTTTGCATGCCCATCTGAACTATGGTTATCACGATCTTAAACAGACTAATATCTCGAGATCTTTGTGAAACAAAAGTTGTGATAACGTGCTCTGCGACCGACTACTTGATACAGTAATTGATTTCCCCAGCTTGGTATCTGCAGTTAAGCGTTACCTGACCGGCAGTTCCTTGGTACAGTTGTTGGAACAATATAATGGTCGATGCACGGAATGATTGCATAAGCGAGACTGAAGGGCTGAAGAGCTGAACGATGAGGATGGTCGGATAAAGTCATTTTCTCGGGTTAATTATGTTCCGTATGCCAAGAGTATTTAAGGCGGGGGAATTTCCTTACGTTTTGTCGATTTCATCATCAAGCAAGTCTTCCGTAGTATACGAATATACTGTCTATTATCTCGCGAACGAGACAACCGCTGAAGAGCGATTTCTTTAACAGTAAGTACTTAGCAGCTTCAAACTGGTACCTATGTACAGGACATACATACCGAAACCTATCAAAGTAGCCCTGTGTAACTAAATCCACCTTCTTGCAGATCATGAATTAAGACCCAACTGGAGCCAGTTAGACTGAACTAATCCATTTCCAGCATCCAACGGCACCCAGGGGTTTAGTTTCAGTCTCGCGATTAAGTAGATCCCGCAATCGAAGTCGACCCCTTGGCCAGATTTCACTGAATTCGTACTATTCCGGATGGCATCCTTCGAAACACCCAGTGATCCCACAACTGTCACCCCGAAGTTACCATGTACACCCTCGAAAAGATTTGGGTTCGTACTCTCCCCTACGTTCCAGACCCTAGATGCTGTAGGCCCTTTCGATGGTTTCCATTTTCTCGCCACAACAACCCCAGACCTGGAGCTTTATCTGCTTGTGACCACACTCGACCCTATCTCTACCAATTTCACTGAGATAAAAGTTTTGGGCCCCAAATTCAAATGTTGGCTAGAGCATTGTTCCAACAATACAATGAAATTCACCACCATTATTCTCAGTTTGAGCGGTACTGACTGGTGGACGGTGTAGTAACCCAATATGCAATAAGGAATGAGTATAAAATCCCGGAGAGTGAGATTGATTAGAATATATCTAGATATACCATATACATCATTGCCGAGTATAATAGAAGTACTATTGAAAGTTACTTAGCTTTCACCCTTTCCTAGGTAGGGAGGTGACAGGCAGGTATCCTGCTTTGACCCTGAATACATAATTTCCCTCTATCAAGCACTGCTATCACCATATGCGCTAATCTGGTGACAAAATGCTGAGTACGGCTCGGTAGAGTTATTTGGGGGTCCATAGACAGGGATCCATAGAACAAGAATCTAGACGTACTGTAGCTATACTTAGAAGGCAGAAACATGAGTGCCACAAAGGATACGGTCTAGCCTGAATGTAGAACTCCCAATTATCATGATCGTTTCAGTAATAAACAGGCGTAGCATGTGTGTAAGTCATGATCATTTCAACTGCATGCGTGTCCATACTAAGTAACCAAGTCATTCTGCTATGTTCCGTTCCACAAAACAGAACATGTACAGGAATATACTATGGTTCAGCACATGAAACAGAAAGCTTTCAATCAATGTACGACGTTTTTTTCTCAAACTATCTAGATTTGGCACCCCGTTGAAGTGGAGACAGTGTGTTCCCATCCATATACATATTTGCAATTTCCTCAGGCCCTGCTCTGGAGAGGACTTGCTGTAATTTCCGCCTTCCCGCTGTTACGGGTGACAACTTCTCAAGGATTGGTCAAGGCTTTGACCCCACAGGATTTCAACATTATATCTGCGGGGAACTTAGTCTGGTTGGAGCAAGCCCCTCCCTTTGGCTGAATATGCCCCCACATATCCGAGTCTATATATACCAAAAATATTCATCCTCACCGCAATTTTCATTTCTGTCGCCTTCCCATTCTCCGTCTCAATACCTGGTATTCCTCCCCCATGGCACTCAAAAAACTCCTCCATTTTCTCCTTCATCACTTCTTCCTCTGCAGTGACAGGTGTAGTGTGTGGCGTATGGTCCGCATCAGCTTCCAGATGGGTACGGTCCGAGGCGGGTTCTGTACGATGCGAGGTAGGGTCTGTGGATCTGGAAGGAGCAGAAGAGCCACAGTGATGGACATGCGACGTCATGTTAAAAGTATGCACAACATAATTGCGGGTAGGAGTGGATAATTGTAAATTAATTCATTTCTGAGACAGTACCGGTAGTGGAATTGCCATGGTGATATCATCCTCGCTTGTCAACTTGGCAAAAGCTACTCCGATGAGACGAGCTCAGGGTAACGCTTTGCAACTGGTTACGAAGAAATGCTTGTTGAGCCTCATATGCGAAGAGCCTATTGCTCGAGCCCTATTCCAAGTTCAATTTGTTACGCACATACTTGGGGAGGTATCTGTCTAGTATTATTGATCTCGGCACTCAACCCTATAGCTTGGCACGTCAACCCGAGGGTGCTCGGTGTCGGGTGTTGAGACCCGAGACAATAGCTATGTCGACGCCGGAACTACAGTACTTTTCCAATTGCAAATCTGCCTACTTTTAGGGTGTTGACCCATGGCTAGCAATATGTCAGGGAAGGTACAGTACTGCCTAATAAGTATTTGGGGGATAGTCCCTTCGCTACAGGCTGCAAGTGGCTTATATATAATATTATGCAGTAAAGTACTAATGAACGCACGCCAACGAATCTCCTGGGGATGCCCTGGATATGCCACTCCTGCAATAGCTTTGCTCAAATCACCTGGCTTTTCCGACCTCTGGATATATAAGATTTTATGGTCTGGATCTTGAGAACTGCCAGTCTCGAATTCGAACCAGTAGACTGCTTGGCTTATCAATAGCTCCATAGCTTAAACTCGGGCGAAATATGTAGGAATTCACATTTACAGCCAAGATATGTGAGGGGAGGAATTCTGGATAGGTAGATAGATCTATAGTACAGGACACGAGTGGGGGAAAGGTCGGAAGAGGTGCTGACGGACTATGGGGATATCATTCCTGCGCCTATTCAATTACCTGGCTCTTAATAGTAGCACTCGCTTGTATATCGCACAAACGCTGATAGCTTTAGTCTACTGTGATGCGTAGTGAGTACAGAAAATAAAACCCCGCAGTGTTTATAAAAAGGGCCGTTTCTGCTGTTTTTTGCGTTGCCATGCAAATAACCATAACTATGAATTTAGTTGGGTACTAAGATTTTTGTTGGTAAAACCACATAGGTCAGGAAGTGCGTAGCCATCTATAGTTTTAAAAGACCCCACGCGGAGAAGCGACTTGAAGGTGAGGGTCGTGCAATCAGGCCCAGTAGATACCTTAGGAGATTAAGTTAGTCCCATATCTCTACTTATAGTGCCCAACCTGAAACTAACGGGACAAACACAAGTTGATTAAATAGGCTGACTTCAGGGTAACCCAGATCTGGTCAATCGGAGGATTCAATTATGAAACAACCGGTAGGTTTAACCCCTGTCAATTCTTGATCGGAATTCTGAACCGAAGTCTCATGCCCAAAAGTAAATAACCCAAGATTTGGTGGGACTAAATAGTACGTTATTGCCTTGATATTTTGCACCAGACTCCACTCTCCTGCTGGGGCTCCGATCCAGACTACCGAACTCCAGGTCCCATCGAACTCTTTAAACGAAGAGATGTTAGTTAAACTTATTCCGAATTTATAAGGTCTGGGGAGACCATGGTAGATAATATAAGAATCTGCTTAATTAGGGAAGCTCCACGCCCAGGGTTGTTGATTCTCCTACCAGCCTATAGCTGAACTTCCGAGTCGGTGGCCGCCCTTCAAACCCCACCCGGCTTGGGAGCGCTCGTCTGGAACATCTATCCTCGAAAGAGTTCTGCTTGAAACTTCTCATTGTGATGGGATAAGATTCTATTGTGAGGGTTTTGGATACCGCAGATGTTTTCTTGCATGACGCTTATAATTAATAGCGCGGTAGTCAGATATAGGTAACACCTGCTAGGCTGCACTTGGTCCTTGTCAGTCTCTATCTCAGGGTAATAGAATAAATTATGCCACAATAGGTAACCCAATCCTCCAGAGAAAACCAGACTACATAGCGGTACAGCTGTTGTGAAAAGTGCCAAAAGGGAAGACTGGTCTCAATAGAGCCAAGACCCCAAAAATGGTAGTTATGTGGATATCCAGGAAAGGAAAGTGTTCTCCTGGCTGCACAAGTGAGGTTCAGAACATACTTAGTTCCATTAGGCGTTTTTCGAGAGCTCTCGAGAATTCCTACCTTCCCTACATAGATCCATATCGAGCAATGCTTACTTTACGTAAACAGGGCATTTGGCCTTTCTTACGCCTACTGTGCGAAGTAGGTTCTCTATGGTTTGCAATCGCCGAATACCGGGCAGTACACCAACATGCATGGTAGGCTTGTGATTGCATATTGGAATTCGATACCTTAGAGGTACCAAGTATTTCACCTTTGCCATCAAATTTAAGAAAAACTTTCTGTAAACTAGCCAGCAAAACCCTTGTAGCGTGATTAATATAGACTGGTGCCCTGGCCTCGCCCATGTCAATGCCACCCATGTAAGCCAACATAGTAAGAAATATCCCCAAAGACGCCTAGTTAATAAATTCCTCCAGAGATGCTTGACCGATTATGAAACCAAATCGCAGAAATTCAGCCCAAAAAATCCCGCCCCAGTGACTTCCCCTCCTTGAAATGACTTCCCCCCCTTGAGATGCGCCCCCCCCCGCCTGTACCAAACAATGAAAGTTCCCAAATCTATCTGTAGGCCTTACCCGGTAGCCATCGTGTGAGAGCATTCCTCCGCCTTGGCTTCAGCCCATGTGCCTCTAGTGAGGACTGCGCAATGGGATCAACAGACCCCCCATGCCGAAACCGAAGTGCCAAATGTACCTCTGTCTCGAAGTACTTCAACACATCCTTCCGACCCCATCGCAGCCAGCGATGATCGCTTGTAGGGGCATGTCGCCAGTGTGTTTGAAAGCACCTTCTGTCTCTTCGGTCGTAGCCAGTCAAGTCAAGGGTTGTCTGGACAACTTCTATTACGCCTGTGCAGCTCACAAATTGCGTCAACTTACTTACTCCTATACAGTCAAAAACAGGAAAGTTCCGTGTTTACATACCCTCGGTATCAACTGTCGTTGGGAGATTCACGGTATCATCTTGCTCAGTTCTAACAACGGTATAAGTCCATTTTCGGTTTTGGTTTTTGGTAAATCGCTCTCGGTGTATCGTGCGCGCTATCAGCTCCCCTTGATCGTCCGGATACAGTGTTTCACCCTAGAGCACATCGGTTGCTTGTGAGCAGGCATCCCCGTCTCCTTGGGCTTGGGTTGACCTGACCACATACCTTGCGGACCAGCCACCTTATTTGTCGTCGTGCCATCTTCCTTCCAGTACAAGCGTCATCAAAACTATGGTTGTGGTGAATGGTGGTGTGCCTTGCGGGATCATATTCCTCATCGAGGACATAGCCAAAGCTACTTCTTTGCACAATCGCAAGTGTGGGTGGTGAATGTTTTATTCTCTCATGCAATTTGTGCTGCACAGCGCCACGCATTACCGCAGCAATAATTCTGTTACCGTTAATACCTTTGTCCACAAACGCTCAGCATAAGGCACTCACTGGTATCTATCTTGTGGTGTTATTAGCCTTATATTCCGAGTTTGAGTCCACGCCTCCATCTTCCGCCGTACATATGGCGAGGCTGCGAGCCCACCAACAAATATCATGGCCTACAAATCTTAGTTTTCGGACTTCAGGAAGGCAGAAGCAATAATTGATTTACCTGTAACACGTGCCCACTGCTCTCCAATGCCGCAATATGGCCTTGCACCAACTGCAGAACTTGGAAGATCACATCGTCAAAGAACTTTTTCATCAATGACCTTAAAATTATGTCAACATTAGAACATACCCACAATCTTTGATCTCGTGTTGCAGTGTTGCAGGATACACAATACTTACTTGCTGAGGTCCAGAACCCCGCAGTCTATCCCCGCTTTGGGTATTGACGCTACCCCGACGGTTTCACTGAACTCAATAGGCCTTGGAATATCATTCTCGTTAAATGACGTTTTGTATTCGTCGAAGCGTCGATGCGCATTCAGGAAGTCACGCAGTCGGTAGCTCTCTAAAATGTGTTTCTCATCGTTCGACGACTCGCCAATTGGCTTCCAGGCTTTGTGCAGGAATACATCAAATGCCTCGTTGATGTCCATGGCTCCAATGAGTCCACCACAAAATCCTCCCAGAGGTTTCATTTGTAGGTGCGGCCCACTAGACGAGTGCTCCAGTGACTTGATCTCGAATGCAAAAAGATCCTGAAGGATAGGTTGTGACAAGTTAGCCTGTGTCTGTCTGGCTTGAGCCTCAAGCAGTTCTATGGCAACATACTGTGGTTCCACCTCCAGCATCACAAACTAGGACTTTCTCATTTGCCTAACAAAAATTCCGTTGCAGTCAGCATGAATCTAGAAACCATTCTTCGTGCTTGGTAGTCTTTGGGGGAGCTACTAGGATGCACTACAGCTTTAGACGCATGAAAATATACTAACCGCTGCAGGAGGAGTATTGCTAACCATCGCGTCTATAAGGACATTGGTTGCAGCGCCCTCAGGCTCCAACAAGGTGCTGATATTCCCAACAAAGCCAGCCGCTGGGATAATATCCTCTTGCAGTTTTCCGATCATTTCAGGACTAAAAAAAGCAGGCACTGTGAACACCCAATCGATACTGAAATCTTCATTCTTGTAGTTTCCTTTGTAGTCCCGTCGCAGTTGAACGTAGAACTCTCCCAGCATTGCTGAAAGAAAGTGCTTCACCATGTCCTCAGGAGCTACCGTATTAGAGGCTCCTCTATTTGCAAGTCTTCTATGAGAGCCGGCAAAAGAACCAGGAATATCCTCTCCGAAGCTATCATTTGTTGTCGCAGGATCGAGTAGAAGCTTGAAAAATTCCCGTGGCTCTGGACAATGCTCGCTCACCTGCAACCCCCAGTTGTATTGATGGCTTCCATATCGACTGGAACCCTCGGGATCGCTCCCTTGGTGACTACCCCGGGCGCAGTAGCATAATTTTGTAGGGATTTTTGGCATGTCGGAGTTGTTAAAATATACAGGTCTTATTCTCCCCCGATGCCTGGTGTCCGTATCGACATAGGCGAAGCCTGCAATTTTAGATCAGGAATGTCCATGTTAGTTTCACGTAGAGAGACATTCCGTGCGCGTGCATAGGTAAACCTTACCCGAACATGTTGTCCCAAAGTCCACGCCAACAATAAGAGAATGCCCCGCCATTGAGAAATACGAATTTTTCAGGATCTAATACTGCAGGAGGAATCGCGAGGGAAATGGCTTAATGTCAGTGTTGAAGGTAGTGATTCTTAAAGATTAAGGAATCAAAGTGTGGAAGCTAATTGTGAAATGCGTCAATCAATCAAGTGGGCGATGTCTGGGTGTCCGTTATATGATATCGTTGACCTTCTGGCATGAAGCTGCGAATCCCTTGGAGGCGTCAGAAGAGCCTCTGGCGCCATACAAATGGAGACATGTATCGATAATTCAGTGTAAATCACTGCATGTTCCACAATTGAGAATGACGATTACACGTGCATGCAGCAGCTAGTGTTGGTTTTTCTCGAATACGTGTAAACCTGACACAAGTGACGATCTCTCTATCGGTATCAGTTATCAATACGCATGCGGCAATATGCAGACTCGTGATCTAGTCCGCATAGAGTACCAAATGCCTTGACCACCCACATGCCCAGTATACCCTCCTGGGTACAGGACCCAAATTGAAGTGTCGTCTGGACAGCATTGATATCTACCTATATTAAACGAACCTCTCTCCGGGTCCAATCCCAACAAGCCGACGAAATTTCGGCCCTCTTGCAATTGTGCAACCAGTTCCCACAAAACTGGTGTCTGTTCCCTCAAAATGCGTGCCCCTCCTATCGACAACCGCCCTTCTCCACGTTCTTCTCCAGTTCAGCATCCCCAAAGGTCCAAAACTGATAACCTTTCCAAAAACCGTCGCGGGGACAAAGTACTTCTGAGACAACCACCCCGGGCTATGACCTCATTTCAGGAGCCACCAAGAATGTCGTACTGCCCCCGGAGTGCTCAAGATAACTCGAACACTTTGTCGCAGCTCAGCAATATCATTTGGAGTGTGGCAATGGGGCTTGCTCCAAAGCTTACAATGTTTCCTGGCTTCTGCAAATTGCCAAATGGAAAATGCGAGGCGGTTAAGGAGATTGAATATCAGCTGGAGGATTATGAAACAGCATTCTCTGCAGAACGTGGACATAGACATTCGAAGCCCTCCGCGATAGCCGCAGTCATCTCTACCTATGTGTGGGATACTATCCAGGAATACCGGATTTTTATGGATGAGGCAGCGGCAGATCTCAAAGTTTTAGCTAAATGTAGAGTATATGATAATATCAATTAGTTTACCTTTATCCATACTGACTGATGAAAACGCAGTAAGCGACAATCCCGATCCTGATCACAGTTCTGAGGAATTGGACGAGGAAATCTACGCCGCTCGTATGGTAATGCACGGAGCTGGTAGAGAACTCAATAGCGACTCAAGGGCAGAAAAAAAAGTATTAAAAGAGATGCGACCACTTTACAAGCACTTTTTCAGGGATCAAAGCGATGCGGAGGGAAAACGGTTAATATGCGTAGAGCTTGGAAAGCATGTTTGGGAATACGCAATGGAATTGAAAAATCAAAAGGGGCGTATTGAGATCACTTTTGATCCTAAGTGTACAACATCGCGTTATCGGCAAGATCTTCACCAAAGGGGCCTTCGAATTACATACTTTGAGGAACAGCGACAACCTAATCAGCAGGATTCTACAGGACGCCGTTCGGCCCCACCAGTGCTCTGGTTTCCGGAGGTTACATTATACCGACGACGGTTCGACGCGGAGGAAACTGCAGTCATCTTCCATGCCAAATATTCACGGGACCTTGGGAGGTTGATTGAGAGGGCTGAATATGTTGAACAGCAGCTTCTTACCCGCAAATCCCACGATACTGCAGATACCACTTACAGGGGTGGTGTTGATCATGAGACACTCGAGCGAAAAAGAACCATGAGTCTTGGAGCACTGATCGCAGCCAACCGTGGCACCAGTGACAACCCCGGGGGCACACGGCGGGAGGGTCAGCATCCAGTCAGCATTGGCCCAATCGGCTCACAGGATAGCGACTCAACTCTGGTCGGACTTCCTCCGGCTATGAAGAAGACTAGAGAAAAGCCAGATGCCCATCACAACGAGAATTCACATGCCATCACGCGGACGCGCGGCTATGAGTCAGAGAAGCCCAGATCTCAGGGTCGACCCACTGGACAAACTCAGGGCGAAGGTGCAAGTCAGGGCGGGATATTTTCCCGAATCATCAAACTCCTTCTGAATCTGTTTAGAAAAAAACCATCGCCATCAGATAATCTCAGGACGTCACACACCGAGCCGACCGCTAAACGACACAGAAGGCCGAAAGTATAAATTCAAATATCCAGTATTATGCCAGATTGAAGTGCTTTTGTGTGTATATAAGGGTGATTGGTCCTGACTTCCGCACACAGATAATTATGGCCATTAAGAGAGGAAACTCGGGGTCGACGTATGCCCCCATGCAGGACACACGTCACTCAGAATTGTCAGGTACACGCGCATTGGATACTCTACGGTCACAGGATAAAAGGGAGCTTGCCCTGTTCGAGGAGGTCTTGGGGTTTTTGTATTTGTTATATTATGTTGGTTGTTTCCATGGTTGGCTTTGTGGAAATATAGCGGTGGATCAGATGACAGCATAGTTGGGACGTTGGTTAGACATAAAGGGAAGATACATGGGTAGCTTTTCTTTGGTATTATTGATAGGATTGGGTGGTTGGCAGAGAGATGGGTGGATGGATGGAGGAAAATAGGAGATGAATCTTGTATGGGATGGTGGGTAGTAGGCAGGCATGTAGGTGGGGTTTGGAGGAGGGGTATTATCTCGGAAAATTTTTCTTTAGCAACTAAGTATTTATAAACGTTGGAACTTGAAAGCCTAGTGCATCTACTAAATAGAATTGTTTGCCGGAATTTGTCGGGCGCCCGAGGCCACAAGTTTGTCATGAGGTAAGACCCGGGATAATACTTACACCTATCATGTAGTTCGTTAACCTAACCTCTGCAGCTGTAAGTATGTGTATTGATTGGCACATATATTAGGACTCTAGGGGTGAAGAATCTTACGGTTTCCATCGAACTACTTTGAGGCCGTGGGAGGAATGCACGGACCTGAGGGTGGGCATGCCATATACGTAGATAAAATCACTACTTGGCCCACAAATTTAATCGACTCTCCAAACAAAACCATGAACTTGAATGCAGATAACAAAGAGAACTAGACCAAAGAAACTACTCCATACACCTTAAGTTTGCATTGACCAATAAACAGTTCAAATGGTTGATAAAATCGGCATTTTCTTTTTACATCTGCAGACAGAATGGTGCGGCGAATACTCAATACACCAGTTATGTTTTCGCTGTCCAGCCATCAACCTACGGCGATAAATTATTACGGTGCATACAGCTTGCAGCCAGCTAATTGTCCACGGACTGGTTCTTGCTTTTTAAGCTGCATGTATGACAAGAATCTATCAATATACCGGGTTAACCAAGGGCATCATAATGTCAAGTGGACCAATGTTTGACATGTCTGCGGCTGATGGGAAACTTTGTCAAACTTTCCACGCAGTAAATTTAAAAATTCGAGCACATAAACCAACGTACGAAGTCGACTAGGTCCGGCACCGCATACCATAATAAACTTGGTCTCCTACCCCGAAAACACCATTCAGGTGATGGAGTGGGTGCTCATGGGAGCCCGACCGAATTATTCACTGACCGATCCCGATTCTATGCAGACCTATCCTGCAATCGAGACACAAATATCGTCATTGGAGTCAACCGACCGGCACGCAAATTACTCTTTCAGTCTGCAATTCAAAACGTGATGTATGTACCCCGTGAGTTCAAGGCGCCAACTATCAGTTTTAGCGTACTTCCCATCTGACGTCACTATCATACAGTTCTTTGTATACCTATCAGAATTCACTTCGGCATTTCATCACTAACCGGTGTGGCTGTAAAATATACGAATAGACGAGGGTTATGAGAGCTTTGGTTAGCAGAAATCATTGCACCCACTCAGTACTTGATGTCTGAGCATGTAATATGTCTGTATAGGGGTGCTGGTCTGCAGGGGTAGGTTAAGCGAGGTCGCGATCAGGTATTTTTTCTAGTAACTCAATCAAACCAGCACCAAATCAATTTCTCTATAGCTCAACAGAATATACAGATGGAGGGAAGTCTATGAAGCTAATGAACATACCATTTGACTCTTTGTTGATATCACACGATTGCCATATCCTAGAATTTGTCATATCCTTCTAGTAGAACTACGAGCACAAGCAACCTTGCCTTACACCGAATGGGGACTGTGAAAGGCTCAAAAGGTTGCTATTCAGAGGTCTATCCTTTCAGGCTATTGGATATTTGATGTCGCCTTCATTTGACAGACCTATGTTAATGTCTATGCTTTTTCGTAATGTGCCTCCAAAGTACAACTTTATCCAGCTCTGACCACGTACCATGAGTAGGGTATCTATAAGACTCTACACTCTCTATATATTACTTTGAGATGTTGCTTACTTAATTTGGACTCGGTTAGATTGAGTTATAAGAAGGAATACTGAATTTGAGCCTTACCCGTACCCTCCTCTTGAGAACTTTGTTTCTCCAGAATGAAAGTGTACTTGGCGAATTGGAGACAGAAAATCATCAGATGAGAGCGAAAAGGGGGAAAGTTAACACAGCATTGTAGGTGGGGATACGGTAAGGGGGTCAATATTTATATTGCTGCTGTATTGCAGATAGTGCGGGGGAGCTCGATCACGAGAGCCCACTGGCGAATACACTACTATTTCGCCCAATGTGGGTTCCTATCTGGCGGAATTTTTCACAGCGCTGATTTTTTGTCCTCGGACCTGATCAATATCGATTGACTGGTTTTTACTCGTCGGGTCTCAAACACAACTTATAAGCTTGCATTAAGCCACCACCAATGAATCGGCAGAAATCTTTCTGACATCTCCAGTGATGCACCACGAGGCTCTGAGCAATAAAACTGCTCACCTTTCTCATCATCCAATTCTCTGTAATGGCTGCTATACATCTTGGATACTCGGTTCACCCAGTGTGCTTCTGAATTCTTTGAGATTCGCTTTCGCTTCCTGCTGGTAAGTTTCAACCCCATGCGCAACCTGTGCATTTCGCACAATGGTATACCTTACAGTCCCAGGTTAACCCCATATCAGTAGCTTTGTAAAGCCGAGCCATGTCAGGTGTGGAAGCAATTGGCCTGGCGCTGGGTTGCAGCACCCTTGCCTTCGGCCTCGTGCCTTCGATACTGGACTATCGCTCCCTTCCAGAGCACTGTGCTGAGCTCCAAGATTTTATCAGCCGGCAGAGCACGTCCTTGGCGGTCATGGAAGCGGACTTCACGGCTCTAATGGATCAGGAACTGTTGTCACCTGGTACAGTCTCCATGAGCGAAGAAGAGGTGGAGTCCCTTCGCAATCTCTTGCAGAGATACCGGAAATGCTTGGAGGACTTCAGAAAAATGTTGACAATAATGGTCAAACCTAAACCTACGACGACAGCTTTCGACCTACGACGACTACAAATGATCCTGAAGGGTAAAACTGGACCAGGGCTTGGAACCTTGCAATCGCGACAGAACTTCCTACAGATGTACATGATTGAGCTCGAGGCGACTGGTTACCGGAGGAAGTTAGAAACCAACCGCACGATGAATTCATTCTTTGGGTCGAGACTGAGTAAGACTCGGCTTGGACAACTAGCCTCGGCGGTATACAAAGTCTCCCCTTTCTATCCGAGTACCTGTGGTCCAGCTTGTGCTACGACTAATGCTTCGCCTCCGACACTGGCTCCACCACAAGTCGACATGGTTCGACCAGGTTCACCGACGGACACCCTCGTCGGCACAGTCCATTCCAAATGTGATGACGTGCAGCTAGACATTCAGGCACAAGACGGCGCTGGTAGTTTTGTGATATCAAAGGGTTCGGTGAGGGACTAGAAAATATACCAACAGCACCATATTAACCTTGAATTATCTGCTGTTCTCAGCCAAGCCTGGTGCATTTTCCACACCTCGAAACTACTTTTACTCAGAGGGATCACCGAAAGATGCTCGGGACCATGTTGATGCAAACTCTATAGGAAGGGGCGGTTCACTCAGCGCGTGAGTATCGGTAGGTGCTTTGGATCATGAATGGGACGGCCATAGACTTGAGTCCAAAGCAATTTGTACATTTTACCCCAAGGATGCCCAAGGTGAGGGAAGGAGATAGTGAGATAGTGATGAGGGGAGGAGATAGTGATGAGGGAAGGAGATAGTGGTGAGGGAAGTGTTTTGCATGGTCTCTAACATATCAAAGCATTATAGGACTCAAGGGATACACAAGGGGAATAGGAAGGAATTTATGCGGCAAAGGGCATTTCAGATGATAGGAATTTTTCATTGGTTAGCCACCTATAAATGCCCCTTTAATGTTAAGTGTACATACTATCCTAATTATCTCACCGGGCGTTAATTACCATAAGTGTATAATATACCTAGGTACCTGAAGTATCCCCAAGTTACGGACAGTGTACAATATATCTATAGAACTATCTACTCAGTCAAATGCTTATCCAATTGATTAGCCACACTGTAGCGATGAAATTCTTCCTTGAAGTTAAAACACCTCCATATTGGTGTGGCGCCAGATCCGGTGAAACATTATTCCTTGGCCAAAGCTTGTTTCAACGTCTTGACAAAAGCATGAATGCAAACAATTTGGTATACTGGTAAGTGGCAGCAGTAATCTGGTTGTGAACCCGAAGTTGATCATGCAGGGTATCCGGTACTAACACGCCATGGGGGTGCCAGGTAACAGTACAAAAAGATTTAATAATGTGCTAGCTAGAAATTTAAATCTGCTCACCTTGCTTACTCCAGTCACAATGTCAAGCGGATGAAAAGGAAGAAGTTGACGCGCCAGAAAGTGGTTGTTATGTGCAAGTCGTAGTACCTCGGAGATAGCATAGGCTCAATGCACAGCATAGATGATGGAAATTAATATTCTTGTACCAAAGGGGCCTCCCTGGCTAAAATATGTACTGTACCTGACGTGCAAGCTACATCAACCAGTTTCGATGCATTTACCATCTTGAGCTCATCCATGGATCTTAGTAACCACACTATGGTCTTCCTTTGGGCTTACAGCTCTCACTCTGGTTCTGTCTTTATAGGAGCTATTTGGCTATATCATTGGTTGAATTCAACAACTTACAGCAGATCAGAGCTTGACCGGTGCAGCCAGGGGCCTATAATGAAGTACCTGTTGTAACCAACATTAGCTGCAGACACCGATGTTCAAAAGCTCCCTACTTCTAGTTACGTTTGTGTGCCAAATTACCCTCCCTGATGTGGAAGTCTATATTATTCTAAAGTATAAGCTGTTCAGAGTACTGTACATACTGTACATAAGGAGGTACATAAGTCCCGTAGATACAACCTCTGAAATATGTATAAGTACTTACTTGGTACCGAGGCTACTCATAGTATGCCTCCATGACCATGAGCCCATATATCTGGAGGTTATGTGTTATACCAGCTCAAAAGCTTGTGAGATGCCTCTGTTTTACATACGGACTCATCAACTTTGAAAATGTATGAAAAATAGTACGAGTCCAAATGTAAGATATTAGTTCTGCTAAAAGAAGATGATGATCTGGATGTCCCTTTGGTATTTCAATACGTGAAATACCTCCTTTGCGGCCAACTCCTGTCTATCATTTTGTTGTGCGCTTGTTTCGGGTGCCGAATATGTTGTATGCACACTCAGCAACTGTCTATCATAAGTATACCTACGATAAGTAGATACCCTGGCAATCCTACGCATAAAAACAGTTCCTATTTTCCATACTTATTTCAGAGTGTTACACTATGGTGTTTATTTATTTGTCATTCTCAAGATTGACGGGCTTTCGATCCATGACTAAATAATTGCCTCTCAAGCTCCTACGAACAGCTGGCTTTGCCCAACGCGAAACGGACACATGCAAAAGCCAAGTAACAGATTCCGAGTCACGATTCGTGATCATAATATTTAAGTCACATACCTAGCAAAACGCTCGAGCTAACACTGAAATAGTAGTCTCAGCAGCGCAGAAACAGTCAGACTCTACAAAATATTGCCTCTTGTATCATGCGCTGCCCGATCTTCATGCTGGTGAGGTGTACTGTATGTACCGTACTCTGGGGTTTCGCTGGCTTACGACAAAGTAAATTTACATACAAATTAGAGGGTTGTAAATACATAGTCACTACTGCTATACTACCCAACCCGCCTGTAGGTACTCTGATCCCTTGTGAGACTGCAGTGGGGCTGGAGGACCTGCTGCATGTCTCATGATCCCCCGGGAGACCCCCGCTAGTAGGTACCACGTATCCATACATATCTACTATACGTAGATGTTGGTGGTGTATTTAAGCCCAATACCATACCCAGAGTAGGTACGGTACCCGTATCAATTTACCTCATCATTGTGCGTGGCTAGTCTCGAGCTTGTAGCCTCAAGTTACTGTAGGCTATCGCCCCCTTCTGCTGTACCCCTTAAATTCATTGGCGCTCTGGCGGGGCAACGCAAAATATGTACCAGCACCCAAGCCACCACCGGCAAATACTTCGGGCAGAACTATAGAGGCCGAGGCATTTCTCCTGCCAGCCATGTACCATATCCCCTGCCAAAGGGGTAGGCAAGTACCTACATAAGCTCTGCGTACTACCTCCCCACATTGTTTCAACCAATTCTAGTGAGTGATGGAGGACCTAATTTTACCAGCACCAGTACTTTACCCACTCATGTCACCGAAAAGTATCCATACTCAAAAAGTTTTTTACAGCAACTGAGACGAACGGAGGTATTTCCGGCGACATGGGTGCTTGTCATACTGTAATTGGTGGGGATGAGACCGAGAAGGGGGATATTACCGAGGTAAAACCTGCATACTTGGCACTCCTCAGCAAGCCCCACGAGTACCTCTATGGAAATTCTATATTGCTGAAACTCATGCCATAACTATATCGAACCCGCTCTATATCATAGACATACTAACTCAGCTGCAAAAAAAGTCCTTAAACCGCTACATATGAATCAGAGCAAAAAGTACCCAATAACCCTCCCCTTAACATATGTCACTCTATGACTACCCTATCTAGGCATTAATCTATTCCGATAGGTACTATGGATCACTCAAGGCCCTATATCTCTATTAGCATGTAAGATAGTACCAGTCTCCTAGCCTCCAATCCCTGGGGGTTCTCTACTTACCTCGAAAAATGCCCGAATTTGTAAAATCCGCTGCTGCTCCTCAATTTCCACCTCTTTAAAGACTTTAATGGCAGTACAGACCTCTACATCAATTCGTAGCACTACCTAGGGGTCTGTTTCATGATTGATGATAGTTGTTGGTATACACAGACTTGTGGTAGGTTTGATACTGTCTCATTCAACTGCTCCCCCCCCCCCCCTCTTCAACCGCCTCCCCCCCACTGGAGCACATGGTTGCTATATGGGGATTACAATGCCTGGAAAGAGGCCAGCAAATTCCCGACCTTTGAAGCCTAAAAAGGAGGGTATAGAAG
>Ga0307511_10001552_pt1 | contig 24337 bp, 24 predicted proteins | sample 13_EM_MG_FD_200266 | JGI IMG/M metagenome (GOLD analysis project Ga0307511, IMG submission 200266) | Populus trichocarpa ectomycorrhiza microbial communities from riparian zone in the Pacific Northwest, United States - 13_EM | ecosystem: Host-associated > Plants > Roots > Unclassified | place... | reverse complement strand
AGACCTGAGAAAGGCTCGCAATGCCCAAGCAGATCAGCTTCGACGAGGACGCTCGTCGGGCTCTGGAGCGCGGCGTCAACAAGCTGGCCGACGCCGTCAAGGTGACCCTCGGCCCGCGCGGCCGGCACGTGGTGCTGGACAAGAAGTTCGGCGGCCCGACGGTCACCCTCGACGGCGTGACGGTGGCCCGTGAGATCGAGCTCGAGGACTCCTACGAGAACCTCGGCGCCCAGCTGGCCAAGAGCGTCGCCACCAAGACCAACGACATCGCCGGCGACGGCACCACCACCGCGACGGTGCTGGCCCAGGCCCTGGTCCGGGTCGGCCTGCGCAACGTGGCCGCCGGCGCCAACCCCACCTCGCTGGGCCGCGGCATGCAGGCCGCGGTCGACCACGTGGTGGAGTTCCTGAAGAACAAGGCCACCCCGATCAAGGGCCGCGACAACGTCGCCCAGGTCGGCACGGTCTCCTCCCGCGACTCCTCGATCGGCGCGCTGCTCGGCGAGGCCATCGAGAAGGTCGGCGAGGACGGCGTCATCACCATCGAGGAGTCCTCGACGCTGGCCACCGAGCTGGAGATCACCGAGGGTGTCCAGTTCGACAAGGGCTACATCTCCGCCTACTTCGCCACCGACCCGGAGACGCAGGAAGCGGTCTACGAGGACGCCTACATCCTGCTGCACCGCGAGAAGATCTCGGCCCTGGCCGACCTGCTCCCGGTGCTGGAGAAGGTCGCCCAGTCCGGCAAGCCGCTGCTGATCGTGGCCGAGGACCTCGAGGGCGAGGCCCTGTCCACGCTGGTGGTCAACTCGATCCGCAAGACCATCAAGGTCGTCGCGGTGAAGGCGCCGTACTTCGGCGACCGCCGCAAGGCGTTCCTGGACGACCTGGCCACCGTCACCGGCGCGCAGGTCGTCGCGGCCGAGGTCGGCCTCAAGCTGTCCGAGGTGGGCCTGGAGGTGCTGGGCGGCGTCCGCCGCGTGCACGTCACCAAGGACAACACCACGATCGTGGACGGCGCCGGCAAGTCCGAGGAGGTCGCCGCCCGCGTCGAGCAGCTCCGCAAGGAGATCGAGGCCACCGACTCCGACTGGGACCGCGAGAAGCTGCAGGAGCGGCTGGCCAAGCTGTCCGGCGGCGTCGCGGTGATCAAGGTCGGCGCGGCCACCGAGACCGAGATGAAGGAGCGCAAGCACCGCATCGAGGACGCGGTCGCCGCCACCAAGGCCGCGGTCGAGGAGGGCATCGTGCCCGGCGGCGGTTCCGCCCTGGTGCACGCGGCCAAGGAGCTGTCCGGCGACCTGGGCCTGACCGGCGACGAGGCCACCGGCGTGCGCATCGTGCGTGACGCCCTGTCCGCGCCGCTGTTCTGGATCGCCGCCAACGCCGGCCTCGAGGGTGCCGTCGTGGTGTCCAAGGTCGCGGACCTGGAGTGGGGCGCGGGCTTCAACGCCGCCACCCTGGAGTACGGCGACCTGGTCGGCGCCGGTGTCATCGACCCGGTGAAGGTGACCCGTTCCGCGGTCGCCAACGCCGCTTCCATCGCCCGCATGGTGCTCACCACGGAGAGCGCCGTCGTGGAGAAGAAGGAAGAGGAGCCGGCCGACGCCGGCCACGGGCATGGCCACGGCCACTGAGGTCTGATCTGTTCTGATCCAAGGAAGGGGCCCTTCCTGGCGTTCAACGCCAGGAAGGGCCCCTTCATGTCATGGGGTCACTGCATCGCGGGGCTCCGCCCGGATGCCGCGGGGTTCCACTGGGCGCGCTGCTCGCGGCGGCCGACCAGGAACCACAGCACGCTGCCGATCAGGGGCATCGCCCAGATCAGCAGGAACCACACCGCCTTCATGCCCAGCGTCTGCTCGGAGCCGATCACGCTGATCACCGCGACCACGGCGATCAGCACGTGGGCGATGGCCAGGGCGATCAGCCCGACCGCCGCCACCCCGGCGAAGACCTGTGCGAACTGGATCGCCGCAACGCTCACCTGAACCAACCCCTTCCCCGTCGATACGACGAAGTTATGGCCGGCCGCTGTCATCGGGCGTCCACCGCGGAGATGGTCGTCGGGTCATACCTGAGGCCTACGACGTGAGGACGAGCTGACGACGCCTCGACTTCAGAATCGTGTCCCGCTCGGACTCGGACATGCCGCCCCAGATGCCGTACGGCTCCTGCACCGCGAGGGCGTGCCGCCGGCACATGTCCAGCACCGGGCAGCTCTGGCAGACGGCTTTGGCCCGGGCCTCGCGCCGCGACCGGGCCGGGCCGCGCTCACCGTCCGGATGAAAGAAGAAGGCGCTGTCCATGCCCCGGCAGTTGCCTTCCAACTGCCAGTCCCAGACGTCCGCGTTCGGACCGGGAAGCCTCCGGGTGTCTGCCATCGAGAACCGCCTCCTCGCCGGGTCGGTGCCCCATCGTGGTTGCTCCGTATGGCTTAACTGTGATCACCGTAGAACCGCGCCAAAACTTGTTCAAGAGTGTTCGGGCGGGAAGTTGTTCATTCCTGCTCACGGGTGATCAAGGTCCTCCACCACTGGTGGCCCAGATCACACCGTGTGACGTGAGTTGCCGCTGTGAGAAGGTGCCCGGACCATGTCCACCGTGACGACGCAGCCGGAGCCCTCCCCACCGGAGCGCGCAGCCGGCGAACCGATGCTCTCCGTTGCGGCAGTTGCCAGACGGCTCGGTGTCGCGCCCGCGACACTGCGCACCTGGGATCGCCGCTACGGCCTCGGACCCACCGATCACACGACCGGCCGGCACCGCCGCTACGGCGACCAGGACATCGCCCGGTTGGAACTCATGCAGCGGGCGCTGCTGCGCGGAGCGTCACCGGCCGAGGCCGCCCGCTACGCGTTGAGCAGCACATTGCCGGCCCAGCGGCTGACTCTGTCGCCGCTGCCGGCCGATCCGCCGGAGCTGATCGTCGGCGGCGACGCGAACGACGGGCAGCCGGTCAGCACCGGTGGCCGGGTGCTGCGGCTGCCGGGCGTGAGCCGGCAGGCCCGGGGGCTGGGCCGGGCGGCGATGGCCATGGACGCCGTCTCGGTGCAGCAGCTGCTGCGGGACGCGCTGGCCGAGCTGGGCGTGCTGGACACGTGGAACTCCATGATCCGGCCGGTGCTGACGGGCATCGCCCAGCGCTGGCGGCACTCGGGCGAGGGCGTCGAGGTCGAGCACCTGTTCACGCAGTGTGTGACGGCCGCGCTGTCGGCGGCGCAGATCGGCGCGCCGGTGCCGGTGAATCCCCGGCCGGTGTTGCTGGCCTGCGTGCCGGAGGAGCAGCACAGCCTCCCGTTGCAGGCCCTGGCCGCCGCGCTGGCCCAGAAGGGCGTCGGCACGATGATGCTCGGGGCGGCGCTGCCGGCGGATGCACTGGGAGCGGCCATTCGGCGGATCGCGCCGGCGGCGGTGTTCCTCTGGGCCCAGCTGCCCAGGTACGCCCACTGCACTCTGCTGACGGAGCTGCCGCGCACCCGGCAGCGGATCCGGCTGTTCGTCGGCGGCCCGGGCTGGCAGCAGAGCAAGCTGCCGCCGCACGCGGAGCCGCTGGACTCGCTGTCCTCGGCCCTGGACCGCATCTCATACGTGTTGTTGGGCGCCGATGGATGAGTTCCTGCGGGACGCCGCCTTCGGCGGGAATCCCGGCGCGGACGTGTCCCGGGCCGCGGCTGAGGGCACGCCGAAACAGCGCTGGCTGGCCGCCGTCGTGCTCGGCGGGCAGGGCCGCTACGCCGCCGCCACGGCGCTGCTGACCGAGCTACGGCACACCCCCGATCCGGTGCTGGCGTCACTGGCCGCGAGCACTTTGGCCTCGCAGCGCCGCCAGGTGGGGGGTCACGCCGCCGCGCGACGGCTGGACGGGGAGGCGCTGGCCCGCCTGGTCGGCGTGCCGCCGGTGGCCGAGGACCCCGACTGCGTTGACGCGGCGGGAGCTCTCGCCGACGCCCTGACCGGTCTGGCGGCGGACGCGATCGGTGTCGGCGGCCCGGCCCGTCGCCTGTTTGTGGTGGCGGCCGACACGGTCGAGCGGCTGGGTGGCACCGAGCGTCACCGCTGGCGGTCGGCGGTGCGGCTGGACTGGATCCGCGCGGAGATCGAGTTGGCCGCCGGCCGGCCGGGGGATGCCCTGGAGCCGGCTCAGCGGGCGGTGGACACGGCGACCGCCGCGGGGGCCGTCCGGCACCGCGTCAAGTCCCGGATGGTGCTGGCCGCCACCCTCGCGAACCTGCACGACGGGGTCTCGAAAGGGCGAGCTGAAGCCCTGTTGGAGTGTGATGTGCGTCACAATGAGGCCCTGGGGCTACACCCCCTCGTGTGGCCGTGCGCACTGCTGTTGGGGGGCATGAGACCCGATGGGGCGCATGCCTGGCTCGAACGGGCTAAAGGGGTGCTGAGCTGCGTGTTGCTTCGCGCCGATCCGGCCGCCCGGTCGCTGGCGGCGGCCTCCGTCTGGGTGCCGTGACGCCGCTGCTCCGTTCCGGGGAACCCGGCCTGGCGGACATCCGGGCGAACTACTTGACGGATTAAGCACCGGATCGTGTCAAGGTTGCCCGCCCCGCGTCCGATAGGGGAAGTGGAACGTCACTCGGCTGTCGGAAAGGAGTCCCCGTGACGACGGTCTTGATCTGCGACGACCGCCGCAGCGTGCGGGAGGGGCTGACGCGTGTCATGTCGGCAGTCCCTGGGGTCAGTCGTATTGACTGCGTGGCACACGGTGACGAGTTGTTGGCGCGGTTCTCCCGGCAGCCCGTGGATGTCGTACTGGTGGGAACCCAGCGCGCCGTGCCGACCGGTGTCGAGGCAACGCGGCGGCTCGTCTCGGCCAACCCCCAGGCCAATGTCATCGTGTTCGGCGCGCCGGACGACGCCGGCAGCATCGCCGCCGCCATCGCCGGCGGGGCCCGCGGCTACCTGCGCTGGGACGCGTCCCGGCCGGAGCTGGTCGCCGCGCTCGCGCACACGCTGGCCAGCACCTCGGTGCCGGCGCCGCGGCAGCCATCGGACCCGGGCGTGCAGCTCACCGAGCGCGAGCTGCAGGTGCTGCGGGGCATGAGCCAGGGCAAGAGCAACGGACAGATCGGCCGCGAGCTGTACCTGTCCGAGGACACCGTCAAGACGCACGCGCGCCGCTTGTTCCGCAAGCTCGGCGTCCGTGACCGCGCCCAGGCCGTCGCGCACGGCTTCCGTCGCGGCCTGGTGTCCTGAGGCAAGTCCCACTCGAAGCAGTGTCGGGGACGCCACATTCTCCCAGGGCGTCCCCCCGAGCGGAGGGCGGGGAAATCGGTTCCCCGCTACCGCGTTGTCACCGGTGTCGCAACCGCACTGGTCCAGCTCAGCGAATCCTGAGCTGGACTGGCCCGTGTCTGCCTCCTGATGCCACACTCGGTGACCAAGGGTTACCCGCCGCTGCGTTACATCGGCGGTGTCGCCCGGTACGGTGAGTCCCGACCGGGTTCGAGCGACCAACGTCTGCATGCCGACTCCTCGGCGTGCCCAGAAGTAACACCAGGGCTGTTGTCTGCGATGAGCACTACGGGGGACGGACTGGACGCCGCAGTGGGCGCGGCCGTTGATGGCGACCGCCAGGCCATCGAGCGTGTCCTGGCGTCGATCCGCCCTCTGGTGGTGCGGTACTGCCGCGCCCGTGTCGGCAGGCAGGAGAGGTCGTTCGCCTCGGCGGACGACGTCGCCCAGGAGGTGTGTCTCGCGGTGCTCACGGCGCTGCCCGGTTACCGCGATCAGGGCCGGCCTTTTCTCGCCTTCGTGTACGGCATCGCCGCGCACAAGGTCGCCGACGCGCACCGCGCGGCCGCCCGCAACCGCGCCGAGCCCGTGCCCGAGGTCCCGGACGCCCCGGAGACCGACGCCGGGCCGGAACAGCGCGCGATGCACGGAGAGCTGTCCGAGCGCATGGCGCAGCTGCTGCGCATCCTGCCCGCGAAGCAGCGGGAGATCCTGTTGCTCCGCGTGGTCGTCGGGCTGTCGGCCGAGGAGACCGCGGACGCGGTGGGCTCAACCCCGGGCGCGGTGCGGGTGGCGCAGCACCGCGCGTTGGCACGACTACGCAAGACGTTGGCAGCGGAGGAGGTGGTCTGAGTGGCCGAGCAGCACGGGCCCGGCGATGAGGATGCCGCCAAGAGAGACTGGCAGTTCAGCGGCCGTCTGGTGGGAGACCTGGGGGTCAGTAGACCGGTGTTGACCGGCGACGACCCGCTGGACGCGGTGAACGGGTTCGACCTGGGCGCCGAGGTGCCGGTGGACCTGGGGGCGGTCCGCGCCGACGACGCCCTGCTCGACGCCCTCGGCGGGGGCAATCCGGAACTGAACACCGCGCTCGCCGGCCACGAGCTGAGCGCGCTGCTGCTGTCCTGGCGGCGAGACGTGGACAGCGAGCCCTTCGGCGAGCTCGTCGACACCGAGACGGCGGCCCAGACCGTGCTGGACGCCCGGCGCGCCGCCCGCCGTCGACCCCGACTTCTGGTCCCGCTGGCCACCGCGGCCGCGGTGCTGGCCATCGCCTTCACCGGCGTGAGCCTCGCCGCCCGCGACGCCAGGCCCGGTGACGCCCTCTGGGGGCTTACCCAGATGCTCTACACCGACCACGCGCACTCCATCGAGGCCGCGGTGGCCGTCGAGTACGACCTGAACGCCGCCCGCTCGGCGCTGAGCCAGGGCCGCATCGGCGACGCCCGCTCGGCGCTGGCCAACGCCCAGAGCTCGCTGCCGCTGGTCTCCAACGAGGACGGCCGCTCGGATCTGTCCAAGACCCACCAGAGCCTGGTCAACGAGCTCAACACCACCACGTCGCAGCCCACCTCGCCGTCGACGCCGTCCTCGCCGACGCTGACCTCGGACCCGGGCACGACCAGCACGCCGCCGTCGAGCACCACGACGACGCTGCCGACCACCACCACGACCACGCCGTCGACGCCGCCGAGCTCCAGCTCGCCGCCGCCGTCGACCAGCGCCTCCTCGGAGAGCGCGGGCAGCGGCAAGAACAACCCGCCCGACCCCGGCGGCAGCGGCAGTGGCAATCCGCCAGCCGGCGGCAGCGGCTCCAGCGGCAACGCGACCAGCGGCGACACGCCGACCACCAGCTGACCTCGAAACGCCAGGAAGGGGGCTTTCCTGCACTCCGAGTGCAGGAAAGCCCCCTTCCTGGCGTTATGGGCGGGGCATCACACTGTGATCTTGCTCGCAGTTCAGCGGGCGCTCTCGCGCTCGTTGACGCCGTCCGCGTATCCCCGGCAGTACTCCCAGCTCACGTAGTCGGCCGGGTCCGGATCGAAGGCCGGCTCGTGCGGCCGCATGTGGCCGTCATGCAGGAGCTGCTCCAGGCTGGCCTGGAGCAGGGCCCAGTCGTGGTAATGCGGCTCGTCGCAGTCGCCGCAGTCCACCACCACCCCACGGACCCCGCGCGGCGCCAGCAGCGCCTGGTAGACGGCGAGATCGCTGAGGTCGTTGATCAGCTCGGTCCGTTCCTCCTCGCCGATCGGGCCGTGCTCATGGTCGTCGTCGGCATCGCGCAGCGCCCGAGCGGGGTCGTCGGGGTCGCCCGCGAAGGGGTCTGGAGGCAACGCGTCGTGCGGCACGACCCCGCACGGTACCGCGCCAGTCCAGAGATGGCTCCAGATACCATGGACACAGGCGCTCCGCCTGCGAAAATCCACCCTTTGTAGTCAGTGCAGGAAGGCCAGAGGCCCGAATCATGACCGAGCTCACCGCTCAGGAAACGCCGTCGAAGTTCGCCATGGTCGGGTTGACCTTCGACGACGTGCTGCTGCTGCCCGCCGAGTCCGACGTCATCCCGAGCCAGGTCGACACCTCGACCAAGCTTTCCCGCAACGTCACCCTGCGCATCCCGCTGGTCTCCGCCGCGATGGACACCGTGACCGAGGCCCGGATGGCCATCGCGATGGCCCGCCAGGGCGGCATCGGCGTGCTGCACCGCAACCTGTCCATCGAGGAGCAGACCGCGCAGGCCGAGGTGGTCAAGCGGTCCGAGGCCGGCATGGTGACCGACCCGGTGACCTGTTCGCCGGACGCCACCCTGGCCGAGGTGGACCAGCTGTGCGCCAAGTTCCGCATCTCCGGCGTGCCGGTGACCGAGTCGGACGGCAAGCTGATCGGCATCATCACCAACCGGGACATGCGCTTCGAGGTCGACCACAGCCGCCCGGTGCGCGAGGTGATGACCAAGGGTCCGCTGGTCACCGCCCAGGTCGGCGTGTCGGCCGAGGCCGCGCTGGGGCTGCTGCGCCGGCACAAGATCGAGAAGCTGCCGATCGTGGACGGCGACGGCAAGCTGCGCGGCCTGATCACCGTGAAGGACTTCGTCAAGACGGAGCAGTACCCGATGGCCACCAAGGACCCGGACGGCCGCCTGATCTGCGGCGCCGCGGTCGGCGTCGGCGAGGACGCCTACGCCCGGGCGATGAGCCTGGCCGAGGCCGGCGTGGACGTGCTGATGGTGGACACCGCGCACGGCCACTCCCGCAGCGTGCTGGAGATGGTGTCGCGGCTGAAGAAGGACCTGGGCGACACCGTCGACATCGTCGGCGGCAACGTGGCCACCCGGGTCGGCGCGCAGGCGATGGTGGACGCCGGCGCGGACGGCGTGAAGGTCGGCGTCGGCCCCGGCTCGATCTGCACCACCCGCGTGGTCGCCGGCGTCGGCGTGCCGCAGATCAGCGCCATCTACGAGGCCGACCAGGCCTGCCGGCCGGCCGGCGTGCCGGTGATCGGCGACGGCGGCATCCAGTACTCCGGCGACATCGCCAAGGCCATCGCGGCCGGCGCCAGCGCGGTGATGATGGGCGGCCTGCTCGGCGGCACCGCCGAGGCTCCCGGCGACCTGATCCTGGTCAACGGCAAGCAGTTCAAGATCTACCGGGGCATGGGCTCGCTGGGCGCGATGCAGTCGCGCGGCCAGGCCAAGTCCTACTCCAAGGACCGCTACTTCCAGGACGACGTGCTCAACGAGGACAAGCTGGTCCCGGAGGGCATCGAGGGCCGGGTGCCGTTCCGCGGCCCGCTGTCCCAGGTCACCCACCAGTTGATCGGCGGCCTGCGGGCCGGCATGGGCTACACCGGCTCCAGCAGCATCGCCGAGCTCCAGTGCAAGCAGCTGGTGCGCATCACCGCGGCCGGCCTGAAGGAGTCGCACCCGCACGACATCACCATGACCGTGGAGGCACCGAACTACACCACTCGCTGAGTTGGTCTAATCTCGTCGGGTTTGCGTGATCGGTGCGAAGGGGACTGCCGTGCGGGACTTGGTCGAAATCGGGATGGGTCGCTCCGCGCGGCGGGCTTACGAGCTGGATGACGTCGAGATCATCCCGTCGCGGCGGACGCGGTCGTCCAAGGACGTGTCGACGTCCTGGCAGATCGACGCCTACCGCTTCGACATCCCGCTGATCACGCATCCGACGGACGCGGTGGTCTCGCCGCGCACCGCGGTCGCGGTCGGCGAGCTGGGCGGGCTGGGCGTGATCAACGCCGAGGGCCTGTGGGCCCGGCACAGCGACGTCGAGGACGCGATGTTCCGGCTCACCCGGGCCGCCGAGGAGGACGACCCGCTGGCCGTCACCCGGCTGCTCCAGGAGTTGCACTCCGCGCCGATCCAGGCCGACCTGCTGGCCGAGTCGATCAAGCAGGTGCGGGACTCGGGCGTCACGGTGGCGGTGCGGGTCAGCCCGCAGCGGGCCGCCGAGCTGACCCCGGACCTGCTGGCCGCGGGCGTGGAGATCCTCGTGCTCCAGGGCACGATCGTGTCGGCCGAGCACGTGGCCCGCGACGGCGAGCCGATCAACCTCAAGCAGTTCATCGCCGACCTGGACGTGCCGGTGATCGCCGGCGGCGTCGGCGACTACCGGACCGCCATGCACCTGATGCGCACCGGCGCGGCGGGCGTGATCGTCGGCTACGGGCACTCCAGCGGCGTCACCACCACCGACCAGGTGCTGGGCATCGGCGTGCCGATGGCCACCGCCATCGCCGACGCGGCGGCGGCGCGGCGGGACTACCTGGACGAGACCGGCGGCCGCTACGTGCACGTGATCGCCGACGGCGGCGTGCACTCCAGCGGCGACATCGCCAAGTCCATCGCCTGCGGCGCGGACGCGGTGATGCTGGGCGAGCCGCTGTCGGCGGCCACCGAGGCGCCCGGCCAGGGCCTGTACTGGACCTCGGCCGCCGCGCACCCGTCGGTGCCGCGCTCGCGGGTGACGGTCGGCGCGGAGGCCGAGGTGGACCTGCGCACGCTGCTGTTCGGGCCGTCCTCGGACCCGGACGGCGCGGTCAACCTGTTCGGCGCGCTGAAGCGGGCGATGGCCAAGACCGGCTACTCCGACCTGAAGGAGTTCCAGAAGGTCGGCCTCACGGTGCGCGGATGAGCGTCGTCGAGCGGGACGGCGTCGCCCTGGTCGAGCCGACCCAGGAGGACATCGACCACATCAAGGACGGCGACCGGGGCGAGTTCCACGCCGACGAGGGCGAGTCGGTGCACGAGCTGATCAAGGTGCCGATCCACCGGCTGCTGGTGGTGGACACCGTGACCGGCGAGCGCCTCGGCCTGGTGAACTGGCTGCCGGTGATGTACGGGCCGACCACCGCCTGCGTGGCCTGGAACATCGGCATCGGGCTGCTGCCGCAGGCGCGGGGCCGTGGTGTCGGCACGCTGGCGCAGCGGCTGCTGGTGGAGCACCTGTTCGCCACGACGCCGTACGACCGCATCGAGGCCGACACGGAGGTCGTGAACATCGCGGAGCAGCGCGCGCTGGAGAAGGCCGGGCTGCGCCGCGAAGGCGTGCTTCGTGGCGTCCATCCGCGCGACGGCATCCGCCGGGACGTGGTCAAGTACGGCATCCTGCGCACCGATCTGGTGGAACCCGGCGGTTCCGCTTAGTCTCGGTGCATGGGCCTACTGACGAGTAGCAACGGTGCTTCCGTCGATTACGACGTCGTGGTGGTCGGCTCCGGCTTCGGCGGCAGCGTCGCCGCGCTGCGGCTGACCGAGAAGGGCTACCGGGTCGCCGTGCTGGAGGCGGGGCGGCGGTTCAGCGACGACGAGTTCGCCAAGACCTCGTGGGACCTGCGCCGCTTCCTGTGGGCCCCGGGGCTCGGCTGCTACGGCATCCAGCGGATCCACACCCTGCGCAACGTCATGGTGCTGGCCGGGGCCGGCGTCGGCGGCGGGTCGCTGGTGTACGCCAACACCCTGTACCGGCCGCTCAAGCCGTTCTTCGCCGACCCGCAGTGGGCCCACATCACCGACTGGGAGGCCGAGCTCTCCCCGTTCTACGACCAGGCCAGCCGCATGCTCGGCGTCGTCACCAATCCCACGACCACGCCCTCGGACCGGGTGATGCAGCAGGTCGCGGCGGACATGGGCATCTCCGACTCGTACCACCCCACGCCGGTCGGGGTGTACTTCGGCGAGCCCGGGCAGACCGTCGCCGACCCGTTCTTCGGCGGGGTCGGGCCGTCGCGCACCGGCTGCACCGAGTGCGGCTCGTGCATGACCGGCTGCCGGGTCGGGGCCAAGAACACGCTCGTCAAGAACTACCTGTACCTGGCCGAACAGGCCGGCGCGAAGGTGCTGCCGATGACCACCGTGACCGGGCTGCGGGAGCAGTCCGACGGCACGTGGCGGGTCGAGACCCGGCGCACCGGGGCCCGCTTCGGCGGCCGGTCGTCCGTCACCGCCGGCCGGGTCGTGCTCGCCGCCGGCACCTGGGGCACCCAGAACCTGCTGCACAAGATGCGCGACTCCGGCGCCCTGCCGCGGCTGTCCAAGCGTCTGGGCGAGCTCACCCGGACCAACTCCGAGGCCATCATCGGCGCCGGCCGGCTCAGCTTCGACCCGTCGCAGGACTTCAGCCGGGGCGTGGCCATCACGTCGTCCATCCACCCCGACGCCACCACCCACATCGAACCCGTCCGGTACGGCAAGGGCAGCAACGCCATGGGGCTGCTGCAGACCATCGCCACCGACGGCTCCCTGTCCACGGCCCGGTGGCTCCAGTTCGTCCGCTACGCCGTCCGACACCCGCTCATCACCGCGCGCCTGCTGTCCGTGCGCCGGTGGAGCGAGCGGACCGTGATCCTCTTGGTGATGCAGAGCCTGGACAACTCCATCACCACCTACACCCGCCGCGGCAAGCTCACCTCCAAGCAGGGCCACGGCGAGCCCAACCCGGCCTTCATCCCCGCCGGGCATCTGGCGAACCAGTTGGCGGCCAAGCACATCGGCGGTTTCCCCGGCGGGACCTGGGGCGAGCTGGCCAACATTCCCCTGACCGCGCACTTCATCGGCGGCTGCGCCATCGGGTCCGACGCCTCTCAGGGCGTGATCGACCCGTACCACCGGGTGTTCGGCTACCCCGGACTGTCCGTTGTGGACGGTGCGGCGATCTCGGCCAACCTCGGCGTCAACCCGTCCCTGACGATCACCGCCCAGGCCGAGCGGGCCTTCTCCCTGTGGCCCAACAAGGGTGAGCAGGACCAGCGGCCGGCCGAGGGCTATCGGCGGATGACCCCGATCGCCCCCAAGGACCCGATCGTGCCCGCCGACGCCCCGGGAGCACTCCGGCTGGTCTGAGCCCCACCTTTGCCACATGCGCTTCCCATTTGCCACCAGGCGCCAAATGGGAAGCGCATGTGGCGAGAACGGGGAGAGGCGGTGCGCTCGGCCAGCGGCGTGAACCGATCGTTGGAAGACTGCTGGGCAACGCGGACCGTTCCGACGCGTCCTCGGGTCAGGAGGTGGTCAGGATGGCGATCAGCCGGCGGGCGTTCTTGCAGGCGGCCGGGTTGGGGGCGACGGCGGTCGCGGTGGCGGCGTGCGCGCCGACGACCGGCACACCCGGGCCCACGACGACCAGCGCCAGCCCGGCGCCGACCACGACGACGCGGCCGCCGGCGGTGCCGGCGGACTGGGCGAAGCTGCGCGGGCAGCTGGCGGGCAAGCTGGTGCTGCCCGGTGATGCCGGGTACGCGACGGCGAAGTTGGCGTACAACCCGTTGTTCGACAGCCGGAAGCCGGCGGCGGTGGCGCAGGTGGCGAACCCGAGCGACGTGCAGGCCTGCGTGGCCTTGGCGTACGCGTCGAGGATCCCGATCGCCGCCCGCAGCGGCGGCCACAGCTACGACGGATACTCCACACCGGACAGTGGGCTGGTGGTGGATCTGGGCGGGCTGAAGGACGTGCAGGTCCAGTCGGACGGCACCGCCACGATCGGGGCCGGCGCGCGGCTGATGGACGTCTACGCGGCGCTGGCCGACGCGGGGCGGTGCCTGCCGGCCGGGTCGTGCCCGACGGTGGGCATCGGTGGCCTGACGCTGGGCGGCGGGGTGGGTGTGCTGACCACGAAGTACGGCCTGACCTGCGACAAGCTGGTGTCGGCGCAGATCGTGACCGGCGACGGCAAGCTGCGCACGGTGTCGGCGTCGCAGGAGCCCGACCTGTTCTGGGCACTGCGCGGCGGGGGCGGCGGCAACTTCGGCGTCGTCACCTCGTTCACGTTCCAGACCGAGCCGGCGCCGCAGCTGACGGTGTTCCAGCTCCAGTTCCCGGGCGGCTCGGTGGCCGACGTGCTCGGCGGCTGGCAGCAGTTCGTGGCCGACGCCCCGGACGAGCTGTGGACGACGATGGGCGTCTCCGGCGGGAATCCGCCCACGTGCCGCATCAACGGCTGCTTCGTCGGCTCCCAGTCGGGGCTGAGTCCCTTGCTGAGCAAGCTGATCGCCGCCACCGGTGTGCAGCCGAGCAACCGGTACACGCTGCCGAAGTCCTATTTGGACGCCATGAGGTACTTCGGCGGCTGCGCCAGCTACAGCAACGCCCAGTGCACGCCCAGCTGGAACGGAAACGGCGTGCTCAAGCGGGAATCGTTCACCGCGACCTCCCGTGTGCTGGCGAAGCCGTTGTCCGACACCGGAAAGTTCGCCGAGCTGATGACCGGCCGCAGCGGTATGGACGTGCTGCTGGACAGCATCGGCGGCGCCGCCGCCCGCGTGGGTGCGACCGACACCGCCTTCCCGCACCGCGGATCCCTTGCCACCGCCCAGATCTACCAGGGCTCAACGGCCGCCTCCGCCCGCACCGCCGTCGGCGAGGTCCGCGACACCCTGGGCGACCTGATCGGCGCCGGCGCGTACGTCAACTACATCGACTCCGGCATCAAGGACTGGGGCGCCGCCTACTACGGCCCGAACCTGCCCAAGCTGCGCAAGGTCGCCCAGCAGTACGACCCGGACGGCGTGCTGTCCTTCGACCAGTCAGTGGCCAAGGCCTGAGGTTTGGGTGTCTCCAAGACCCCGCCGGGTGGGGTTTGTAGGTCTTGGAGACACCCGAAATCGCTCAGAACTTGACGTTGGTCAGGACCATCACGCGTTCTTCGGTGAAGTCCGCCATAGCCGACTTGAGGCCCTCGCGGCCGAAGCCGGAGCCCTTCACGCCGCCGTAGGGCATCTGGTCGGCCCGGTAGGAGGGCACGTCGCCGACGATCAGGCCGCCGACCTCGAGCTCGGCGGCGGCCCGGAAGGCCAGCTGGAGGTTGTGGGTGAACAGGCCGGCCTGCAGGCCGTAGGCGGAGTCGTTGACGGCGGCGATGGCGGCGTCGGCGCCGTCCACAACGGACACGGCGAGCACCGGGCCGAAGACCTCCTCGGCCCAGACCTTGCTGTCCTGCGGCACATTGGCCAGCACGGTGGGCTCGATGGTGGCGCCGGCGCGGTGGCCGCCGGCCAGCAGCTCGGCCCCGCCCTTGACGGCCTCGTCGACCCAGGCGGCGACGCGCTCGGCGGCGGCGGCGTCGACCAGCGGCCCGACCTCGACGTCCGGGTCGTGCGGGTCGCCGGTGATCAGGTCGCGGACGCTGGCCACCAGTCGCGGCACGAACTCGTCGGCGACGGCGGAGTCGACGATCACCCGCTGCACGGCGATGCACGACTGCCCGGCCTGGTAGTTGGCGAACAGCGCGATCCGCTTGGCCGCGAAGTCCAGGTCGGCCTCGGAGCTCCAGTCCCCGGCGACCACGGCCGCGGCGTTGCCGCCCAGCTCCAGCACGACATGCTTGCGCGGCACCGAGTCCATGATCGACCAGCCGACCGGGCCGGAGCCGGTGAACGACACCACCGGCAGCCGCGGGTCCTTGACCAGCGCGATGGTCTCCTCGTTGCCCACCGGCAGCACCGAGAACGCGCCCTCGGGCAGGTCGGTCTCGGCCAGCAGCTCGCCCAGGATCAGCGCGGACAGCGGGGTGCGCGGGGCCGGCTTGACGATGATCGGCGAGCCCACCGCGAGGGCCGGCGCGACCTTGTGGGCCACCAGGTTGAGCGGGAAGTTGAACGGCGCGATGCCCAGCACCGGACCGCGCGACACCCGGCGCACCAGGGCCAGCCGGCCCTCGGCCGCCGGGTCGGTGTCCAGCCGCTGCATCTCGCCGGTGAACCGGCGGGCCTCCTCGGCCGCGAACCGGAAGGTGGACACCGCCCGGTTCACCTCGGCCTCGGCCCACTTCAGCGGCTTGCCGTTCTCGGCGGTGATGACCTCGGCGATCTCCTCACGACGGGCCGCGAGCTGCTCGGAGACGTGCATCAGCGCCGACGCCCGCAGATGGGCCGGCGAGGAGCGGAACTTCACGGCCACGTCGGCGGCGGCCTGCACGGCCCGTTCCACCTGATCCGGACCGGGCACGGCGACGGAGGCGACCTCGGTGCCGTCGTACGGGTGGTGCACCAGCAGCTCGGTCGCACCCTGCTCGGGCTGACCGGCGATCCAGCTCGGGCGGGGCTTGGCCTCGATCGCGTCGTCCATGTCCACACGATAGGACCACCACGGCGTGTCATGCCGGTGGCCATTGGGTACAACCAGCCAGGTCAACCGCTACAAAGTGTCCCACCCAGCTCCGGCAGCGCGGCGGCGTGCGCCCGATACATCACGTCGTGCCCCTCAGCACGCTGCGTGACGAACCGCGGATCCTGCTCGACCAGCTCGGCCATCCAGATCAGGAAGGACGCCATGTTGTCCGCGACGCCGCGCCGAGTGGCCGGCGAGGCGCCGTAGGCGTCGCAGAACAGGGCCGCGCCCCGCAGCTGTTGGTCGCGAGGGGCCTCCGGATACAGCGGCGCGAACCGGTACATCCCGTACGCCACGTCGTACCAGCGCGGACCGGGCCGCGCCCAGTCAAAGTCGATCAGGCCGACCGCGGTGTCGCCCTCGAAGGCCAGGTTGTACTGGGCGAAGTCGCCGTGGCAGAGCACTTCGACCGGCTCGATGGCCGGGCGCTGCCAGCCGTCACCGGGCTCGAAGCCGAGCGTGGCGTCGTGATAGCGGCGCAGCAGCCGGGCCGCGCTGACCACCGCCTCGTCGCTTACCGGGAAGTGGTGACCAACTTCACCTGGGACATATGACAGCACTTCGCGGCCCTCGGGGTCGAAGCCGAACGGGACCGGTGCGCCGGTGAATCCGGCATTGGAAACGTGGCGCAGCAAGGCATGCACGCGCGACGACCATGGACCGGCGGGCCGGTGCACACGGCCGTCGATCAACCACACCGTGTTCAGCCCGCCGCGCAGCTCCACCCGGTGCACGCTAGCGAGGCGGCGAACTGGGAAGATAGTAAATATCCCCCCGACCAGGAGGTCCGCTGATCGTGAGCCGACCCGTGCTCGTCGTCGACTTCGGCGCGCAGTACGCCCAGCTGATCGCGCGCCGGGTGCGCGAGGCCCAGGTGTACTCCGAGGTTGTCCCGCACACCGCGACCGTTGACGAACTCGTTGCCAAGAATCCGGCGGCCATCGTGCTGTCGGGCGGCCCGTCCAGCGTCTACGCGGACAACGCCCCGCAGATCGACCCGGCGCTGTTCGACACGGGCATCCCGGTGTTCGGCATCTGCTACGGCTTCCAGGCGATGGCCCAGGCCCTCGGCGGCGTGGTGGCCCACACCGGCGCTCGCGAGTACGGCCGCACCGACCTGACGGCCGATGGCGGCGTGCTGCACGAGGACCTGCCGGCCCACCACCCGGTGTGGATGAGCCACGGCGACAGCGTCACCAAGGCCCCCGAGGGCTTCACGGTGACGGCGAGCAGCGAGGGCGCGCCGGTCGCGGGCTTCGAGGACGTGGCCAAGCGGTTCGCGGGCGTGCAGTACCACCCCGAGGTGGGCCACTCCCCGCACGGCCAGGAGGTGCTGCGCCGTTTCCTGCACGACATCGCGGGTATCCGTCCCCAGTGGACGACGGCGTCCATCGTGGACGAGCAGGTGGCGCGGATCCGGGAGCAGGTGGGCGAGGGCCGGGCCATCTGCGGCCTGTCCGGCGGCGTGGACTCGGCGGTGGCCGCGGCCCTGGTGCAGCGGGCCATCGGGGACCGGCTGACCTGCGTGTTCGTCGACCACGGCCTGTTGCGCGCGGGCGAGCGCACGCAGGTGGAGCGGGACTTCGTCGCGGCGACCGGGGTCAACCTGGTCACCGTGGACGCCCGCGAGCGGTTCCTGGGCGCGCTGGCCGGCGTCAGCGACCCGGAGCAGAAGCGCAAGATCATCGGCCGCGAGTTCATCCGCGTGTTCGAGCAGGCCGCGCAGGACCTCCAGGACAAGGAGCAGTACGACTTCCTGGTGCAGGGCACGCTCTACCCGGACGTGGTGGAGTCGGGCGGCGGCGCCGGCACGGCCAACATCAAGAGCCACCACAACGTCGGCGGCCTGCCCGAGGACCTCCAGTTCAAGCTGGTGGAGCCGCTGCGGGCGCTGTTCAAGGACGAGGTGCGGCGGGTCGGCCTGGAACTGGGCCTGCCCGAGACGATCGTGCACCGGCAGCCGTTCCCCGGCCCCGGCTTGGGTATCCGCATCATCGGCGAAGTGACCGCCGAGCGGCTGGAGATCCTGCGCGCGGCCGACGCCATCGCCCGTGAGGAGCTGACCTCGGCCGGCCTGGACCGCGACATCTGGCAGTGCCCGGTGGTGCTGCTGGCCGACGTGCGCAGCGTCGGCGTGCAGGGCGACGGCCGCACCTACGGCCACCCGGTGGTGCTGCGGCCGGTGTCCAGCGAGGACGCGATGACCGCGGACTGGACCCGGCTGCCCTACGACGTGCTGGAGCGGATCTCCACCCGGATCACCAACGAGGTGGCCGACGTCAACCGGGTCGTGCTCGACGTGACGTCCAAGCCCCCCGGCACCATCGAGTGGGAGTGACTCCCTGACATGAAACGGCCCCCGCCTCGGCAAAGGCGGGGGCTCGCCCGAAATTGGACACAGTCATTTCCGGGTGGATGGTCTGACCGTCCACATGAGAATCAGCAGGCCGATGAGGATGGCCCCGCCGGCGACCAGTCCGGTCACCCCGAACGGCAGGTCGGCCATCTTGCCGTCGGACAGCGCGTAGGCGGTGCCGAACAGGCCGCCGATGCCGAACAGCAGGCTCACCAGCCGGGGTCCGCCCCGGCGCTCCAGATCAGTCACGGGTCACCTCGATGTTGCCGGCGCCGGAGTGCACGTCCAGGACGATGGTGCCGGCGGCGTTGTCCACGTTGTCGGTCACGTGCAGGTCGATGTCGTGCCAGTCGGCGCTGCGGGTCAGGCAGTGCACCGGGCCCACGTTGGAGGTGCACGTGACGTCCACGTTGGCGTTGGCCGGCACGATCACCCGGGCCAGGCCGGCGTCCACGCTGACCGTGGTCCGCGCCGGCTTTTCCTTGTCCAGCTTGAGATTGGTCAGGTCCAGCCGGACGTCGCCGATCGACCGGGCGTAGCTGGGCAGCAGGTTCTCGGTCGGCTGGGCCCGCAGGTCGCCGATGCCGGCGCCGCCGCCGTTGGGCGAGTTGGTCAACGCCACCGCGGCTAGGCCGACCAGCACCGTCGGCACGATCAGGCCGCGGCCGCCGCGCAGGAACGCGCCGACCACCAGGCCGCCGGCGAGCACGCCACCGACGATGCCGAGGATGTGAGGCAGGGTCAGCCACGGGTTGGCGGAGCGGCTCAGCAGCAGCACGGCGGCGGTGAGCACGGCGATGCCCATGGTGATGCCGCCGACCGGCGAGCGCCGCCGACGCGGCCGGACCGCGACGGTCTGGTCCTCGGCCGGCTCGGTGGTGGCCACGGTCGCCGGCGCGTTCGGATCGTGCAGGTCCCACTGCAGCGGGGACGCGCCCAGCGGGTCCCAGTCGGCCGGCGCGGTGGCACCAGGCGCGTAGCTCGGTGCGGTCATCGGTCCCCCTGAAGTCGTGGTCGGCGCGCCCGGCAGCCCCAGGTCGGCGCGGTGGCGGTGCAGCAGGAACAGCCCGCCGAGCAGCGCGGCGGCGCTGAGCAGGCCGCCGAAGAAGCCGAAGGTGCCGTCGAACATCCCGAAGAACGCCGGGATGCAGAGGATGGAGAGGAAGATCGTGAAGCCACGCGACATGGAGCTGCGGCCGTGGCCGATCATCGCCTCCAAGGCCGACGCCTCGTCGTTCTCCTCGGCCAGCAACAGCCAGGCCAGCAGATAGAGCAGAATGCCGGCGCCGCCGAAGACGGTCGCCGCGACCAGTGCCACTCGCACGATCACCGGGTCGATGCCGTAACGCCGCCCGATGCCGGCCGCGACACCGGCCACCATCCGGCCCTGCCGCAGACGCCTCGGGCGGGTGGCCCAGAAGTCCGCGACCATGGACTCGATGTTGATCCCGGAGTGCTTGGTCGTGTTCACGGTGACGAGCATGCGGCCTGGCGTCGTGCCGCGGCATCCGGGAGCCCCCTGAAACAATCCCCGGGCTCGTCCCTGATGGCTGCGCGCCCCCGTACGTGTGACCATTTCGGGGTGAGTTCGCAGCTGGCTGAGGAAGAGACCGCGACACCGGAGGTGTACGCGGACCGCCGACTGCGCCGCAGCGGGTCGCACAAGATCGTCGCCGGGGTGGCCGGCGGGCTGGCCGACCACCTGGGCGTGCCGGTGGTCTGGGTGCGCGGCACGTTCGCCATCCTGACCGTGGTCGGCTTCGTCGGCCCGCTTTCGTACGTGCTGCTGTGGATGTTCGCCGCGCAGGCGCCGCCGGACGAGCGGGCCGACGAGATGAGCGCCAAGGAGCGGCAGCAGGGCATCGCCATGCTGGCCATCGCCGGCGGCCTGTTCCTGGTGCTCTCGATGCTCAACGGCTCCTTCGCCGGCTGGATCATCGTGCCGGTCGTCGTCGGCATCGGCGGCGCGGCGCTGGTCTGGCGGGAGGCCGACGAGGCGCAGCGGCGCAAGTGGCGGGACGACGCCCGCACCGGCGTGTCCGGCTTTGTCATCGGGGACGGCCGGCAGGCCCGCATCCGGGTGGCCGCCGGTGTGCTGCTGGTGTGCGTCGGCGTCACCCTGTTCCTGTTCGGGCAGATCTCGCCGGCGCTGGTGCCCAGCGTGCTGATCGCCGTGCTGGCGACGCTGGTCGGCGCGGCCGTCATCACGGTGCCGTGGTGGCTGCGCCTGGTCCGCGACCTGGACGACGAGCGCCGGGCCCGCATCCGCGACCAGGAACGCGAGGAGATCGCCGCCCACCTGCACGACTCCGTGCTGCAAACGCTTGCGCTGATCCAGAAGCAGGCGGAGAGCCCGCGTGAGGTGGTCAAGCTGGCCCGCAGCCAGGAACGGCAGCTGCGGACCTGGCTGTACGGCCCGACCGGCTACGGCCGCGGCCGCGCCTCCGCCGAGGGCGGCGGCGAGCCCGAGACCGTGGTCAGCGGCGGCACCCTGCACGAGGCCATCGCCGTGGCCTGCGGCGAGGTCGAGGACACCTTCGACGTGAAGGTGTCGCAGGTGGTGGTCGGCGACTGCCCGATGGACGTGAAGCTGACCGCGCTGGTGCAGGCCGCCCGCGAGGCGATCGTCAACTCGGCCAAGCATTCCGGCGTCGGCGAGGTCAGCGTGTACGCCGAGATCGAGCCGGACACGGTGACCGTGTTCGTGCGGGACCGGGGCAAGGGCTTCGACCCGGAGCAGGTGCCCACCGACCGGCACGGGCTCGCCGACTCGATCCGGGGCAGAATGGACCGACACGGCGGCAAGGTCCGTCTCCGCACGTCACCGGGGGAGGGCACCGAGGTGCAGCTGGAGATGCCCCGGAAGAAGGAGGCCAAGGCGTGACGACTCCGCAGGACGAGCAGCGCAAGCCGGTGCGGGTGTTCCTGGTCGACGACCACGCCCTGTTCCGGGCCGGGGTGCGGGCCGAGCTGGCCGCGCACGGCGAGGACGTCGAGGTGGTCGGCGAGGCCGGGTCGGTCGGCGAGGCCGTCGCCGGCATCGCGCACCACCACCCCGACGTGGTGCTGCTGGACGTGCACATGCCCGACGGCGGCGGGGCCGAGGTGCTGCGCCGGGTCCGGCCGGCCAACCCGTCCGTGGTGTTCCTGGCGCTGTCGGTGTCCGACGCCGCCGAGGACGTCATCGCGGTCATCCGCGGCGGCGCGCGGGGCTACGTCACCAAGACCATCTCCAGCCAGGAGCTGGCCACCTCGGTGCGCCGGGTGTCCGAGGGCGACGCGGTGTTCTCGCCCCGGCTGGCCGGCTTCGTGCTGGACGCCTTCTCCGAGCGGCCCGGCGCGGCCCCGATCGCCGACCCCGAGCTTGACCTGCTGACCCCGCGCGAGCGCGAGGTGCTGCGGTTACTGGCCCGCGGCTACGCGTACAAGGAGATCGCCTCCGAGCTGTTCATCTCCGTGAAGACGGTGGAGACGCACGTGTCCAGCGTGCTGCGCAAGACTCAGCTCTCGAACAGGTACGAGCTGTCCCGCTGGGCCACCGACCGCCGCTTGGTGTGACGGCCGTACGACTCCAGCTCCATCTCCAGCGTGTCGATGACGTGCGCGACGGTGTGCGTGCCCTCCGGGCCGCCACCGCTGTGCACCCCCTTGCGGGGATGCCAGAACACGGCTAGCCCGGCGACAACCGATGACCCGATGACCACTGCCCACAACATGCCCACGCTCCCCGTTTCCGGTCCCAACCCAGCCAACGGATCCGGGGAGCGCGCGGTTCAAACGGTCTCGGGCTGGCGTTCCTCGACCGGTGCAGGAGCCGGCCTGCGCGCCTTGAGCCTGGTCAGGCCCACGCCGATCAGCACGATCGCCATACCGGCGACCTCGCGCAGGGTCAACGCCTCATGCAGGAAGACCACGCCGAGCAGGACCGAGACCACCGGCAGCAGGTAGGCCACCATGGACGCGGCGGTCGGGCCCTCCTTGGCGATCTGGGCGTGCTGGAGCAGGAAGGCGAAGCCGGTGCCGAACACGCCCAGCACCACCACCGCGAGCAGCGCCGGCACGTCGAAGTTGATCGGCGACAGGCCGTTGAACGGCAGCACCAGCGCGCTCATGGCGGTGGCGGTGAGCATCTGGGCGGCGGCCAGCGAGCCCGGCGCGACGCCCTTGTTGGCCAGGAACCGGCCGGCGTAGACCACGCCGACGCCGTAGCTGGCCGCGGCGACCAGGCAGACCGCCGCGCCGCCGAGGTTGACGCCGGTGGCCTGCCACGGCGAGAAGATCACCAGCACACCGGCGAAGCCGAGCACCACGCCTAGGACCGTGTTCAGGCCGAGCCGGCGGACGCCGCCGAACAGCAGCGTGCACGGCACTGCCCACAGCGGTGTGGTCGAGTTGATGACGCCGGTGAGCCCGGAGTCGACGGTCTGCTCCCCGATCGCGAACAGGGTGAACGGCAGCACGTTGGCGAAGAACACGTAGACCACCAGGTGGCCCCACATCCGGCCGCCGCGCGGCAGCGGCGTGCGGCGGGCCAACGCGATCGTGCAGAGCACGAGGGCGCCCAGGGCCACCCGCGCGAACACCATCTGGGACGGCGAGAGCGCGGCCAGGCCGAGCTTGATCCACAGGAAGCTCGAGCCCCAGATCAGGGCGAGCGAAACCAGACGTAAGAGGCTTCCCGGAGTTGTCACGCGAACAGCTTGCGGGACGCGAAGCATCAGAACAAGTGAAATAAACTTCAGAACGTTTAAGCCCACCTGTATGATTTGGGCATGCTCGACGTGCGCAGGATGCAGGTGTTGCGGGCCGTGGTGACCAGCGGATCCATCACCGCGGCGGCGACCAATCTGGGCTACACGCCCTCGGCGATCAGCCAGCAGATCTCCGTGCTGGAACGGGAGGCCGGGCTGCCGCTGCTGGAGAAGGTCGGCCGTGGCGTGCAGCCGACCGCCGCCGGCAAGCTGCTCACCGAGCACGCCGGCGTCATCGCCGACAACCTCGCCGACGCGGAGCGGGCGCTGGCCGACCTGCGCGAGGGGCGCACCGGCACGCTGCGCGTGCGCTACTTCTACACCGCCGGCGCGGGCCTGGTGCCGCAGGCGGTCGCCGAGTTCCGCAAGGAGCATCCGAGCGTGCGGCTGGACCTGGCCAACGTGGAGCCGATCGATCCCATCCACGAGGCGGCGGCCGGCCGGGCCGATGTGTCCATTGTGGTCGTCGCCGAGGGGAGAATGCCGCAGCTGCCCGGAATCCAGCTCGTGCACCTGCTCGACGACCCGTACTCGGCGGTGCTGCCGGACGGGCATCCGTTGGCCGACAAGGAGGTCATCGACCTCGCCGACCTGGCCGGCGAGCCGTGGGTGGACAACGAGCACTACGCCTCCGGCTGGACCTGCCGGCAGATCCTGCTCGACGCCTGCGCGTCCGCCGGCTTCAGCCCGAGCTTCTCCTTGCAGTGCAACGACTATCAGACCGCCCAGGGCTTCGTCGCGGCCGGGCTGGGCATCAGCATGATCCCCCGCCTCGGCCTGGGCACGGCCACCCCCGGCACCGTGGTCCGGTCGGTCCACCGCCCCGAGCCGGTCCGCCGCATCTACGCCGCCGTGCCCGAGTTCACCGTCGACCAGCCGGCCACCGCCACCCTCATCCGCTGCCTACGCGCCGCCGCCGAAGGCGTCAGCTGATGCTTGGAAGGGGCCTTTCCTGGCGTTCAACGCCAGGAAAGGCCCCTTCCAAGCATGAAGTCAGTTCGGCAGGGGCTGGCGGCTCTGGGAGTCGATCAGCAGGGCGTTGTCCTGCTGCACCAGGGTGAAGACGTCGGCTTCCTTGCTGGTGGAGCCGTCCTTGTTCTTGTACGTGACCAAGGCGCTGACCTTGTTCTTGCCCGACGCGGTCACCTTGGTCGCCTTGACGTCGTCGACGCTGGCCCAGAACGTGCGGTAGCCGTCCGGTCCGCCGGAGGCCGACTGCATGTTCGGCGTGAGGTGCTGGAAGGCCTCGGACGAGTTGTCGGGCAGCAGCTCGAAGTAGCCCTGGATGGCGTGCACCAGGTCGGCCTGGCTCGGCCCGTCCGGGGTGGTCGTCGTCGCGGTGGTCGTCGTCGTGGTCGT
>Ga0307511_10001551_pt1 | contig 24339 bp, 24 predicted proteins | sample 13_EM_MG_FD_200266 | JGI IMG/M metagenome (GOLD analysis project Ga0307511, IMG submission 200266) | Populus trichocarpa ectomycorrhiza microbial communities from riparian zone in the Pacific Northwest, United States - 13_EM | ecosystem: Host-associated > Plants > Roots > Unclassified | place... | reverse complement strand
GGTGCTGGCGGTGAACAAGATCGACCTCGTCGGTTACGACGAGCCCACGTATCGCCGCATCGCCAAGGAGTTCACCGCGCACGCCGCGGAGCTGGGCTACCCGGAGTCGAACGTGGTGACCATCCCGGTGTCGGCGCTGGTCGGCGACAACGTTGTGGACCGCTCCGGCCAGACGCCGTGGTATGCGGGCCCGACCTTGTTGGAGCACCTGGAAACCGTGCCGGTACACGCCGACGCCGAGGACGCGCCGTTCCGGTTCCCGGTGCAGTACGTGATCCGCCCGCGCACGCCCGAGTTCCCGGACTACCGCGGCTACGCCGGCCAGATCGCCGCCGGCCAGATCAGCGTCGGCGACGAGGTGGTCGTGCTGCCCTCGGGCATCTCCACCACGGTCACCGGCATCGACACGCCGCACGGACCCAAGCAGGCCGCCGAGTCCGGCGAATCGGTGACGTTGTTGCTGGCCAACGATGTCGACATCGCACGGGGCGACCTGATCGCCACCGCGACCGCCCCACCGCGGCTGTCCGACGAGTTCGACGCGACGCTGTGCTGGCTGGGCGACAAGCCGCTGCGGCCCGGCGCGCGGGTGCTGGTCAAGCACGGGGCCCGCACGGTGCCGGCGATGGTGACCGAGCTGCGGTCCCGTTTCGACGAGCAGACCCTGTCCAGTGTGGATGGACCGGAGTCCTTGTCACTGAATGATATCGGTCGGGTAGTGGTGCGTAGCGCGGAGCCGCTGCCGATCGATGACTATGCGGACAGTCGGCGCACGGGGGCGTTCCTGGTGATCGATCCCGCCGACGGCAGCACCCTGGCCGGCGGACTCGTCGGCGCCCCACTGTCGCATCTGGACCAGCCCGTGATCACCGAGGCCGACCCGGCCGCCCAGGACCTCGTCTCCCCCGGCCCCTGAAAGGCACTCCCACCATGCAGCGTAGAGCCCTGATCGCCGCCGGAGTTTCCGCGTTAGCACTGCTTTCCGCCTGTTCCCGGGCCGGCGGAACCGACGCCCAGGCCCCGGCCGCCGCCGACCAGGGAGCGGCCACCGAGATCCACCTCGGCTACTTCCCCAACGTCACCCACGCGGCCGCGCTGGTCGGCCTGGAGAAGGGCTTCTTCGCCAAGGAACTGGGCGCCACCAAGCTGTCCACGCAGCAGTACAACGCCGGCCCGGACGAGGTCGGCGCGCTGCTGGGCGGCTCGCTGGACGCCGCGTTCATCGGCTCCGGCCCGGCCATCAACGCCTTCGCCAAGTCCGAGGGCCAGGGCGTGCGGCTGATCGCCGGCGCGACCTCCGGCGGCGCGCAGCTGGTCGTGCGGGACGGCATCGGCTCGCCGGCCGACCTCAAGGGCAAGACGATCGCCACCCCGCAGCTGGCCAACACCCAGGACATCGCGCTGAAGAAGTGGTTGGCCGCCAACAACCTCAAGGTCGGCGACGGGGCGACCGACGTGAAGGTGACCAACGCCGACAACGCCACCACGCTCGACCTGTTCAAGAAGGGCAGCATCGACGCGGCCTGGGCGCCGGCGCCGTGGTCGTCCCGGCTGGTCCTCGAGGGCGGGGCGAAGGTGCTGGTGGACGAGCGTTCGCTGTGGCCGGACGGCAAGTTCCCGACCACGGTCCTGGTGGTGCGCACCGAGTTCCTCCAGCAGCACCCGCAGACCGTGCAGGCGCTGCTCAAGGGCGAGCTGGACGCGGTGGACTGGGCGAGCGCCAACAAGGCCGACGCCGAGGCCGCGGTCAACGACCAGCTCAAGAAGCTGACCGGCAAGGCGTTGGCACAGAACGTGATCGACGACTCGTGGGGCCAGATCCTGCTCACCACCGACCCGCTGGCCGCGCAGTTCCCGCAGCTGGCCAAGGACCAGGTGACCGCGGGCGTGGTCAAGACCGCGCCGGCGGTGAAGGGCTTCGCCGACTTCACGCTGTTGAACAAGGTGTTGCAGGCCGCGGGCAAGCCGGCGGTCGACGCGGCCGGACTCGACCAGAAGTGACGGACTAAGGCAGGCGAGGAAATGACCGCGACGCTGGAGACCTCCGCCATGACCACTGCCGTGCGACTCACCGGCGTGCACAAGAGCTTCGGCTCCGGCCGCTCGGCCGTGTCGGCGCTGGAGGGGGTGGACCTGTCGGTCGCGCCGGGCGAGTTCGTGTGCCTGCTCGGCGCGTCCGGCTGCGGCAAGACGACGCTGCTCAACCTGGTGGCCGGCCTGGACCGGCCGACCGCCGGCGACATCACGCTGAGCACCTCCCGGCCGGCGGTGATGTTCCAGGAGGCCGCGCTGATGCCGTGGCTGACCGCGTCCCGCAACGTGGAGCTGGCGCTGCGCTTCGGCGGCGTGCGGCGGACCGAGCGCCGGGAGCGGGCGGCCGAGCTGCTGGAGCTGGTGCGGCTGGCCGGTCTCGGCGACAAGCGGCCGCACGAGCTGTCCGGCGGCATGCGGCAGCGGGTTGCGCTGGCCCGCGCGCTGGCCTCGGCCGTACAGGGCTCGCGTGACGGGTCGCCGGCGCTGCTGCTGATGGACGAGCCGTTCTCCGCGCTGGACGCGATCACCCGGGACGTGTTGCAGGGCGAGCTGCTGCGCGTGTGGCGGGCCACCAACACGGCGGTGCTGTTCGTGACCCACGACGTGCGCGAGGCGGTCCGGCTGGGGCAGCGCGTGGTGCTGCTGTCCTCGCGGCCCGGCCGTGTGGTGCGCGAGTGGCCGGTGGACGGGCTGAACCCGGCCGACGAGCTGGTCGCCGTGGACGAGATCAACACCAGTCTGCGCGAGGTGATCAGCAGCCATGCCGCAGCCTGACGTCGTCGACGAGTCCGTCGCGGCGGTCGAGGCGGGCCTCGACGCACTGGACACGCCGACCCAGCGGCGCGGGTGGTCCTGGCGGCGGGCGGCGGCCGTGGTGGCCCCGCCCGTCACCGCCGTCGTGCTGCTGCTCGTGGTGTGGCAGGCGCTGTGGGCCGCCGCGTTCTGGCCCGAGTACCAGCTGCCCGCGCCGGCCGCGGTGTGGGCGGTGATCACCGAGAACGTGCAGAACGGCCAGGCGTTCGAGGTGCTGTGGAATTCCGTGCACCGCGCCGTGCTCGGCTTCGCCGCCGGCGTGCTGATCGGCACGCCGCTCGGCCTGATCGTGGCCAAGGTCCGGGTGATCCGGGCGGCGATCGGGCCGCTCCTGTCCGGCCTGCAGAGCCTGCCGTCGGTGGCCTGGGTGCCGGCCGCGGTGCTGTGGTTCGGCGTCACGCCGTCGACGGTGTACTTCGTGGTGCTGATGGGGTCGGTGCCCTCGATCGCCAACGGCCTGGTCGCCGGCATCGACCAGATCCCGCCGATCCTGCCGCGGGTCGGCACCGTGCTGGGCGCGTCCCGGCTGGCCTCGGCCCGGCACATCCTGCTGCCGGCCGCGCTGCCGGGCTACCTGGCCGGGCTCAAGCAGGGCTGGGCGTTCTCGTGGCGGTCGCTGATGGCCGCCGAGATCATCGCCGTGTCGCCGCAGCTGGGCAAGGGGCTCGGCGCGTTCCTGGAGGACGGCCGGAACCTGAGCGACATGCCGACCGTGATCGCCGCCATCTTCCTGATCCTGTTGGTGGGCATCGGCATCGAGCTGCTGGTGTTCCGCCCGCTGGAGCGCTCGGTGCTGCGGGCGCGTGGACTGAGCGGAGCCTTCTGACCGATGACACCGCTGATTGGCCCGCCGTTGATCGCTGTCGCCCACGGCAGCCGGGATCCCCGGTCCGCCGCGACCGTGCACGAGTTGTTGGACGTCGTGCGGGCGCTGCGGCCCGGCCTGGACGTGCGGGCGGCGTTCCTCGACCTGTCCGCGCCACGATTGGCTGACGTGTTGTCGGCCGTGGCGTGGGACGGACACCGCGAGGCGGTCGTGGTGCCTCTGCTGCTTGGAAGTGCTTACCACGCAAAGGTGGACGTGCCCGCGGCCGCGCGGCACCCGCGGCTGTCCATTCGCATCGCCGACGTGCTGGGCCCGGATCCGCGTCTGGAGTCGGCGGCGCTGCGCCGTTTGGCCGCCGCCGGTGTGCGCCATGACGACCCGGAGGTCGGAATTGTGCTGGCCGCCGCGGGTTCCTCGCACGCGCCGGCCAACGCGTTGGCGCACAAGGTCGCGCGGCGCTGGGCCCGCGGCTCCGGCTGGGCCGGGGCGACGGCGGCGTTCGCCGCGGCGGCCGATCCCGCTGTGCCGGCGGCGATTGCCCGCCTGCGGGCCGCCGGGGCCAAGCGGATCGCGGTGGGATCCTGGTTCCTGGCCCCGGGTCTACTGCCCGACCGGGTCATCGCGCAGGCCCGCTCGGCCGCGCCGGACGTGACGATCGCTCAGCCGCTCGGCGCGGACATCGACGTCGCGGAGCTGGTGCTGCGCCGCTACTCGGCGGCAGCCCTGGGCACGGTCGGCGTACGGTCCGCCTGAGCGTTGTCGCCGCCGGCCAACCTGTGGCGCGTGACTAGTCTTGGGGGACAACGGGTTTCGCTGTGAACAGTTAACCCTTGTCGGCCTGTTACTCGCGGGTAACGCTGTGATCGTGAACACGTTTCACGTTGACCCTGCAACCACAGCGAGGTGGCTCCCGTGATCAAGACAAGCTCGCGTCTGCTGGCCGGCGCGGCCCTGGCGATCGTGCCGCTGCTGGGACTGGCCGGCGTCGCATCGGCCGACACCCAGTCCGTGAACTACTCCTGCCAGGGCAAGGCCGTCGGCCAGACCACCACCCTGAGCCTGCAGCAGAACGTCGACTCCACCGCGCCCGCGACGGTGGCGCCCGGCGGCGCGGTGTCCATCACGCTCGCCCCCGGCGTCAACACCGTGCCGTCCTCGGCCGGCTCCTTCACGGTCTCGTCCGTCAAGAACCTGACCCTGGCGGTTCCGGTGCCGGCCAACGCGACCCTGGTGTCGTTCAGCCTGTCCGGCGGCTCCGGCTTCGGCACCGCGTCCGTCGCCCAGGTCGGCAACAACATCGTCACCTCGGTGACCGGCCCGATCGCCGGCGGCGCGCAGTTCCAGCTGCCGGCGCTGACGATCAACCTGACCGCCGGTGACTCCGGCGCCATCACCACCACCCTGGCCGGCACCAGCTTCGACGACGCCGGCCTGAAGTTCACCACCACGGTCTCGGTGTTCGGCTTCCCGATCGACGCGCCGACCACCTGCTTCCCGAGCCCGGCCCCGACGCTGACCAGCACCACCATCGGCTGACGGAGTCCGTGAACGAGCGTGTGCCCGGCCATCGCGCGGAGGCCGGGCACACGCTCTTTTTCAGTTGTGGGTCAGGAGAAGTACCCGAACAGGTCGACCACCACGTCCACGTTGCCGATCTTGTTGAACAGGTTGATCGCGCCGCCGTTGGTCGGCACCACCACCGAGTTCGGGACCGTCGTGCCCGCGGTGAAGTTCAGGTTCGACGTGGCCGGCACCGGCCCGCTGGAACCGTAGACCGAGATGAAGCTGGTGGCCGTCGGGTTCGTCGCCGTCACATTCAGCGCCAAGGCGCCGGCCGTGCCCAGCAGACCGTTGTTGCCGGTCACGCCGTTGACGTTCTGGATCGGCACCTGCCCGACCCCGCCCTGGCCGACCGGCGTGCCGTTGTTGTTGATCAGGCCGGCGCCGGTGCGGCTGTCGGCCAGCCGGGCCGGGGCCGTGGCGTGGAAGTCCATGCCGGTGCCGTCGTTCGTGTAGTACCCGAACAGGTCCACCACCACGTCCACGTTGCCGACGTGGTTGAAGAACGCCACCGTGCCGTCACTGCCGACCGGGACCGTCACCAGGTTGGCGATGGTCTGGTTCGGCTTGAAGTTCAGGTTCGACGACACCGGCACCGGCGTGCCACCCGGGTAGACCGAGATGAAGCTGTTGGCTGTCGGGTTGGTCGCGGTGACGTTGAGGATCACCGCCGTGACACCCGTCGCCGGAATGCCCTGCTGGCCGGTCACCTGGAGCAGCCGGGTCCCGTTCTCACCGATCGACGGGCCACTGTTGCGGGTGTCCAGCAGTCGCGACGGGCCCGCTGGCTTGTACCCGCTCGCGCCGTTCGCCGAGTAGTAGCCGAACACGTCCACCACAACGTCCACATTGCCGAGGTTGTTGTAGAGGTCGATCTTCCCGTTGGCCGGCAGCTGCACGGTGACCAGGTTCGGCACCGTCGCCGCCGGCCCGTAGTTCAGGTTCGAGGAGATCGGCCGCGGCTGCCCGTCCGGGAACACCGTCATGAAACTGTTGGTCGTCGTGTTGGTCGCCGTCACGTTCAGCACCACCGCGGTGGCCCCGCTCGCCGGCACCCCGCTCTGGCCCGCCACAGTCAACGGAAGCGTGCTACCCGCGTGCAGCGTCTGGCCGGTGGTCCTCGTGTCCAGCAACCGCGACGGCGCCACCGGCGTGTACTTGGCTCCCGGCGGAAACGCCTTCGAGTTGCACAGCGTCTCCACCAGCTGCGGCGCGTGCGGCGTGCCCAGACCCGTGGTCAGGTCGTAACCGCCGGCGGCGCTGTACTGGCCGGAGCCGTTGCCTGAGTCGGGCACGTAGTTGTTGCCCTGGGTGACGTCGAAGTACGTGCTCGACGGCGCCGCGTAGAGCGCCGGGTTGGCGAAGCCCACCGGGCCGGTCGCCGCACACGGGTGGCTGCTGTCAGTCAGTGCGAACAGGGCCGCCCACAACGGCGCGGATCCGCTGGTGCCACCGATGATCGTCCAGGTCCGCAGGAGCTGGCCGCCGCTGTTGAACACGCCGTTGGCGATCAGGTAACCCGTGTTCGGGTCGGCGATGGCCGCGACGTCCGGCACCTGCCGGCAGGTAGAGCCGGCCGGCGCGTTGCAGACGTTCTGGTAGCCGGGGCCGGTCCGCCCCGCCTGGTAGTTCGCCGCGCCGGACAGGACGTTGGCGGTCGACACGCCGCCACCGGTCGCGATGCCCGGGAATCCGCCGGACGCCGGCGTGTTCCACACCGACTCGGCGGTGTCGGGGCCGAACTTGCGCGTGCCGCCGGCCGCCGTGACGTACGGCTGGTTGGCCGGGTCGCTCACGTTGAGCAGGGTCGAGTTGGGCGAGCCCTGCCGGTAGTAGCAGCCGGTCGAACCCTGGTCGCCCGAGGAGGCCACCACCGTCTGCCCCTGCGCCGCGGCCTGCGCGAAGATGTTCTTCTCGGCGCTCATGTAGGTGGACGTGAGGTCCGCCTCGCACAGGCCCCAGCTGGTGGAGATCACCTGGGCGGTGTCGTCGGTGACCATCTGCTGGTAGGTCTGGAGAACGTCGTTGTCGCTGGCGACGGCCGCGTCCGGTCCCTGGTACACGTTGACCGTGGCGCCGGGGGCGATGCCGTTGACGTACTCGATGTCCAGCGCCGACTCCGTGCCGACGCCCCCGTTGGGGTCGACCGGCGTGTGCGGCCCGCCCGCCACCGGGATCTTGTTGACGCTGGTGTGGGCGTTCATGCAGTTCTGGAACTCGACGATGTCACCCGAGTCGAAGTCCTCGAGCTCGAAGATCGCCACCGTGACGCCGTTGCCGTTGTCGCCGTACTGGGCGAACAGCGGGTCGGTGTTGTACGCGTACCCCTGGGCCAGGGAAAAGGGCTCCCAGTACTCAAAGGTGTCGCGGAAGCCGTTGCTGGCCGCGAGGTCGCGGATCTGCGGGCAGACCCCGGGCCGGTTCAGATTCGGCTGGACCGCGGAGTTGACGGTGCTCGGCACGCTGAAGTGCGTCGTCGGCGCCGTGTGGTTCGGCGTCGGCTTCACCAGGTTGTTCAGGCCCAGCACGCCCGTCACCAACGGGGCCACCGAGGCCGCCAGCTTCGGCGCCGTCGTGTTGGCGTACGTGACGCGCCCGTCCGGCATCTTGTAGCCGGCGATGTCCACGCCCAGCGCCGACTTCGCCTGCGCCACCGTGGCCGTCACCGGGATGCTCAGGCCGTCCGGCGTCGCCGCTCCCGGCGTCAGGCCCGCGTCCCTCAACGACTTGGTCACCGCGTCGATGGTCTGCCGCGTCGCGCCGAAGACGCCGCCGAACTGTCCCTTGCCCAGATAGTGCTTGTACTGCGGGGACTTCGGGTCCGACACCTGCTGCACGAAGGCGTCCAGCGCCGCCTGGCTGCGCGGGGCCAAGGCCACCGACAGGGTGAGACTGGTGTCCGCTGCGGGCGCCGCCGCCGCGACCGCACCGGGTGGGATGGTCGGCGCCTTGCCGACCGCCTGCGGGACCAGGCCCGCCTGAGTGGTCTGCGCCGCCGCCATGGGCGTCGCGATGACCGTGAGAGTGACTGCCGCTACCGTCGCCGCCCGTAACCGGCGACGCCACTGTGAACTGGCCGACGATCTGCCAGCATCCGAGTCTGACATGCATCCTCCCTGGAACACGTGCGTACGTGAACCCCGACCAAGGAGAAGACGTGGAGCATCCTGCCGCCGCGCAACGGCGGCCTCACTCCCTGTGACTCCCCCTTGCCGGCGAGACACTACCAGCGGGTGACCCCGGGCGGGACCGAAAACTTCGGGTACGTCAGCACTGTTGCCTCAGCCGCGCGCAGTTGCGCCGAATAGAGTGCGGCCATGGCTGACGAGCTGGTGCACTACGAGGTGCGACGGGGCATCGCGACGATCACGCTGGACTCGCCGCACAACCGGAACGCGCTGTCCGCGCAGTTGCGGCGGGAGCTGCGGGACCACCTGACGGCGGCGGTGGCCGACGACGAGGTGCGGGTGGTGGTGCTGGCCCACACCGGCACGGTGTTCTGCGCGGGCATGGACCTAAAGGAAGCGGGCGGGGCGAGCACGGAGCAGCAGGGGGTCAACGAATTCCCGGCGATCCTGGAGCAGCTGTGGACCAGCCCGAAGCCGGTGGTGGCGAAGCTGGCCGGCCCGGCGAGGGCGGGCGGAGTGGGCATGGTGGCGGCCTGTGACATCGCGGTGGCGGCGGCCACGGCCACGTTCGCGTTCTCGGAGGTGCGCATCGGCGTAGTGCCGGCGGTGATCTCGGTGACGGTGCTGCCGCGGCTGCTGCCGAGGGCGGCCCACGAGCTGTTCCTGACCGGCGAGACGTTCGACGCGGACCGGGCGGTGCGGATCGGCCTGATCAACGCCTCGGTGCCGGCGGACGGCCTGGACGCCGAGGTGGACCGCTACACGACCATGCTGGCCCAGGGCGCGCCGAACGCGCTGGCGGCGACCAAGGAGATGCTGCGCGAGCCCCGCACCGGCGACATGGAGCAGGACTTCGCCGACATGCTGGAGCTGTCGGCCAAGCACTTCGCCGGCGAGGAGGGCCAGGAGGGCATCGCGGCGTTCGTGCAGAAGCGCAAGCCGAGCTGGGTTCCTCAGGAAAGCTGACGCTCAGGAAAGCTGGTAGGAGAACTCGGAGTTCTCCGAGGCGGACTGGTTGAGGACGGCGACGATCCGCTCGTACGCGGCCGGGTCGTCGCCGCGCAGCACCTCGGGGTGCCGCCACACCAGGACGTGCTCGCCGGCCGGCAGCCACGACAGGTCGGTGAGGCAGTCCCGCAGGGCGTCCAGGTTGCGACCGAAGTAGTCGGGGAACGACAGCGTCGCCGCGATGGCGTCCAGCGCGGATCCCTTGTCGTGCAGGGCGGTGCCGTCGAGTACGTGCCGCATGGCGCTCATCGTGTCGGGTCCACGACGACGAACGAGTTGTAGTGGTCGTCGGTGTAGTACAGCTCACGTTGGGAGCCGGTGATCAGCCGGCGGGTGGCCCGGTTCTTCGCGCCGGGCGTGTCCACGGTGTACTCGTGGTAGTAGCCGTCCTTGTTGCGCGGCAGCACGTTCCCATTGTTGTGGAACACCACACCGTCGTTCTTCGGGTACGGGAACGGGCCGCCCTGCTGGATCAGCTTCCAGGTGGCGGCGGTCTCCTTGGGCAGCGAGGACAGCGCCTTGACCGGCAGCCCCGACGACGCGCCGGGCACGGTGGCGCCCGCCGACGCGGAAGTCGTCGGCGCCGGCGAGCCCGAGCCGGAGGACAGGTCCCTGATCAGCCAACCGGCCAGCACCAGCACGATCAGGCCGACCAGGGCGAAGGTGATGCGTCGGCGCGATGTCACGCCGCTGAGCCTACGAAGGCCGGCGGCCGCCCGCTTCGGCGGCCCGCTCCTTCTCCTCGATGCCCCACAGCGTCGGCTCGGCCCGGTAGCGCGGGGCCAGCCACGCGGACACCCGGTCCACGACCCGTTCGATCAGCCACGCCACCCCGCGCAGCAGCGGCAGCAGCACCACCATCACCAGGGCGAACTGCAGCGGGAACCACAGCTGTGCGACCCACAGCTCGATCCCGTCCCAGGTGTTGGCAAGCCAGTCGAACACGACCCCAGGGTATAGGTTCGGCGTATGTTCGCCGTTTACGCATCCGAGCCGAACCCCACCGATCCGCTCGCCTCGCTGGTGGTCGGCGAGCGGGACACCCCGACTCCTCCGCCCGGCTGGGTCAGCGTCTCGGTGCGCGCGGCCAGCCTGAACATGCACGACCTGTGGACGCTGCGCGGCGTGGGCATCAAGCCCGAGCAGTTCCCGATGATCCTGGGCTGCGACGGGGCCGGCGTGCTCGACGACGGCACCGAGGTGGTGCTGCACTCGGTGATCGGCGACCCGGACTGGGGCGGCGACGAGACCCTGGACCCGAAGCGCACCCTGCTCACCGAGAAGCACCAGGGCACCTTCGCCGACACGGTGGTCGTGCCGCGCCGCAACGCGCTGCCCAAGCCGGCCGGTCTGACCTTCGCCGAGGCGGCGTGCATGGGCACCGCGTGGCTGACGGCGTACCGGATGCTGTTCGTGAAGTCGGGCCTGCGGCCGGGGCAGAGCATCCTGGTGCAGGGCGCCTCCGGCGGCGTGGCGACGGCCCTGATCCAGCTCGGCGTGGCCGCCGGCTTCCGGGTGTGGGTGACCGGGCGCAGCGAGGAGAAGCGGTCCCTGGCCAAGCAGCTCGGCGCGCACGAGGCGTTCGAGTCGGGGGCGCGGCTGCCCGAGCGGGTGGACGGCGTCTTCGAGACGGTCGGCAAGGCCACCTGGTCGCACAGCATGAAGTCGCTCAAGCCCGGCGGTGTGGTGGTCATCTCCGGCGCGACCACCGGCGACGCCTCCGCCGCCGAGCTGCAGCGGCTGTTCTTCCTCCAGCTGCGGGTCGTCGGCTCGACCATGGGCACCCGCGAGGAGCTGGCCGACCTGCTCAAGTTCTGCGACCTGGCCGGCGTGCGCCCGCAGATCGGCGCCGAGCTGCCGTTCGAGCGGGCCGCTGAGGGGCTCAAGACGATGTTGGACGGCGACGTGGCCGGCAAGATCGTGCTCAGCCGAGACGCCGGCTGACCCGGTCGATCGCCTCGCGCGCCTCGCGGTCGAGCCGGGCCACCAGCTCGGCCGCGGGCAGCTCGTCGGCCAGCTGGTAGGTCTGGCCGGCCCACAGGTGCACCAGCTCCGGGTCGCCGGCCTTGGCCGCCGCGGCGCGCATCGGCCGGGTCAGGTGGTGGACCTGCGGATAGCCGACCGGGGCGTCTTCGGTGTTCTCGCTGAGGAACCGGTTGACCAGGCCGCGGGCCGGCCGGCCGGTGAACGCCCGGGTGATCGCCGTGCGCCGGGTGCCGTCCCGCAACGCCTCCTTGTGCGTCGCGGACGTGCCGGCTTCCGGGCAGCGCAGGAATGCGGTGCCGAGCTGGGCCGCCACCGCGCCGGCCGTCAACACCGCCGCCACGTCGGCGCCGTGCACGAGGCCGCCCGCCGCGATCAGCGGCAGGTCGGTGACGGCCGAGACGCGGCGGATCAGCGCCAGCAGGCCGAACTCCTCGCCGCCGCCGGGCGACACGCCGTCGTCGGTCAGGGTGCCGCGGTGGCCGCCGGCCTCGAAGCCCTGCACGGCCAATGCGTCGACGCCGAGCTGCGTGGCCTGCTGCGCCTCGGCCGGGGTCGTCACCGTGGCGACGATCTCCGCGCCAGCCGCGTGCAGCCGGTCCACGTCGGCCGCGTCCGGCAGCCCGAACGTGAACGACACCACCGGCACCCGTTGCGCCAGCACGATCTCCAGCTTCGCCGGGTACTCGTCGTCCTCCCAGCGCGGGTCGCCCGGATCGACGCCCAGCCGGGCCGACTCGACCGCCACCCGCTCCGGGTAGTCGCCAAGATCGGGTTTGGCGTTCGGGCCCGGCACGAACAGGTTCACGCCGAACCGGCCGTCGGTGAGCGCGCTGGTCCGCACGATCTGCTCGACCATCGCCTGGGCGCCGAGGTAGCCGCCCGGGGTGAAGCCGAAGCCACCGGCGCGCACCACCGCGGCGACCAGTTCGGGGGTGGACCCGCCGCCCGCCATCGGAGCGACGATCACGGGAACGCGCAGCTGCTCGATCACACAGTCGACATTAGTGCGGCAGCAGCAGAGTGGACCCGATGACCAGCGAGGCGATGCTCACCAGTCCGAACACCGTCACCCACAGGCCGCCCGGGACGCCGGTGATCTTGGCCAGCTGGTCGGCGTCCGAGTCCGGGGCCCGGCCGCGCCAGCGCTTGCGTTGCAGCTCGAAGACCGGGCGGACGCCGCCGAGCAGCAGGAACCAGGCGATCACGTAGCCGAAGACGGCCTGGATGTCGCTCGGGGCGTACCAGGAGACGGCGAACACGAGGCCGCCGGTGACCAGCACCGAGAGCACGCCGAAGGCGTTGCGGATCATCACCAGCATGGCCGCGAGCAGCACGATCGCGATCCACAGCAGCAGCGTGATCCGGCCGGCGCCCAGCAGGGCCGCGACGCCGAGGCCGAGCAACGACGGCGTCACGTAGCCGGCGGCCGCGGTCAGCACCATGCCCGGTCCGCGCGGCTTGCCCCTGGTCAGGGTCAGGCCCGAGGTGTCCGAGTGCAGCTGGATGCCGGTCAGTCGGCGGCCCGTGAGCACCGCGGCCAGCGCGTGGCCGCCCTCGTGAGCGATCGTCACCACGTTGCGGGTGATCCGCCACACCCGCCAGGGCAGCACGGCCAGCAGCGCCACCGCGCCCGCGATCAGCACCAGGGTCAGCTGTGGGCTCGGCTGGCCGCCGAGCACCCGGTTCCAGACATCCGTGAGGTCCATCGAAACGGTGGACGCGCCAAGGTCCATCCCGTTGACTCCCGACATGGTCTTCTCAGTTTCGGACGCGGTGCGGATCGCCACCGACGCGCATGAGGGGCAGATCGACAAGAGCGGCAAACCTTACATCGGGCACCCGGTGCGGGTGATGAACCGGGTCGAGGGCGAGCGCGAGCAGATGGCCGCCGTGCTGCACGACGTGATCGAGGACACCCCGGTCACCGCCGAGGACCTGCGGGCCGCCGGCTGCCCCGAGCGGGTCGTCACCGCCGTCGTCGCGCTGAGCCATCTGCCCGGCGAGCCGCAGGCCGACTACCTGGCCCGGGTCGCCGCCGACCCGATCGCCGTGGTCGTCAAGCACGCCGACATCGCCGACAACCTGTCCCCCGCCCGGTTCTCCCGGCTCGACGAGGCCACCCAGGCCCGGCTCCGGGTCAAGTACGACACCGCGCTGCGGCTGCTGGCGTCATACCTGACATGAGATGGCAGGAATCGGCCGCAGACTGGGGCGCATGACCACAGTTCAGGGCACCTTCGACATCACCCGCTGGGATGCCCAGACGTACCTCGACGCCGAGGGCATCCAACTCGGCGCCGTCGACGTCGCCAAGACCTTCCAGGGCGGGCTCTCCGGCGCCAGCACCGCTCGACTGCTCACTTCCGGCGGCTCCGTGCCCACGTCCGCCGCCTACGTGGCCATCGAGCGCTTCGTCGGCAGCGTCGCTGGGCTCGACGGCTCCTTCGTGTTGCAGCACTCCGCCGTGATGGCCGGCGGGTCCGGCGACATGAGCGTGCGGATCGTGCCCGACTCCGGCACCGGCAAGCTCACCGGCATCGCCGGCACGCTCCGTATCGACAAGCGGGACGATGGCACGCACAGTTACCAGTTGGACTACGAGGTCTGAACCAATGGCGTGACCCACCCCTTGGCTGTCTTCCCCATTTGCGCTGGTCCAAGGCACGATCGAGGGGCTGCCCCTCGACCGAGGAGAAGACGTGATGACCCGGATCGCCATCACCGGACACCGAGGGCTCCCGGACCCCACCCGCGCGCTGGTCGACGCCGCGCTCCGGGCCGAGCTCCGCCGACACCCGTCCTTGGTCGGCGTCAGCTGTCTCGCTGACGGCGCCGACGCCCTGTTCGCCCAGGCCGTGCTCGACGAGGGCGGCCAACTCGTCGCCGTCCTGCCCGCCCAGCGCTACCGCGAACGTTTGCCGGCCGACTACCACTCCACGTTCGACTCGTTACTCCAGCGCGCCAGCGAGGTCGTCACCCTCGACTACGACCAGCCCGGCCGCGAGGCCTACATGGCCGCCAGCGTCCGCATGGTCTCCGGCGCCGACCACCTCGTCGCCGTCTGGGACGGCCAACCCGCCGCCGGCCGCGGCGGCACCGCCGACGTCGTCACCCACGCACAAGAGCACGGCGTCCCCGTCACCGTGATCTGGCCCGACGGCTGTCAGCGGGGCTAGTCGAGCATCTCCAACAGCTGGTTGGGCACAATCCGAATCGGGAATGGGCGTTCGGCGTCGAAGGCATCCTCGCCCTTGACGTCGGCGACCAGCTGGTACTGCCCGTGTTCGTCGAGTTCCAGCACCATCAGCCTGGGAACATCGGGATCGATGATCCAGTAACTGGGCGTGCCCATCCGCTGGTAGGCATCCCTCTTGCCGAGGAGGTCATTGCCTGACGTGCTGGGCGACAGCACCTCCACTGCCAGCAACGGAGCCACCGGCAGGTACTTCTCGGTGAGATCATCTCGTCTGGCGACGAGCACGTCCGGTTGAACCTCGGTCTTCATGGAAATCCGCACCCCGTACGGAGCCGAGAAGACCACCAGGCCGGGCGGACGGGCGTTGTAGAGCTCAGCCGCCAGTGCAGTGGCGATCACCTGATGGCTCGTGGCCGGCGCGGGGCTCACCAGCAGCCACCCGTCGATGAGTTCGTAGCGATTTCCGTCATCGGGCATCGCGTCCAGATCCGCCACAGTGTGCGGACCTTCGGGCAACTGGGCGGCCATGGCTGTCATGGTCCCTCCTTTTCCTCATGGGGACCACCTCAGCACGCACTCCCGACAATCCGGACCGCAAGTCCGACTCTCGTGTCAGGTACCACTCCATCGGACGAAATTCGCCGGTCACCAACCGTGAACAAGATCCACCGGTTCGGTGCTCAAGCCCAACACCGACGAGACCACTCCCCCGATGCGACCGCAAGGCCGCCAGCGGAAGATCCGCCGGTGGCGCGGAAAGCTACTTCTTGCCCTTGCTACCCGAGTCCTCCGTGGACAGAGCAGCCACGAAAGCCTCCTGAGGGACTTCGACGCGGCCGACCATCTTCATGCGCTTCTTGCCCTCCTTCTGCTTCTCCAGCAGCTTGCGCTTACGGGTGATGTCGCCGCCGTAGCACTTGGCGAGGACGTCCTTGCGGATGGCGCGGATGGTTTCGCGGGCGATGACGCGGGAGCCGATGGCGGCCTGGATGGGGACTTCGAACTGCTGGCGGGGGATGAGCTCGCGCAGCTTGGTGGCCATCTTGGTGCCGTAGCCGTAGGCGGCGTCGCGGTGGACGATGGCGGAGAAGGCGTCGACGGCCTCGCCCTGGAGCAGGATGTCGACCTTGACGAGGTCGGCGGACTGCTCGCCGGACTCCTCGTAGTCCAGCGAGGCGTAGCCGCGGGTGCGGGACTTGAGGGAGTCGAAGAAGTCGAAGATGATCTCAGCCAGGGGCATGGTGTAGCGGAGCTCGACGCGGTCCTCGGACAGGTAGTCCATGCCGCCGAGCTGTCCGCGCTTGGACTGGCAGAGCTCCATGATCACGCCGATGAAGTCGCTGGGCGCGATGATGGTGCACTTGGTGATCGGCTCGAAGACCTCGGCGATCTTGCCGTTGACCCAGTCCGACGGATTGGTCACCACGGTCTCGGCGCCGTCGTCGGCGATCACCCGGTAGACGACGTTGGGCGCGGTGGAGATGAGGTCCAGGCCGAACTCCCGTTCCAGCCGGTCCCGGGTGATCTCCAGGTGCAGCAGCCCGAGGAAGCCGCAGCGGAAGCCGAAGCCCAGGGCGGCGGAGGTCTCGGGCTCGAAGGTCAGGGCGGCGTCGTTGAGCTGGAGCTTCTCCAGCGCCTCCCGCAGCTCCGGATAGTCGGAGCCGTCCATCGGGTACAGACCCGAGTAGACCATCGGCTTGGGCTCGCGGTAGCCGGCCAGCGGCTCGCTCGCCCCGTGCCGCTCGGACGTCACGGTGTCGCCGACCTTGGACTGCCGCACGTCCTTCACGCCGGTGATCAGGTACCCCACCTCGCCGACGCCGAGCCCGGCGGACGGCTTGGGCTCGGGGCTGATGATGCCGACCTCGAGCAGCTCGTGGGTGGCCCCGGTGGACATCATCCGGATCCGCTGCCGCGGCGTGATCTTGCCGTCGACGACCCGGATGTAGGTGACGACGCCGCGATAGGTGTCGTAGACGGAGTCGAAGATCATCGCCCGGGGCGGGGCGTCGGCCGCGCCGACCGGGGCGGGCACCTTGCGGACGACCTCGTCCAGCAGCTCCTGGACGCCGATGCCGGTCTTGGCGGAGACCCGCAGCACGTCCTCGGGCTCGCAGCCGATGATGTGCGCGAGCTCCTTGGCGTACTTGTCCGGGTCCGCGGCCGGCAGGTCGATCTTGTTCAGCACCGGGATGATGGTGAGGTCGTTCTCCAGCGCCAGGTACAGGTTGGCCAGCGTCTGCGCCTCGATGCCCTGCGCCGCGTCGACCAGCAGGATCGCGCCCTCGCACGCCTCCAGCGCCCGCGACACCTCGTAGGTGAAGTCCACGTGGCCGGGCGTGTCGATCATGTGCAGCACGTGGTCCTGGCCGTCCAGCTGCCAGGGCAGCCGCACGTTCTGGGCCTTGATGGTGATGCCGCGCTCGCGCTCGATGTCCATCCGGTCCAGGTACTGGGCCCGCATCGCGCGTGCGTCGACCACGCCCGTCAGCTGCAGCATCCGGTCGGCCAGGGTGGACTTGCCGTGGTCGATGTGCGCGATGATGCAGAAGTTCCGGATCAGCTCCGGCGACGTGAACGTGCTGTCGGCGAACGTGCTCACTGGGGCGATTCCTCGGGAAAGCGGACGGGGGGCACGCCAATGGTCCCATGTGCCCGACGGTGGTCCCTACAGAATAGGGTGCGCACCGTGTCTGACCACGGTCCGGTTCCCCGTCCAGCGCACGGCGCGGTCACCCAGGTGCACGGCGCCGAGCACCTGGCCCGGCTCGACTACTCCCCCGACCTGGACGGCCTGGCCGACCCGGGCGAAGTGGTCTGGGCCTGGGTGCCCTTCGAGGACGACCCGGCCGTCGGCAAGGACCGCCCGCTGCTGGTCGTGGGCCGCACCGGCCGCTTCCTGCTGGCCCTGATGCTGTCCAGCAAGCCCCACGAGTCACAGGACTGGCTCGACCTGGGCGCCGGCGCCTGGGACCACGACGGCCGCCCCTCCTGGCTGCGACTGGACCGGGCGTACGAGCTACACGAGGACGACTTGCGCCGCGAAGGTGCCGTGTTGGCCCCGGACCGCTTCGGCCGCGTCGTCGACGCGCTGCACGCCCGCGGCTGGCGCTGACACGTGACCGGCGTCGCATTCCAACAGCCGGGCCATCAACGTTGAAAGTAGGCCGGGAACCTCCAACGCACCTTGCACCGACACCACCACGCTCCAACGATGCGGACCCCAACGTTGGAAGTAAGCCGGGAACCTCCAACGCACCTTGCACCGACACCACCACGCTCCAACGATGCGGACCCCAGCGTTGGAAGTAAGCTCGCGCGGCCCACGCAAGGTCAGTCGATGGCCCGAAAAACGTCCTCCGCCACCCAGTACATGCGCCCACCACGCCCCAAACTGCCAACCTTGCGAAGAATCTCATCCTTCTCCAGCGAGTCGATGAGGTTTCTCGCGCCCTGATTGGTCACCTTAAGCGCGTTCTCAACCCGCTTCACGGTCACGAACGGGTTGGAGAAGAGAAGCTCCGCAACCTCGATCGTCCGACTCTTTCTCCCCTGCAACCGCTCACGATACCCCTCCCGCAGATCCACCAACTTTCCGGCACGCGTCTCCGCATCCGACGCCTGTCGGTAAACCGCGGTGAAGAAATACTGCAGCCACTCCTGAATCTCACCCCGCTCACGCACGGCCTGAAGCCGATCGTAGTACTCACGCCGATTCTGCTCCATATACGCACTGATATACAGGAGCGGAAGGTTGAGCACCTTGCGTTCAATGAGCAGGAGCATGATCAGCAACCGGCCAACCCGCCCATTACCGTCAAGAAATGGGTGAATGGTCTCAAACTGATAGTGCATGAGCGCGCACACGACAAGAACGGGCAGTTCGTCCGTCTCGTTGACAAACTTCTCCCAGTCCGCCAGCGCATGTCCCACCAACTCGGGAAGTGGTGGCACAAAAGCCGCCGTGTCCGGCGAGTCCGTGGGAGAGCCAATCCACACCGGCGTTCTTCTGAATTCACCCGGAAGCTTTTCCTGACCGCGCACGCCCGACAGCAGCACCTTGTGCACCTCTAGGATTAGTCGACCACTAACGGGAAGCTCGTCGAGCAGTCGGATCCCCCGATACAGGGCCCGCTGGTAGTTGATGACCTCCTGAACATCGTCATTGCCACTCGACCCGTCGCCCGCCTCCGCCTTGAAGACGTCCGAGAGAGACGCCTCCGTGCCTTCTATTCGCGAACTGGCCACAGCTTCCCGGGCCAGGTAGGGCTCGACGAGAATCGACGGATCTTTAATCAGCCTCCCAACTCCAGACAAGCGCCCCAGCGCGGCATCGGCTTTCGACAGAGCCAGCACGGTCCCGGAGCTCAAGGCGAGATCACGAGGCATGGCGAAGGGCTCGAAGTACCAGAACGCCCACTTGTCACCAGGCTTTTTCGTAGCCCGCCCGAACTCGGGCGCTTGGAACAGATCCGGCTTCACCACACGAACGATACAACACAGCAGGGGCTACCGTTGGAAGTAACCCCTTGTCAGCCCTGGTGACCGACTGTGATATCCGTGGACTCACGCCAGGCGGGTGAGCTCCACGGTGACGGTCAGGCCGGCGCCGGCGCCGCCGGTGTAGATGCCCTTGAACGGGACGACGTCGGCGTAGTCGCGGCCGACGGCGACCCAGACGTGGCGTTGGCCGATGGGGATGGCGTTGGTGGGGTCGTAGGCCCACCAGCCGCCGGTCCAGGCCTCGATCCAGGCGTGGCTCTCGCCCTGGACGGTCTCCTTGGCGGCGCCGTCGGCGCGGGTGTGGAGGTAGCCGGAGACGTAGCGGGCGGGAATGCCCATGGCCCGCAGCAGGGCCAGGGTGAGGTGGGCGTAGTCCTGGCAGACGCCTTCCTTGGCCTGCCAGGCATCGGCGGCGGAGCTGTGCACGCCGGTGCTGCCCCGCCGGTAGGTCATCTGGGAATGGACCCACGAGGCGGCGGCGTGCACGGCGTCGACGGGATTGAGGCCACGGCGGAGTTCCCGGGCCTTGGCGGCGAGTTCCCGGTCCCGGGGGACGTAGTCGGTCCAGCCGAGGTACTCGGTGTAGCGGTCGAGGACGTCGGCGCCGCGGAGGTCGGTCCAGCTGACACCGCCGACGGGGGCGACCTCGCCGCCGGTCTCGACGACGGAGGAGCCGGTGACGGTGAGCTCGGTGTGCGGGGCGTGCAGGTCGAAGGAGGTGACGACGGTGCCCCAGTAGTCGGTGTAGCGGTAGGCCCGGGTGGCGGGATGGGTCTCGACGCGGCTGACGACGACGTTCTGCCGGCGGTCGCTGCGGGGAGTGAGCCGAACCTCGTTGTACGACTGGGTGACGGGCGAGGCGTACCGGTACTGGGTGGTGTGCGTGACTCGAAGCCGCCAGCTCACTGCTGCACCTCGCTAGCGCTCGGTGTCCGCGTTCGCGGACGCTCTGCGTTGAATGATGCGCTCGCAAGCTCGCTCATGCGCCCACCTCCGCGTTGGTCCACGCCACCCACGGCACGGAGTGGAAGTACTGCTGCGACACGGCCTCGCCGACGTCGCGAACGGTGGCCTGCAAGGACTTCAGCCGCCGGGGCAGGTCCTCCATCAGCTCGGAGATGCGCAGGAACTCCAGGTCGCTACGGGCCTTGCCGAGCAGCCGGGAGGCCTCGGCGGCGGCGCCGAGCCGTCGGCCGGGCGCACGGTCCAGGTGTTCCAGGCATCGCTCGGCCAGCGACAGGGCATGGAACACCGAGCGAGGAAAGAGGCGGTCCAGCAACAGGAACTGCACCACGCGCGAGGCGTCCAGGGCCCCGCGGTAGGTCCGCAGGTACGTGTCGTGCGCGCCGGCGGACCGCAGCACGGTGACCCAGCCCGGGGAGGAGGCCTTGTCGCCGGAACGGGAAAGCAGCAGCCGCACGATCATGTCGACGCGTTCCACCGACCGGCCGAGCACGAGGAAGCGCCAGCCGTCGTCGCGGCTCATGGTGGAGTCGGCCAGCCCGGCGAACATGGCGGCCCGCTCCTCCACGAAGGAGAAGAACGCGTGCGGCCCCACCTGCCGGGCGTAGCGCTGCCGCTCCGGCACCGCATTCCACATGCTGTTCAGGCACTCCCACATCTCGGTCGACACCACTTCCCGCGCCCCACGGGTGTTCTCCCGCGCGCTGGTCACGGAGGCGACGATGGAGCCGGCGTTGGCGGCGGAGTACGCCACGAGCTCGGTCAGCGACCAGACGTCCAAAGTGGCGCCGTCGGGCGGGGTGATGCCCAGAACGGCCAGCAGCTGCCGGCTTTCCGTGTCCGGGTTGACGGTCGCGTCCTCCAGCAGTTGGTGCACGGACACGTCGAGAATGCGCGCGGTGTCGTCGGCGCGTTCGACATAGCGGCCGATCCAGTACAGGGATTCCGCGTTCCTCGCCAGCACGACGCCTCCCTCACTGCTGCTGTTGTTGCTGCTGGGATGCCGTCAGCTCCGGGCCCTGCTCGGTGGCGGCGCCGTTGAGCTGCACCGCGCCGACCAGTTCCGGTCCGGACAGCTCACTCTCCACTGTGGACGACCGTGGCGCCAGCACCCAGGTGTCCTTGGAACCGCCGCCTTGCGAGGAGTTCACCACCAGGCTCCCCTCCGGCAGGGCGACCCGGGTCAGCCCACCGGGCAGCACAAAAACGAAGTTGCCGTCGTTGACGGCGAACGGCCGCAGGTCCACGTGCCGGGGCGAGAGCTTGTCGCCGATCTTGGTCGGCACGGTCGACAGCTGCACCACCGGCTGTGCGATCCAGCCCCGCGGGTTGCCGCGCACCTTGCGCCGCAACGCGTTCAGCTCGCGGGCCGACGCCTCCGGGCCGAACACGATGCCGTAGCCGCCGGAGCCCTCGACCGGCTTGACCACCAGCTCGGACATCCGGTCCAGCACGTGGGCCCGCTCGTCGGGCAGCCAGCACCGGAAGGTGTCCACGTTGGGCAGCAACGGCTTCTCGTTCAGGTAGTACTGCACGATCTCCGGCATGTAGGTGTAGACGAGCTTGTCGTCGGCCACGCCGGTGCCGACCGCGTTGGCGATCACCACGTTGCCGGCCCGTGCCGCGTTGGCCAGGCCGGCCACGCCGAGCACGGAGTCCGGCCGGAAGTGCACCGGGTCCAGGTACGGGTCGTCGATGCGCCGGTAGATCACGTCCACCTGCCGCTCGCCCTCGGTGGTGCGCAGGTAGATGGTGTGGTCGCGGCAGAACAGGTCCCGCCCCTCCACCAGCTCCACGCCCATCTGCCGGGCCAGCAGGGAATGCTCGAAGTAGGCCGAGTTGTGCACGCCCGGCGTCAGCACGACCACGTTCGGGTCGGCGGCGTTGGGCGCGGCGGCGTTGCGCAGCGCCCGCAGCAGGTGCACGGCGTAGTCGCCGACGGCGCGAACCCGGTGCCGCGCGAACAGGTCCGGGAACACGCGGGCCATGGTGCGCCGGTTCTCCATCACGTACGACACCCCGGACGGGCAGCGCACGTTGTCCTCCAGCACCCGGAACGTGCCGGCCTCGTCGCGCACGATGTCGATGCCGGCGACGTGGATGCGCACCCCGTTGGGCGGCACGATGCCGGCGGCCTCGCGGTGGAAGTGCTCGCACGAGGTGATCAGCCGCCGCGGCAGCACGCCGTCCCGGATGATCTGCGCGTCGCCGTACACGTCGGCGAGGAACGCCTCCAGCGCCCGCACCCGCTGCACGATGCCGCGCTCCAGCTTGGACCACTCGGAGGCGGTGATCACCCGCGGCACCAGGTCGAGCGGGAACGGCCGCTCCTGCCCGGACAGCGAGAAGGTGATGCCCTGGTCCACGAAGGCCCGCCCGAGCGCGTCGGAGCGGGCGCTGAGATCGCCCACATCGGACGGCGCCAGCATCTCGTGCAGCGCCCGGTAGGCGGACCGCACCGACGCGTCGGTCGAGAACATCTCGTCGTACGCGTCGGAGTGCGGGCGCGCCGGGTCCAGGTACCCGCGGAACAGCTCGCCGTTCCCGCGCCCGTTCCTCGACGTCCTGGTCATGGTCGACATCTTCACCCAGCGGGGCGGCCCAGGGCACTACTCCATACCACTGGTTACCTCAACGAAACACCAGCTGAACACTACAGAGAGCCATTTCTAGGCGGCCGCCCGCACCTGGGCCAGCAGCTCCGGGCCGCGATCAAGCAAGCGCTGCTCGGCAAGTCTGCCCAACCACCACGCCGCGAATGCCCCGATGGCCAGCCCGACCGGCACCGCCAGCCAACTGACCAGCGGGTTCGAGTCGAGCTGCCCGACAACCAACAGCAGCACCGACGGCAACGCCATCACCAGCAGTAACAGCCAGGACACCAGGCGCACCAGGCCCCGCGAGCAGCCCGGCCGGCTGCCGGAGTTGAACGGGTTGCCGCCGCGCTGCACCGGCATCGGGAACGCCCAGTACACCGACAGCAGCAGCATGAGGCCGGCCCCGCCGCCGAGCAGCGCCGGCAGCAGGCCCAGCACCCACGGGTAGGCCCACTGGGTTCCGGCCACCGCGGGCAGCACCAGGCCGGCGAGAATCGCGACCGGACCGACGATCAGCGCCCACGCCCACTGCCGGCCGCGCACGTCGGCCCGGGCCGCGCCCGGCGTGACGATGGTCTGCCACACCGAGGTGCCGTCGAAGCCGTACAGGTTGCTGACCTGGAGCATGGAGAAGGCGACCACCCACAGCCCGGCGAACGGCAGCATGACCAGCCCGCCGCGGCCGGCCGACGAGAACACCGGGATGAACAGTCCGATCAGCACGGAGGTCAGCAGCATGGCCCGGCGGCGGGCGTCCCGCCACCACAGGCGGAGCTCCTTGCCGATCACCGCCCCGACCGGCGTCGCCGGCAGCAGGCTGCGCCGCGCGGTCTTGGCCCGGCCGGCGCGGGACGGCCCGACGTTGGTCTGCGGCGTGGTCAGCCGCCGCACCAACAGCCGCGCGTACGCCCACAGCAGGGCACCGTCCACAACGGCCAGTGCGAGCAGCGCGCCGATCGTCTCGAGCCAGTTGCCGGTGGCCGCGCCCTCGACCGCCGCCGGCGCCCAGCCGGTCGGCAGCCAGCGCACCGGGTTGGCGAGCTCCGGATCGTTCTGCAACAGGATCGGGGCCAGCGCCTGCCCGGCGTAGCGCAGCGGCAGGTAGGACAGGCCGACCAGGGCCGCGAGCAGGACGCCGAGGTCCTTGCCGCGGCGGGAGCCCAGCACCGTGCCGATCAGGCTGATGACCACTCGTGACAGCAACACGGTGAAGCCCAGCGCCAGCACCGTCGTGATCACGGCGACGATCGCCGGCAGCACGCCGAGCCGGCAGGATCCGACCACCACGCCGAAGAACGCGATCACCGTGGCCACCGGTGGCACGCCGGCGATGGACGCGCCGAGCAGTCCGAACGCCAGCTTGATCGGGGACAGGGGCAGCAGGGCGAAGTTCTCCGGGCGCAGGGTCTCGTCGCCGCCGCCCATCAGGACCGGGCCGACCAGCCAGCCGACCGTCCACACCAGCATCATGGCGGCGGCGATGGTCGTGCCGACGGACGCGCTCTGGCCGTAGCCGAGCACCACCAGGAACAGGGACACGACCCCGGCGGCCACGCCGACCACCGCGCCGAACGCGAAGCTGACCGCCCGGGCCCCGCTCAGCGAGTGTGAGAGCACCCGCAGTTTCATGCGGATCAGGACGCCAACCACGACAGTCCTTCCCCACCGCCGGTGCGGCCGCCGACCAGGTGCACGAACGCCTGCTCCAGCGTCTGGTCCCCGCGG
>Ga0307511_10001550_pt1 | contig 24343 bp, 31 predicted proteins | sample 13_EM_MG_FD_200266 | JGI IMG/M metagenome (GOLD analysis project Ga0307511, IMG submission 200266) | Populus trichocarpa ectomycorrhiza microbial communities from riparian zone in the Pacific Northwest, United States - 13_EM | ecosystem: Host-associated > Plants > Roots > Unclassified | place... | reverse complement strand
TTTGAGGTTTGGGAGGTCCTAGTATGATGGACTTTGATGGCGAAACGAAAGGTGGATGCTGCTTCCTGCCGAAGCGATTCACGAGTCGGGTAAAGAACGTCGAGACCTTTTCACGGTAGCGGCCCATGACCTCGTAGCGCAAGTTCACCGTCCGAGACTCGACGAGGTGGGGGGGAGGAAGGAGAAAGCGTTGTTGGCAGTGCCCTGATAAGCATGTACCTGTTTTAGAGCGCCGATTGCCAATTCCGTGTTCCTGTGCCGATCCAGGCTCGTAGGTCGAGACGGTTCTCTGCTGCTCATACCGTGTTCCCCACAGGGCTTATCACATTTCAGGTTTCGTTAGAAACAAGAGTAAGGACGGGGATATAGCGAAAACAACCGAGGGTATGTGAGCGAGATAGTAAATGGTAATGTGGCTGTGCAGCCGCAGAGGATCCCTCCGAATCTACCTAATCAATACCGTATACCGTTCGTGTACATACATGAAAATGTGCGGGCAAAGCATCGACGCTATACCTTCGTTGGAGAACCGAAACCGCCCCAGACGCCGAGAATGGTACCAGGTGGACCAGGGTCAGACGTCACGCGCCTTCGGTCGAGAGTGAATGATGAAAGTTTTTGAGTGGAGACACTTGAGGAACACTTTATCCTGGACGGGGAACCGTGCACATATCCGGGACATCCGCATCGGTGAACTGTGCGGTTGAGGGTTATGTTGCGGGGTGGAGGTCGAGGCTCGGAGTACGCGCTCAAACCCCCGCCTCGGAGGAACAACCCGCAGAGAGCTCGTTACGTTTTACGTATTGCGGACTGCGGGACCCCCGCTTGGCTTTGTTTTCAAAGAGTCGTCACCGTGAATTTACGCAACCCCAAGCGCACGGAAGGCGGTCGCCACTCGCAGTTCAAGGATCCTGAACAGATACCGAAGACGGGGCGACGCAAAGAATTCACCAAAAACTGTATCGCAGCGTTTTGACTGCATCAGCATTCAACAAACGCCCGTGGAAACGTATAGCAAGCATCACATACAGCGAAGGGTAGTTTCCCCGATGGCGTTGCGAAGGATATTTAGCGACCGGGTTTGAACCTTTTGCATAAACTGTGGGCTCTGGACGTGGTTTCTCGGAAGTTCTGAGAAGTCCTTGAGACACCTTCGCAGCAACCTACGATGAAACTCTTCTAAAGTGCCTTGGTGACAAAATTTGAATTCCCTTTGGGCTGTCGTTCCCCGCATCACATCGGCCCAGTCTGGAACAAGCCTGACCAGGGGGTGATGGCCGCGCAAAGAGCGCCCCGATCACCCTGTGGCAGTGGCGCCATTGAAATCGTGACGTACAGTATGACCATGCTCGTCGGGGTTGGAATTGGGCATGCATTGAACCAACAAGACCAAGGTTTGACAGTAAACTAAATCGTATATTTTCGTCCTCGCTACGAGAGTACTACATTCTGAAAATTATCGTCCACGATGAGAAGAAAGAAATGCCAGGCTTTTCGTATGTTCTAGAAAATCGTTCAAGGAGGGACGCGCTCACAAAACGAGCATTCCACCGCCGATAACACCCAAAACGACAGCGCCTCCGGCAGCAAGGAAACTGGCAGTGTAACCAGCTTTAGCTCCGCCGGTTGATCCAGTACCGGTGGGGCTGTTGGTAGCGGATGAGAGTCGGCTGCTGGCGGAGGAAACGCGGGAGGAGGCACTGGAGACGCGGGAGGAGACGCTGGAGAGGACGGAAGACAAGCGCGAGGAGATGCTAGAGGTGGGGAGGCTGGCGCTGCTCGAAGAAACTGAAAAGGGGGTCGCGTCGATATACATAAGAGTCAACAGGGGAGAGGTAACGTACCACCATTGCAGAGAGCAGCTTGGATACTGGTAGCCGTTTGAACCTCTTCAGGGGTACAGGTGGATTGGAGACACTGAAGGACGGCTTGCTGGTAGTCGGTGTTCACGCAGACACACGAAGCGTCAGTGCTGTGAACGGGGTGGTGGTAGACATGGTTAGCATCGGTAGATCACGAATGTACAACCAAAGAGGGGTAACTCACAAGGTACATAACGTGCTCGACTGGGCGCAGGTGATGATACAAGGCGTCAAACTCGAGGTTGGGAGAGGTCCCGACGAGGTAGGGGTAGAAGTGCCTTGGGCGTACGCCGAAGCGGCGAGGAGAACGGCGACGGCGATTTTCTTGGAGAACATGATTCGTAAAACCGGGTAGGAAGGGGGGGATGATGGGTGGAGCGGTGAGACCTGGGAAAAGGGGAGTGAGGGGGGGGTAGGCAGTATTTATACTCAAAACTCCAACCCGATGAAGGAACTTCGTTCCACGTGCGCGTGAGGGGCCGGGTGTCGGGATATCCCAGCGCTCGTGTTTGTTTAATCCCCGCGAGACGATCGAACTCCTCAACCCCAAAAAACTGCGGGATGTTATTCATTCCTCCCCCTCCCCCTCCCACTCCCCCCTGTGCACCCCTAATCACTACACCACAAGCTGTGCCTAATGGGACGCTCGAGTGCTTTTTTTTCCCTGAGCGAAGCGCGAATCCCAAGACCATGCCAGCATCACACGTCCGCTACAAAAATAGCTCGAAACGAATCGAACGACTTTCATACCGAAGTGAACTGTTGCGCTGTTGCGTGCCACGTTTCAAATCACGACAGGACATGGAACCCCATGCTAGAACCCCACTTTACTCGAACAATTGAACTGGTGAATCCACGAGACGATAGAAGCGGACGCTGCGGCTCCGTCCCAAAAATTTGCGAAACCCCTAGTACTGTGGGGCCTACAACACAGACCTGCCGGGGAAGGAAAACCGCCGGTGCTCACGCGCTTGGCTTGCTCAGCGCTCAGATCGGACCTCGGTCGTTTTTGCGAGCGACCGAATCCGCACGTGGGGACCACGACCTGCCCTTTACGCCGAGTGTTTGCGTAGCACCCTCCAAGTGGCCTAAATTTGGGACGCAAGACTTGACAGACTGCGAAGTTGCCGCCCCTGTTTCACGAGACGTTCGAGGGATCGGCAAACGAACCCTCGGTCATCAGGCAGATAAACGAACTGGATTGTCAATGTGTTATTTTACAGATGAGAGACGTAGATTACTATTCGGAAGAGGAAGTGAGAGTGAGAGTGGAAGAATCGGTCGGAGGGGGGGCATTCTTTATGGAATCTATCGAACCGGACAGTGAGAAGAATAAGTACCTGCTGCCAGGTGACCGTGGGGTTAAGCGACCCGCGAGGCGAATGGGGAGAAGAGCCGGCCCCGCCTACTGATAAACGCGAACCGATCCAAGGTTGAAGTACGCGTCGGCAAACGCGCTTGGGTTGTTATTGACATAGTCGACGCAAGAGCCTGGACAACCATTCCCGGCGAAGGCTCCTCCCGCCCAATCACCACAGAGGGTCAAGTTGATGATAATGTTGTTGGCCGCGAACTTTCCTTCGATATCGCAGCTGGTGTTGGGGAAGAGCGCAGTCGGTGTACCCTACGATGAAAGAGGAGGTCAAAATCCGATTCTGGACATCATCACTCCCAGCGGCAGACTCACCCAGTTGTCGGTGTTGATGTTGTCATGGCCATCCCGGACCTCGGCGGGTGGAGAACCGTTCCGAGGCCAAAACCAGACCTTGATGAAGGTCTCCGTGCGTTCCATAGCGAACAAGCCGCCTCCGTTGGCGTTAAAACCTGGACCGAACGAGTTTCCACGGGGATCCGCAACGGTGCACCCAGCATTGCCGTTCACGAGAGTGTTGCAATCCGTTAGCAAAGTGGAACCGGTTTGATCACTGGTGGCAGGTATGGTGCATCCAGGAGAGGTGTGGAGGGTCATCCGGTTTGGGCTGGCGTTGTTGACACCCTCGACGATGTCGACTTCGCCCTCGTTAGGCCAGTCGCTCAGACCGGCCTCCCAGATCGCGGGCCATGTAGCACAACCCTGCGGCATGTGCCTAACATCGAAGCTATAGGTGAAGGGGTGCAGCATCAGTAATCGATCAGTTGGACCTGGATTTGAGAATGACGTACATCGCGGCGTGGTGCCGGAACGTTTGCAAAGAAACTAATCGAACGGATTGCCTTCCAGCCCCGCCAGCACTAATCACATTTGTGGAGTCGGTGCGGAGGACAAAGGTGTTACCATCGGCATAAGTCAAGTTATTGGCGTCGGCGGTGGCCCGATCGACGTAGGTGCTGTGCAAGTGAAGAGAAATGGCGAACAGTCAGGCTCTCCGTTGGAAGCGGACGTATGGAAGAGGTGAGCTTACACTCGACCATGGGTGGGGTCCGCGATGTTGTCGAATCGGAAGTGGTCGTAGAACCCACTTCCGATAACAGCGAGGGACTGGGTCCAGGCACGGGCGTGACCTGAGGTGGCTAAAGCCAAAGAAACCAAGGTGGCGACGACAAAACGCATCCTATCTGATACAGAGGGGTGGATGAGGCAGAGAGGAAGGGTATAAAGCCAAGGGTATAACGGGGTATCTTCTGTATCTAACAGAGAGGAGAGGTTTCAGGTGGAATGAGTTGAGAGGCGGCGGTGGAGTGGGAGGTCTGTGAGGAAGGAAAGGTATGGTTGCAACGGTCCCCGTTAAATACCCATTGGTTCTGACCCCCCGCTCCCTTACCACCGGTGGTAGAAAGCGCGGTGTCTTTGGTAGATACACCCACATCGGAAAAACAATGCCAGAACAAGATAACGGGTCACGATGGCCCCGGTAGCACGGAACCGGTTCCCAGATGGGAGACATGTGGAAATGACTCCAGACGACAGAAAAACTCCCCAGTTTTAGAGCTGCTGGATCAAGTTAACGTGGTTTTCACCCCAACGGTTGATACCGTAGGTATGGATGGGGTTGGTTCCCAACATTTAGTACCAAGAACCAAGAGGCTATCGAAGCTTGAGTTCAAGGAACGCGCGTGGAAGGACGAGCGCCCCATGACTTCGGCGCATGGACCTTGGAACTCGGCATGATAGACTGAAGGACGACAATGGGGATGGGAAGCGTGGTTTGCTCCCGCCAGGTGAAGTCAATGATCGATGGGCGCTTGAGCAACCGCTTCGATCAGGTCCGATGACGATAAAGTCCCTGGAAAAGGGGTACAACGCTATGTTAGCGTCGACGACCGACCCCTGATCCACCCAGTCGCTAGTGGCAGACGTGAGATTCAACCCAGTAAGAAGCTTGGCCATCGTTACAACGGGAATAAGAGATCTCCCAGTGTATTGTATGTCGTGGAGAGCTTATCCTTGGTGTGATCCACACGACCAAGGAACGTGGGCCGGAGGATCCGAGGGATCAGGTCCTTGGATCAGCCGGACTAACGAATCTAACCAAAGATGAGCAGGGGCGCGCAAGCAAGGTCGGGAGACCTACCACGCACCCTCGTGTGCTAACCGCATGTGACCCACTTCTGCAGCACTCGGATACGTGTCCCGAGGGGGCAGCGGGTAGGCATCCGAGTGACATTGGTCCCGCCTCCGGAATTGACATTGTGATCCCATCCTAGAGGGCAAACGTGAGGTTTGGGTTATTTTGCGAAGAAACGCCGTTCTGTCTGCGTGGATCAAAGTGAGGTGGATCCCAATGGGGATCCTCCTTTGATGAATGAAGCTTAAGGGCTCAACGAAGAGTGTTTGTCGCGATCCCAGGATGCGTCCACGTGCAACTATGGCAACACGGTGTCAAGTTGGATTGTAAGGTCGTAGAACCGAACCTAGTCCAGTCACAACGCCGAAGTGACCACGGAGGTCAGGGCATTGGCACTTCCGTGCCATCGTGCTCGCAATTGGGTGTGTTGTTCGTTGCCGTAGACACTGATCATGCGGGGTCAGTTTAGAACCAGATGGATAGTTTGCGCGCAACGTGGTTTGAATCCGGAGAACTTACCGGCACATAATATCGGAAGTCCAGCTCCGTAGTGTACGTGAGGGTGAAGGATAGCTTGTTGAGATACTGTGATGGCTTTCGAGATCGAGATGTGGGAAAGACCAAGGAAAGACGCCGTGTCCTTTGCTGAAGCGTCATCGTTCCATCTGCGAGACGCTGCCACCCTCCAATCACCTTCCACAACCTCACATCCAACGCGCCCTTCCGCCCCGAGTCCCTCGTTTCTCGACCTCGAAGGATGTTAGGATGACGGCACCACTGGGAGTTCTTAGTCTGGCAAGGCTGTGCGCCCAAGCGGGCGCCCTTTCACCGGCGCGGTGCTGTGCCAACAGAACCGACCCCGGGCTGAGGTACTCCCAATGCGATTTCGGCTATTCTCCCTCCCTTCCCCAGATTAAACCAGCACGCATACCTGGATACCAAGTACCACCAGCGACCCTACACGGCCTCTCCGATCCCTCGTCCTTGGTCAATCACTCGGATCACGGTCCCATACAATGACGGGGTTACTACGCGAGATCGCGGTTGACAGGTGAGGTCATCGGCGAATCCTCAGTTGTCCAGTTCTTATGGAGGACTCCTAGCCCTGGGACTGTCTTTGAAGAAGTGGATTATATAGTTGGGAGGGGGTCGGTGAGAGGTAGTGTCCGAAGATACAGGTACGATACGCCGACATTCCGTTCATCCGAAGCACTACCTTTCTCACTTTTCTTGGTCCTAGGTCAAGAAATCATCGTACCACGTCGAGGTCATATGTAAACGCCCTCGGGGATCATCTGGAAGAGTGCGTTTTCAATCTTCCATGACATCTTCGACACTTCGCTGACACTCGAATGTAGGCACGAACCCAAAGAGACCCGAACAAAGCACCCTGCCAAGGGGAACCACCGGCGTAGAGGGTACGTTCATCCCCTGCCCTCCGCGACGCGCTTTTGACACTTTCAATCGAAAGTCTCGGACCTGGAGAACGCATAGGGAGCCGTAGTTCATTCCAAGAGGCAGATTCACGCGTGAAATTCTACGACAAATACTACAAGGTGGCGGAGGAATATGACAAAGTGTTTATGAAAAAGCACGAGGAAGACCTGAATACGACCCTGATATTTGTAAGCTTCTCATCAGGAACCGCAGGATTCCTGTTGACGGGCCCACAGGCTGGTTTATTTTCTGCTGTGACGTCGGCTTTCATCGTCGACATCAACCAACAGCTACAGTCCGACCCAAACGAAGAGACTGCCTCCCTCCTTCGCGTCCTCATCTACAAAATTGATAACACGACGTTCGGGGGATCCACGCCGACACTCCCAGTATGGACCGGCCCGCCGCGCACGATCGTTCAAGTCCAGAGCATCCTCCTATCAAGCCTCGCCACTTCACTATTCTCCGCATTCCTCGCCATGCTCGGTAAGCAGTGGCTGAACCGATACGTGTCCGTCGATGTGCGGGGGTCCGCGATCGAGAGAAGCCAACATCGACAACGAAAGCATAACGGGATCTCAGCCTGGTACTTTGAGCATGTGATGGAATTCCTACCAATTATGCTTCAATTCTCCCTCCTACTCCTCGGATGTGCGCTCTCCCAGTACCTCTGGACGTTGGATATGACTATCGCGTCCGTCGTCATCGGGGTGACTTCGTTCGGCGTCTTGGTGTACACTCTTATCGTGATTATGGGGATATTCAGCGAGAGTTGCCCATACCAGACTCCTGGTTCACAATCCATCCGTTATCTCTGGCGAAAATCTCAAAATTTACGCTATCTATTTTACACGACATATTCAAGTTTCCGAAGGATCCACATTGGCTCGGCTTTCGTCGCCCTACTCAGGAGGGAGAGGAGATGGGATTCCGAACCCTGGTGGTCAAAAGACAACGTGTGGTGGTACCTAGTGCACGTCGCTCCCCGACTCCCAGTCGTGCTAGCCTCGGATATTTTCAGTGTTGTCCGGACCCCATTCATGTTCGGGTTCCTTTGCATGCGGAAGTTATACCATCGCCTTTTCATGGCGCCCAAGACTCCGGAACCTCTCCTACGCAACGGTACCTCGCTCGACATCATAAACACTTTCGAAAAACAAGTCCACATTCTGGATTCTTACTGTATATCCTGGATGTTGGAAACATCGTTGGACAGAGATTTTAACCTCATCGCCCTCGAACTTCTTATGGCAACTGCCACATTCCCAACTTCCGACCCCACCATACTCCTAAACTGTTTCAACATCCTCGCCGGTTGCGTCACTACCATCGGGACCCGGGCCGTGATCACCAGGGAGTCGGAAAGGTTGGCGGAGATGGCGATCACCTGCTTCCTGACCCTTCTGTCGCACTTCCTGGCGATCGTCCCAGGGTCGGAAGTTCTCGAAGATGTCCGCCGACGATACAGGAGGACATTTGCCCCAACGACGTCATTTGGCGACCTCCAGTCGAGCTCCACGATGACCGTAATCCACCACCTGTTCTACACTGGCGCACATGGGCGGAGGAATGTCCGCTGGGACGATTTCCATCCTTCGCTTCCAGAACACGGGTCGGTCATGCGCGGTCTGCTCTTGATCGCGTGGTCGGAGTATCGAAGGAGGAGAGAATGGAGGAAGGTCCCACGTTGGATTCTGCGATTTGTCCTTCGCTCTCTTTCGCAGGAAACGCTACCTCCAGATGATATCATTGCGGATTCCTTGTTGATCGTCGGGATCGACTTGGGCTACTCTATCTCGGAAGGAGACATCCTAACTTCGGATAAGGGGTATGTACATCTCCTTCCCCACACACAGAGAACCCTGCTGATCCTCGACTTCTCATTAGGATGCAACTTGAAACAATTACGAGCTCGATTGCCACACGTCTTGCCAATGCTTCTCAAGATCCAGCGACTATCCTTTCCAAGTATAAAGCAATTACCGTGCTGTTCCCGTACGCGGTTCGAAGAGGACAGGAAGGAGACTTCCGATTGCTGGGTGCCTTTTTGTACACCGTCAAGTATTTTCCCCCTACTTCCCAGTGGACTCGTCGGTACATCCGTCCGGTTCTACCGAGGATGCTCGCGGAGGGAAGTTCGCCTACGTTGAAGCGCGCGGCAATACTCGCCTTGCCGTATTTGGAACTCGCTTGGCTTGATTCCGACGAGATGTCCGGTTTCACCGAGCTTTGGATATCCGCCGCCGATGCCCTGAAGGATATGGAAGGCGTTTGTCAAGCCGTGGTGGACGTGCTATTGCAAATGGCGTTCTTCCATACCGTTCGGACACATATTACTCCGAAAGCGTGGTCGTGGTTGAACAAACGACCAGCTCTACCTCCACGCTGTCGTGGCCGACTTCTCTGCTCGATCGGCTCGAACGTGCTCCCGGCCATCCGAGCACGTAACGACATCGAGCTTCTCGCGTCGTATCTTATCACAATGTGGTCGGAATGGGATTGTGCGGGCGATTGGGCTTTTGAAGGGATGTGTCAGGCGCTTTTGGAGGAGTTCCGTGGGGATGATGATGAGGTGAGAGAGCATAGAATGGATCTACTTGCGAGGCTGAATTCGGTGTTGGGGGAGCTGGGGAGGGGGTTGGCGTATTTGAGGGTGTGGAATCCGGATATGCAGCCTGACGAACTTGAGATTATTCGGAAGCGGTATAGGGAGTTGAAGCGGATATTGGTGCAGGGCACCGTGCCTGATGGTGGAGTGAGGATGAGCTGAGCCATAAATACCCCTGGACCCTTGTACACCATGCGTGCCTTTCCGTTTGGAGTGAAGCTCGCGAATAAGAATGTATCACGTCGCCTCCCACTCGGGCGATAGCCCGAACTCCTCTGCGCAATCAACCCTGCTAACTTCACCGTAATTCCACAATGTATTCCAATTCTACCTAGTTGTTACAGAGAGGGGTATTCCCCAAAAAGCCGGATATAAGAGAGACTTCAAGGCTCCAGAACAAAACAGCTCCAGGCCCGATCTAACCAAGTAGCAGAGAGATACAAGACGAAATGGAGAGGGATTATAAGGTACGGGAGGGTAAGCGGAGTATATGTGACAAGATGCGGTGGGGAGTGCGGGGTCGTGAGAGTGGTCGGAATGCATAGATGGACCGACGAGAGGAGGAGTGAGCGAGCGATGGGTGGGCGGGCTAGCGATAACAGAATGTACAATGGAGGGTGAGAACGTCCGTGAATGGGTTGTTGGTTGTTGAGTTATTTGGTTGTTGGGTAGTTGGGTCGTGGAGGGGGGGGATATATGAATGATGAAGAATGCCTTGTCACGCTCAAGCAATGGAGGCGACGTCTTTTTCGCGGCTGTCTCGGCCGCTGGATGAAATGATCGATAGTTGGTCGAGTTCGATGTTTGGGTCTGTTCGGGGGATCCCGATGCTGAATGCTGAGGCTTGTAACTTGCTCACATTGGCCTGATACGATACAAGTCGTCAGTCAGTAAGTCGGTCTTTCGGTACCGAGGGACGGGTCCCGTACCGGTAATTCAACACCGTTGAACCTTGTTGTCCTCATTTCTTCTCGTAGACCGGCGCGCGCATTCAGGGTCTGAAACGAAAACGTAAGCTCTGGGCTGTCCGGTGGACCTAAAGAGGACAAGGGACGTACCACCATGAGCGTATTCCTATTCCGGTTACAATGAAAGGGCGGTCTGAGTTTCGGTGCTTTCGGTTGACGAAAACGGAACAAAGCAAACTCACGTGTAAATCCTGCCTTGAGGCTGTGGGAAAAAAAATCAGGACCCTCTGTCCCCATGGTTGAAACGGAGAAGCGAACTCACCAAAGCGAAGAGGAAATGGAGGTTCGTACCAGGTCTTGTTGTGAAGACGATGATGTCCACGATCTGTATACGGGAGAAGGGGTTGTCCACGTGTCAGTTCGTATCCTAGGACGGGCTTTGGGATTGTAGCCGGTGCATTGGTTTTTACTCACACATACAACGGCCCCAACCGAACAAGTCTCGATGACCGTCATTATCAGGCGCTCAATAACGTGGTCGACGGACGCTAATCTCAAGTTAGCACAGGGTTCCAAGAAAAGAATCAAGGGCGCGTGGCATACTTTGATATCCAGTCCTTCCCTTGCGCAGGTAGTAGAAAAGGAGGATGCTGCACAAGATTAGGTTAGCTCCCGGTTGACGGCGTTTACGTGGTGCGTCAACACATACGCAATGAACACTACGTGGGGTTGTTAGTACCGGTTCGGATCAACAGGCCTGGGCTGTTGGACGTACCATCAGTCAGGACGGCAATGCTAATCCACGATTCAGCGACGGGGATCAAGGAGCTGAAATTTGACCTGGAAGCGAGAAAGGCTCAGAACCTAATGCAACCGAGCGGAAAGCGTAGGGAATACCTTGCCGTTGTCGACGCCATAACGCCACCGATGAACGCACAGGTTCCCTGTCCCAACGACAGAACGGAGATGACGATGAACCATGACCACCGGTGGGAGAGGTTCTTGATTCTCCACGCCAAGAAGTGTTGAATGGGAACCGAAGCACTGAGACGAGGACGTTCTCCGTTAGCACCTCGGTAGAAGACATCCCACACGAGTTTGAAACACTCACAGTGCCTACAAGCGGTGGACGGAGGGCAAAGCGAACAAATCGAATGAGTGTCAGGTGGGTTGCTTCGGATTCGAAACTCACGACTGTCAATCACGATGTCAGTCAGTTCGGAAGTGGCGGATGCAAATGGGAGCCGAACTTACTGTAGATTGGGGTGTTGGAATAGGTCCATGGCAAAGCTCGGTATATCTCGTACTTGCCAAAGTTCTCGACGGTGAAGTCCCACAGCATGTACACTGTAGCTGCGGTGTGGAAGGTGTCCAGGATCATACACCAGAAAACGAGAAGCCTGGGCGCGCGTAGCGTAAGCACGTCGGTGTCACACGGACAAAATTTGACCGGGCGGGCAAACCTGGTGAAAAGTGGGTCGTTGTAGCCTGAAGTATGGTAGTTGTACCACTGCACGATACAGGTTCCGTACAGTATGGACTGTTTCACAGCGGTGTTAGCCCTAAAAAGCCGAACGAGAAAAGGTGAAGGACTCACGTTGATGACAACCGCCAGCACAATCGGACCCAAGATCTCACCCATGTTCACACCGGAATCCATGGCAATACAAGGTTACAGCTATGGATACACGAAAAAGAACAGTTCAGTGGGTGATGGCGGAGAGTGAGACGACACGACAAAGGGGAGGAGGGGGAACGTCTGGGGAAGGGCGCCCCCTTTGTCAAAGTGGGGAGACTTATATTCGTTATCCAAGAACCGGGAACGCAGGTGGCCGAGACAGTCGTCAAGGTTCACCGCGCATTCCATCAAGTCGATCCCTTGATGTCAATGTCGCCCCAGTGCACGTTCCGCCTACCGAAGGACGTTCTGAACGTAATATGATCGCCAACCCAGGTCAAGCTCCCTTCGGCTCTCCCGACACAGTCGTGGGAACCACCCCAAGACGTTGACACCTTCCTTTTCCGGAACAAACAGAGCACCAATATGGCCGATGGGCGACTAGCAAAGAAGACTTCCTTTGTTGCTTATATGTCATAGTGTCGACCAGGACAGTGGGTACATTGACATTGGAAATATCTTACAGTTCATTAGAAGGGGTAAGTAAATACGAAGACGCTGAATCGTGATTTAAGATAGTGAGTCGTGGCCAGGGGCGTGCGGGGTCGTGGGCGCGCATGCAAAAATATATACAGGAGAAATGAGATAGATGAGAGAGACAGGATGAAACCCGATGGCGAGTGTCCTCTCCTCTATACCCGTTGGTGGGGATGAATGGGTTTGTTGGAGCTGGAGTGGAAAAGGCAGAAAATTGAGTTGCTGTGCTGGTGCTTGTCCCCTTCTTCCACTTCGGGGTCGGAAACTTGTTTGACAGTCACACATATCTGTGACTTTTCGTTCGACGGCGAATGAACGTGGGCGGGTTGGTTCGACGGTGACACTACGGTTGCGGGGGTCTTTGGGGAGGGTGAAGGTGATGCGGAGGAAAGAGGGGAATCGTCCGAAGTTTCCCATGAGTATGCGTCCATGTCTACGTTGGTGGATTCTAGTGGCGTGACTGGAACAGGGATTGGTCTCGGTTTCGACGGAAAACCCGAGATGTGATCGTAGTGCTTTAGGATGTCGGCTTCGGTCACGGAGAGATCCCAATCGAGAACATCGAGAAATTCGCGTTCGATACGACCGATGTCTCGCCTGCCAAACACCCCAGAACACAGGGCCCAGTGGTAATTCTTGATCGACCAGTCGTTAACATACTACGGGTTTGCGGCGTTAAGACCACTTTTAATGTCGCCAGAGAGGGACAATGAAATCAGTGACGGACCTTGTTTGCAAGTATGAGCGCTCCCAGAAAGACGCGCTCACAGGCCCATTCGGGGGACTGGATAAAGAGGTGTTCCTTAGCTCTCTTGATGTACACCAAAGAGACCAGTATTGCAGGAATCTTGACTTCGGAACGGTGGACGACGTTTGAAGCGAATGCAAGGAAAGGGTCGAATCTAATCTCTTTCCGGGCCGGACCATCGCGTCTAGCTGTTGACGAGTGCTCTATTGCATAGGTTATGGCATCAGCGGCAACCCGTGCCACATATCCTGTCATCGGTCTCGTCAGTTCCGGTGACCAGGACAACTTGCGCACGAAGAAGGACGGCTACTTACGAACCAACTCCTTGCTGACGGTAAGCTCTAAGAGGTCGAACATCTTCTGAGAATGGGAACCAGGGTCTACGAGTGAGGCCTTGTGTAGCTGGACCATGATTTCTGTTGGATGGGCCGGGTACCGGAAGACGAGGGACAGAACCGATTGTGTCGGCGATTTTATAAACACGGATAACACAGACTGCAGGGAGAAGGTTACGACCTGGCCAAAGACTGGGCGCCGGCTCATAGAGGGACATCTGTCATATGTCCGACAGACTAGATGAACCGGGCAGGTCGGGATCACGTTGACCCACCAAACTCTCCAGGCATAGCACGAGGATGAAAGCTTATCGCCCTCGATATCCGCGCCGCGGCTGTGAAATGGTATTTAGTGCCACATGGATACCAACGACACGAGCCCCAGTTTATCAACCCGCGAGTGCGATTGCTGGGCGAGAGAAAACGCAAGGATAGTCCGGGATCACGACCACTGGATCAGTTCCCATGATTTTCCTTGGCTCTGTTTTGTATTTCGAACGCCAGGGTCGGCGTGCGCCCGCTGTTTCGTCCATTGAGCAAGGAGGAAGAAGGTGGTGGTGCGACTTGATGGGGAGCTCCGAATTGGCGGCGGTCGTCTCCGGACATTGTTGCCACAGTACCCCACATATCTCCGGGATACGACTGACGATGAACACCGTCTGAAGAGTTATGCTCAGTCCAGAACCCAGCTTCAGTCCAGCACATCCTCAGCGCCATCCCATCCCCCGCCGTATCCGCCACCGTTCGCCAGCAAACGTCTCACGTTCAACGCTCGGGTGTCAACCGTTCATACCGCCGCCATTGCGACATTATTACCACCATTGTTAGACTCATACCATGGGCAACTGCTCCTCAACAAACGATGACCACGGGGCTGCCAACTCTGCAGCCATAGACAGGCAGATTGAAGAGGATTCAAAGATCTTTAGGAAGGAGTGCAAAATTCTGTTACTCGGTAAGTCGTTCTCATTCAATTCCTCCTAACCTGCGGTCAGAGTACGGCTTTGGGAGGTCCGCAGCTCCTCTGGCACAGAACGAGGCCACCGCCCTTTCCTACCCCTGGTTCTCTCTAGCCCGGACACGGCCCAACGTTGGTCAACCTTGACCCTCCATCCTCCGATCAACTTCTTCATTCCCTTCCAACAAACGAGAAATTTCTGGGCGATGGGCTGACGCGTTGTTCTTAGGGTCTGGAGAGTCGGGGAAATCGACAATTGTGAAGCAAATGAAGATCATCCACCAGAACGGGTTCTCCGACAAGGAGCGGGCAGACTACCGACACATCGTATACAAGAATCTCATGGAGAGTGCACAGAGCCTGGTGCTTGCTATGAGGAAACTTGGGGTTGTCGCAGAGGAGCCTATCAACCGAGTGCGTCACCCTTCCCTGTTCAGTGTTCCCTACCTCTGACCTTTCACGCGGATTCAGGATGGCGCCGACAAAATTATGGATTACGACTTGGACCTCATCTCACCAGCGTCAACGTACTGTTTCCCAGAAGACCTTGCCCTCGCAGTCCAGCACCTATGGAGGGACCCCGCCATCCCCAAACTTCTGGACGAACACGCGAGCGAGTTCTATCTGATGGACAGTGCTCCCTTGTACGCATCCCCCGCCTCGCGACCGGCCAGGAACTCCCATACTAACGTCCTCCCAGCTTCTTCAGGGAAGCCCATCGGATAGGGAAGCTCAATTACGTCCCAACCGAGACGGATATTCTGAGATCACGACAAAAGACAACGGCTATCGTCGAAACTCGGTTCTCAATGGGCCCGTTACTGTCTGTCTTTTTCTCCCTTCCCCCTTTATACCTGCAGATTTCTGACCCAGTGCGTTAGAATTCACATGTTCGACGTCGGCGGCCAACGGTCGGAACGCAAGAAGTGGATACACTGTTTCGAGGGGGTGACAAGCATCATTTTTTGCACAGCCATAAGCGAGTACGATCAGGTGCTTTTGGAGGAGAGGACTCAGGTACCTCCGCTTTGATAAATTAATATTGACTTGGGCTGACGGGAACAATTTAGAACCGAATGACGGAATCGCTGGCGCTCTTCGAGTCCATCGTGAACTCGAGGTGGTTCCTACGGACGTCGATTATCCTCTTCATGAACAAGATAGACGTGTTCCGGCATAAGATACCGAAGGTTCGTCGACCTACCCTCTTTACATATAGTGAACTGACGAAGGTCGGCTTAGATCCCACTGGAGCGTTACTGTCCCGAGTACATTGGCGGAGCAGACATAAATAAAGCTGCCAAGTTTATCTTACTGAAATTCATGCAAGCAAATCGAGCCAGGCTCAGTGTTTACCCGCAGTACGTCCTCTTCCTCGACCCTCATTCAATCCCTTTCGTGATCTAACCCGGCGTCTTAACCCTCTAGTCTCACACAAGCGACGGATACCTCAAATATCCGGCTTGTGTTTGCCGCGGTGAAGGAGACGATTATGCAGAACGCACTGAAAGCTTCCGGAATCCTGTGACGACTTGATCCTCCGATCAAGATCGGGGTTCTATTTCCGGCCCCCTGATCTCTTGCTCTCCCTCCTCCGGCACCGTCCCAGCCGTCACCCTCAAGCACTCCGCTCACGTTGTCGCACCACGCCCTACGCCCACCATAATTTACGCCACCGCTACGCCATTTCTTCCCTCTCTCACGCTGTCGTTTCTTTCACACCCACCGACATTTGATAATCATAGCTGAAGTATGTACGATCATGTTTTTTCTCCTTGCTTTGAAGAAATCCTGCCCTGCCCTTCCCGGGCCTACGTCTTGTTTACCCTAATCCCGTCGCTTTTTATTTGGTTTCATTTCCGTTAGGTTTTCCCCTCCTGTGATCTATTCACTTTCACACCGCCTACTGACCTCGACACTCGCTGTTTATCTCCATTACTCCCATCCGTTCCACTCTCCTCCCTCACTCGACTTCTACATTTCTCCTTCAGCTGGTTTGTCTCCTTCACCTTCCAGTTTCGCCACTCGTTCATCCTCGTCCTTTCATCGTTTTGTTTTTGGCACCTCGGTGTCTGTACTGTGACCTCGTCATTCTCATTGGTTTATAATTTTTTCCTCTTCTCGACAGCGGTGTTATAGCTTTGAGCTTTACGTATTAGTATATATGCGCATCTACACAAATCCTACAACCCAGCACAAAACTTTGAGAACAAGGTGTGAGTGAAAATGGCAGCGTCCAACTCATTTCTTGGACCAGACTTGCCGAGGTGAAACCTCTATTTCCTCAAGACAGGTCCCTGCGATGATGAATAGGGAATCATGTTCCTTATAGCCGCGCGGGCACGTCTTGATTCGTAAAAACCTCTTAGGGGGGTTACAGCTGCTGCACTCGTTCTTCTCGGCGCACCCGCACTCGTGATTACACGGACAATTCTTGTGGCATTCACTCGCTTGGAGGATTTCTATTGCCGAGAGCCCGACCCGGCTAATGTCGTAGGGTTCGTGGGCCTCACGCTCGGGAGTGACGAAGATCTCGAGTTCGACTATTTCCTTGAGGCCGCGGAGGATCTCCATGTCTTCTGCTGTGGGCTGTCACGGGACGAATTGTCAACAACGGAGGGTATGAGGTGAGGATGGCTTACCAGTGGTAGGCAAACCTTGCGCAGCCTTGGGAGTTTTCTTACGAGGGCTGCACGGACACGTAGATAAATCGTGGGGTCCAAGCGACAAGGGAGGGGGGGCTATGAGGGTGGTTCTACATACCCTTTGCGATGTACTTATCCCTGTGGGTACCGATGACCGTAAAACTCTTCAAAACAGGTTCAATCTCTCCAGACCTTTCCTTCTGATGCGGTCCTCGTACGCTCCCTAGGAGATGTCTGACACCCGGCTCGTGAGGGTGGCCAAAGCAAACCAGTTCCTCCATCTTAGGAAACCGAGACAAGATCGGGTGCGCGGTTAGCGGGATTGTGACCTTCTTGATTCTCGGCAAGCTGTCCTTTTTCTTGTCGACCTGTAGAGTGGACTGGAAGATCTCTTTGGTCCATCCAGTCATGCTAGCCTCCTTTTTTAAACTGCTGTTCACGACCTCTAACGTGTGTAGGGAAGGGAGAGCCTCCAAACACTTCTGAAAATGTTCCAAGGAGTCGGAATCGCTCGGGAAACTCACGATCAACCTCCTGCGAGGATAACAAAAACAAGATCGAGGTTAGACTTCCGTGTCACCAGAGGCGAATAGAATTTGACGGTACAGGCGAGAGAGGTAAAACGCACTCGATGTGAACGAAGACCTGGGGCGTCTCGGGCCCCCCAAGAAGCCCGGCGAGCGTTGGCGTATTTGCTCCTGCCAAGACTATGGTTTTCGGAGAGGGTTCGTGGAATATCGCCCTGAGACCTGTGGAGGTGGCGGCCAAGACCCCGAGCATCCGGTGGCGATAGTAACCGAGGATGATATCGTCTTGGAGTCCGAAGCTGGTCAGTGGATCGATGGTGGGAACATGTTCGGGAATCATTTTCATGACCTCGATTGGTAGGGAGCATACTGTAACACAATACCTTGGTTAGTTTCACCATTGGTCTAGCAGTGGCCTAGGGCGACCTACATCCACATTTCACGCGTGGAGAAGCAACAGCGGCGGCACGAGCTCGAATCCAATTCCCGTTCTCTGTGAACCTTCGGGAGAGGAATCCGACATCAGGAGGAGGGTTGCAGTCGGTGTGGTCGCAGCTTGGAACCAAAGGCTGTCTGTGCTGTGAGAAAACAGTGGGGAATCGATAACCCTGACTTTCGTTATTCACTACTACTTCAAGTGGGCCACGAGTGCGGGGTGCTGGGATCGCGTTTGGTCCGGCCGGTACACGCGTTGGACACGGACAAACTCCGCCGATTGGCCAGGAGGAAATTAGTTGCGGGGTTTGGGTGGATTCCCGATATCTGAAGGATTGGGATACCTCTTGAACACCGATTGGGGTCCGAGCCGCGGAGCCAGGAGTCGCGGTGTGGTTGGTCACTACTTGATGGTGGTCGGTGGTAACTGCCTGCAGTGTCTGCAAGATCACATGCAGTGACTCCCGACTCACTTCTTGCCGGGTGTCAAAGGTATGTGTCATAGTATAATTGTCCTGGGGAGGCGTCAATTAAACGTGGATGATTCTGTTTCTGTACGCACTTGTTCATCACCGGGGTCCTCGGCAGTATGGTTCATCCCTGGCTGAGAGATGGTGTGGCCTTGTGAATCGAGGTACAAGTGCGTGGCTTGGAGTAGGTAGGGTCGAATACCCACCATATGGCCACACCCGCATTATATACTGGAGAACTGGAGAACCCGGCTAACCTGGAACGGTTCGTGCCGGGTGCCGGTCGCCACGGATTGTATGGTTTCGAGCTCAAGATAACCGTCGGGGTTCCGGCTGATCCATTTTCCAGCTAGGATATCCGAGATTCAGATTCCCAAAGGCGATGGAAAGTCACTAAACAACACCGCCATTCCTTCCCTCTCTCGCGTCGCCGTTTCTTTCGCTCAGTGACATTCGATAATCACAGCTGAAGCATGTGAACGGTGGTGCGTAGCCGCCAGCACCAAGGGACAGACGAGCGACGGCTCAGTCGGACGCGGAAAGAGAGCGAGCACGTCCGTCCGTGATTCAGTTCTCCACGTTCCAACCGGTTAAAACACCGGAAAACCTGCGCTGAGGAACTGGGGTGGGAGAGGGGGGATAAGAAGGTAAGTTGCAGATACTTAGATGGACGGCAATACAACTGTCTGTGGCGTAGAAGTGAAAGGAGGTACTGTCCAGAAAAAGAAACCCTTCTCTTTTCCGTTGGACGCCAGGGCTCACCGCACCTTGCTCAGGTCTCGCAGTTTTTCGCATTCATCCCCGTCCCGCAAGAACCGCAAAGCTTTTTGCCCCCCCGGTCACCTGGTACGTTCTCAGATCTTCCTGTTTTCGCCACCCGTTCATCCTCGGTATCTGTGCTGTGACCCCTTCATTCTTCTCAATGGTTTGTATATATGTATTTCCTCTTCTCGACAGCGGTATTATAGCTTTGAGCTTCACGTAATAATAGTATATATGTGCATCTACACAAATCCCACAACCCAGCGCGAAAATTTAAGAACAAGATGTGATAGAGAACGGCGGTGTCCAAGTCATTTCTTTGATCGGAATCGTCGAGGTGAAACCTCTATTTCCTCAACACAGGTCGCTGGGGCTGGGACGACGGATACTCCACCGGGACCCTGTTCCTTAAGGCTTCGCGGACATGTCTTGAATCGCAAAACCCTCTTAGGGGGGTTACACCTGTCGCACTCGTTCGTCTCAGCGCACCCGCATCCGTAATTACACACGCAATCCTTGTGGCATTCACTTGCTTGGAGGATTTTGATTGCCGAGGGCTTGACCTTTTCAAAGGTGTACGTCCAAGGCGCGGGCCAGAGGTCAGAAGTGACAAGGATCTCGAGCTCAACTATTTCCTTGAGGTTGCGAAGGGCCACCATGTCACCTGCTGTGGGCTGTCGAAGGACGGACGAATCGTCAACGACGGAGGGGATGAGGGGGAATGACAACTCACCAGCGGGATACAAACCTTGCGTAGCCTCGGGAATCTCTTTACGAGGGCTGCGCAGACACGTTGATTAATCAAAAGGTCCAAACGACGAGGAGGGGGGGATAATTCTACGTACCCTCAACGATGAGCTTATCATGGTAGCCACTGATCAAAGCAAAACTCTTCAAAACAGGTTCAATCTCTCCAGTCCTTTCCTTCGCATAGGGTCCCCGCACGCTAGTCAGGACAGGTTTGACGGTCTTCCACGATTCATGGCCAAAGCAAACCAGTTCCTCCAAGTTAGGAAACCGACACAAGATTGGGTGTGCGGCAAGTGGTATGGTTACCCTCCTGATGCTCGGGAAGTCAAGCCCCCTGAAGGTGTGTTTCAAATACCCAGAAATGCCAGGCTTGGTCTCAAATTTGCTGTCCACAATTTCTAACGTGTGTAGGCAAGGGAGAGCCTCCAAACACTCCTTAAGAGATTGTGGAGAGTCGAGATCGTTCGGGAGCTTCACAACCAATCTCCTGCAAAGGATGAGAAACGAGATTGGGGTTAGATTTGGGTCACATGAGGCGAACAGAATTCAACGGCACAGATGAAGGATAAAACGCACCCGACGTGAAGCGCGAGGACTCGGGGCGTCTCGGGTTGCCCGAGAAACTTGGGTAGCGTTGGTATCTCCGTTCCTACCAAGACTCTGGTTTTCCAAGAGTGGTCGCGGAATATCCTCCTGAGGCCTGTAGAGGTGGCGGCCAAGACCCTGAACGCGTCGTGGCGGTGGTAAATTTGGAGGATAGCATCATTTTGTCCGAAGCTGGTCAGCGGATCGATGGTAGGAATCTGTTCAAGAATTATTTCCATGACCTCGACCGGTAGGGAGTAGACTGTAGCGCAATAGCTCTGTTAGTTACACCTTTAGTCTGGCAGTGGTCTAGAGAGACTTACATCCACGTCTCCTGAATGCGAGAGAAGCGACAGCAAACGCGCGAGCTCGGATCCAATTCTCGTTCTCTGTGAACCTTCGGGAGAGAAATCCGACGTCAGGAGGAGGGCTGCAGTTGGTGTGGTCGCAACTGGGAACTGGAGGCTGGTTGTGTTGTGAGAAAACCATGGGTGGTTTGTGACTGCGGCTTCAGTACTCACTACTTCGAAGGGACCAAGAATGCGGGGTTCGGAGGTCGGGTTGGGCCCGGGGGGTAAACTGGTCGGCCACTGGCAGACTCCGCCACTCTGTCCGGGGGGGATTAATTGCGGAGTTTGTATGAACTCCCAATATCTGGAGGATTGCGATACCTCGTTACCGCAGATAGGGATCTGAACTGAGTAACCGGGGGTTGCGGCGTGGTTGGTGACTACTTGGAACTGGTTGTTGGCGGTAGCTGCCTGCAGTTTCTCCAAGATCACCATATGGCAGGTCTCGGAACGATAATCCTGGAGATCATCTGGGTGAGTCGGAAACTCGTAAGTTGGTGATTCCTCCGGCTCGGGTTGAAGGTGAAAGGCATCCGTCATAGGATAATCGCCCTGGGAGGCGTTAGATAAATGTGGATAACTCGGCCACTGTACGAACCTGGTTATCGGGGTCATTGATACAATAGTCCATCCCTGGTCGAGAGCCGGTGCAGTCTTGTGGGTCAAGGTCCGAGTGCGTGGTGTGGAATGGGTAAGGTGAGGCACACCGTCATGCAGCCACACCCGTATTATATACTGGAGGACCCCTAGGTCAAGCGAACGTGAAAGGGGACCATTATCAGGGAGTGTAGCTGAGAACTGTCCCGAAGCCGGACACCCACGCCCGGTCGAGTAGGGTTGTAGTCCGTGTCAAGCGACACGGCCAGGGTCAACTACGTTGGTTCAAGCCCATGGCGCCCTATAAGCCAAAGCAATCATGGTCACAAAAAAGGAAGGCAAAGACACACGGCCACACTCTCGCCGTGTCTGTGGCGGCCTTGTGATCGAAGAGTCGATAGACCAGCCACGTCACGGGTGTGGCAGGAATATTTTATAGAATGGACGCAACGGAGAACATTAATGGGGCCGTTTTGCGCGTCGTTAGGTAACAGGAAAGTGTGGCCAGCCGGCCTGCTGACCAAGTAGGACCGACAAGCCGTGTGGAGAATAACTCCGGGGCCTGGAGTTTTAGGAGCATGGTGGACGGTGGCCGGGGCTCGTTGAGCCGTGCGTCGTTGTCGACGGCAAACAGTCCCCCATGAACGAGGCCCCGCAAGGACTCGTGGGTCAAGCCAACGGGCCGAGCGCAAGCGAGTTCATGCGTGGTTCCCACGTTCACAACGCATCGCAAAGTCGTGAGGTCCCCTCTGTTTCTTGTGCGGTGGATCGACAACCAAGGGTTCCACCACGGAGAGGAGATCAACTTCGCAGAGCCCCCGCTCAGCGTGAGAACGACCCTGTTTATATCAGAAAAATGTCGAGCCAGATTGGACGCGAAGTTTGGAAGTGTTCCCATTAAGTATTGACAGTTACTTATTTCCGGGCGCGTCGAAGCTCGTGGAATCGCGAACGGGTGTTTCACCGACTTACCCTGTATGGGCGGGTTCATATGTGGCGGATGGCACTCGTGCTTGGAATGATGAGCGGCGACCTATATTTTTGAAGGAGCATATCGAGAGGTTGGCATCGTAGCGGAGGCACATGGAATCTCTCCTAATCGCTTGGAAGCGCAAACAGCAAACGTGCAGCATATACACAATCGGACCCTAGATTTTTCCGATATCACCACGGTGGTCAACACCTCTTACTCAAAGCGGCGCGTTGTTTGTGCGCCTTGCCGGTGCTTCCCCGCCACGCCGCCACCACTCCATTCAAAAGTGATGGGTGAAACATGACAAAAGTCATGACGTCACTTATTAGCTCCCGACTCCCGCCCCATATAAACACCAGCTCGGGACCAAACTCTCGTTATCAATCCCCATGATTTCCCAAAAGTCGTTCCAGAGATCGTTCTACACCGCGACGGCGAGAGCTCTCCAACTCCAAGCCAGGCCGCAGCGGTTCAGTCCACCGCTCGCTGCGGTCTCGATGCTCCAGCTCAGGAGGTCCGTCGCCACATCTGTCGGGAGTCGGCCTGCTTCGCAGAACATCAAGCATGCCGCTCTGAACATTCGGGAGGAGGTCGGGAACTCTGCAGCTGATGCTGCGAGGACGATTGCTGGAGGAAATTTGGACCTTCCCCCTGAGAAACAATCGAGCTTCGTGAGTCTCCAGACTTAGATGTTCCCCCGGTACGAGCGATAGGAGTGGCTAAAGACGGGTTTCGTAGCTTGCCGTTACCAGAGCGATCGCTGGCGCCGTTCCCACACCATACCTTGTCCTCGGACTTGCCGGAACACTCCCTTATCTTGGCACATCCGCCACTGTGGTCTACCTCGCCAATCAAGCCACCCTCGCAGCCCAAGGAGCTCTTCACATCGACCCAGGTGTTGCTCTTACGCTCCTAGATCGCGCGTTGAGCATCCAAGTCACGTATGGTGCCGTCCTGCTCAGCTCCCTCGGCGCTTTGCACTGGGGGATGGAGTTCAGCGGGTATGGTGGTCATAAAGGATATTCGAGGTTGCTGTTGGGAACTATGCCTCTCCTCGTTGCTTGGCCAACGTTGGCCATGGGCCCAACCGCTGCGTTGATCGTACAGTGGCTCGGTTTCACTGGGCTTTGGTATGCCGACGTGAAGGCTACCGCTCATGGATGGGGTAAGATCATTCCCTGATCCATTCGTTTTCCGGATGACCCTGACATTCGCAACCCAACCAGCCCCGAAATGGTTCTCCCAATATCGCTTCTACCTCTCTATCCTCATTGGATCGTGTATGATCGGTACCCTCGCCGGAATTTCCTACTACGGTCCCGTCGCCGGCCACGGATTGTTGTCGCACGACCTCCAGATGATCAAGGACGAGAGACAGCGTCTTCGCACCGAACGTTCCGGAACAATCACCGGTGACATCGAGGCGGTATCTACCGGTGAGGCTGGGGATAGCTATGTTCAGATTAAGAAGAAGCAAAAGCCGGAGGAAGAGCAAAAGGATTAGGAAGTGGGATACAAAAGTGGTATTACCCGTTGAATGAAAGTGGAAGTCGTATGATAATATCTTTATCCTTCTCTGTAGCAATATCCGATAAGTAGTTCCCAAAAAATCGAACGCCAGGTCATATGCCTTGAACTCTCGTTATTGCCCCACGCGCATCTCCAATACCCACCCCCAGATGAACACCGACGTCACTGCGGGAATGTCATCACGCGACGGCTGCGATCGTCA
>Ga0307511_10001549_pt1 | contig 24349 bp, 14 predicted proteins | sample 13_EM_MG_FD_200266 | JGI IMG/M metagenome (GOLD analysis project Ga0307511, IMG submission 200266) | Populus trichocarpa ectomycorrhiza microbial communities from riparian zone in the Pacific Northwest, United States - 13_EM | ecosystem: Host-associated > Plants > Roots > Unclassified | place... | reverse complement strand
GAAAGTAACTACCATAAAAAAAAAAAAGGGGGGGGGTTGCATAAAACAAGACAGTGACCTGAGACAAAATGGATTGGATTTCTGTATGCCTGGAATGCATGGTGCGACGAACAGCGCTCAAGAAATAAGTGGCATTTACAATATATATAATAGTTGTAGAGGATATTATGCAATAATATTGTTTGATTCCTGGGGGTGTATTCGATTGAGCTCCTCGGAGTGACCTTGTAGGTGGGGATGGTCGCGACGTCGGTTTGTCACCCCTCGTTTGCATTGCCAGCGCTGGTAAATATGACACTGGTGCGGGGTTATGGTGATGGAAGCAGTATGGCGGGTGGTGGTGGCCTAGGTGTTAAGCCTGTCAGGGGAGTGTCGTCATGTTCTCGCAAAGACCCGGTCCTTCTAGACATAAGTTCGGAATCTTCGTCCTCATTTATGGAAGCTTGAGAACTAGACGTTGATGACATCATCCTATGAGCCTCGGATGAGGGCAAAAACTCCGGAGCTGAGGGTAACAAATCGGGGGGGAGGGGAGGAAAATCTGGTGGTAATACAGTGATTGAATAGTGGTTTGTATCCAGATTTGCATCTCGCACGTAAAGGGGCAAAGGCTCTACTGTAGTTACTGAAAATGACCGTGATGTACTTCGTCGGCGTTGTCGCGTCCGAGGTGGAAGTCCAATATTGCCGCCTCCAGTAAAGATATTAGAGAGCCTTATTCTATAGCTACCACCACGGGTTGCCGCATTCCTGTATCCCCGCTGCCGCCGTCTCTGGAAAGACTCCACTCCGCCAGGGGGAGGCCAGGGCGCGTCAACTCCATGTACTACCCAATTGATCACATGTGGGGGAGCACCATGGGCATCGATCATGCCCATTCTTATCAGTGCCACCAATTGCACAATTTCGTCTCGGGCGGCATCAGGTGGTGGCCAGGGAGGTTCGACGTCGTTCTCCAGGATTGAACATTTCGAATAAAATCTATAGAATAAACATCCGAGTAAGAGGACTCCAATAATCGCACCGATTGTTGCAAGTGAGATGTTGACAGGATCGGCCAAGCTGGAATGGTTAGGATGTTGCGGTGGAGGTGGAGGTGGGGGTGGTGGAGGTGGAGGTGGGCCACTGGGACCTGATGTCCGTTTACACATTGTTAGCACACAATCTTTCACATATTGGTTACTTTCAGACTAAAATTTACATACCTGGAGGACGTCCACGGGCATCTGATCGTGTGCTGATAACATTTGCTAGTTGTTTTTGCGTAACATCCCAATCATACACATGTGCTCCGTATTCCCTTAGTAGTACCGGTGTTGGCCTTCCCTCCACTAACCCGACACCACTCATGCACCCAAGCACAACCTGCAGTACTCCAAAGCTATAACCTGCCGTGCTTGAGATATCGGGCAAATGAATGTGCCACTTCAAACCCAATTTGCGGCTCAGTCTCATACGGCCCGCCTTTCCTCGCAGCCAATGTCCCAAAAGACGTTGACTGCAAGAGGTCAAACCCTCAGCGGCCGTGGATCCGGTATATGTATATCAAAAGGTGGGGCTGCCGGTGCGCCGGTTGCCGAACGCGCACCTTGCAGTGCCCGTCTCTATTGCTGAGTTGGTGCTGAGAAATATGGAGTGTCATACAGGGATATGCACGTCTTCGCGAATTTCCTAACGTATCAGATTTGATGTCAAGAGCGGCTGAGCGGTATGGACAATTTATATAGTTTGTTTGGTGTACTCTGTAGATGACAGAAGAAAAGTATGTCGCTTTTGCTGAGTACCTGGATCGAAATTGAAGGTGGACGTCCGTGGGCCTATAATAATATTCGACCGTGAAGCATTGAAAGGGAGCTATGTTACAATATGGTGCCCGTTGCTCTAGTCGACATCCACCTGGAAAATACCGGTAACCCGTTCCTTGTGTCCTTGATGTATCGTGAAGGAGTTACTCGCACGCTTCTCTGAGGCGGAGGGCGAGCATGAATAAATATGGGACTCATGATTTACAGACCTGAATCAGGGGCCGTGCACGCTAAGGCAAAACAAGTCGTAGTTGGGGACCAAGAAGTTTCGATGCCAAAGAGAAGACCAGGGACTCTATGATAGAACCATAGAACGGGTCATCCTCTAAGCCGTGACGAGGATAGTATTGTGTCCAGGGCCCACTATCCTACTCTTTTGGGACAACAATGTCAGGCTCTTGTGTCTAACTAGTTACCCAGTTACTGATTTAATCCTATTGTGGAGCTGCGGTGTGCACGGGTGGACGTGTTTCACGGTGTATTTTCGAGATGGAAGCATTTGATCGCCATATCAAAATATCAAAACATGCCTACCAGAAGTATGTCACGCATCTTCTAATTTTACGAGCCGTGTCGGCTCCAAAACGGTCTACAGCTAGCGGGGAGTACGTTTACACTCTACCCTGCAGGGAGTTGTGTTCGCAAAATTCAAATACACGTGCTGATTGTACCGATCCCGAGCTTCGGGGATATGCAAATAGCCCAATGGCGAGCTTTCAAGTGGAACTGCCGAAAGTCTTGGGCTGCATGGTACAAGGTAAATTAGGATGATTCTGGACAAGCCAATCGGCTTGAAATAATATTTGTCTGAGATGCATAAGCCCATTCATCCAGCTCAAGAGTAAGTCAGTTCTGTGATATTTATTGAAATAAGTTGGTAACCATTCATCCAAGGTGAACGATATTCCATTTCTTACTTTGTAGTAGCGATATTGGTGCTTCGCGAAAAAATATATGTAGTTACAGTATGTCACTCACCCTGATCTTATGTATGAGCCCAGGGAATGCTCTGAGAATTAGGCGGAGCATAGTGTATAGAAGGAACTCTAGGATTTACGATGGCGCCACCGATTGTTTTATATCATCATATCAAATGAAACCTTCTCTCTCCAAGCAGATGTTCGAAATAGTCAGGTGAAAGGCGGTACATCGATTGGGAGCACACTGGGTACATAGCTACTGGTCCCTTCTGTAGTGTTTTTGTTTTTTTCTTCATTCATGCCTAATAAGCAGAGAACCCAACATCGACTTGTAGTACGTAGGTACTTGCAAATATTCCGGTCTGTAGGTGATAGGGAATGCATATGGCATTGCCGCCCCCACACTGCCTCAGCGGCCCGATATTCCGACTTAATTTTCCTAAGTACCATCGCAAATTTGTGTTTTGGTACCCAGGGTAATCCATTCATGATGAAAAATATGAGACTTTGTGGCGTTGGGGCTTGGAGCAGGTTGATCGAAAGGTCGACGTGAGGACGAGTGTAAGAATAAGGGTCTGTTGCTCCAGGGGATAGTATGTGATAGTTGCGCTAAAAAAATGTAGCTAGATGAACTACTGATAATCACTCCTCTGAAGACTCATTGTTCACTTTGTTGCATAACTGACTGTACCTACGGTATATACAGTATGTTTAGCAATAACAACAAGCCATTATTTATTAATTCCCCGTATGATATATTGTATCTAGGGCAGTCGAGATACCTCTAGCAAGAACTGAGGAGCAAACCTGATTATACTCGCACTTCCTAAAATTTATTGAATTCACTCATATTATTAGGCACTTCGAGGGTGGGGAAAAAGAAATCCGTGTTAAAGTGCCCACAGGGCCCCCACAGAATTCCAGCGGGTCCACAGAAGCTTTGTTGGGTTGACTATCGGTATGCATGGGTGAATGTTCATGCGCCGTAACCTTCGTCAAAGTGTTCCCGATTTTGATCATGGTCAGGGCGAGGCAGGCTTTGGCGATGCGCGATATAATAAGTATGTTTTTCTGAGACAGTTTGGATTCAGAGATTCGATAGTGTAGCTTCACATAAGTATCTACCTAAGGCACCCATGGCACCCCCTTAGCCAGACTCCTCAAGGAGATGCTCCTGATGTGGGTTCATACCACTCTTATACAAGCAATTGCCATGTTATTAGTACTAACCTCATGAAAAAGCAGCTTCCGCTCAGAAATATTTTAGGACGTACTTAAGTAGTCATAGCTATAAATAGGTATCACTTCTCCAGGTATATTTTGTTTCTGTGGGACACTGTACGAGACTTTATATGTATGACCTAGTCTTGAAGCACGGAATGGGTTATCCAACTTACGGTGGACGGTGATTCCAACAGGACCGTATATACGTATACGTATCGGTCATTCAATACTTTCATTAATAGCATATCTGGATATAATGAATTGTAGGGAATTCTTCCAAACAGTCGAGGAATGAAATGGCGTATTTTCTGTTTCCACTTATGTGAATGTGCCATATGTCCATATTCAAACATACTTACTCGTAATTCAATACCTCCCTTTGCTATTCAACGTGTCATCCATGGTTACTGGGGTCCCTAGTTTTCCCAAATTGATCCTAAAGGACATTGTAACATTTCCAGCAGGAAGGATTCCGCCACACCAAGGAATGGATTACATGGCCTCTGAATCTCGTGGGACTAGTAGCTTAATGCGATCTTGTAGGAAATATTCTCGCTGTGGCACAGGATCACGGGGATAAGCATTGACGATCATGGTAGGAATGGAGACAATTTCGTATGAAGGGCTAAAAGGGCGACCAAATGGAGACAATTTGGATATGTCGGAAAGGATAAAAGAGCTGGAATCCGCTGGCGAGAAAAGGAAAAAATAAGGCAGTAGAACCATAGCATTCATACTATAGCGATCTCTACATAGCTTTGACGAATACATCTACTTCTCTCTCTCTCTCTCTCAAGATCCCTCCACTCATAACCTCGTAATCTTTACAGATCTCCCTTGGTGTATTTCTGTTGATCTAATATCTCAGGGTTTGTGTCCTCACTAGTATTACTCGAAATGTCCATCACCAGGAGTCCGTTTTCTTCAAAAGTGTCACCTTCTAAATCGAACCGGGAACCATCCATAGTCCTTGTGTGCTCTGCATTACATCGCAAGTGAAGGGAGTCCTTAAAGGTTGGCCCTTGTAGTCACACTTCTGACGTCGCGTGTTCTCATGCTGCCATAAAGTAAGGGTAAAAATATCCCTAAAAACAATAATAAAATCTCAACAAAACGTCTACAGGATTGCCCTAATGTGGATAGAGTAATAGGATTTGTCGCTTATTGCCAACATACCATAAAGTGGATATATGGGTTTGGACTCTATATACCCGGTGAGGTTGTCAAATCGAGTAAGGGCGCCAGGCAAAGTGTCAGAGGTAAGTGCAGACAATTGCTCATGAAGACACTTCACTATACGAATATAATCCACCTTCTGGTCTACAGGGAGTGTTCGCCTAGGCATCAAAACTATCAGGAGGCCTGCCCCATACATAAGTTCCATTAGGATATCAATACCTCCTACTAGGTTTTGCGCGGAGGTAGCAACGAGACAGTAGCTGTTAGGTAGGAATTGTAGCACACAAAAAAGCGATAACTCATGTCAATGCAGACATTCTTGTCGTAACCGGAGAAAAGGTGGGATGGCTCCAGAGTATGGTGTGAATTCTCACCTTTGGACGCCTTCTCTTGCTTTTAGCGTCCTTCTCTGAATACATACTATATAAAGTTATGTATGTGTTACGCCGACAAATAAGTATCTATAGCCTGATCTAGGACCCCACACTGTAGGCAAATGAAACTCTACTTCTGCCGTACAGAGCCCCATTCATACCTGACTAGGGGGAAGACTAAATCGAAGGCTTGATGAAATTAATCTGTGCTTGGTTATTCCAAGCCACGCCTCTTCGTTTCGAGCGCTATGTAGCTCCCACGGACTGTAAACTGCTTGCGATAATTGCCTCTCGGTTTGTTCATTCCCATATATTATTATGCTCACTCGTGGCGGACGAATGGGCGATCGTTGCGGTCCTACCTTCCGGAGGCGGAGGACCGTTACACAGTCATTTAGCGAGCTGTCAAAGAAATAAACTTAACCCCAAAGCATCTCCATGTCATCTTATCAATTATTGCTTGGAGTGGGGAGAGAAAAAAGAACCGTGATATGCAAATGTATGTATACATTAATCATACTAACACAGTTATCAAGGGTTTGAGATCATAATTTGACTTACCCTCAGCGCCAAATACTGAATTGGGTAATTATATTGATTAAACCATTTACGGATTGTACATGCTGCTCAGTCGTGGGAAGTCGTAACCCTGAGTTTAATGGAAACAGACAAACAATATCAGTACCTAGATATACGAACCTCACTGTGAGGAAAAGCCACACTTTACAGCAGATAGACAGTTGTTAAATACCCTGCCGTATCTCCAGAATCCAACATCCTGCAAGGGGAATGATGAGAAATACCTCTCCAGTCAAGCCCAGTTGCGTGCTGCCTCAGAGCTGAATTAATTTCGATGTTGGTACTTCTAATAAGGAAAACTGTAGATTAGTAAGGGGCAAGGTATGTTGCCTGGCGAAATGATGCGGGAGTTCTTCCAGACCAAAGGCTATTAGATTTCATTGCTAGCATGTATAGTACACGTTGTATCGCCTGTCCCCGAAAGTAATATTGACCCACATTAATATAAATCTTAGCCGGACAGGTGGGATCCGAAGCATGCTGAGTGCCAGCGAATAAACGTAACAAAAGCTTGACGTCGAACAGACAGGTAACGAAAATTTTCCAGGTAGTTTGTCTTGATATTGTAATAATATGCAATAGTAATCTCTAGCTGCGGATGCAATTTACGGAAGATGAGATGAAGTTCATAAGATATTCATCAGAAGCATGGATTTGCCGCATCTAGTACCAACGGTAACATGTTAGATTCAATATCTCACCAAGCATTATCTCAAGCAACCTCAGGTTATCCCTAAAGCCTCAAATTCAAGTTGAGAGGCTACACATATCCAGGGGCGCTCCCTTTGAATGATTACCCTTAATGTGCCGGGGCTGATAGTACATACGTATCACATAATTTGGAATGAAGTGGACTACAAATTCAGATTATGTAGACTATAAACTGGTTGGTTAATTCAAGCTCTCTTGCATATAACAATATTGAGATACAAAGTCCATACATCTTCTCAACGGTATACTCTCAACTAAGCATACGTGCTCTGAAGCCTATCGACCATATAATCCTCACACTTTACTCCCGGATATTTTCGTTCGCCCTTATCCTCCCCATACGTGCCTGGAATCGCTTCAATGAAGCTGGTAAAGTCTGGGTTACAAAAGTACACACAGCTATATCTTGCTGGATACCATTCCTCCGTCTGGCCGTTCTCCCCCTGCACACGCACTGGCTGGCTAGGTGGCTTAACCACCCGGTGTTCGGTGGACTTGATTTGATCATTTGACCACCTGGCGAGGAGATCTCCAGCGTTGACGACGATCGTCCCAGGGATGGGGGTTGCATCGACATATGTCCCGCTGGGAGAGAGTACTTGTAGCCCCCCTGCATTGTCTTGGAGGAGAAGAGTGATGGTACCGTAATCAGTGTGGGCACCTGCACGGACTGCCTTTGACATGATTCCATTGCCACCTTGTGCAGCATCGTCATCGTCACCTGTTCCAAGAACCTCCTTCGCGCCGGGATAGTGCAAGAGCCGCAAAGTATTGTCCGCTGACTTGCAATATTTATCGAACCAGTCCCCTTGTATTCCCAAGCCCATCGCAATTGCCTGCATGAGTTTGACGTGCATTTTGTTTCCAGTCTGAAAAAAGGCTTCCATATTCGTCTTGAACTCGGCGCCGGCGGTGTCAAACTTGTCTGGCCATAGATTGGGGTATTCAGGTTCATCGGAGCGTCCAACCTCGAAGGATTCCTTAAGGTCGGGGGAAGCCTCCCGCAAGGTGTCGACGTCCGACTTGGAAGTAAGGCGAGTGGTTTTCTCACGGCCGAAAGTGCTGTAGCCCCGATTGGCTCTTGCGCTGTACCATGCTAGGGATTCTTTCTGGGATTGTGGGCGTTTGAAGAACTCTGCGGACTATATGCGGCAGTTATAATTAATCGCGGGAGACCTTTTAATATAGAGCTTGAGCTTCAGAGTAAACAACAAAGAGTACCTTCTGAAAGAGATCCGTTACTGTCTCCTCAGGAATTCCATGGTTCTTGAGGTAGATAAACCCAGCATCCTTGAAGCCTGAAACTATTGCCTTCGCACATGCTTGTTTCTCCTCCGTGGTGCCATGGAGAAAGTGAGAGAAGTCAATGAGCTGGAAAACAAAACAAGAACTTAGCAGTGTTCATTTGACATTGCATGGATTTAGGTGACCCACGGGAATAAACAACCCCTCATCGGATACAGCTGTTGCTACTCCCGCTCCAGTTGTCATTTGGATTGATTTCGTGGGATAGGTATATTTCTCTCAAAAAGCACGGAGTCGGGCTGAACAATGTGCCTTAGCTAGGTCACTAACGATAAAGTGCTACGTCAGAATTCAAATGGTGGCTAAAGTGGCAATATAGTACTATAAGACCTGCAGTGGGCCTAATAGCTAAAGAACGGAGACTGGTCGAAAGTTCATTTTCATCAGTGAAATCCAACGCCAATATGTTGTTATCAGGTTTGTGAACTGTGATATCGCTTCCCCACATCTCACAAGGCTGCATGCAGGTTTAGTTGGCGCAGCGTGCAGATGGATTGCCAAGGCACATGACTTTCAGTTCGAGCAAATGGCAAGAACGATCACCGGGTGTGCCCCCTTGGCCGAGTGGTTTGTAGGTACTCGGGCCTTGTGTTGTCTCTTTGGAGGAAAGCCCTAAGTCGAGTCACAGCCGCCCCCCCAAGTTACATATGTATTTCCTTTGTTGGAGTTAAGTGATTTTACTCTGATTACGGGCTATGTAATCCGCTGCGGATAGGACTCTGCGTAGCATACCACAAAGTTATCGTAGCGTAATAAATCCACAATCACCCATGTCTGACTTTGTCTCGCTCCCCTTTGGGATTGATTAGGTACATCTTAATACAGCCGAAAGCTAGGTATATAATTTAGACTGGTCAATTATCCGGATTATCTGTAGTGCAGGTATTGTGTCACCATGGGCTGCAAAAGTTCAAGGCCATACCGGTAGAGATTACCCGATCTCATGCCCGATACCTAGCACCTGTATACCGACCGGTAGTTATACTTCGATTTCATCCGTGATGAGATCAGAGCTCTCAGTCAGCACAAAAACATCAAGAATAACGTCTGGTTCGAGACTAGTCTCAAGCCAAGACCCCAAACATTTTCCTACCAAGCAACACGTGATATGGAAACATCGTGGCAGGAAGCTGTTCCGGCTAAACGAAGATCCAGGAAACAACCACTTATCACATCCAAACCTAATCAACTCGATACCCAACACCCCCTGACAAAATGACCTCCCCGAAAACCTCTCCCTACAGGCCAGATATGCCGCTAATGAGTCCATGACCACTGGGAGGGCTTCACCTAGCATATCCATCTCAGCACTCCTCCGCAGCACTTCTCCGCAGCACTTCTCCGCAGCATCCTCAATCACCATGCAGAGACTTCCCCGTTCGATATCCCCCCCTTTAGGTTCTAGAAGTGGGATGGGGAGGCTTCAACCCCACGAGCAGCAATCCCCCCAGCAGCTACGTTTCCAACCCAAGCCCGGTCAGCCTCCATATGCTCTCTTGCCACACAGCGCCCTCCTCCGCGGCACCCTCAACCCCTCCTCCACAGTGCCCTCATCCCCTCCTCCACAGTACCCTCAACCCTTCCTCCGCAGCACCCTCAACCCCTCCTCCGCAGTACCCTTAGCCCCTCCTCTGCAGCACCCTCAACCTCTCCTCCATGGCATCCTCACGTGCACGGTTGCATTCTCACCCGAACAATCAGCTTCTTGCCTCCAACCAATATATGAAACCGATGGAGGGCGTGAACCGGTTTGAGGGGCATACAGGACAGATGCTGAGCACAGCATTTGCGCTAGGAGCTCAATTGATGACGTCAGGTGGATTCGACAGTGACGGTATGAAGAGTATCAGGCTGTTCACACTTTACTGATGGCATAACGGCGATTGGGTATTCCATGGACGGGGAAGTTTAGTTTGAGGTGCCATAATCCAGGATGTGAGGTTGTGGGGGGTGCAATTGAAGGCTTGCCTAGTCGGCTTGAAGGGAAATAAGAAAGCGCAAGTGAAGGCCCCCACCGGTTAAGGGAGATCATATACTGGGCGGCAAATGGTGCAATGTAGCTCTGGGATATGAAATGGATAATGGCTGACAAAAAAGACATCCATTCAGTTGAAGCTACCACAGACTTGTTCTAGGGGGTGCGAGGCTTGCAGGGGCTGAAGGGCTCGATTTGTTACATGTGGTGCTACTGTAAGAATACGAGGTTACAAGCAGAGGAATCTCGAGAAAGGGAGAGGAAAATATAGGTGTATTCGTCAAGACTATGTAGAGATCGCTATAGTATGAATGCTATGGTTCTACTACCTTATCTCTCTCAGAAAACATGAATTCTTTAGGAAAACCCGCTTCTTTTATCCTTAATCGCCAGCATCCCAATTGCCTCCATTTGGACGTCTTGTCTCATATCCCAATTGCCTCCATCGGTCATCCTGCATCTCTCGTGATTCGTCACCCTAGCTCTTCTCACGTGAGAGTAGTCCTGAGGGGGTTGCTTATACCGCGGCTTCACTGTAAGCAACCACCACCCCATACTTAAAACAAATCATTGCAGCTCCTCTTGAATTTTCCAAGAGGATAATGTCACAGTGTTCTAAGAAGAATAGCCCCTGTGTGAGCGGGACATTGGTATCGTGGCCGGTATTGGGAGCCCGGGGAGCCTGGGAGCCTGGCAGGTGTGTGTGAGTTGGTCAGAGGAAATCCGTGCCTGGGAGAACTGTAGATGCTCCACGCTTGCGCATCAGGGATGAGGACACTACTATATGCAGTAATTCCAAGGGATGCCACAGGCAACCCTTTTTTATTTTATTTTATATATACTCATTTACTCATATGCAGCCCCACAGGCAACCCTTCCCTTGTGCCTAAGTCTGTTTCGGTTCAGTTACTACTTGGCTCGATAAGAGGTTGGTAAATCGGTTCAACCTTGCCCCAAGCGACATAAGAATATCTGACGCTATTAGCTTTAGCCAAAAAAAAAGAGCAAAAACTTATGAAAATTAAATCGAGGTGATATGTACCCAATTTTTGCCTTTTTTGATTATCCAAAACTCTTACCAGCGTTTACGTCTGTTCGCATTTAGATGCTGTACCCAACGGTCTTTTTCAAACTATGGCGGGAGAAAGAAAAAAAAAAGTACTAGGTTGTGGTCAGCGTCTTGATTCTAGTTGTCACAGCATGCGGTAGCTTGTACCGGTAGGTAGAACTTGACAAGCTCTTCCCCCGTCAGGTCAGGGAAATCAATTCCGCAGAGCTCATTATCGCAAATGGTAGTAATATGCTTTAACCTCAGTTTGAATTCCTCCATTTCTGATCCGAGATACAGCCAAACCTCCATAATTGCATTCTCTATATCCGTATAACCAACAGGGGTATTACCCTCAGATCAACATAACCTCCCATTTGCATGTAACGCTGCTGGCCCGGCCCTATGCAACAAGGCAGGTTCGACTGCACAATTTGAAATCCAGTTCTTGGGATCATTGTCGAGATCGTTGTGTATCGTGTCGGGGATCGCGTCGGGGATGTGGGAGTGGTTCCCTAGGTGGGAGAGTGAGTGGCGGAGGTGATGTCTGTCAAAAACGCCTAGGTCTAGACTTGGGGTTTGTGTGCCAAATATATTTCGCTACTCAGAAAAGTTAGCTCCTATGGTCTAGTGGTTATGATTCTCGCTTAGGGTTACCCTGAGTATGTGTCCCGTGTTCGGATGGAGCCCTTACCCTTTTTTGTTTACCGGCTATTGGAGTGCAATCAATGTATATTTTCAATGGCCTGGATAGATAGAAGTGCTACCGTATGTCTAGTTCCTCTATATTGAATGGCTGCGCGTTCTATTAGTAGGAATATGTGGTCTGGCGATATGGGTACATTGTGCTCGTGCCCAGACCGAGTGGCTCTAGATCGGTCTGGACTGAATTTTGTTCGGTTGTGTGAAGTTTGTTATAAATTTGAACTATGTAAGTACCAGCTTAGTCTTAGAACCGTTACGGCACTGACTTTAAAAGAGAAAAGTAAAAGGCTCGGATAAGCGCAGTGACTATGAGCATTGGCAATGCCTATTATAGGGCTGTCTCCCGAGCAGTATGAGAGCCCAGCTAAGTGCTTGATCAATGTTACCTTAAGCCAATAACAGCAGTGCTTTGAATTCGCGGATGTAGAGAGCGAGGGGCAAAACTTGAACTATAGGAATAGATCGACAGGTGGAGAAAACAGCCCGCGAAGCGTATTTGTTTATTTATTTCATCTGTTACTAATTATTGCCTACCGCTAGTATGTACCCAAGATCAAGCTACTAATTAATTGCAATTAAAGATATATGATCATTCAGACTAACACTGACTGTGCCCACATCCATGGTACTCGACCTCGCAACTCCGATGGCAGAGTTTTGGGAACCAAAGGTGGACACAGAGTAATACAGGTAGTAATAATCCCCAACTTTTGAAATATCAGGTGCCCATAGGTCATATTTTCCATTGAGATTGATGATTGATCCTGCTGGGATAGCTGAACACTGGATGGTCCAGGGTCCAGCCAAAGAGGACGCAGTGGCGATTTGAATACGGTTACCAGAAAATAAGTGCCATCGGAGGTGCGGCGAATCACGGCAGGATCGTGCACATTGCAAGCACCACTGCAGGAAGCTGGCGTGACTGCTAAGGTGAAAGAAATAAAGGTGAAGAAAGCCGTGAGGAGACTGAGTAAATACATCGTGAAGGAGAACGTTGGGGGGTTGGTGTAGAATCGAAGAAGGAAAGTTTCACAACTTTAAATGAACACTCTCTCCCGTCCTCGTACCCCACGGCAGGATACGTTTTCATAACCTGCCGGAACATCGTAGTGTATTTATGTTCGGAATTGTTAGAAGGCAGCATTGTACCGAGAATGCAAATTTTTACGGGCTCAGATGGGGAATCCGGAGTGGGGGCCTATGCGAGAGAATAACGTTAACTACATCCACTGATATATCGCGCGTGAACTAGCTATTGGGGTTTTCTTGTACTCAGCCTTCTGTAACACCTTCTCTCGCAATGTACTCCTAGAGAATAAAAAACGTTTTCTTTACTCATGTAACACAACCAACCCATCGCTCGCGTTTCAGTCGACCGAAGGTACGCAGCACGCCATGTTCAGAGATTGCGAGGTATCGGTGAATTCGATTCTACATTGGGTTTTCTTGAGAGGAGTTTCCAATTGGGTTCTATTGGTTCTATTGCAGGTGGTTGGCCGGCGATCGATGTACATCACTAGTAAGTACTGTATATCGTTTGGCTTTCCACGTGTTAGCTATACCCCACATTTTCGGGGTTGCTGAATTCTAGATCTAGGTACATATATATCTGCCGATATTAAGTTATGACCCCACCGATCTTCGTGGCTCCCATCGGAACTCGGTCCAATGCCTTGCTGTGTGTCCTCAGCTTTGCTGGGGTCATGGACAGGGACAACAGAATCATAGGGCGTTCCATTAATATATGCATATACATATTAACGTCCCGTGTATCCGAGACGCTCGGTGGTTAATTTCCCGTCATTTGTTCAAGCGAAGCTTGGTATGAATCTAGGTCCGGGCCTACGTAGGTCACTCGAGTACTCACTGTAAGGACCCATGCCCAAAATCGCTTAGCAGAAATCATGTGAGTGCCGGGGAACGTAGTAGGTACTGCCCTGGTCCGCGACCCTCCTGCATAATCTGAGCGTGCGACATACAGCACTTGGTCAGAAAACGACCAGCCGATCGCTGCATAAAAACAAGTGTCGCGGATACTTTCAGCACGTATTCTGGAGGTAAAGATGACCACTGAACCGTATCTATCAGGGCTGCTTATTACTAAATAGTCCTAGTCACTATTGGACGGGCTCAAATAAACCACCCAAAGAATATTTAGACAGTACCTACCCACACAGGTCAATATCAGGGGAGCTTATCTATTAACAGGTTAAAAATTCTGCTTCTGCATGCCTGTCGCTTATAGGCTGCCCTCTACTTCTTCTTCCCATGCTTCTCCCGAAGCTTCCGCTCCTTCTTCTCACTCTCCTTCTCCATGTCTTTGAACTTTCCTTCACATGCGTAGCATCCTTTACTCCCTCGTCCACCTTCCTCTCCGTATCCTTTGACTTCTTTACCTTATCCTCCAGTACTTTAACTTCCCTCTTGAACTCATCGCTAGCCTCAATTGCCTTCCCATCGAAAATCTTTCAACCTGTTTTCCGTAGCTGCCCTCTCCATTCCACCTTTCGTTTCCAGAACACTTCCTGTGCTGCCTCCCCTGCCAAATGAGTGATCACCGCACGCTTGTTCTAGTTTTCTATGAAATTTCCTGGTTCGAGAAGTGGACCGATATGCTCCGCTTTGAAAACTTTGTTGATATTGCCAATGATGGTTATAGAGTCAACCGGTCGGAGGCCCTTTTTCGCAAACTCCGCAAGAATGCTGTCTCCAATTTGGGGGACTATCTGGTCATGAATATCAATCAGATATTGATCGCCATAAACCTTCAGTACTGTCGAGATCTTGAGAACTGCCTCACGTCTGCAGTAGGGAGGGCTTCATCTTCCAGAAGCTTTATAATCTCTGCAATCACTTGTGTCCAGTATTTTTCGCCGAATTCGATGACCTTTTGTCTAGGTAACAGTACGTCCATCTTCTTCAGTTGCATCCGGATTACCTCAATCAATTCAGGTGCAAGATCCTGCAAGTAAGGGAGTATGGTAATATTCCCACCGGTGAGCCATTGGAAATGGGTGGTGGTGAGACGTTGTCTGCCTGCGTAGATAGGTCCGCCACCGGGTTTTGGCTCATCTGAGACATACTAGCTGTTTTGGGAAACTGGCTGGATAATTCAAGTACAGTATTCAGAGGCCATTCGACCTGAATTGGGATCGATGGAAACAACTACGCTCTACAACATAGTTGCCCTCCCGTCCCACCAAAATCAGTCTAATACCATATACCTCTTCTTGCAATATGACCCCCCCATGAGTAACCCCCTCCCCTCTCTATGACTATCCTATCCTGAAAATCAGGCGGCTTGGGCTATGGGCACTTAAGGGCCTTTACCAATGCCCCATATCTATATCTAATCAATATTGACTGCCGAATAGCAAGCTGAAAAGGTATTAACTACTGGCACATACTTATGCAAAGTGGGCAATTCCGAGATCTTTTATTATATCAAATAAATCTACTAGATCTGTATCCTGCTTGGCCTTGCCTCAACCAAAGAATCCACAATCCTCATGTGAAGAGTTTCAATAGCTCTATGCACTCCAACTAGCCCCCACTTACAGGCAGTCCCCCAGTCAGCCATCTAATAACCACGTGCACATAACCACTTTCTTCTCCTGCACCACCCTCTATAGCAATATTAGATCTATCAGCATGGAATCTAGCTTGCCCCTGCTGCCTCAGGCACCACTGGCGCCACCCAGAGGCATGCTATCAATCTAGAAGGCCACAGTCCAGACGAATGGCGCCTGGACGCGGGTGTCCCAGAACGCAGGCGTCAGAGCACCATGAGCGCCATAAATCCGTGAAAAAAGGCCGCAATTCCACCTGGAATTGCTGCTATTTGGACGCCTGGGAGGCAGCGATCTCGGGTGGTGGCACCTGGGTGCTCTGGAGGCACCAGGGGCACTAGAGGCAATGATACAAAGGCCTGGCGTCCGGGCGCCAAGGCAGAATATCAGGGAGCCAAAATATCTTTCCTGATGTCATCTTCATCTGTACTATGTTTAGCCTCCGCTTTAATTCCTTGTAAGAGGCTTCTCTAAAGCATATTTATCTACTATGGAGGGGTCTCCAGTAGTCTTAGGTGCTCTAATATCGTCCATTGCCTCTATCAAAGGCCACTTTGGTTGCCAATGTACATGCAGGGCGGTTTAAATTAGCCTGTGCCCTTGATCTTAGGGTTCAATTGAATGCTCTAAAATGTGGCTCTAGATCTCCAAATATCCGACTCAGCTGGGATTGAGAATACAACTAAGGAATTCACTCAGTATGTAATATATTATTTAAACTAGCTATTGCACAAAATTCTAGTACTTAAGCTAGTGTCCAACATGTACCATAGTATTTAACCTACTATAATATCCAGTCTAGTACCCAACTTAGTTTCCAAAACACTGCACACATATCAACCATTTATTTACTAAGAATTAAGATGTATTCAGTAAGAGTTCTTGGAGGGAATTTGGGAGGTTCATGGACTGGGTTGTGGTCTTCCAGTCTTGCTATTTTGTATACTTATTTGTCAGTATCAATATAGATACTAGATAAATTCCTTCTATTTGCCGAAGATATAGTTATCCAATATTGGGCCTATAGTGAGAGTTGGTGGGGAGGAGTGTGGTTATGTGGCTAGTGGGGGGTAACTGGGGGTTTGCCCTTTACTAGGGGCTAGTGGGAGCCTACAGAGCTATTGAAACCCTGTACATGAGGATTGTGGATTCTTTGGTTGAGGCGAGGCCAAGCAGGATACAGATCTAGTAGATTTATTTGATATAATAAAAGATGTCGGAATTGCCCACTTTGCACAGGTATGTGCCAATAGTTAACACCTTCTCAGCTTGCTATTCGGCAGTCAATACTAATTAGATATAGATATGTGGCATTGGTAAAGGCCCTTAAGCGCCCATAGCCCAAGGCGCCTGATTTTTAGGATAGGATAGTCATAGAGAGGGGAGGGGGTTTCTCATGGGGGGGTCATATTGCAAGAAGAGGTACATGGTATTAGACTGATTTTGGTGGGACGGGAGGGCAACTATGTTGTAGAGCGTAGTTGTTTCCATCGATCCCAATTCAGGTCGAATGGCCTCTGAATACTGTACTTGAATTATCCAGCCGGTTTTCCAAAATAGCTAGTATGTCTCAGATGAGCCAAAACCCGGTGGCAGACTCTACCCATGGGAAATACAACCTCTTCCGCTGGTATACCAACTTGCAAATCGGGGCAGCTGTGGAAATTGGCATAGGCCGCTAAGTTCTTCTTACCTGCAACTAACTCTCCAAGCTCTCTCCTTTCGTTTATGTCCTTGATTTCTTTGAAGGTTATTAGCAGCTCTTCTAAGGTACCACCCTAGAACTGGTCTATGATGGCCATATCCAATTGATATTGCTGTAGTGTATCCTGAGCTTCCTGCTCCCTATGCTCCTCTTTATATGTATAATAATCCACAAGCTTAAGGTTAATCGAGTTGAACATCCCCTGCAGAATTTCTAAGCAATATGCTGCCTTCATAGCCTCCTCATCCGTTGTTCTGGCCCACTCCTACCAGGGGCCTGGCTGCTTGGCTTTCCCCAATGGTACCGTGCCATTCCAACTAGCGGGCTGACACTCCACTTCAATACCGCTACAATATTATTAATCTCGTTACCAAACAGCACCGGGCTTTGTCCTGCCCCGTAATTGTTTCACTCAATCGCCCCATTACGATACCGAAAGTTATGGATGCACTCTCATTTGTGGAAAAATGATCAGGGTGGATTTCGAAGGTGAAGGTCTGTGAGTCTAGACCGATGATATGGCCTCCATTAACGACTAGGCTCCAATCGAGAATTATGTGGGTACCATCTTCCCTACTGGGTATTAAGATATTCAGCTCATAACCTACACAGGCTCAGTCAACCCGACTATGAGGCAGCCACCGCAGCGGGGAGGCAAGGCCGGCCACCGCGAGGGCCCGAGGTGGCCTGGACGGGGTATGGCTTAGCTAAGGCCCCGCCTAGACCGCCTGCTTGGACCGGCCTGCATATCCTGGAGGCCGCTCCAGGCCACCGCTTCCTCCACCAGGGCCGGTCTAGGCTGTTACAGGCCAGCATGGACCTCGGCCCTCAGGCTAGCCCTCCGGCGGCCTGCATTGTCGCCTTGCCGGTAGAGGACGCTGTTCGAGACTATTAAGTCAACATACTGCTGGGCACTGTAGGGAAATACTGGGGCCGTAACTCTATATCTGCAAAGAATCTCGGATGCCCCTAGTGCCGCAGGCGCCAACTGCGCCATCTAGGGGCATGCTGACAATCTTGAAGGCCACGGTCCGGACCTAGGGCGCCCTAACGCCACTGGTCCGGAACGCTGGCGTCAGGGCGCCACAGGCGCCATAAATGTGGCCGAAAATACCCTAAAATTGTGTTAATTCTGGCTGGAATAGCTGCTATTTTGGTGCCCAGATGCAAGGGATCTTAAGGAGTGGTGCACTGACGCCCTTAAGGCACAAGGGGCTCCAGAGGCAACTGCCAAAGTGCGGGTGTCAGGGCGCCACTACAAGGCATTAGGGCGCCCAAAATTCTTTCCTGATATATATCTGTAATGGGCGATGCCAATAGTAGCACCGCGGGCCTTTTAACAGAGTCTATGCTATCACCCGAATAATACTGTATGTCTGTTATTGGTTCTGCTAAGTCGAGGACTCAGAGGGTCTTTGAGAGCATACAGATTTCCCAAGCGGGAAGAGATTTAACAGGTGTAATCTCTCTGGATTGAAGCTATCTAAGGCTTGTCTAAATTCTATCTGAAGTGATCTGATCTGAGAATCCTCCTCCAGAAGGGCGGAATGGCTTAGTACTTATACTAGCCGCCAAGCCTTCTGGAGTCTGAAAAACCTGTTTTCTGGCCTTTCCAGAAAACCTACTTTCTGGCCATTCCAGAAAGCACTCCTCCATGACCATAAATACAGGTGTGGGAGGTCAGGCCTCCAGTACTCAGAAATACAGGTGTGGATGCGTAATGTATCATAATAAAGGAAAAGTACATAAGGACCAGATACGCTCAAGATAATAGTACGTAAGGTACTATGCTCGAGCTATCTGGTAATGATGATAGGTGCTAGGAAATGCCTACTAAGACAACTATAAGAAACGGTCTTCCGTTACAATATCGCAAGCACGCTTGCAAACCGCATTTCAAATTGATACACATTCTGGAGTAGAGGGAGCACTAGGGAACAATGGTTCTGTGGGTACAATAGGGAATAACAGTACTTCTTTAAGGGGTACAACATGCCAGCCGCAGAAGATAACCCCAAGGCCACAGTCACTGCTAATACAAATACAGAGCTATGGACTCTTAGCTTGGAGAGAAAAGGTCAGGAACCGACACAGACAGGTTAGCAGGCTATTAGCGATATCTCTGAGTGGCACCTTCAAAACTCGTATGCCCGTGAGCAATCGTTCTTGGAATGAACAATGGAAATAGGCCACCCCGTAGCAGTAAAGCAATACTAATCGTCATAAGCACTGGGTCAGATCTCAACAACCAGAGCAGCCACCTAGTGACGGACGGCACCACGAGAAAGCCCTCACTGTCCACAACACGAACATCTCTTCAGATCTCGGGGAAACAACTATCTCGACCCTTTCAGACTCGTCTGAAGCTTTTTCTTCTCTTCTTCCCCGCTCTCCTTCGTCTTTGCTGATGAAAAACATGCTTAACGAGCATTGGTCTATGTATCCACTTGGCACCCACACCCCCGACAACTGCACCAATAAGGGTTTTTGTAACTCCTACACTGGATATTAACCAACGAAATGCCGCACAAGAGAAAAAGAAAGGACAACCTAGGGAAGGCGGATAGGCGAGGCCCCCACTGCAAACCCGCGCGCTGGTCACTGGCTACCCTGATCCTCCACACCGAGTCCCTACCGGCCGACAAAACTACGCCACCAACCAACCCCACCCCAGACGATGTGCATGTGGTGCTTCAGCCACGACCACAAGCAGGATATTTGTCCTGCATCATACAGGACGCCACGGAGCCCCGCCACCACCACAGCAACAGGGCAAGCCCCACTACCGCCTTGCTGCACCTGGTGCAGCAGCTCCGACCATGAGCAAGACGAGTGCCCCCACATGGAAGGTGACATTCACGAGGAGGAGGTTGCTTGGTATCAACAAAGAGAAACTGGAGGTTACCCAGAGCTGAGTTCCGAGTACGACGACGACAACAACATCATCTCGGCAGTCACCTACAGGCTCCTCGGCCATCCCTCCTCACCTATCACCCGCAAAGCTGCCTGGTCTCTCATATAGGTCTGGGACGTCGAAGGCCTCAATCATCTACAATGATAATTAGACCCCCGCCTCACTCAGGCAGCGGAGTCCTACACAGAAAGTCTCTCGCGGCAGGCAAACCTCCCCCAACAGTCCCAGCTACAGGTGGACCTCATCCAACGACAGGCGAAGTGGATATGGGAGCAGGAGGAGCTTCTCACTCCCCCCCTAACCAGTGCTGCCTCTACCCAAACGGCACTCTCACCCCCGATCAATGCCACCTCTACCCAGACAGCACCTACACGCCTAACCAACGCCATGTCAACTCAAACACAGATGATAGCACCACCACCAACGAACAGCATCTTTACCCAGACCGCACCCTAACCCCTCGCTTCGTCGGCCTCGTCATCATCCACACGCCCTTACGCAGAGGCCGTTACTCAGACACAACCCCTGGTACAAAAAGGGAAGAAGCTAAACACCGAATGGGGGCCCTCAGCATCAAAAGACAAAGAAAAGGAATCCTCCCCCAAGGGCAAGAGTCCCCCTGCCCCACTCCCACCTGAGCAAAACAACCAACAACGAAGGCCATCGTCATACGTGCTCTCCCCACCAAGTACAAAGCAGGGGAGCTACGACGGTGGATCAAGGAAGACCACAAGGACCTGGTCATTACTGGAGCCCGCTGGCTCCTGTCAGAGGACCGCCGTCCAGGAAGTACACACTCTTCCCTGGTACTCTACCTATCTGACTCGCTGGAGACAACACGATTACAAATGGGGATGAAGTCTTTCCACACCACCGCCTACGATTGGGACCGACCGCCCTGATCCCAACCAAGACCTTGAAGAATTTCTAAGGGAGGGCCGGTAGGAGGGCATGGCGGCAGAGGAATATCTAGGGGAGGGCCGGTAGGGAGGGCGCGGCAGAGGAGGGACCTTTTCGGGGAGGGGCGGGAAAGGGCGTGGCGAAGGAAGGGGTTCACTTGATGTTTCTTTGGTTGCGCATCAGAGGAGGGTCGGGAGTGGGCGTGGCGGAGGAGGCATTCGGGTTGTGTTTTCAGGGAGGGCCGGGCAAGGGCAGGCGGAGGAAGCTCTAGGGGCCGGACAGAGGGCGGCAGTGGAGGGGCGCTAGCATTGCTATTTTGTACTTAAATCGTGCACGGCTCCTCAGATTAACTTGGGCTGCCTTCAAACCGTGCAGGCTTCAGTTAGGGTCGTCATAACCCTCCTACAGGGTTGCATCTGAGTAATGAGTTTTTAAAAAAAAAAAAATAAAAAACCCCTAAAGATCCCTTCCGGCCTCTCCTATGTACTCCTCCAATGCCTTGTGCCTCTGTCAGCCTTTTTCTGTTTGTGCACCCTCAATCCGGCGCTGTTCTCTATACAATGACTGCTGTTGTGTTGAATCCATGATCCCGGCTTCAAGTTTGTATAAATTTGGTACAATAGATTGTAGGAAATGGGTTGTAGCAAAGGCCTTTGTACAATTGGTAGCTAATAACCCCCTGTTAGTAGCCAAATACCCTCGCCTAGTGCTTAAATTCCCTGCTAGTGTCTATTTGAATATGTTTATAGAGTTTTTATTCTTTAGTTGTATGAGGGTGGACAGCATCCGCCCTTATAGTGAATATATTCTTGTAACAGACATGCTGGTATCGAAGTTCTACTGAAAGGATATACTCTATGTACGATTAGATAGTATGACCGAATCCGCCCTCAAAGATGAAATTGCGAAAACCATAGAAAACACCAGGGAGGCAAGAGTGCGACAAGGCAAATACCTTGCTCGGATTGTCCCCAGCCGATCGAAATTCAATGCTATATGTGAAGCGCATTTTGCAAAGTTAGCTTTGTCAGATGACGTGAAAGCAAAATTCGATCTACTTATCGATGCAATTGATAGAAGGAATAAGCTTGTTGCCGATTACACTGTACTGCACTGGATCTTATAAAAGCGCAAGCGTCCATCGGCGAGGAAGCCCACAAAATCGAGTGCCTAACATACACCTCAACAGCTTTAAACGATGATGACCTTCAATTTGTATGGTTTTTCATGGCACGCATATACAATGGCATGGGCCGCTTCGCTTTCACCATCATTTACGGGCGCGTTTGAGGCTTCAACTGCATCTTCTTTAGATACTCTCGGGTCTTCGAAAATCTTGCACCTTTACATTCCTTCGGCGGTCTGTCAGCTGGGATTCTCCGAGCAGATGTTTACTCGGTCATGAGCCAAGAGTTTGCAAACCTCCGTGGGCATTGGGGCCAGCCCAGGCTTGTACCTAGCGGGAAGTTCATAATTGTTTTCGATGAGAAGGATCACATGATGGCATTTGTTGATTTCAGGAGCAACCGTAGAACATATGTTTGTGCCATTGTGATGAATCGGTTTCATTGAGAGGGAATACGTTGTACCAGCGCTATGCACACTCATGGCATTATTCGAGGGAATCAGGGTAATTAGGCTGGGAATCGACTTGACAATCGACCTTAGCGATTATATTGATTCCCTTTGCAACCAGTTATAGTCTGCGTATTCTAGTACAGAGTATACCCAGCAACATTCTATGAGACAGATATATTAGTGTACAGGATTTTTGCTTGATCCAAACCAAGTTTCTTGGGCATTTGTGAAGTCGCTAGCCCGAGCTCGAGAATATGGTGATATTAGCATAACTCTCTAATGGGATGCATAGCGTTTTGCCAGTTCCAAACCTGCCAAGCACTAATAATTAAACCTATATAATTTGTTGAAAATTGGTTGGTATACAATGTACAGCAAGTACAGCTGAGATTACTTGAGATGAGTTGAGCAGTGGAGATAAGCTAAAGGTGATATTAGATATTGGAGGAGTGAAGGAACGAATAGTAGTTTATGAAAGTGTATATACAGTGCCATTCAGAAAGTATTGTGAATACATAAAAGAGCTGTAGGCTGCATGTAAACTGTTTGGCATATAGTGAACATAGCCAGCAATCTGAGGAATCTTGTTGGGTAGAATACACTGCTATATGCAGGATAGCTAAGCTTGGCCTGCATTTAGCACACTCTCATTTATGCATTCCAGATACTTTTTGAATGGTAGTGTATATAGAGGTATAAACTCTTGCGTATATTTTTGAACTTCATTCTCTAGTCTTATCCAGTATAGATTCTTTGATTTATTATCGATATTCCAATTAGTTCTACTCTATAACTACTGCTCAAACTGCTCCGCTACTATGATATTAATATAAAGATTCTAGTGAGTTTTATATACATAAGCATATGCAATAGGAGTTGGGCATGTAATAAATATAGAGGGCAGTGAAAGCACTGGTAAGAGAAGAATAACATATTTATTAGCTAGCTCCAACTACTACCATAAATTTCATATAATGTCTCATGACCCTATATAAAACTAGTTTAAATGTATAACCTCTCTATTGGTATTGACTCTCTCAGTCTCGATCTTATGTAAATATAAGGGTTTGACTATGTATTATTTGACAAACAAAAACATACTGAGCTTCCTTACTGGGTGATCATTTTTGAATGTGCAAATATTTGATGTATAGGATTTGGTTGCATCTTTTGTATCAAGAAGACTAGAGTGGCATAACCTACTAAGATTAGATATAGTATGTTGTAGCTATCTAGGCATGTATGAGTCTAGGATAAGCTAGCAGAAGCATTTTAGTTTGTACTTGTAGAGGACTGAAACTATTGAAACTTGCATAAGATAGACAGTATGGAAGCCTAAGATAGGAAAATAATTTATATAATATCTTGGCATAAGATACTATGTAGCTGCAGAAATTGAGGCAGCTACAGTTTAGACCTTGCTGCTATCTATCCCTTGTCTATTTTGTTAATGATACTTAATTTGGGTTATTTCACTAGGTACTATAGAACCCAATGTATAAAGAAATATAGTGATTGAGGAATTATATAAGTAAACCAATATTAGTCAGAACTGTAAATGGGGACCTAAAGTATTTAGCATGGAATATTACCCTGAAGTAATATTCCAGAACTACTAAGTACTTTAAACGCTAAGTGTTTGGTTTCTAGTATTGAATTACTAAGTTCTGAGTAAGAGTCCTCATGGGACTAGAATTAACCAGTGGAACTCTTATATTTGTTGTATCTAATTATTCTGTGTCTGTCTTCTCCAGGTCTGATCCCCTTCTCTGGATGCAGACCTTCAGCCCTTAAGTATTACATGCCAAGACTAGCTGTGACTCACTATTGTGGCTGTGCCATAGTAGTGAGTCATACA
>Ga0307511_10001548_pt1 | contig 24362 bp, 30 predicted proteins | sample 13_EM_MG_FD_200266 | JGI IMG/M metagenome (GOLD analysis project Ga0307511, IMG submission 200266) | Populus trichocarpa ectomycorrhiza microbial communities from riparian zone in the Pacific Northwest, United States - 13_EM | ecosystem: Host-associated > Plants > Roots > Unclassified | place... | reverse complement strand
CACAATTTGGCGGCCCTCAAAAGCTTCATTTTAGGAGGTTTATGCAACCTTATGCCTTGTACATCATTCACGCTAGCAGGTTGGCCTGAGACAAAAAAAGAAAAAAAATAAGGAGCGTAGTAACTTTCCCCCAGGCACTGTACATACTTCAAGCATGGCTTTAGTTACATACAGAGAAAGTCAGTAATATTAAGTCTTTTAAGCAGGTATTTCTATACCTCCTGGCTTGCTAGCCGGGCTATGGCAGATTGAAAATACTACCGATATGTTGGATTCTGATGAAGATATGGAGTACCTAGATACAGTGCCTAGGAGAAAGTTATAACGCACCTCAGACATGCATGAGATATGCATGCCCAGGCTCAGATATGCAATAAGGACCCTTCGTATACCTCCGCATAGCAACTATATTTCAGGTTTAATAGTCCTCAAAAGGTTCCGATATAGTCCTCGTAATGTGAAGCCCTCCTCCGCAATTTAGTAGCCCTCAAAGCTTTATTTTGATGGGTTTATGCAATATTATGCCTTGTACATCATTCACGCTAGAAGCTTGGCCTGAGACAAAAAAAGAAAAAAAATATGAGTGCGTTATAACTTTCTCCTTGGCACTGTATGTTGCAGAAAGAGCCGCATGTAGGATTAGTATTAGCGCTAGAAATGTCTCAGTACAGACAAGGAGTCTTAATTCCCAGTTTTCCCGGTCGCAGACTAAACTAGTATAGTCTGGTTACTAGTACTCCGTAGCTTCTGTCCTCCATAGGAGCGGTCGTGCCAACCAGACTAAGCTTCTGTACCAAAAGAATGGAGGCTAAAAAGGGTAACTGAGAATTTCTGGACTCGGTCTTCTGAGATATACTCTTCCTTTAGTCTTCCTTCTTTCACCGAAAGATACGACACCTTAGGGAACGGCAGCCCACTAACACCGATAAAAAACTAACCAAGGAAATGACATATTACTCGTCGAGCCAAGAGTCTCTAGGCAACTATACCCCAAACAAAGGGAGCGATACCAGTACTGCTATAGTTCACTTTCATTGTTAGAGCGTTTTGGGTTTTGGAGGAGGTTCGTGACCTCAATATGTTACCTTGAAAAGCATAGGAGTCAGAGAACCATACCAGTTGGGCATTCCCTAATACAGACTAGCAGCATCATATTTTCCGACGGGTTATGGAATACAGCCACTGAGCCTAATGAAACCGAAGCCCTGGATGGAGAAACCAAGCAAGGCGCTATTGTTGAAATTCCAAAAGTATGTCATTTAATATTTTGATATAATAGAGGTGACTTGCTAATTTTTGCTCCAAGTCTTGGGAGAACCGTGTATTTAGACTGGAATTCAGGTCACGAAGGTTTACACATCTTTGTTTGGGCTCAGATGGGAGCCATTGGTGGTAAATAGGAACAATATATTGTAAGAAACCCCCCTAGACTAGCAAGAGGTTTCTTATAACGCGGGGTTTCGTATAACAAGATATAATTTCCTGTACAAATTCTGGCGGGACCAGTTGCTTATATCGAGAGGTTTCCTATATCGAGACTCCCTGTATATTGGATGGGACACACACCCTGTGGCCACCACCTATTGAATTAAAATCCAATATAGGTTCCGATCCCACAAGGATGCTTAGGATATCAACCATGTAATCGAGAAAAGGATCTAGTCCAGACCATTGATACCATTAGGTACAAAGCACCCATCCGGTGTAGATCCGGTCTCAAAGCCAGTCCTAGAACCCCTTTCGTTGCCCTTGGTTACATGGGAAGGAAAATGTGGTTATTAAGACTTCGACCAATGACAACGCTTCAAAAACTTGCTAGTTTTGCAAGTTCAAAACATTCCCAAGGTCTGCCTAAATAGACAGTTTTATTTCTGGATAGCATTGTCTTCGTTTGATATTAATAATCAATGTTTATAGATATATATAGTTATCAAGCCGTATGGGAAACATTTAGAGTTGTCAAATGATGGCATGGATGTTATCCTTGCTCGGACGATGCTTCACATGGCATTTGCACTACGATGTCAAGCCATTGAACATAGTCGTCCACGGTTGTGGCTACCTTATTGATTGGGGTGGAAGGATCTGAAGTTAACATAAGGCAATTCCCCTCAAGGTTTTGGATTGTCATGGTGGATGTTCATGCGCTTGACGACGACCCCTCGTGGACATCCTGAGTAATGGCGTGTTGGTGTGGAACAAGGTCTTAGCTCAAACGCATAGAATTGCATCGTTATATACGAATTTCGAGATGTGGTAAGAGGATTCCGTGATCTCCTCTTTTTTGAGGATAACAAGCAACCGATATAGTGAATATGTCTAGTCTTGGTCTTGGAGGATGATAAAGAGTTCTTTCTTGTGAACGTTGGAAAACCCAGACCTGTATTTTCAGCTCTAACGACCCTAAAGAACTATGTACAAGACTCAGAGGATTAATCTAATCAAGTCTATACCTACCTACCTACTTACTTTTTCCTTCTTCTCCCACTATCTACCTATCGTGTTGCCAACTTGTTATGTTCAGGTGTCGGGTTGCAACAGTATCTATGTCTCACAAAACCGACAAGAGTTCTTCTTTCTCAGTTTTCCTAGTACACCAGACCCCTCTATGGGGGGGTTGTGCATCTCGTACCTGTAGTACAGCACTAGATACTTAGGGTTAAGTGCATAGCAGCGTCAACCAGACTACCGGCACAGTACCGGTAGCGTTAACTTAAGTACCAGGGGACCATGTACATGCATTTGATTGTTCCCAGCCACACAACAATCTCAGCCACATATTAGGACTTCACTTCCGGCTGCCCCTCCCCCGCCCTGTTGGCCTCCTAGAGATTTGCATGAAGTCTATAACTGCAATTCTTCCCCAACTTCGGTTGTATAGCTCAGCAATACCCAGAAACAAAACCAGGCTATCACCAACCCGTGTACTTCAAAGTGCAACCCCCTCGAGGCCGATTCACACCGGGACCTTCAAAGACATAGTACAAGACGGTAACGACATAATGGGCAAAAAAGACAAGGGCAGCAAGGACCAGCCGAAGTTCAATTTGAAAGTTCCCAAAGGAACTCGTGATTGGGATGGCAAGGACATGGTTATCCGCGACAAGATTTTTCAGAATATCGTTACAGTTTTCAAGCTTCATGGAGCGCAAACTATTGATACTCCAGTCTTTGAGTTGAAGGAGATTTTGTCTGGAAAATACGGCGAGGACAGCAAACTCATCTATGACCTAGCGGACCAAGGAGGTGAGCTTTGCTCACTTCGTTACGACCTCACAGTTCCGTTCGCAAGGTGGCTAGCCATGAACCCGAACATTCAGAGCATCAAGCGGTATCACATCTCCAAGGTATATCGTCGGGACCAACCTGCAATGACCAAGGGCAGAATGAGGGAGTTCTATCAATGCGATTTTGATATTGCAGGCACATATGACCCTATGATTGCGGACGCAGAAATCCTCAGAATTACAACAGAGATATTGGACTCCTTGGACCTTGGGATTTACACGATCAAGATTAATCACCGCAAAATCCTTGATGGGTTATTCGAAGTCTGCGGGGTGCCGGCAGATAAAATCAGGACAATTTCAAGCGCGGTGGATAAACTAGACAAGGTATGGATCGCCTCTCTAGAACTATGTCCAAGGCTAACGCTGACTTAGCTCCCCTGGGAAGATGTCAGGAAAGAGATGACGGAAGAGAAAGGCCTCGATCCTAGTGTAGCCGATAAGATTGGAGGGTACGTGGTCAAGAAGGGTATGTAAAGCCACCTATCCTACGAAACATAAGACTCATTTTGCGAAATAGGTGGAGAGGAGCTTCTCTCTGAGCTCCTGAAGGATGAAGGCTTGAGCAGCAACGTGTCCCTCAAGAAAGGCTTCACTGATATGGGTCTGCTATTCGAATATCTAACCATTTTCAATGTGATGCCAAAGGTGCGAATTCAATTACCAGAAGCGTGTCACTTTTATTAATCAGGTCATTTAGGTCTCTTTCGATCTCTCGCTTGCTCGCGGAGTAAGTACTCCTTTTCTCACATCCCTCCCAACCCTTGCTAACACCTCGATAGCTGGACTACTACACCGGTATAATATATGAAGTTGTCACCGAGGCTTCTGCTGCTCCCGCTTCGAAAGGAAAGGGGACAAAGAAACCTAAACCCGCCATTGATCCTAACGACCCCGATGCCGATCGCTCAAACGATGACACCATAGGCGTTGGGTCGATCGCCGCTGGTGGGCGTTATGACGAGCTTGTTGGCATGTTCTCCCAATCTGCGAAGGGGGCGATCCCTTGTGTCGGGATTTCTTTCGGTGTGGACAGGATATTCTCTATAAAGAAGGCAAAGCTGGATGAACAATCAGTTAGGCTCAATGAAGTCGATGTATTCGTTATGGCATTTGGCTCCGGCCTTTTGAAAGAGCGGATGCAAATCGCACGAACTTTGTGGGATGCTGGAATTAAGGTGACATGACTCGCTTGTACCCCATCGAGTTCGGACTAACTTGCTATAGGCTGAATTTTCCTATAAGGTTAAGCCCAAACTACCAGCTCAGTTTAAGGCGGCCGAAACCAACGGAGTTCCCTTTGCCGTAATCCTCGGAGAGGATGAACTTGCAAAGGGAGAAGTGAAGTTGAAGGAGCTGGGCCTGCCCGAAGGGCACCCTGAAAAGGAGGGTGTCACTGTTTCTCTGGCAAACCTTGCTGAAGAGGTTAAAAAGCGCATAGGCCGTCAGACTGTGAGCATAGTAGATAGCCTTCTGACAGCTACTGACGAGCTGACCCTTGATGGAACAAAGTAGATTAACATGAGCGCCAGTGCAGAAATAGTTTGCGCACAATGTATTTTTCTAGATCTCCCCTATACTGTACGCACTACCAATTTGATTGTATGACAACTTTTCAGATTGTCTGCTCCGCAAAGTGCACGGGATCCTTAGTCTGGTTCGGGATCCTAGGGTCCTGGAAAAATTGTAGTCTGGCTAGTATTGCCCCTATCCAGCCATTTTTGGCTACTAGTCTTGTTGTTGGCATTCCAGAAACTCATCTACTTATCTTTTCATTAAATCTACGATAACTGCAACCAGACTATCTCCAGGGAATAACATTCCGGGCCTTGGTAAAGCATACACACAATTTGTCGGTCTCGCTATGGTTCAGACAATTAGATCCTAGCACTAGACCTCCCCTGCTGGGCGCGGACTAAAGTAGCCCCAAGGTGGCGGGATTGGGAAATATTTACCAACCTCTAGGACAACAACCATATCGTACAGCATAGCAATAGTAATATATAGGGCCGCTCTGGCAAGGCTCTATCTACAGCGTTGTTAAGAAATTACAACATCTAGGCTCGAGCGCACAGCCTTGAAGGAATACTTGCAAACGTTTTAATAATACTGTTACCCTGAGCTACTGTGTTACCCTCAAACAAGTCTGGTCATGTGACGTGTGGCCTTGGTTGTCTCACGTCCCAAATTATTTACTTGACGAACCTCAGATCGCCAACATCGCAACGGCTTACAAGCACAGTTGAGAGGAAATAACATCCATAACCTCTCTTTGGGAAGTATATTCCCTTATTTCACTGTTCGCACAAAGAAATTTTGCAAATGGGCTTTGCTTCAGCCACATTGGTGAAGAGATACCCACGGTGGATCAATACTCATGGCACGTATATGGTATTTAGTCGAAGTTATACGGCCCTTTCCGGTCAGTCTTCCCTCAATGCGCCTCGCTTGCTTGCAACCCGATGCGCATCAAAGCCAGGTACTATTTGGGGGGCTCGTGGGGCGAAAAGAAAGACAATTTTGACCCTGGAGGAGCTTCCCCAAGGAACCCTTCCCTTGGACCCCTTACCAAGCGATTTGGAGCCGACATACCCACCTGTCATTCAACAGGCGAGGACAAATATGGATAGGTTTCCTATTTGTGTAGTCCTCACCAGAGTCGGCGGCTTTTACGAGGTTGAATATCTCTCCTTTGATATCTTTTGACACAGATGAGAATTTCCGCTGACGAATGGCCTTTCAGCTTTATTTTGAACATGCTGAGGAGGTGGGCCCTTTACTCAGCTTGAAAGTATCACAAAGGAAAGCTGGGCCCGGGACAGTTGCTATGGTACCGTAGCCGCTGGGCAGCGAAAATTTGAAGGCATGCTGATCTCTGCAATCTTAGGCTGGCTTCCCTTTCTATCAACTTGATCGAATGCTTAGGGTACTTGTCCAGGAACACCACAAATACGTTGCGATCAGTGAAGAATACCCAAACGAAGTTAAGGGGAAATTGGGAGGGCTCATGTTCGACCGGAGGATATCTAGGATTATCACCCCTGGGACTCTGATCGACGAGAAGTTCCTAGATGCTTACGATAACAACTACCTGCTTGCATTATCGACACCGGAACTGCTTGCTGAAGCCTCCATGGGTGATCTTGATGAGATTCTTTCTCAGCCAATCGGCCTTGCTTGGTTAGATTTATCTACTGGTGATTTTTTCACACAACAGAGCACCATGGCAGATTTAGGGGGAGATATAGCACGTATTGGACCTCGTGAAGCTGTGGTTAGCGATAAATACCAAGGGAGAAATGAAAGTTATGTTGTTAGACGACTCGAAGAAGATAAGATCTTCATTACCTACTACCCAGAACCACCACTTTTCAAGAAGCCCGTCGATACTTGGAAGGGGATGCTGGAATCACCTGTGCCTCGACAGAAGAAGTCGGATTTTAGCAAGCTGGAGATTCAGGCTGGGACACATTTACTACATTATGTAAAAGCACAACTTCCTGGTTTATCTGTCAAATTACAGCCCCCAATAAAAAGATTTGCCAAAGACATAATGGGCATTGATTCAAATTCTATGAGAAGCCTAGAGATAAAGCAGACAATTCGTGACCGAGTTTCCAAGGGAAGTCTCATGCACACAATCAAGCGCACGGTCACTAAGTCCGGAACGAGGCTTTTGTCTTCATGGCTATGTGAGTTCACTCGTGTATAGCTTAATAAACATGTCCTAACATAACTTAGCTTCACCAATAACTTGCTTGACTACGATCGAAGATCGATTGGATGTTGTGGAACTTTTCTACCATAACGGTGCCCTACGAGATGATATCATTGCACTACTCCAACGTACGCACGATTCACAAAGGCTAGCACAGAGATTCTCCATTGGGAGGGGGTCAGCAGATGACCTACTGTCTCTAGCACGAACGATCGAGCTCACACGAAGTATCCAAGCCCGCTTATCACCTGAGGCAGCGGATGGCTCTTCTTTGCAACGGCTACTCTCAAGACTGCATATACCCATTAAGTTAGCTCAGACAATTATTAGCTCAATTGATGAAGAAGGGTTGATTTTGCAACAGAAGATTGAAGAGTCTGAGACAGCTAAGTTGGCTGCTATGGCGGAAGCAGCGGCCAATATTGGGGATGAACTTGCTGAGCCGGCTGTCAATGATAAGCGGACTGTCTGTGAGAGAAGGGAAACAGATACCAGTGGATATTATGAAGGCAAATCTGGGATCTTCAGAGCCGAGCCATGGCTAATGTCGAGAAGGTAGCATGACTGAGCCCTCTTTATTCATATTCTCTTTGCTTCGTTATTGTGTCATAACTGACAAGAGATTACCTAGTGCCTCGCCCACTCTCACGAAACTTCATATGAAATTAGATAAGCTATTCAAGAAGAAACAGGAGCTTACAGGACAGCTGCGAGAAGAGTTAGGTTAGTGCATAGCATTGACCCCATGATTTTGCATCATTTTGATTAGAACATAACAGGGGTTGCTTCTTTGACGCTGAAGTGGGCGTCGGGCCAAGGTCACTTTTGTCACATCAAGGGGAAAGATATAAAAGCTACATCGATGAAATTTCCAGACCTCGTATCTATCGGCTCCAGTAAGACTACCAAGTCTTTCCAACATCCTGTAGGTGGACTTCCCTACATGAAACTCGTTAAATATGACCTTGACGTACTAGCATGACCAAGGCGTGGACGGAGCTAGGCCTGAAAATTGAACAAACTCGCCTTCAAGTCAGGGCAGAAGAGCAAGTAATGTTCCGCAGATTAAGAGACGAAGTCCGTATCACTCCCAAGGATTGCCTACAGCATGGGAAATTGATCTGTACTGACTTTTTGAAACAGGTCATCAACTCTCTAGTAGCCTTACGGCACAATGGTGCTGTCTTGGATGAGCTTGATATTGCAACGTCTTTTGCAACGCTGGCCCATGAAAAGAGTCTCACGCGGCCTATTCTAAATGAAGGGTACGAGGGTTAAAGCCAATGAGCAACATATTTATGTATTCCTACTAATTGTTCTAGATCGAGGCATAAAATAATTGGCGGTCGACATCCCATGGTGGAAGACGGGCTTTGGGAGCAAGGAAGGACTTTCATTCCTAATGACTGTATCATAGGCGCATCGGAGAGGTTATGGTTGATAACAGGGTAATTATGCATATGCCTGAACCCTCGTGGGGCCGTTAACTAACCCGAACAGGCCAAATATGGCTGGAAAGAGCACATTTCTGCGACAGAACGCATTGATATCTATCCTCGCCCAAGTTGGCTGTTTCGTACCGGCAGGCCATGCAGAAATTGGTCTGGTGGACCAAGTCTTTAGCAGGGTAAGACGGCTTTGGCCCTCATAGACAGAGAACACTGCTTACCGCTGTATCCAGGTCGGCTCAGCGGATAATCTTTTTCGGGATCAATCAACTTTCATGGTCGAAATGCTGGAAACAGCCAACATTCTCAGGAAGGCGACATCAAAATCTTTCGTGATTATAGATGAGCTTGGTAGAGGGACTGCACCAACGGAAGGCTCAGCGATAGCGTTTGCATGCCTTACTCATCTCTACAAAGTCAATAAGTCACGGACATTATTTGCAACACATTTCCATGACGTAGCGGACTGGACTCTTCCGTACAAAAAGGTCGGATATTACTGTACTGATGTACAAGAGCACAAAGATGGTGGATTCACATATGTTCATAAGCTGCGGAAGGGAGTGAATTCCAACTCACATGCGCTAATAGTTGCAAGGCTTGCAGGTGAGTATTCAAACATGCTTACTTATCTCTGTATCAGCTAATAGATGGTGTAACTTAATCTAGGCATTCCAGAAAAGACAATCGAAATGGCCGAGGAGCATCTACGGCGAACACAGGGTTGATAAATACTGCTACGTGCCTAGGTGCCTCAAATATCACCAATGACCGACTCTGTATAATCAGTGACGGATAGTCAGGTTTTTTTGTCTGCGTTCCGGATCATAATAAGAGGAAATATGTAGTCAGACGGTGTCCCTGGTGTCTATTCCTGGGGATTGCTCTCTACCCCTGCCGCTGCTGTTAAAAGTGCGAGCTCAGTCTACCCCTAGCATGCTTGTATAGATTGATGTATGAATTTTCAGTGCCTCTTTGGGGAGCCATGGACCTCGACTAAAATCCAACCTAGTGTCTTTTATGGAATTGTAATTTTAGCCTCTGGTTTCCAGTCAGAACCCCAAATATAAAAGTGCTTACCCTGAATACTTCACTCACATGATTGTTTGAAGTCTTGGCGATACAATAAACTACAAACAAAACGCCTTGTCAAGGCTCCTATAATCGAGGCCGCTATAAACCGGAGCAGACTTCATCAGGAGATGCTTGATTCCTGTAGACATGCAGCCTTCTCGAAAATCACCCCTTGAAAACGTTACGAACCAGCCTTCAAAAAGGCCCCGAATTCCTAACAATGGTCGAGTCCTATCCGCACACCCATATCGGCATGCAACCGAAGACCCTTTATACCCAACTCTCCCTTCTCCGAACAGATACCCCGCTATATTAGACAATGCTATCACCAAGCACCTCCAGCAGCGATCTCGCTCTGCTACCCAATCCCCTACACCCAATGCATCTCGTAATGATATCCTTCGGCTATCTCATGCAAAATGGGGCCTGGACTCAAATTTCGTTGAGGGGCTTAAGAACTGCGGAATTGAGGTGATGTATGAATGGCAAGCAGAATGTCTATCTATGCCGGGGCTTTTAGAAGGGGAGAAGAATTTGGTCTATACTGCGCCAACATCTGCAGGGAAGAGTCTTGGTGAGCTTTCCCTTACTGTTTCGCAACAAAGGATAAAGTGACAATCTTTTAAAGCTAATCTGGTGCGTGTGGTTTCAGTCGCAGAAATTCTGATGATCAAGCGAGCGATGGAGACCCGAATGAAGGCTATCGTGGTATTACCATATGTTGCTATCGTGACTGAGAAGGTCAAATTCTTGAAGAAAGTTGTTGAGAGAATAGAGCCTCGTATAAATGTCACTGGATACCATGGAGGGGCAAAATCTTCACTCGGCTGGAAGGACGCAGATATTTCCGTCTGCACAATTGAAAAGGCAATTAATGCAAACTCATTTCTTAGGAGACTTCTGACTTTTGAGTGGTTCCAGGCAAATTCAATTGTGAATGCCGCTTTGGATGACGGCTCAATTGGAGATTTAGGGGTTGTAGTCTTTGATGAGCTACATATGTTGGAGGATGATCATAGAGGGTATGATATCCACAGCTTCGGTGGTATAAAATTACTGAAATCTATGTGAAGCTATATTCTTGAAGTACTTGCGACGAAGTTATTGTGCTTGCAACAATCACTGCAGATGATTGGCATGTCTGCAACCTTGAGTGTGAGTTACCCTGAACTCAGTAGGTGCAACATTTTGGCTAAAGTGAGTTTAGAATATAACAGAGCTTGGAGCATGGCTTCAAGCTTGTCATTATAGTTCTACATATCGGCCTATCCCTCTGCAAGAGTATTTAGTATATGAAAATGAGGTTTATAATGAGCACAACCAACTCATTGCTCACATACCCCCGAGCGAGATTGAGGACTTGAAAGACCCCGTCACAAATGCCATCATATCATTAGTGTATGGATGCGTAGTAGAAGGCTATAGCGCATTGGTTTTTTGCCCGACCCGAGGCATGACTGAAAGAATCACTGTATGGCCAACATTATGAATCCGCTTGATGAGTGGCGTTAACATCATGAGAAAGAAATTACTCGGGCAATTTATGCCACCAGCCGATGAAGATGTGGTAGAGCAAAGAAGAGATGTTATTCGTGACTTAGCTGCCTCAGTTACAGGGCTCGACCGTATCCTTGGGAAATCTATACTATTGGGAATCGCATTTCATCATGCTGGTAGGTTTCGAGCATGGTCGTAGTAACTTTCAACTGACGGTTTTCTAGGCTTGACTATTGAAGAACGTGATATGGTTGCGGATGCATATGACAAGGGTCTTGTGAAGGTGATATGTTGTACACCTACAATGGCTGCTGGTGTAAACTTGCCTGGTTGGTAGTCTTGATACAAAAACATCAGCCTAGGGCAAGCTAACCGACTTTTGTAGCAAGAAGAGTTATCATACATCCAAGAACAGGGCGGACGTTATTGACTCCTGCCATGCTGTACGATTACCCCCTCCATGTTGGTATGATGGAATGCTGAGATACCCCTCGATTAGACGACAAATGAGAGGAAGAGCAGGGCGTAAAGGCAAAGATACCGTTGGAGAGAGTTACCTCTGTTGTCCGAAAGTCGATAAAGATGCGGTGAAAGAGTTACTTCAGGCGCCAATGCCAAGGGTAAAGAGCTCTCTTACAGTTGGTATACAAAGGCAGATATCACTCTTGTTCGTTCTAGTATTATGGTCCTATTAACACTGAGCAGAGCCCTGTTGGAGGTAATCGCAACACGCCTAGCCACAAGTCTCTATTCACTTGATGACTATATCCAATGCACATTGCTTTACCATACCTCCGAGGATAAAGCTGCAATAGCAGCCCTTGTACAGTCTTCCCTCGCATCTCTTGTCTCATCAGAGCTTATTAGAGAGGACGATACGGGCGGTTTCGAACCTACACCGATAGGTATTGCTACGGTAGCCTCTGGTTTTGGCCCTGAAGAAGGTGTTTTCCTTCATCGTGAATTAAGTCGTGCGTTGAGGGCCTTCAACTTGGAAACGGATATGCATATTATATATAACTTCACGCCAATATATGGATTAAGCGACGTAAACTGGAAAATCCTTATGAATGAAATAGAGATATTGGACGAAAGTGGATTGAGAACAGTGACTTTCATAGGGGTAAATCCCGCAATTGTCAACCGGATGTATGTTTTCCTATAATCCCTTGGATATATCAATAGGACACTAATTGGCATCGCAGGGCACGGGGAGGGACACTAAAAGAAGACTCTGCTGAGAATATTGAGAAACTGCGGGTTCATAGACGGTTTTTCGTCTCACTGATGCTCAGGGATCTCATCAACGAGATCCCCATTCACCATGTAGCCAACAAATACGAAACACCTCGTGGTTTTGTCCAGCAGCTTGCAAGTACATGTAAGGGTTTTGCAAGTACCACAGGAACCTTCTGCAAGAAAATGGGATGGAGTGGTCTCGCTGTGCTCTTGGAACATTATACATATAGGCTTGATATGGGTAATACGAATCGCCTATCATGTCATGAAGTTTTTGCTTGCTAATCAAATATGAATAACAAAGGCGTCAGGGACGATTTGATGGAACTCGTGAAATTACCGTTTGTAAAGAGCTACACAGCCCGGATGATATACAACGCCGTAAGAAAGCCTTAAGACAGTTATAAAGTTTCTTGTGCTAATCTAATCCAGGGACTACGGAGCATAGCTGCGGTGGCAGCGGCTGAAGCAAATGATTTGATTCCAATCCTCGAAGCTGTAGGCCTCCAGTCTTTAGTCTGATTGCAAAGTTGCCGGTTGACGAATTATGAATGACGAAACTGAATGCTTATTTTATTCTTGTGAAAAAGGCACAGCCACAGCGGCTGAGGCTGAAGACTGAGGAGGAGAGCAAGCTTAGAAAACGACTCCAGGATCGTGCTGAAAGGATTGTCAAAGCCGCACGCCAACTTCATGGTGTGGACCCTTTCCGCTAACCTTTATCCCTGAAAGATCCCAGCTGATGGCTGTGCCTTCTTATCAGATCAGGAGCAAGTGGTCGAGCTCGAGGAATGAGGAGGAAAAAAAAACTGCATACATTACAAATTTGGAGTTTGCCCCCTCGCAAGAGTTTGGGAGCAAACAAATGACACCCGGTCTAGTTGTGGGAAACGGGAAACGCAAAACAGACTGGATCATCATCGATGGGGGGGGTTTCATGAGTTTCTATAATTTTTTTTTTCCCTTCTTTGTTTGAACAGGTATATGCATGCTGAGGCCCGCGAAACGAATAATAATAGTAGAACAAATCGTAAACAGCGGGTGAGCAGCCACCTCGCTGGAAGTCGGTAGAAACTCTTGGACGATTCTGTCCCATGCAACAGAATCTCTTAGCCCCGAACCTTACCTTGTGCGTGTTACTCTGGCCTCGCCCGTTTTTTTGCCTCCGCTACACTTGTAGCAATTAAGTACTCGTTAGTACGGACAACGGACAAACCTGGATCTCTACAGAAAGCCTTTATTGACTGAGTGTTTCTACCTTCTTCTCCTCGCATCTCTGCCCTCCGATCTTCAAGACGTCCTCGCTTGCTGCAAGTAAGAACCCCAGCTCCTCATAACTCCTCCCACATCCCCCCTCCCATACCCCACTATCCCAATCACCTCCCTCTACCGCGTCTCGGATTTTGTCCTGGGTTTCAATATCTGAACACTGTTTAAACTCGCTAAATTGTCGCTGAAGTACCAATTAATACCTTCAAAGTCGCTAGACATTAATCACTACTACTTTTGTACTCGCCTCGATCTCGACCTCCAATCATGTCTGGGAAAGCCGAGAAGAACCGTCTCTATCAGGTCCTGGAGGTAGCTCCAGACGCAAGCGATGCAGAAATTAAGAAGGCCTATAGGAAACTTGCTATGGTGGGGTTTCAAGTTCAATAATGCATTGGGCTTTTGCTAATATCATGTTCCACAGAAATGGCATCCCGATAAGAATGCACACAACCCTGAGGCTGCTGATAAGTTCAAGGGTATGATTTACCTTGTCAACTGCAAGGCAATTGATTCATTATCTAATGATTGTATATTCAGAGATTGGACATGCCTACGAAGTTCTTAGCGACCCACAGAAACGACAAGTGTATGACCAATATGGTGAAGAGGGTCTGTCCGGAGAGGGTGGAATGAGTGGTGGAATGTCTGCCGAGGATCTATTCTCACAGTTCTTCGGTGGAATGGGTGGTGGCATGTTTGGTGGTGGGGGGATGGCACAGCAAGGTCCAAAGAAGGTGAGCTCTGACTATCGTCATTTAGTAGCATCATAGGCTGACGTCGTTTAATTAGTCCCGCGACATTGTCCACGTACACAAGGTTTCACTCGAAGACATATACAAGGGCAAGGTCTCAAAATTGGCACTCCAGAAGAATGTCATTTGCCCCAAGTGTGAGGGTCGGGGAGGAAAGGAGGGTGCCGTTAAGAAATGTGCCGGCTGTAATGGTGCTCGAGTAAAGACGATGATGCGACAGATGGGACCCATGATCCAGCGATTCCAGACTGTCTGCCCTGACTGTAGCGGAGAAGGAGAAGTGGTCAACAACAAGGATAGGTGCAAGCACTGCAATGCAAAGAAGGTCATCACTGAACGCAAAGTCCTACACGTTCATGTCGACAAGGGAGTTAAGGATGGTGCAAAGGTTGTGTTCCAAGGAGAGGGTGATCAGGGCCCAGATATCATCCCAGGCGATGTTATCTTCGTCATTGAGACCAAGCCCCACCCCAGATTCCAGCGAAAGGATGATGACCTGTTCTACCACGCCGAAATCGATCTTCTAACAGCATTGGCTGGAGGGCAAATTGCAATCGAGCACCTTGACGGGCGTTGGTTAAGTATCACCATTAACCCAGGAGAGGTCATCAGCCCTAGTGAGTAACACATGACACCTTTCAAGGGGTGCCTATTGCTAATATATTGAAACAGACCAAGTGAAGGCTGTTGTTGGACATGGTATGCCGTCATACCGTCATCACGACCACGGAAATCTCTATATTCAATTCGACATCAAATTCCCACCAAACTACTTCAACGACACTGAGAAGATCTTAGCACTCGAACAAATCTTACCCCCGCGTAACCCATCAGGCCTCCCATCTGATGCCATGGACGTTGACGAAGTCCAGGTGGAGGAGATCGACCCAAGTCAGCAGGCAAGGGCTACTGGAAATGCAATGGAGGATGATGAAGATGAACACGCAGGGCACGGAGGCGAGCGTGTTCAGTGCGCATCCCAGTAATACTCGACGGAGTGGCAGATGGCAATGCTTTGGGTGTAGAGGAATAGGCGTTAATCTTCCTGGTTTCCTAGCTCTAGTTGCACCTTATGCAGCAGGAGTTATTGGGCATCAACTACCCATTTGGGCATATCTCACGAATGGGGAGCACTAGCAAGCCGTCCCTTTTTACCAAAAGTTCAAGGTTTCATGTTAGTTTGGCATGTGGTATGAGATGAACACTTTTACAGTTTCAAGGATAGGAGTCTAAGACGTGGATTTTATTGGTTGAACAGGATAGGGTCATTGGAAGAACGAGGCTTGCATGTTCCCTTTTGTGTTTATCTAATGTTTGTTCTACACAATTAGGTTTCTTTTGTCTTTTTCCGTTTTATCTGAAATGGGCTCAGTGCAAGCGGCGCTCGTGTGAAATTGGTTGTTTGCGTCTTATATTTTTTTATTTCTCAAATTTCCTTCATGTATGTGTATGTTTTCTTTTCCTTAACTTTTTTCCTCTTCCTTGTGTTTGTTTTCATGGCTGCATTCTTCCCTCTCTGGGTGTCTCTCTCCCGAAACTCTGTGTGTTTGGGGTCATGGTTCGGCTAGTGGTTTGCTTTAGACTTGCAATGAGGGGTTGGAACGAATATAACCTTATTCTCACACCTAGCACCTATGGAATGTGAATCGCTAGGTCAACAATCAATTACCTTTTCATAGCTCCTCCAAAGTTAATCTTTGTGCCCAGGGTGATTACGTATTTGCTGTCCACATAAAACCAGACTACCATGTGAGAACAAGATAGCTTTGTCATCACACCACACAAGTAATGAATGGACTTGATGTATGTGCAGCCCAATATCTCCCAGTTGATATTTTGGACTGGCTCATTTGTCCAGCCCTGTGCTCTATTCATACACAAAGAGAAAAAAGGGAGATAAGAAAAGGGAGATAAGAAAAGGAATTCCACCACCGCTATATCTGGTATTAACAAGAACCCGAAGCAAATAAAGTAGAAACAAGAAGCGTTTTTTTTTTAGGTATCAAGGTGAGAAGTAATAGGTTTGGTAGAATAGGTATGTATTGACAACGTAGAAGAAGTAAAGAAATAAACAAGAAGGGGTAGAAGAGGAAAAATACAGGTTTTATACATTCAGATTCCGCCCGCTCCAAGATCCCTCTCAAGGAAGCAGTCTTTCACGAATCGAATTAATCTATTATCCAGTGGCTCACGGCGTAAATGAAAAAATAAAATAAATAAAATGTGGAGGTTGTTGAAAAAGGATGGCATTAAGCGCAACCAATTGAAATGAGAAAAAAACGAAAACTTGCCCGAGATTCAAAGGAAATATTAACTAAATGATATTTAACCACAAAGGAGATAAGAAAAACCACAAAGAGAAACCCACCTAGTTCCCATAGTTGCACAGCAGCAGCAGGAAGCAGTATAGTAATAGTAACAACAGCAATGATGATACGATAGCAGTAAACCCTTTAGGAAAACAAACGCAAGGAAGTTAGAAATATAAAGAAAACTCCCAGTCAGTCTAGGTGGCGACTATCACCCAAGCACAAAGTAAACGAAAGGGAATAAAAGAATAAAAATCTGAAATCATCGAGGCTATTATTGATATACACGCAACATAGTGCAACGAGCCCGAGACGCGGTGAATAAGGGCCAGTCAGGAATCTCAATTTTAATGTTTCTTTCTGCCAAAGAAACCATGCTTTTCGGTGGTAGGATCTGGTTTTCCTTCTTTTCGGGCCTTTTCGCGCCGCTCCTCATCGTCCAAGTACTTGTCTTTCCAAATCCTATAGCGGATATAAGTAACAGGAACCAGGCGCGGGTTTATTATAATGACTTACCAACTGTTGCCAACCATATTGATGCCTTTGGCTTCGGCCATTCGATAGTACTTTGCACTCTTCTTCATGTCCTTCTTGATACCGATACCTTGGGCGTAGCAGTACCCAGCCTCAGATAGAGCATCGGCATCCCCCCACTCTGTCACATGTTAGCCAATGTTCAGTAGATTAACGCTAGTGAAAGTGAATTCAACTTACTTCCAGCCATCTCGAAGCATTTTAGAGCATATGCTTTATCCACACCTGTTCCCCATCCATTCAAGTGGCACATTCCTAACTCATATATACTCAGAGCATACTGTGCCTTCCGTCCATCCTTCTCAAAGAAGTCCCCAGCTAACACACCAGCACCCATTTCTGAATCTGCCGGGTCGCCACCTACGGCCTGTATGACCTTCTTTAGCCATACTATTGCCTCCTGTGGATTGGCCTTCATCCCCCACCCGTGCCTTAGGGAGAGGGCATATAGAAGCATACCCGTAGGATGTGAGGCATTAGCTGCATGTCGGAGGTGATACGCTGATTCCTGTAATGACCCGCTCTCGTGACATTCGATTCCAAGCGTTACATGCTCATCAGGGGTCAAAGCAGCAGCAGGGGCCATATTCTCCTTCGAAGGGGTGGGGCGAGCCATCTTCGGGAGTTGTAGATCTGCTCCTGGGCTTCTGTTGGGGTTAGGAGATACGCTCCCAGGAGGCCCTAGGTGAGGTGATCGTGGTGCTGTCGACGTCGATATTGTGGGACGTTGAGTCCGCTGGGTCTGAGCCGTCTGCTGACGGAGTACTTGTGACACGTAATCTGACGAAGACTGTTGCGGCCGTGAACCTGGGGCAGGCGATGATGTCGATCTGGATATAGGCTTTATAGGTGTACTAGGCGTGTATGCCGTGTATGATTGTTTTCTCAGCGGTTGTCCATTTTGCTGCTGTGGAGGCTGTGGCTGCGGTTGCTGGATCTGTGGCGGCGGCGGCTGCCTTTGTTGCTGCTGTGACCCACCATCCTGCAGCTGAGGCTCGTCTAATAAAATAAGTGAGTTCCGATCCAGCGTCCGACCTCTCGGAAGATAAAATCTGGTGTAAGTATACGACGGGATCCCATCGTCGTGCGTTTCTGCCGTGCCAATAGGTGTTTCGGCCCTGCTAATAGGCGTTTGGAGAGGTGAGTGCTCATTAGGATTGGGTGATCGAAGGTGGTCAGTCGCTGCCGAGATGTCAACAGAAGGCCTGGCACTCAACATTGGCCGAGAGAAGTTTATAGGTTTTTGGGTAACTCTGGTGCCTCCAATAGTTTGGAACGACCTCTGAGACCCTGCAGATGGTGGCCGAGGTGTGGTAGGACCACTGGAGCTTGGGAAATCGTGCAGCCAATCATAATTGTCTTGACCTACTTTCGGTGATGATGCGCTTGGTGAAGGAGATAATGGAAAGTTGGGATTAGATGGGCTATCCTCCAGATTCTCTGGGGATGAAGCCCTTATGGTATTAAGTAATGGAAGAATGGAATTAGAGACATCATTACGGCTGTCATTAGCGTGGCCGCTGCCGGCCCGGCTGGGGGGTATCGGAGATGGAAGGGGTGATCGTCCCCTACCCGAATCCCTGGAATCTTTTCGTAGTGGGGGTACACGCAGAGCACTAAGACCGTCCTTGGGCTGTTGTCGTTGAGGGGCATGGACCTTCGGGTTGTAGGCTTGATATGTCGCATTCTGTGGCTGCGGTGATCGGTTACCAGGGCTCGCTGATATGTCCCTGGCGGCAGAAATCATGGCACCTGTGCGAGGGCCGCCGGCTCGTTCATCCTGTATTGTTTCACGCTCAGACTCCGGCAACTCGAGTCCTGAATCATGCCGGACCGGAGGTGCTGGTACCTCGTCTTTCCTAAACCCTCCAAAATAATCTCCTCGCTTATCTGTAGGGGAAGTTGCATCGCTATTGCCAGACCCACTGTTATTGTCCAACTGCGTCGACCCTTGCCCAAAATCAAACCTGGACAGATTCGGTGGCTGCTCTGTGTCCGGTGATTTGATACTCTCAGGAGTAATAGTTAAAGCAGATGCATTGCTGTCCCTATACGATACTATCGATGCGGCAGTGCTGAAACGTGGGTACGAGGAGACGGGCCTGTCTTGCTCATTGGGAGAAGTAAACTGTACACCGAAACCCCCCACCCTTCCTCCAGTATGCTGCTGAGAGTCCACAGAGAACGACCTCTCCAAAAATCCAGGACCACTAACCGGGGGTCCTGGACTACGGTTTGGCTGTCGAAGAGACCTGTGAATAGTTTGAGGGTTCAATCCAAGACTCCCATCGTTTCCAAGTTGCTTCCTCAGCATCCGCCCACGAATAGCCAGTTCATCGAGTGGTGATAGCTCCGGGGGGATGTCTCCAGCGCTATACCCAAGCGATGGAGTCGTTGGAGCGGTTGTGCTCCGGTATAGTGCAGGAGGACGTCGATCCGTATGGTCTGGCATTAATTCTGCTTGTAGATGTAGAATGTGGACCTTGCCTTAAACGATAGAACCGGCTCCGAAAACGATGAAATTTGTACAATTCCTACTGAGCGAGTGACTGGTAGGTGTATAGTATAGACTTCGGGAGTCTGTCGCGCTTAGTCGGTAAGGATTGTAAATGTATATTCTGGCTGCAGCTGTAGATACGTAAGGAGTGTCTGTCAAACGACTGGTCATGAGACCCAATTCGCTATCTTTCCCGCCTGAGCAAAACGAATGTGGCTGAATTTGAATGGAGCGGTGGAGCGTCGTATGGAAGGATCGGGGGGATGGCAGCGGGGAAATGTCGAGGGGGGGACTGCTCTTTGCCCTTTGATTTCAGGGGCCAGGGTATGCGGTGGTGAGAAGTTAACGCCTCCAAGCAACAACTGAGGTATAAGGAGAAGCTCGAGAACTCAGAGAGGGCCACTATCAAAACCCAGGAGAGCCTGAAAACCGAAGTAACGAGCGAAGACACAAGAAGGTATAAGCTGGCCCATACGAAGATACGAGTTCCGTGCTACTGCCCTTGTACCCGTGCTACTGTAATTCTTCTCAACAGACTCGACAGAATATTCGAAACACGCGAGCAGGGCCTCGGTAACCATTCTAAAGCAATACCTCCCCCCGTAATATCCTGGTACTCTGCACAATTAAAGATTTAGGTAAGTAGATGATCCTTATACTTGGACCGCCCCTCGGCCGCCTTTTCATCACCGCAGCTGCCCATACCCTGTCTGGTGATTTCAGGTTCTTCTTCCTCCCCATCGCATCAACAGCTGAGAGGCATGAACCGGTACATAGCTGAGCCCTTTCAATGCATGCATTGCTGTCCGCCGTCGACAGTTGCCCCATGCAATGAAAGACAATTGGTTCGATACAACGAAATCACCCTTGGAAAGGGGCTTCATTTGGAACAGCCCAAAGAAAGAACTTACCAAGACTAGAACTGAGCTGGGGCGTTGATCCCAGATCATCCGACACGACGGCGGAGATTGGAGTAACATGCCGAACAGCGGATCCCACTCTTGGTGTTTGGTGGCTTGTGAAGAGCGTTTTCTTTCAAAATGCAACGGCAAAACTCTTTAACGTTCAAGATCATTTGGAATAACCTTACGCCTTTGCAGTTAGACCACACCTCTAGGCGCGTACAAGCTAGTGCAGGTGTATATTGCTCAGGGTCTTCCCGCCCTCTTCGTTCTCAGCCTGACCACGGAATGTGGAGAAGAAGCTCAAGTAAGGGCGGTGAGAACAGTACTCTTTAGTAGGACGACTTGGAATGCGATTGTGATAGGGGGGTCGCTAAAATCATAGATATAGCCCAGTATGGGTATCGAGAAGCACGTATGAAAAGTTGTTAAAATGTTGTGATCGAAGAACTAGACACAGGGTGTCAAGAATCTCATCCAAACTTGACGGCATGGCATGGCATGACTCTTGACGGCACAGCAAAATCGCGACATCCTGCAAGGAATTGCATGTAGGCAGGGATTTGTAAAGTACAGAGTACCTAGGCCTATGTTGATACCGCCCAGGTTTGGGCAATCTCGACATGACAGGCTTGATATGCTATATTTCGAATGCGCATGTTCAGGTCTTCCATAGTACGTTCAAGGATCAGAGACACCCAGCAGAAAAATATAAACTCGGCTAAGATACACTCGCTGATAATGTTGTGCATATAAATCTTTATGTCAAACAGTAGGATATATTCCCTAGAAGGACTGTAGGTATGTTTATTTCAGAGTACCGGCATCCAGCGGGATCATGGGATACCTAATTCCAGAAGAGCTTCCCTTAACTGAGACATATTTTATGGTAACACAGCCTCCTTTGGAGCCTGCCACGCAATAGAGGTCTACGTAGCTACTTAGCTACACAGTTACGTGTCTTGCTAACTTCTTATGTTTCCATGTTGTAGGAACATTGAAATTGAGAGCCGCTACGTCAGCTTCACCGGTAACACTAATACAGATAACACGTTCCTGGCTGGTGCTCGCGTGGGGTTTTTCACTGCTGTTGTACTTTTTGTGTTATTTGTTGTAGCTATGTAATCTTTGATCTTTACAGTAAACCACCTATGTGTGTTTTATCCCTATGAGAAACAGTTGGTAGTTTGTGTAAATAAACAAGGGGTAAAGCAAAGCTGAAGTCGCTTAGACGATACCATACCTAATGTTTGCTTGCCGGCCCAACCAAGTGGTACGTAGCTGTTTATCAAGAAGTAGAGATCGTCAGGAACTTTACATCTATAAATTGCTCAAAAAGTAGAGATCGTCAGGAACTTTACATCTACACTACTTATCAATTGCTCAAATCGTAGGCCCTTGCCTAGTTTGAATCGCATGGCTTTCAGCCCACCCCCCCGACAGCCTTCCCATGCAGATATCCGGCCAATTAACTTTAAGCGGCTGCAATTTCATATAAGGGTTGTCTAGGTACTAGTACTGGTCCCATTCCTAGAAGGCTTGAAAGGCTTTGCTTCCCCTATCTCTCGCTTTTGAAGCGTGACCTTGAGCTCCATCTATCACCACAAGCCATCATCCTACGCCGGGCTAGGTTGGTCATATTGATCCAATCTTTTAGCCGCCAAGCATACCTAATAGTACGGCAAGAAGACTGTCCAGTCGCATAAGCGCATAAGCATCACCTTCACAACCAGTTTCATGCTGTAAGTAATCCTACTTTCATCAGCCTTGCTGCAACCTATATCTAAAATAGGTTTCATGTACCGGTACCCTGGAAGTATGGTGTGGATCGCAGGAAACCAGTGTGGGAATGTCGACTCTGCGTAGTACTAGGTGTGGGCGGTATTAGCGATCAAAGCCTTCCTATGTTTACTGCCTTTACATTGCGCCACTCCCGCCGCTGCCAGCAGTATAATATTATTCCCAGTCCACATCTGCAGGCAGCTCAGCCGGACTGACAGTAGGATATCGTGCCTAGCCGGACTGACACCTTTAATTGATCAACATCGAACAACGAACAACGACAGAATTTTATATAGAGTCAGATTGTCCTAGATTTGATATATATACCAACCAGATAACCTTATCTATTCAGCAACATCCAGTTTTACTCTTGGGCACCGTAGATTGATCACAAAATGGGATTCTACAAACTTGCGAAAGTCGACTCTCCATTCGACCCATCCAACCGCTTCGAGTCCTCATATATCCTCAACGCACACGTCCTTGCCGGTTATCGATTGTTGGTATCGCTTTATTGCTTCACAACTCTTATCTTCAAGCTTGCATACTCGACAGAATCAGGGGAGGGCGCTGGGAAGAGTTTTTCGTATTTTACCAACATTACGTATTGGGGATTGGCATTTTACTTTTTGTTTGCGGGTTATCACACATTTCAATACGCTCGATATGGGCAGGCACCGTTGCAGAGGTGGTCAAGGCTTCTCCAGTTTTTACACTCGCTTTACTATTCGACAATAGTGCTCTTCCCCTTCCTGGTGACGGCCGTATATTGGTTAGTTATCCTGGAATCCCCGCCTGGATAGCTAGGGACTGCTCGAAGACTTTCTTCTTAAGACTTATGGTACTAATGGTGGATTCATTCTAGGAAACTCCTAGCTCCACCGCAATGGTATCCTACTGCATATGGTGCATGGAGCAATGTATGTCCTACCTGATAAGCATGGTATTTGGGAAGTATGTAGCTAACTCCCGACTTCAGATTTCTGTTCACGCTATGAATTCACTCTGGGCCGTCTTGGAAATACTTCTATCCCGAGTTGGCCCAATGCCCTGGATCCATATTCCTTTCCTTATCCTCTTCCTTGCCGGCTACCTTGCCGTTGCTTATATCACCAAAGCGACACAAGGCTTCTACACCTATGACTTCTTAGACCCTAGCACAGGGTCGGGGAAGGTTGCTGCATACGCCTTTGGTATTGCCATTGGAAGTTGCATCCTATTTGCGATTATAGCGGGGGTCCATTGGGTGAAGGTTTGGTTTTTTGAGAGGGTCATTGGAATTGATACGAATCAGTATGTCCATGGGGGGAGTAGGAAGAGGGAGAGAGGCCCAGGCGCATTTGAGCCAAAGGTTTAAGGGTGAATTAGGAGACGAGATTTTTATTTATTAATTTTTCTATCCCACAGTTGGCGTAATTGGGGTTTTTTTTTGACCAGCTGACACTTCTTTTGAAGGCATCTTGACTGTCTACAAGTGGCATTGCATTTCTTGGCCCCCATATTTATACCAGAGACAGACCATGACTTGTACTCATGTTTACTTCCTATGCTTTTTATTGTAAATTTATAAGGCGACAGCATCTATTTGATCAATAAGAGAGTACCTGACTCTTTTTGTACGTATGTCTGTGGTTTTTATTGCATGAAAGGATAGCACACCGTTGTTTAAAGTTTCTAAATTTATTCAAGCACGATCTAGTCTCCAGTAGGTTTCAGGGTAACACAATGTAACAAAGTCAAGGGATGATGGTCGATATCCCCTAAAATTGAAAACATTCAATTCCGCCCTAGCATTAATGGCAAACAAAGAATAAGATACATCATATGATTTGTTGTAAGAATTCTTCACAATACGCATCTTTAGTGGATACGCCTGAACGCCCTGAAATTGCCAAGCTAAAAACACAGAATAATATCTCCTATCATGCATCTTCACCGGTCCCTGCCCCCTCTCCTGTTATGAAAGCGTCTGCCTCCATGAAATCCACCTCTGTCGAACCTCCCCCCTCTCTCCCTATCTCTATAATTATCTCTGTCACCCCGTTGACCAT